>OLND01002587.1_pt1 | contig 15929 bp, 12 predicted proteins | sample 1672031 | NCBI WGS metagenome assembly OLND01 (sample SAMEA3136638, study PRJEB25190) | human gut metagenome | biome: human gut; feature: human-associated habitat; material: faeces | place: Austria | collected 2013
AATAAAAAGGATAAAAGTCCGACAGTAAATGCTGAAGATCCGTGCAGAAGCATTTGTTGTTGGACTTTTTAATTTTATCATTTCACTTTCAATTTAATCATTCTTGCGAAAATGATCAAATTAAAGTTGACATTGATAAGATTGATTTATATACTTGAAGTAAATAAAATCCAAAAAAGAGTGATAAAGAAGGTGATGGAAAATATATGAGACGGTTTGATTATCGGGAAAAGTGGAAAAATCTGTTGACTCCTGAAATTGTATCTTATCTGACACAGATACATGAATTTAAGGGAGAACAAACTCTTTTTATTGAGGCCAAAGCAGATACTCTTACACAATTAGTTGAAATCGCTAAAATTCAAAGTACGGAAAGTTCCAACAAAATAGAAGGTATTTATACATCAGATATCAGATTGCGGGAATTGGTAAAAGACAAAACAAGGCCAAGGACAAGAAATGAACAGGAAATTGCCGGATACAGAGATGTATTGAATACAATTCATGAAAGTCATGACCATATCCCACCAAAGTCTGCGATTATTTTACAGCTCCACAGAGATTTGTATAAATTTGAAAGCTACAATATTGGAGGGAAATATAAAACTGCGGATAATATAATTGAGGAGGAAGATTCCCGGGGAATAAAAAAAATACGGTTTAAACCAGTACCGGCCTGGGAAACACCGGAAGCAATGGAAGAACTATGCAGAGCATTTGAAGAGGCAATGGCAACAGGAGAAATAGATCCACTTCTTTTGATTCCGATGTTTATTCTGGATTTCCTGTGCATGCATCCGTTTAATGACGGCAATGGAAGAATGAGCCGTTTACTTACACTGTTACTTTTATACAGATCCGGCTATATTGTGGGAAAATATATCAGTATCGAGAGAATGATAGAAAATTCAAAGGAATTATACTATGAATGTTTAAGGGAAAGTTCTGAGAACTGGTATGAGAATAAGAATGATTATATACCATTTGTAAAATATATGCTTGGCGTTATCGTAGGAGCATACAGAGAGTTTTCTTCAAGAATAAAATTGCTGATAACGCAGAATATATCAAAACCGGAGCGAATAGAAGAGATTATAAAAAATACTCCGGGTACAATTACAAAAAAGGAAATCGCAGAAAAATGTCCGGATATCAGTGTGGTAACGATACAGAGAACACTGGCAGAATTACTGACAGCAGAAAAAATTTTAAAAATCGGCGGTGGCAGGTATACGAAATATACCTGGAATAATGAACGATAAATGGGAGATAAAAAATGATCACTGGTGAATTAAAAAATAAAATAGATGGTTTATGGGATATATTTGCGGCAGGAGGACTTGTCAATCCACTGGAAGTAATCGAGCAGATTACATACCTGATGTTTATTCATGATCTGGATGATTCCGATAATATGCGTGCAAGAGAAAGTGCAATGCTTGGCTTGCCATTTCAGAGTATTTTTTCCGGAGAAGTAAAAATAGGTGAGAGAATAATTGACGGAAGTCAGCTGAAGTGGTCCGTATTCCATGATTTTCCGGCAGACAGAATGTATATGATTATGCAGGAATGGGTATTTCCGTTTATAAAAAATCTTCATAATGATAAAAACAGTGCATATTCCAAATATATGGACGATGCGATCTTTAAACTTCCGACACCACTCCTTTTATCCAAAGTGGTGGATTCTCTGGATGAAATTTACAAACTTATGAATGAAATCCAGACAGCAGATGTCAGAGGAGACGTATATGAATATCTTCTTTCGAAAATAGCTCAGTCCGGACGGAATGGACAATTCCGTACACCAAGACATATTATCCGGATGATGGTTGAGATGATGGATCCGTCCAGTGATGAGGTTATCTGTGATCCGGCATGTGGAACCTCCGGATTTCTGGTTGCAGCAGGAGAATATCTGAAAGAAAAAAGAAAAGAAGAAATTTTTTATGATAAGCAGAAAAAAGATCATTACATGAATCATATGTTCCATGGGTACGATATGGACCGTACCATGCTTCGTATTGGAGCTATGAATATGATGACTCACGGAATAGAAAATCCTTATATTGAGTATCGGGACAGCTTATCTGATCAGAATACAGATAAAGATCAGTATTCTCTTGTGCTGGCAAATCCTCCTTTTAAAGGAAGCCTGGATGCAGAATCTGTTTCCGGAGATCTTCTTAAAGTTTGCAAGACAAAGAAAACAGAACTTTTATTTCTTGCTTTGTTCCTGAGGATTATGAAAATTGGAGGAAGATGCGCCTGTATTGTACCAGATGGTGTACTTTTCGGATCATCACGGGCACATAAATCCATCCGTAAGGAAATTGTTGAAAATCAGAGACTGGAAGCTGTAATATCTATGCCTTCCGGTGTATTTAAACCCTATGCAGGAGTATCCACAGCAATCCTTATTTTTACAAAAACAGAACACGGCGGAACTGATCAGGTATGGTTCTACGATATGGAAGCAGACGGATTCAGCCTGGACGATAAACGTACTCCTGTCACAGAAAATGACATTCCGGATATTGTAGAGCGTTTTAAAAACCTTGATAAAGAAGCAGAACGGAAACGAACAGACCAGTCATTTATGGTACCGAAAAAAGATATTGTAGAAAATGACTATGATCTCAGTATTAATAAATATAAAGAAATCGAATACACTCCGGTGGAATATCCGCCAACATCAGAAATCATGGCCAATATCCGGGAACTGGAGCTGGAGATTGGAAAAGAAATGGATGAGTTGGAGAGGTTGTTGGGATTATAGAAGAAAGGATGGCAGATTCGAAAATTCGGGTTTGTGTGGAATGATGTAGATGGAAAAATGTAAACTTGGTGATATATGTGAGATTGTATCAGGGAGTACACCTAAAACTACTATAGAAGAATATTGGGATGGTGATGTCAAATGGATAACACCGGCGGAGCTCAATGAGAATGTATATATAATTAATGATAGTGTACGGAAAATTACGAAATTGGCGGTTGAAAAAACAGGCTTATCTTCATTTCCAGAGGGAACAGTGATTCTTTCGACAAGAGCGCCTATTGGCAAAGTTGCTATTGCTGGATGCGAAATGTATTGTAATCAAGGGTTTAAAAATTTGATATGTTCGGAGAAAATATTTAATAAATATTTATATTGGTTCTTAAAAGGAAATACTATGTTTTTGAATTTGCTTGGTAGAGGTGCAACATTTAAAGAAATATCAAAGGCAATAGTTTCAGAAATCGAAATAAATGTTCCTGAAATAGAAGAGCAACATGAAATAGTAAAAATTTTGGAAAAAGTAAATACCATTATTAGGTTTAGAAAACAAGAATTATCGGTATTAGATACTTTAGTCAAAGCCCGATTTGTCGAGATGTTTGGTGATCCTATTTCTAATCCTAAGGGATACAAAAAAGAAGCAATTGAGAAACATATAGATCTGCTATCGGGATATCCGTTCAAGAGTGAGCAATATGTAGATAAAGGCATTAATATCTGTGGAGGACTCATTATTATGCCTCAAAAGATTAAATGGGAGGAATGTGTTCACTGGGAATCAACAGATGGATATGAAGACTATTTACTTAATGAAAATGATATTGTAATGGCTCTCGACCGTCCTTGGATAGCAGAAGGGTTTAAGATAGCTAAAATAGATGCGAATCATCTTCCAGCTTTGCTGATTCAGCGAACAGCCAGAATACGAGCACTTGATTTGAACCAAGATTATCTGTATTACTGCTTTATAAATGGTGGATTTGATAGGCATAGTAATGTTACAGGGTCATTAGTGCCTCACATTTCTGCAAAAGACATTAGAAGTTTTAAAGTAATGTTGCCACCAATCGAACTTCAAAATCAATTTGCAGATTTTGTACGAGCCGTAGACAAATCAAAAGTTAAAGTACAAAAAGCACTGGATGAAACACAAAAGTTATTCGATAGTCTGATGCAACAATACTTTGGCTAGAAAGGAGAGAAGCTGAATGGCGATAATGACGGTGTATCGTGGTGGATATCAGGCTGTAGAGAAACCGGAAATCAGAAAAGGTCGTAATACAAAAGATTTTGGAACTGGTTTTTACTGTACGATTATAAAAGAACAGGCTCAAAGATGGGCCAGGAGATATGATACGAAGGTTGTATCTGTCTATGATGTGCGTTTAAAATTGAATCTGAAAATAAAAGAATTCAAAGATATGACAGAAGAATGGTTGGATTTTATAATTGCATGTCGGAGTGGGAAAGATTATGAATATGATATTGTAATCGGTGCAATGGCAGATGATCAGATTTATAATTTTGTTTCTGATTACATGGACGGTACGATTACCAGAGAACAGTTCTGGGTTCTGGCAAAGTTCAAGTATCCAACTCATCAGATAGCATTTTGTTCCAAAGAATCATTGAAATGCCTGAAGTATAGAGATTGTGAGGTGCTATAAATGGCAGGAGAAGGACGTGAAAGCAGAAAAGATAACGATTTATTTTACACATGCAGCCTGATTGATTACATTGCCAGAAAAACAAAGAATACACGAGCAGATGTTGTAGATAAGCTTGGAAAGCAGAGACTTGATAAAATTTATGATCTGGCAGATGTATATCATTGTGACAACATTGACAGAGTCAGTGCTGATTTTATCGAAGAAGCAGGAATACAAGAAGGAGATTTTGACAATGTGGGTGATTGTAAATACAGCATTCCATCACATTGGGATATTGGAAAAGTATATAAGCGGCTGATAAAAATGGTTGCTGTAGATGAGGGTAGTGGAATTATAGAAGCTTTAATAAAGGTATACAGTTCTTTTATCAGTGCAAAGATTGATGACTACAACAGCAGTGTATATTACGAAAATCCGTCATATATATTTGAATCGTATCGGGAAAACAAAATGCTATAAACAAAATGGTTGAAAGACATAGGTATATCTTGAAAGGATAATCTCATGAAAAAAGAATTGGTAATATTTGAGACGTTAGATAAAGAGATATCATTATCTGTAGAGATTCTTGAAAATACGGTATGGCTTACACAGAATCAAATGGCAGAATTATTTAAAACGACAAAGCAGAATATTAGTTTGCATGCTAATAATTGTTTTAAAGAGGGTGAACTTGATAAAAAATCAGTTGTCAAGGAATCCTTGACAACTGCGGCAGATGGAAAAAATTACAAAACAAAGCTCTATAATTTGGATGTGATAATTTCGGTTGGATATAGGGTAAAATCTAAAAGAGGTGTTGAATTTCGGCAGTGGGCTAATGAAATCCTTAAACAATATATACTAAAAGGTTATGTAGTAAACAAAAAACGATTACAAGCTCTTGAAAAAACAGTTGATATTCAGACAAAAATGTTGGCAAATGCATTGGATGTAGAAGAGGCCGATATACTTAAAGCAGTAAATGAATATACGGATGCATTGCTTCTTTTAGACCAATATGATCATCAAACTTTAAAGAAGCCTTCGGGAAAAATGCCAACATATCGCATTACATATGATGAGTGTGTTACGATGGTTAATAATATGAGAGATTCGTTTAATACAGATGTTTTTGGAATAGAAAAAGAAGCTGGTAAGGTTAAAGGGATAATTGCAGCTATATACCAGAGCGCATTTGGATATGATGCATATCCTTCATTGGAAGAAAAAGCAGCATATCTGTTGTACTTTATGATTAAAGACCATCCATATGCAGATGGTTGTAAACGAATAGCAGCTTCGCTATTTTTGGAATTCCTTGACAGAAATAATGCATTATTTGTTAATGGAGAAAAGAAGATCAGCGATGGTGCATTAGTAGCAATTACTTTAATGATTGCCGAATCAAGACCTGAAGAGAAGGATGTAATGGTTACACTTGTGATGAATTTATTGAAATAAGTGATTTAGATAGATATAAAAAATGAAGAGTAAGCAAAAGGAATGATATAAAGGGGGCTGATTTGTGGATACGAAAATATACACAGATGAACAGAAATTATCAATTATGTATGAAGGGGATAAAGCTAGAGATGCTACAGACAAGATTAGAGGATTTTTATTTCAAGATTTTGTTACAATTATGTGTCTCCTTCAAAAAAATGTAAAATATGTTTGTTCAGAATACATTGAGGATGTGGATGTTTTTTTCGAGGACAATACATTTGAATTTATTCAAGTGAAGTATTATCCCAAAACAAGTCCAAATATGAAAGAAATTTTAACGGATCTTTATTATCAATATCTTAGACTTGAGATGCTTCAAAGTACTTTAAAGGTAAGTCCGAAACTTTATATTCATGGAAAATCAAAAGTTAAGAAACTAGAGATTACGGATATGAAAACTTATATCGGACTTGAAAATAATCTTCATAAGTCAGCAAGTTACCTAAATGTTGCAGAATCAATTAAATTGTTAAGAACAGATATTTATTCAACAAATAAGAAGTCTGAACAAAAAGAAAAGCTTTTTAGAAAGATGGCTTCAGAAAAATCTCTGGAAGGTTTTGTCTCAAAGTTTAATATTGTTCAACAAGAGGATATTAATTGCTATAAGCAGAAATTGATGGAAAAATTAGCTGAAGAATATAAAAATCCAGATGAGGATGGGGACGAGGAAAAATGGCAATTAATTTTACTTGGTCTTGCAATTTCGTACATACAACGACGCTATGTGTTAGAAAATCCGAATTTTGAACAGCTACGAGTGGACAAAAAAGAATTTGAACAGTATATGAAAGAGTCTGCTAATCTGAATACAGAACAAACGATTGCAAATTATTTACTGGGGCTTGTTTGCGAAAAATATGGAGAAATCATAAATAATAATGAAATGTCTGTTTTGCAGATGAGTATGTTGGATTTGATATATCAGAATACCTTACAATGGATAAGTGAAATTGGCAAAACTATAGAGGGACAATATCAGTTGCTAAATACATTAAGTACGCGTGAAGCAAGTAAAATTTCAGGATATAGAAAAAAATCTATAAATAGTAGATTAAGGAATATAGCAGAGTGTAATTTGACGTTTTTAAAATTTTTAAGTTATTTCTGGAAGATTATGCTGAATATTTGTCAGGAAAAAGTACACAACGAAAATGATATTTCTACTTATAAGGAGTTATTTGACCCATTATGTTACATAGATTCTTCAGTGAAACACTATATTTGTCTGAATTTTCCTGAAGATAAATATGTAGATCGGTGTGTGATTCTTCCTCCAGCGGCAGGAGAATTTAAAAGTACAAAGCGAAATATTGTAAATCGTATGGTAAATGTATCACCAAGGCCTGAAAAATGGTTTTTTCAAAATAGTAATATTATGCAGGGAAAAAATTATTACGACTATAGCACAGCAGACGTAAGTGAGAATCCTACGATAGCTGATTTGGGTGAAGATAGCTTTTATATTGAATGTATGGAGTGCATTGGGATTGATGAAGATGAATGGGGTAAAAAGGAAGAGTGTGGTAAATGTATTTTTTTGGAAAACTGTATTAAAGAGGAAAGATAGTTATGATTTTACAGGAAGAGTTTAGGAAAAACGGCTATACAGATATTCTTAAGGGAGATGTAGCTTCTGAATATGGAATTAATCTGGAAGATATTTTTGATTTAGATGAGAAACCGGAAGAGTTATTAGGTATTTTTATTAGTGAACAGAAAGATGATTTGTTTTTTCTTCTGGATGGAGATTCGATGGAAATTAATTCATTATGTGATGGTTGGGATAATCGAATTCGTGTGTTTGCAATTATTAATAAAAAAGCAAGTGTAATTCAGAAGCTGAGGTATAATATTGTACAGTTGATTGTTTATTCTGGAGATACACCTGATAAAAACAGAGAAGGAAATTTATCAATATCAAGAAAAATTATTATTAAAGGCGATATGACAGATAGGAATCAAATTATAATTGGTGATGATGAGGTGATTGAATTACCATTTCATATGATTTCGTCAGCTTCATTTGCACCGGATGAAAAAAAGATGGAGCGATTAGAACAATTACTTCCGGAGAATGAGAAACTTTTGACATTAATGAAAAGAAAGAATATAAAAGTACAAAAAAAAGAAAGAGAAGGAATATGGAACAAGTCTTTTGAAGTACAAGATTATGAGCTGATTAAGGAGTGGCTGAAAAATGATAATACACAAGATTAAAATGATAAATTTTAGATGTTTTCAAAATAAAACAATTGATTTTGAGAATAAATCGGTTGTGCTTCTTTCAGCTGCAAATGGAATTGGAAAAACAACAACTATTGATGCAATTGAATGGTGTTTGACAGGTAACATTGGAAGACTAAAAACTACTTTTGATACCAGAAGTACTAATGAAGCTGATCGTAGGATGAATACAGATGGCATTTTGAAGAATAGAAATGCTAAATCAAAGGAAAATATTATAGTATCTCTTTGGTTATATGATGGAGAAAAAGAAAGAATTCTTTGTAGAAGGCAGAAAAAGGATGAATTAAATTCAGAATTTTCTAAAGTTACGCTTGATGAAAATGAGGAAATGGCGAAAATATTTATACGTGAATATGTGGGAAATAGTTTTTATAATTTTCATTTTTGTGATGTCCAAAAGTCATTCAATGTACAAAATAAAAAGAGAAAGGAACTGAAAGACTTTTTTGGTGAATTTATTACAAATTATGATGAACAGAAACAAATTGCAGAGAATTTGGATATTTTTGCTGAGGATGTAGAACGTTATATTGAAGATAAAACAAAACAGAAAGTGTCACAAGACTTAATTAAGAATCAAGAAGAGGAGTTCGCGAAAACTTGTGAAGAAGCAAAAAAGATTCCATATCCTGCGACGATATTTTATCCGAATGAAAAAATAGAAATTGTTGAATTGAATAAAGCTGAATTGACGGAACAAAAAAAAGAGGTGGAAAATTGTGGATATTTGATAGTAGAAGAAAGACTGTTTAAACTTATAAAAAATGAGGCTTTAAAGAATCAGCAAAGAGTTATCAAAGAAATTGTTTCTTACTGGGAGACGAAGAGTGTGTCTATTCAACGTGCGGTAAAAGCGGGGCTATGGAAGAGTATAGAGACGATTACAAATTTAGAAGAAAAACTTAAAAAATTGAAGACTTTGTCTCTTTCTAAAGACTCGATTCTTCAGGACGGAGAATATATACTTGCATTAGAAAGTGCTGGTTTTACGAAGGTTGATTTTGACGCGGATAAACAGAAAATTAATGAAAAACAGAAAAAAGTGAAAGCTCTTTCTGATGAGATTGATTTACTTTCTAAGAATAATAAGATGTTAAAATTGTTATCTTCTCTTTTAGCGAATAAACAAGTGGTAATAGAGCATAGAAATAATATTTTTAAGGAAAAAGGTTCTGTTCGATGTCCTATTTGTGGTTCTGAGTTATTTGCGACTATGGATGAGGAGATGATTCTTAAGGAAGCGGATACTTATATTGAAGAAAATGGAAAAACTGTAAGTATAAAAGAAGCAGATAAGATTACGTTACAGAATGAAATTGAAATTCTTTATCAGAATGTCATTAATCGGGCAAAACTTGTAGTGGAGAATGAGGAGAAAACATTAGAACTTAAAAGTAGTAATCTGAAAATTCTGAAAGATGAAATTCAGCCATATTTTTCTGAAGTCAAAGAATTGCAAAAAACTCGAAAAGAGATCAACGCAGAAAATTTGACTGCTGAAATGGCGAAAGAATTATTGGCTGGTGTAGAAGAGCAACTTTTAGGGGAATGTAAAGAGCAGGAAATTAAAGAGGGATATCAACAGATTTTAACAGTTCTAGGTTATAAATTTGAAAATGAGACGGTGCAGCAGACATATGAAAAGGTGAAAAATATTATAAAAAAATCATATGTAGTTTCAAGTTTTTCTTACGATATATTTGTGTCAAAACTTAATGCCATGGATAGTATTCTTGCAAATAAAGCATTATCTGAGCTGAGGAAAAAAATAGAAGAAAATATAGAGAAAAATAAGATTCTTGGTACAGAGATAAAAGAGCTTCAGGAACTAAAAGATATTGCATCTCAAAGATCGAAAGATATCCGAGATGCTGTGGAGAAACTTTCGCAAGATGAATACAAAAGGGTAGGACCTGCTCTTGGTAAATTTTATAATAAGTTAGCGAGATTTAATTCTAATGAGGGGATTAATATTATTCCGGAAAAAGAAGGGATTTCGTTAGTTGATAATAACGGTAAAAATATCGTTAATATTTTGAGTAATGGTCAAATTAGTGTATTCATGTTGGCCCATTTTTTTGCTAGTATCAATGTAAGAAATGATCGCGAAAAGATGAAAATATATTTTATTGATGATTTAACTGCATGTATGGACGATGTAAATATGTTAGCATTTATGGATTTGCTTAAATACCAAATGTCATCGAAAGCGACTATGGAACAGTTGTTTTTTGCTACTTGCAATAATCGTATTAGTAATTTGTTGAAATATAAATTAGATGGACGAGGGATTGAATTTTGTGAACTTTTAGAAGCGGATTTTGAGTAATGGTAAGTAAAAGAGGGAGATTTCACAATGGTAACAAACTTTGATTACTTAAAAAATGAATCAAAATTCTCTGCATTTGCGAATGTTGCCATCTCTGCAGAGAAAATTATATTAGCAGATCCGGATGCGAGTATTCTTAACAGCCGGCGGGCTATGGAATTTGCTGTGAAATGGTTGTATTCTGTGGAGAACAGTTTGCAGATTCCGTACCAGGATAACCTTCACACTTTGATGAATACAGAGGAATTCAGACAGTTAGTGGGACCGGATCTTTGGAAACGGATGGATTATATCCGCAGATGTGGAAATAGTGTGGCACATAGCAATAAAAAACCTGGCAGAGATGCAGCGATGCTCTGTCTTGAAAATCTGTCGATTTTTTTAGATTACGTTGCATATTGTTATGGAGAACAGTATCAGGAACATCCATTTGACAAATCGATTATTGATGGCAGAATTGAGAAGGCAAAGGCATCCAGGGAAACAGCCAGAAAAACAAAGGAAACACTTCTGAAAGAACAAGAAAAAACTGCCCAGCAGGAACTGGATCTACAAAAACTGATGACAGAAAATACTTTTCTCAGGGAAGAACTGTCCGCACGTCACGAGAAACAGCAGCAGACATATGTTCCGAAACCTCTGGATCTATCTGAATATGAAACCAGAAAACTTTACATAGATTCCATGCTCATTGATGCAGGGTGGACGCAGGGAAAAGACTGGTTAAATGAGATGACTGTGACAGGAATGCCGAATAAATCAGGGATTGGACGTATTGATTATGTTCTTTATGATGATACGAGTAAACCTCTGGCAATTATAGAAGCAAAACGTACCTGCAAGGATATTGCTGAGGGCAGGCAGCAGGCGAAACTTTACGCAGATCTGCTGGAAAAGAAATATGAACGACGTCCGGTAATTTTCCTTACCAATGGTTTTGAAACCCGGATCATAGACGGACAATATCCAGAAAGAAAATGTTCAGTTATTTATTCCAAACGGGATCTGGAGAAATGGTTTAACCTTTTGAGTATGCGTACAAGCCTGCAAAATATTTCTGTAGATAAAAAGATAGCAGACCGCTATTATCAGGAAGCCGCGATAAAAGCAGTATGCCAGAGCTTTGATGAAAAGAATCGGAGAAAAGCCCTGCTTGTTATGGCCACAGGTTCCGGAAAAACCAGAACAGTAATGGCTTTGTGCAAGGTACTGGTTGATGCGGGCTGGGTAAAGAATATACTTTTTCTGGCGGACAGAAATTCACTGGTAACACAGGCGAAAAGAAGTTTTGTAAACTGGATGCAGGATTTTTCCTGTACAAATCTGGTTGAAGAAAAGAATAATTATATGTCGCGATGTGTTTTCTCCACATATCAGACCATGATAAACTGTATTGATACGATAAATGACAAAGAAGGAAAAGTTTTTACCAGTGGTCATTTTGATCTGATCATTTGTGATGAAGCGCACAGATCCATCTATAATAAATATAAAGATATTTTTACATATTTTGATGCACTGCTTGTAGGACTTACCGCAACACCGAAAGATGAGATTGACAAAAATACATATGAAGTGTTTGAACTGGCAAACGGAGATCCCACTTATGGATATGATCTGGCGCAGGCGGTTAAGGATGGATATCTGGTTGATTATCTTTCGGTGGAATCCAGGGTGAAATTTATTGATCAGGGAATTGTATATGATGAACTTTCAGAAGCAGATAAAGAAATCTATGAAAATACTTTTGAAGACGAAAATGGAAAGCTTCCGGAAGCGATAAATTCGGCTGCATTGAATACCTGGATTTTTAACGAAGATACCATTAAAAAAATTCTTCATGTCCTGATGAGAGATGGAATTAAAATTGAATACGGACAGAAGATTGGAAAAACAATTATTTTTGCGAAAAATCATGATCATGCGGAAAAGATCCTTGAGATTTTTAATAAGGAATATCCGCATTTAAAGAATTATGCTATGGTGATCGATAACAGAATGAAATATGCACAGAGTGCAATTGATGAGTTTTCAGATCCGAAAAAACTACCGCAGATCGCAATTTCTGTAGATATGTTAGATACCGGAATTGATGTACCTGAAGTTCTTAATCTTGTATTCTTTAAGAAAGTTATGAGTAAAGCAAAATTCTGGCAGATGATCGGACGAGGAACAAGACTATGCCCGGGATTGTTGGATGGGGAAGATAAGAAAAAGTTTTACATTTTTGATTTTTGTGGAAATTTTGAGTTTTTCCGAATGAATAAAGGAAAAGCAAGCGCAAATCTGATGGCGTTGCAAAGTGCAGTTTTTAATCTTCAGTTTGAGATTTCGTACAAGCTTCAGGATATTAAATATCAGACAGATAAATTAACTGCGTACAGGACTGCACTTGTAAAGCACATGACTGAAAAAGTAAAAGAGCTCCCAAGAGATAGTTTTACAGTTCGCCAACATTTGAAATATGTAGAATTATATTCAGAAGAGTCGAACTATCAGATGCTTACTTATGAAGATACTTTACTTGTACGGGAAGAGGTTGCACCCTTGATTTTGCCTGAAAGTGATGAAGTAACAGCAGTACGTTTTGATGCACTTATGTATGGAATAGAACTTGCATCTCTGGTTGGAAAGAAATATACAAGTGCGCGAAAAGATCTTTTAAAAAAGGTTTCCGGAATTGCTGGTGTGGCAAATATACCGGAGATTCAGGCACAAACAGGGCTGATCGATCAGATTTTGCATACAGATTATATGGAAAATGCAGGAATCAATGAATTTGAAAATATCAGGGAAAATCTGAGAGATCTTATGAAGTATATTCCGGATAAGAGCAGGAATAAATATATGACCAATTTTACAGACGAAATTCTTTCAACGGAATGGAAAGAAGCAGAATTGGAAAACGATGATCTGGAAAATTATAAAGTACGGGTAGAATATTATGTCCGACAGCATCAGGATAACCATGTAATAGCTAAGCTGAAAAAGAATCAGTCACTTACAGAAAAAGATGTAGCTGAACTGGAAAAAATTCTCTGGAGCGAGCTTGGTACAAAAGAGGATTATGAAGCAGAATTTGGCAGAAAGCCATTGGGAGAATTTGTCAGAGAAATGGTAGGTCTTGATATGAATGCAGCAAAGGAAGCTTTTTCAAAGTATCTTGAGGATGTAAATCTGGACAGCAGGCAGATTTATTTTGTAAATCAGATCATTGAGTATATTGTTCATAATGGAATGATGAAGGATCTTTCTGTTTTGCTGGAATCTCCGTTTACGGATCGTGGGAGCATTTCGGAAATCTTTACAGATATGGGTGTTTGGCTTGGAATAAAAAAAGTCATTGATACGATCAACGCAAATGCTGCTGCATAAACATCCACCTCTGTAAAACATAAAATTTCAACCGGATTTACAATAAATTTAACCATAAATCCGGTTGACAAAACCCGGCCGGGAACGTTATAATGGCCGGGTTGATAAGATATTTTAAGAAAAAAGGCAGGTGAACAGAATGGACAGTTGCGATAGTCATGGGCGAACTAAGAACATAGGATTAGATATGAGTAACAGTCTGTTCTGTTTTTTCTAAATAGAATTTATCAATTCATTTCTTATCCTATTTTCCAATGAGCGAACATATGCATAAAAATGCAGCTATCTGATCTGTGAAAAACAGATGTAAGAAGGATAAAGATTTTAATGTCAACAGCTAAAGTGTCTCTTGATGTTTTAATTTTTGTGCTTCTTGCGGAAATGAGAAAACAGGATAAGGAGGTTTCCCAAGATGGAAAACAAAACACAGGATTATCAGTCAGAAATCTTGGCTATCATCAGAGGTAATACTTCACCGGGAGTTATGCGTAACAAACTGGAGGATTATCATGAAAATGACCTGGCAGATGTATTTTCCGAGCTGACAGCAGCAGAGAGACGGAAAGTCTGCAGAATTCTGAATCTGGATATGCTTTCAGACATTTTTGAGTATATTGATGAGAAGCAGGCAGCAGAGTATCTGGATGAGATGGATGTGCGTAAGGCAGCGTGTATTCTTTCAGGAATGGAGACAGATGCCGTTGTAGATGTTCTCCGTATGACACCGAAGGAGAAAAAAGTACTTTTGATCGAGCTGATGGATGATGAGGCGAGAAAAGATATGGCAATCATTGCTTCATTTGACGAGGAAGAAATCGGAAGTAAGATGACAACTAACTGCATCATGATCCGTGAGAATCTGACTGTAAAGCAGGCAATGAGCAGCTTAATCGGTCAGGCAGCAAAGAACGATAACATTTCTACTATATTTATGGTGACAGAAGATTCCACATTTTACGGAGCATTAGATTTGAAAGATTTGATTATTGCAAGACAGGATGCATGTCTGGAAGATCTGATTGTGACATCATACCCATATGTATATGGAAATGAACTGATAGATGATTGTATTGAAAAGCTGAAAGATTATTCCGAGAATTCCATTCCGGTACTGGATAATGATAACAAATTGCTTGGAGTTATCACATCACAGAGCATCGTAGAATTGGTCGATGACGAGATGGGAGAGGACTACGCGATGTTTGCCGGTCTGACAGCGGAGGAAGATTTGAAAGAGCCTCTGCGTGAGAGCCTGAAAAAGAGACTTCCGTGGCTGCTGGTATTGTTAGGACTTGGCATGGTCGTTTCATCAGTAGTTGGTGTATTTGAGACAGTTGTAAGTCAGCTTACGATTATTATGTGTTTCCAGTCACTGATCTTGGATATGGCAGGAAATGTGGGAACACAGTCACTGGCCGTAACAATCCGTGTTCTGATGGACGAGTCCCTGACCGGAAAACAGAAGGCGGAATTAGTATGGAAGGAAATGACAATCGGATTTTCGAACGGTCTGATTCTGGGAACATTGTCATTTATTGTAATCGGACTTTATATTGCACTCTTTAAAGGAAAGACTTTTATGTTCGCTTATGCAGTTTCAGGCTGCATCGGAATAGCACTTGTAGTTGCGATGGTCATTTCCGGGGCAGTCGGAACATGTATTCCGCTGTTCTTTAAGAAAATTAATGTTGATCCGGCTGTAGCATCCGGACCATTGATCACGACCATCAACGACCTGGTAGCAGTTGTGACTTACTATGGACTGAGCTGGATTTTCCTTATTGAGATGCTGCATCTTGCGGGGTAAGGAAATATAATGGAACCCGCTGGATACCAATTTTTTACTATGTAGATTTTAGAACATTTTACTGCATCGCCTATTGACATAAAAATCCAAAAACTCGCAGAGCTCAAACAGTTGGATTTTTATGTCGCTAGACTTGTAAAATATCCTAAAATTCTACAATTAGTACAAAATTGGTATCCGGCGGGTTTTATATTTTCTTACTTCGCAAGGTGGTGGTAAGAGAGAGTA
>OLND01002591.1_pt1 | contig 15896 bp, 16 predicted proteins | sample 1672031 | NCBI WGS metagenome assembly OLND01 (sample SAMEA3136638, study PRJEB25190) | human gut metagenome | biome: human gut; feature: human-associated habitat; material: faeces | place: Austria | collected 2013
AGTCCGACAGGAAATCTTCCAGCATGGGCAGCGTCACCGTCGCCAGGCTGCCCCCTTGCGCGGGCGCGAGGAAGACGTCGTCCCCGAAATCGTGAGATGCCACTGAGAACCCCCATTCACGTGACGGCCGGAGGCGCAGGCGCCGCTATCCGGTATACCCGAACAGTATAGCAGGAGGCCGGATGCAACCGCGCAAGTTCGCTGGGCGTTACTCCCAGCCCAGATTTTCGTGGTACCAGCGGCGCCCATCGGCCTCTTGCGACAAGATCGGGTCGAGCAGGCTTGCCGCAAGGGCTTCTGCCGTCTCGATCTCGGCGTATTCCGGGGGCAGACCGGTTTGCCGAACGAGCTTCCTGAAGATGCTGCGGTAAAGCCGCTTCCACTCCATGGGTGCCGCGTACTTCTCGGGAAGCTTTATTCCCCGCACGGTTGCCTCGATGCGCGCCCGCCTGCAAAGCTCTCCACCGTCGAAGTCGGTGGTCACGGCGTAAACCGCAACGTCTACAAGGTCCTTGACGCGCGAGGAGGGCCTGCCGTCATGCATTTCGACCATGGCGCAAAGTTTGTCGGCAAGAGAGCTCGTGGCGGGGTAGATGCGATAGCCGAACGTCGGGATATCCGGTACGTCGATTCTGTCGGCTGGCTCGACAACCTCGGATTTGCCGTACGCAATCCGATCGAACACGAGGTCGATGGCTGCAAGTTCGGCGAGCGCTTCGTCGATATCCGCTTTCTCCGAAAGCAGGTCGATGTCTCGGGTGGCTCGTGCATCCGCAGTACGTGCAAGCATGCTCTGGCCTCCCTTTCAGCACAAAAGGCGAGTCCTGCCTGCTGAATATGCGGCACAGGAATCGATGGAAGTAGAAACCCGAGACGGCTCTCCCAGTGTCAAGCGATGATGCTTTCGCGGCGGCCTTGACCGCCATTTCGAGGGCCGTGGGAGTTGCGTACGCCATCATGCTTCCTCCCCGAAGAGCCTTGCCATCTTCCTTTTCGCTTGAGCCGAGGCGCCGGCATCTGCCGCAAGGCGTATGAGCCTTTCTTCGTCCAGGCCCTTTTCCCGAGCATCGGAGAGCGCGTCCTCCACAAGCGACGGGTCTTCGCCGTCCAGCACGAGGTCAACCAAGGTGCGCTCGATGCTTGTCACGGGGATGCCGCTTGCGAACGACACCTCGTTGCGGGTAATGTCGCGCACGCCGAACCTCGTCTCGACGTTGCGCGAGTTGATGCGCCTCGGGGCGAGGATGCGGTAAGGCGAGAGGTAGAAATCCCCGATGCCGAGGATCGAGGCGGCCGTGTTCCCTGCGACGGCAATGCCGTCCCAGGCATCGAAGGGCACCCGCTCGTGCGTCATCTTCGCGGGGTCGGTGAGCTTCCATGCAGCGGTCAGCTCGTCGAGCTGCGACGCCGGAGTCCCCGCCATCCGGTACGCACCATGGGCGATGCGCACGAGCTTTCCCGCTTCGCGAGCCTTGGCAAGCACGTTGCGCGGAATGCCGAGACGCAGGGCTTGCGCCGTGGTGAAAACGCCCTCCGATGCGGAAAGCTCGCTCATGATGGAAAGGTAATCACGTCGATTCATGTTTCAATTGTATCGTATAGGGATACTTTTGAAACAAGATATTGGAAAATGTAACCTATGGACGCTCGGCGCAGAACGATGGTTCACGGTTGTGCGAACCGCTATTATGGTGGGCATGGTGGTGAGGAAAACCGTCAAGTGGAGTTGAGGGCGTGAGGTCGTGCCGGCAAGAAGGAGAGGGAAGGAGAGGCGTATGTCAGCAGGATTGGCGATCTGCCTGGTGTGCGGGAAGCCGCTCGATTACTTCGAGGAGGCGCGGGAGGTTGCCTGCCATATCTGCGGTAAGAAGGAGACGGGGCATTCCGTGTGCACGGCGGGGCATTACGTGTGCGATGCCTGCCACCGCAAGGGCGGCGTCGACCATGCCATGGAGTACTGCTCGTCCGCCGATTCGAGGAACCCGGTGGAGATGGCGATGGCCATGATGGACGACAAGTCCATCTTCCCCAACGGGCCGGAGCACCACACGCTCGTGGGCGCCGCGCTGCTCGCCGCCTACAAGAACGCCGGCGGCGACCTCGACCTGCCCCGGGCGCTCGTCGAGATGCGAAACCGCTCGATGAACGTGCCGGGCGGCGCCTGCGGGCTCTGGGGGACCTGCGGCGCGGCCGTGAGCGCGGGCATGTACTGGAGTATCGTGTCGGGCTCCACGCCCATGACGCGCGGGCCGTGGGCCGAGACGCAGCGTTTGACCTCGCGCATCCTCGGCCGCCTGGCCGACCTGGGCGGGCCGCGCTGCTGCAAGCGCACGGGCTTCGTCGCCCTTCAGGAGGCGGCGGCGTACACGGCCGAGCTGAGCGGTGTGGAGATGGAGATGCCCGAGCGCATAACCTGCCGCTATTACCACCGCAACCGGGAATGCCTGAAGGTCGGCTGCCCGTTCTTCCCCCGTCCCGCTTGAACGCTCGCGGTAAAGCGATAGGAATCCTGCATCAGCTACGTTGCGCAGCACGGGGCTACCCCTCGGCGCACTCCTCGCTCGCCGCGATCACCGCGGCGGCCTCGTCGGGCGGCACAGGCCGCGAGAACAGGTAGCCCTGCATGAGGTCGCAGCCGCACAGGTTCAGGAAGGCGCGCTGCTCCGGCGTCTCCACGCCCTCGGAGAGCGCCTGCGTGCCCAGTGCGCCGAAACCGGAGGCCAGGAGCCCGAAGAACTCCACCAGGTGCTCGTTCTCCGTCGCGGATCGCAGGATGCTCTTGTCCAGCTTCACCACGTCGAACGGCAGCTCCAGCAGCGTGGAGAGGTTCGAGTACCCCGTGCCGAAGTCGTCCAGGTAGAAGCGCACGCCCTGCGCGTGCATCCTCTCCATGAACGCGCGCACGGCGTCGGGGTTCGCGATGATGGCGCTCTCCGTCACCTCCACGCGCAGGCACGATGCCGGAATGCCGTGGCGCTCCACCACGGCCAGCACCGACTCGGCCAGGTCGTCCTGTATAAACTGCACGGCCGAGAAGTTCACCGACACGCCGCGGAACGTTGAGCTGGGGTGGATGCTGCGGTAGGAGCGAACGAACGCGCAGGCGCGGTCCAGCATGAAGCGCGTGACATCGGAGATGACGCCGATCTGCTCCGCGATGGGGATGAACTCGTCGGGCGGGATGGGACCCAACTCGTCGTCGGTCAGGCGGCAGAGCGCCTCGGCCGCCACGAACCGTTGCGCGCTCTCGGACCACACGGGCTGCAAGTTCATGGTGAAGCCGTCCTGCTCGGCCGCGCGCCGCACCACGTCGGCGATGGCGCTGCGGCGGTGGATGGCCTTCATCATGCCCGGCGTGCACACGCACGGCGTGTTCGGCTCGAGCTTCTTCGACTCCTCCGTGGCGTATTCCAGCGCGGCCACCACGTCGCCGGGCGTGCGCGCGATAACGGGGTAGCTCACCGCCCCGATGGCGGCGCCCACGGTGTAGGAGTGCCCGCCGATGCGCCATGGCTCCCCGAGGCGCTGTCGCAGCGGGGCCAGAAGGGAGGCGGTCGCGTCGTCCCCGTCTTGTCCGCCATGCGCGCCCCAGCCGCCGTCGCGGCTCACGATGAAGGCGAACTGGTCGCCGCTGTAGCGGTAGAGCCGCGCGTCGCCGATGGCGCCCAGGTACGAGGCGAACTCGCGCAGGAACCGGTCGCCGCTCTCGTGGCCGAACTTGTCGTTGATGAACTTGAAGTTCGAAAGCGACACGAGCACGGCCGTGAACGGCTGCTCCTTCTCGTTCATGAGCGAGACCATGGACAGGAACTCCTGGCGGTTGGAGGCGCCGGTAAGCTGATCGACCGACAGGCGCTTGTTCTGCAAGTACAGGTAGATGATGAGCAGCGAGCACGCGGCCGCCGATCCCGACAGCAGATAGGTTGGGAACAGCTGCTGCACGGCGATCACGGCCACGGCGATGAGCGGGAACACGGCCAGGATGCGCTTGATGACGGGGTCGATGGGCGCCCGCGTGAACATGACGAGCGCGAAGCAGGCCATGCAGTAGAAGTAGAACACCAGGTACGTGGCGATGATGAACGGCCCCTGCACGTAGGCGCCCGCCGCGTCGAAGGAGAACAACCATCCGGTGGGCACGTTCGCCAGCACCAGCAGGAAGTACACCGCGCACGGCACTCCGCTGGCCAGGGCGAAGGTCCGCCCGACCGGCCGCGCCTCGCTTACCACAGCCACGGCGTAGTAGAAGTACACGGTGCCCAAAAGCGGCGTGAGCACGAAGTAGCAGAGGGTGACGAGGTACGTGAGCGGCAGCAGCTCCAGGGGCGCGTAGGCAATCAGAAGCGTGGAAGCCAGGTTCGTGCCGATGGCGCCCAGCGTCGTGCCCAGGCAGAGTCGGAACACCCGGTTCTTCAGCGACGGCACCGCATGGCTTTGGCGCGAGTACACGGAGATGATGAGCACGATGATGAAGGCGATGACCTCAGCCGATACGTTCCATCCCATGTCGTTCGCCCATCCTCGTTTTCCCCGGCGCCCGCCGAGAGGGCCGCATCCCGCAACCCCCTGCTGTATTGTACCGTCTCGTCTTCGCCCTGCCCGGCACAATTCCGTCTAAAGTTCCTGGCGAACGTCGATCCCGTCCTGCGGAAAGACGGCTTTTAGAGGAAGGTGACGCCCGTGTTCCACGCGGAAGCGGGCCTGCAGCGTCTGCGTCGGACTCCATGATTCCCGCTTGCAGTGGGCGAAGCCGTTTCGCGCTCTCTGCTGTTTTTACGATTAACGGAATCAACCGTACCCTTCCTGACCCTGGTCGGCGTTCGCGCCCGCCGACCCCGACCGGCCGGCGGGCGCTTGGCGCCTACCCGTTCACCACGGTGCCGCCGTTCACATGGATAACCTGCCCCGAGATGTAGCTGGAGTCGTCGCAGGCCAGGAATACGTAGGCGGGGGCCAGCTCGTAGGGCTGGCCGGGGCGCCCCATGGGCACGCCCTCGCCGAAGTGGCGCACCTTGTCGCTGTCGGTGCCGTACGAGGCGGGGTTGAGCGGCGTCCAGATGGGGCCGGGCGCCACGGCGTTCACGCGGATGCCGCGGCCCACCAGCTCCTCGTTCTCGGAGAGCGAGCGGGTGAACGCCGTGATGGCGCCCTTCGTGGCCGAGTAGTCCAGCAGCTGGGGGCTTCCCTGGTAGGCCGTCACCGACGTGGTGTTCACGATGGCCCCGCCCTGCGGCATATGCGGCAGGGCGGCCTTAACCAGGAAGAACATGCTGAAGATGTTCGTCTGGAACGTGCGCACGAGCTGAGCCTGCGTGATGTCGAGGATGCTCTTCTGCGGCGTCTGCTCGCCGGCGTTGTTCACGAGCGCGTCCAGGCGGCCCCAGGCGTCCACGATGCCGCCCACCGTGCGGCGGCAGAACTCCTCGTCGCCCACGTCGCCCTTGAACACGAGCGCGCGCCGGCCGAGCGAGCGGATGCGCTCGGTCACCGCCTGCGCGTCGTCGTCGGAGGAGTAGTAGACGAGAGCCACATCGGCTCCCTCCTTGGCGAAGGCGATGGCCGCAGCGGCACCGATGCCGCTGTCGCCCCCGGTCACGAGGGCGGCTCTGCCCTCCAGCTTGCCGGCGGGACGGTAGTCGTCACTTTCGATCTGCGGCTTCGGATCCACGTTCGCGCGCACGTCGTCCATGGCGTAGCCCGCCTTCGGGGCCTGGGTCTCGAGCGTTGCGGTTTGCGTCATAAGGGGCTCCTTTCCCACGGGTACGGGCGCAGCTTACGCCTGCGCTCGCCCGCCGCCCCGCCCCGGCGCGCAGCGTTACGCGGCCCTTCGGCAGCGGTAACGCCCGCGAGAACTGCCCCCCCCCGTGCAGCCCGTGACCCCTGCGCAGCCTGCTCTTCGCAATGCCTTCCCACAACATAGCCCACGCCCCTCGCTTGGCCCCGCCTACGCTTCCCACAACGCCTTCCTACGCAGCCCACGCCCGCACCTCCCGCGCAATCCGAATGCGGGTCTTTCGCTATCATTTACCTGCGCACCCCTCGGCCGACAGCGCTCCGTCGCTATACTGGACGAAAACGCGAGAAAGGAGCTAATCATGCTGCATGCGGTCGAGGTAAAGCCGGACGTGTACTGGGTCGGGGGAGTCGATTGGAACGAGCGGAACTTCCACGGCTACACGACGGATCGGGGGTCCACGTACAACGCCTACCTCATCATGGACGAGCATCCCACGCTCATCGACACGTGCAAGCCCGCGTTCGCCGACGAGCTCGTCGAGCGCGTGCGCGAGGTGGTTGACCCCGCGCGCATCGAGAACATCGTGGCGAACCACGTGGAGCAGGACCACTCCGGCGCGCTTCCCGCCCTCTGCGAGCTCGCGCCGAACGCGCGCATCTACGCAAGCGCCCCGCACGGCGTGAACGGCCTCGCGGCGCACTACGGCGATCGCGGCTACGTGCCCGTGAAGACCGGCGACACGCTCAACATCGGCAAGCGCACGCTCACGTTCACCCAGACCGTCATGGTGCACTGGCCCGACAACATGGCCGCGTACTCCGACGTCGATCGCATCCTGTTCTCCAACGACGCGTTCGGCCAGCACTACGCCTCCTCCAAGCACTTCGACGACGAGGTGGGCCTGCCCGAGGTCCTGGCCCAGGCCAAGAAGTACTACGCGAACATCGTCATGCCCTACTCGCGCCACGTCCAGCGCGCGCTGGGGGCGCTCGGCGGCCTGGACATCGACATGATCGCGCCGAGCCACGGCGTGGTCTGGCGCAGCCACGTGCCCGAGATACTGGAGACGTACGCGCGGTGGAGCTCGCTCGCCCCCGAGGACTACGCAATCGTGGTGTACGACTCCATGTGGCACACCACCGAGGCCATGGCCCACGAGATACTGGAGGCGTTCATCGAGTGCGGCGTGTCCGCGCGCCTGTTCGACCTCAAGGCGAACCACATCTCCGACATCATGACCGAGGTGCTGTCGGCGAGGTACGTGGCCGTGGGCTCTCCCACGCTCAACAACTCCATGATGCCCACCGTGGCGGCGTTCCTCTGCTACCTGAAGGGCCTCTCGCCGAAATCGGGCTGGGAAGGCCGCGTGGGCATCCCGTTCGGCTCGTACGGCTGGGGGAAGAACGGCCCTGACGAGGTGGCCGAGGTGCTTGAGAAGTGCGGCTTCGACCTCGCGCTCGGCACGCTCGCGCACCAGTGGACCGCCGACGCCGCCAGCCTGGAAGAGCTCCAGCGCGCCGTCGTGAGCGGACTGGGGAAGTAACGGCTGCCGGCAGTCGTGCTTTCCCCCTATAATAGGCGGTGACGGCATCCGCCGGGACCCGGCCCGGCGGGAACGATACGCTCGAGAGGAAGCCCATGCCAACCCCTTTGGGAAAGACGCTGCTCATTGCCAATCCGGCGGCGCAGAACGGCAACGGCGCCGCTGCGGCTGAGCGTGCGGCGGCACTGCTGGGGGATGCCCTGGGCGACGGCTCGCTCGATGTGGCTCCCACGCGCGGCCCCGGCGAGGCCGTGCGCCTGGCGGCGGGCGCGGGCGCGTACGAAACGGTGCTCGCCCTCGGCGGCGACGGCATCATCCACGAGGCCGCCAACGGGCTCATGCAGCTGCCGGCGGGGGAGCGCCCGGCCTTCGGCATCGTGCCGGTGGGCTCGGGAAACGACTACGCGCGCACGCTCGGCATGTCGGCGCGCTCGGTGGACGCGGCCGTGGCGCAGCTGCTCGCAGCCTGCGCCCGTCCGGTCGACGTGGGACGGTGCAACGGCGAGTTCTTCGTGGAGACGCTCTCGTTCGGCGTGGACGCGGCCATCGCGCTCGACACGGTGGAGCGGCGGGCGCGCACCGGCAGGACCGGCACGGCGCTCTACCTGGCCAGCGGCATGGACCAGCTGCTGCACCACCTGGACTGCCACCGCTACACGGCCTCGTTCGACGGCGGCGAGCCCGTGCGCGGCGCGTCGTTCACCTTCGCGGTGCAGGTGGGCCCCACCTACGGCGGAGGCTTCCGCATCTGCCCGGACGCGCGCATCGACGACGGCCTGCTGGACGTGTGCATCGCGCACCCGCCCTTCGGCATCGCGCGCGCCGTCTTCGTGTTCCTGCTGGCGAAAGGCGGCCGTCACACCGGCTTCCGGCAGATAGAGCTGCGCCGAGCCCGCACGCTGTCGGTGCGCTTCGACGCGCCCCCGCCCGTCCAGATCGACGGTGAGCCCCTCGAGGCCTCCGAGTACGCCATCGACGTCGTGCCCTGCGCCCTCGACGTGCTCGTGCCCGAAACGCCCGCCTGACCTGCGCGAGATTCCGGACGGGCCGCATATCGGCTCCGCCCGGTCAGCCGCGGGCGGCCGGTCTGGAGCGGTCAGCCGCTCTGCGAGAGCCAGCCTGTGCCGCCCCCGGGCCGTGGCTCTTCGCGTTTGCGTTCGGCACGAGCTACTTCTTCCCACCGTCCTACACCAACAGCGGGCGCGTGAGCCAGTCGAAGCGCTCCCAGCGCTGGGCTGCGGCCACGTTCACGAAGACGTCGTGGCAGAACCGCACGACGGCGGCGTGCGGGTCGTCGGCGCGCAGCACGTCCTCCAGCTTGAGGAAGTACTCGGCGCTCGCGGGGTCGTAGTACGCGCCCGGCACCGAGACCTCGGGCATCGCCCCCTCGAGGAAGGGGTAGGCCAGCACGAAGAACGCCGGGTCGTCGGCCGTCTCGTCGCCCGGCCAAAAGCCGAACTCAACGAACTGCTCGTCGAACGCCACGCGCTCCACGATGCCGCCCTCCCCGGAGTACGGGCACGGCTTGCCCGAGAACAGAACGCACGTCATGTCGAACGTGCCCCAGAACAGCGACGGCTGGATCTTCTTCCCGCGGAATCCGGCCGAGAAGTCCAGCAGCGCGTTGCGGGCGAACAGGCACTGCGCGAAGTAGCGCCGGGCCGCCTCGTCGTCGAACGCGAGCGGCTCGACGAGCGTGTAGAAGGGCGCCTGCGTGAACATCTCCTGCGGCACCGGGTAGAGGAGCACCGGGTGTCCGATGGCTTCCAGCAGCAACGTGAACCGCTCGTAGTAGCGGGCCACGGACGTGCCGTCCTCCAGCGGGAACGACGCCTCCTCGCCGGTTGTCGCCACGGCCTGCACCTGCGGCTCGTCCAAGCGCAGCTGGATCTCGAACCCGCCCGTGCCGTGCGGCACGAACCCGGTGGTGAACCCGTCGGGCGTCGCGTCCAGCAGCACGTGGTTCCACTCCGGCTGGGGCTCCAGGCATTCCAGCTTCACCTTGCCCATCATCTGGGCCGTCATATGCAGCGCGATGCACGTCTCGCGCCATTGGCTGTACGTTTGCAGGTGCATGGCCTTCTCCTTGTTGTCGGGTTCGCGGGGGATCGAACGCGCAATAGCGGTTCGCGATTTCAATCGATACAGTCTAGCGGCCTCCCCGCCGGCCCCCTCCGGCGGCCCGGAGGCGTCACCGGGTCGTGGGGAAGGGGTTACGCGGGTGGCGGACGGCCCGTATTTCCGCTACGATGGCGGGGTAGCCCCAACGATCACGCGCGCCCCCGCGCGCCGGCAAGGAGTCCCATGAGCGCACAGTTTCTCCCGGTGAACCGTCAGGACATGGCGGAACGCGGCTGGGACCAGGTCGATTTCGCGTACGTGTCGGGCGACGCGTACGTCGACCACCCCTCGTTCGGCGCGGCCATCATCACGCGGCTTCTGGAGTCACACGGCTACCGGGTGGGCGTCATCGCGCAGCCCGATTGGAACGACCCGGCCTCGATGGCCGCGCTCGGCGAGCCGCGGCTGGCGTTCCTCGTGTCGGCCGGCAACATGGACTCCATGGTGAACCACTACACCGTGGCGCGGAAGCGGCGCCGCGAGGACGCGTACTCGCCGGGCGGGCAGGCGGGCCTGCGCCCGAACCACGCGGCCGTCGTGTACTCCAATCTCATCCGCCGCACGTTCAAGAAAACGCCCATCGTGCTGGGCGGCATCGAGGCCAGCCTGCGGCGGTTCGCGCACTACGACTACTGGTCGGACAAGCTCAAACGCTCCATCCTGCTGGATTCCGGCGCCGACCTCGTGAGCTTCGGCATGGGGGAGCGCTCGGTGGTGGAGATAGCCGACGCGCTCGATGCGGGGCTGTCCATCGACGACCTCACGTTCATCGACGGCACCGTCTACCGCGCAAGCTCGCTCGAGCACGTCTACGACGCGGTGGAGCTGCCCTCGTTCCCCGATCTGCAGGCCGATCCCCTGAACTACGCGCGCAGCTTCGCCGTGCAGTACGCCAACAGCGACCCCTTCATTGGAAAGCGCCTGGTGGAGCCCTATTCCGACCACGAGTTCGTCGTGCAGAACCCCCCGGCCGCCCCGCTCTCGCAGGCCGAGATGGACGCCGTGTACCGCCTGCCGTTCGCGCGCACGTACCATCCGATGTACGAGGAGGCCGGCGGCGTGCCGGCCATCAAGGAGGTGCGGTTCAGCCTCACCAGCAGCCGCGGCTGCTTCGGCGAGTGCTCGTTCTGCGCGCTCACGTTCCATCAGGGGCGCATCGTGCAGGCGCGCAGCCACGACTCGCTGGTGGAGGAGGCGCGGGCCATCGTGGACGAGCCCGGCTTCAAGGGCTATATCCACGACGTGGGCGGCCCTACCGCGAACTTCCGCGCCCCCGCCTGCGCCAAGCAGACGAAGGCCGGCGCCTGCCCGCACCAGCGCTGCCTGTTCCCCGAACCGTGCGAGCGCCTCGAGGCCGACCATGTGGACTACCTCAAGCTGCTCGACCGGCTGCAGAAGCTGCCCGGCGTGAAGAAGGTGTTCGTGCGCTCCGGCATCCGCTTCGACTACGTGCTGGCCGACCGCAAGCACGGCGACGAGTTCATCTACGAGCTCTGCGAGAACCACGTGAGCGGCCAGCTGAAGGTGGCGCCCGAGCACGTGTCCGACACGGTGCTCGCCCACATGGGCAAGCCGCCCCGCGCCGTGTACGAGCGCTTCGTGCAGAAGTACGAGCAGGCGAACGAGGAGCTGGGGAAGAAGCAGTACCTCGTGCCCTACCTCATGTCGTCGCACCCCGGCTCCACGCTCGACGAGGCCGTGGAGTTGGCCGAGTACGTGCGCGACCTGGGCTACATGCCCGAGCAGGTCCAGGATTTCTACCCCACGCCCTCAACCATGTCCACGGTGATGTACGCGACCGGCGTGGACCCGCGCACCATGCAGCCGGTCTACGTGCCGAAGTCCCCGCACGAGAAGGCGCTCCAGCGCGCTCTCATCCAGTATCGCAACCCGAAGAACCGCCCCCTCGTGCTGGAGGCCCTGAAAAAGGCCGGCCGCATGGACCTGGTGGGCCACGGTCGCGAATGCCTCGTGCGCCCCGAGGGCGCCCCGCCCGCCAAGGGCCCCCGCGGCAAGGCGTCTGGCTCGTCCACCCTGCGCAAGGCCGCGAGCAAGGCCGAGTCTGCGCGCAAGGGGAGCGGCAAGGGCGGCGGCAAAGGAGAGCCTGCGCGTACGGGGGGCGGCAAGGGCGCAGGCAAGGGCGAGGCTTCGCGCAAGGGGAACGGTAAAGGCCAGCGCGTCGTCTTGCCGTCCAAGGGCGCGCGCGACGCTGCAGGGGCCAAGGGACCGCGCAAGGAAGCGAAGCGCCCAGGTGGAAAGGGCTCGCCGAAGCGTTCGAGCGGCAGTTCGGGTGCTTCGCGTGCCAAGGGCAGCGGCAAGACCCGCCGCTAGCGCACGGCCTTTGGTGCGGTCGTTCCGAAAAGCTATAGGTGCGGAAGCGCAATTCCCGCTTGCTGCGCTCGACATCCCGGAACCGGTCGTGGCCGGTTCTGCACACTTTTCACCGGATTATTGCATCTTTGGCCCCCGCAAACCCGCTTGCTCATTTTGCGGTTGGATCTGGGCAGCATGCCCCCAGCTCGTTGTTTCCACGATTCCGAAAAGGGTTCCCCTAGGGGTTCCCGATGGAGAAAACTGGTAAATACTGTGCAAAAAGCCGATGACGCCCTCGACTTGCGCAGCTATCCCGCGCCCCGCGCTTCCCGCGCATTCCTCGCATGCCCGGCCCGGTCCCGCCGAAGGCGCCAGGCGGGACGGACAGCTGCGGCGCCCCCTTCACGTACCCCGTACCGTCCTCCGAAAGCCCCCGCAACTTGTGCGCAACTTGTGTGCGCAAATCAACACTTGATACCTGACCCGGAGGGGTTTATAATTCTCGGTTGCGTCTGGTCATTGATAGATACACCCGGACGCGTGGTACACCGGAGTCGCGTGCGTCAAGCCTCCCCAAGGCGCAGCGGCAATCGGCAGTCCACGAAGCGACAAGGGGTCTTTGGGGTACGGAGAGGCGTGCGAGCAAAGATCCGAAGAAAGGACAGTAATGGGAGTCAAACAGTACAAGCCGACGAGCCCCGGCCGACGTTTCCAGACGGTCTCGGACTTCGCCGAGATCACGACGGACAAGCCGGAGAAGTCCCTGCTTGCGCCGCTGTCGAACAAGGCGGGCCGCAACAACAACGGCCGTATCACGACACGGCACCAGGGCGGCGGCAACAAGCGCCGCTACCGCATCATCGACTTCAAGCGCCAGAAGGACGGCGTGCCCGCGAAGGTCGCTACCATCGAGTACGACCCGAACCGCAGCGCCCGCATCGCCCTTTTGCACTACGTCGACGGCGAGAAGCGCTACATCCTGCACCCGAAGGGGCTGCGCGTGGGCGACATGGTGATGAGCGGCCCCGAGGCCGACATCAAGCCGGGCAACGCGCTGCCGCTGGCCAACATCCCCGTCGGCACGCTCATCCACGCGGTTGAGCTGCAGCCGGGCAAGGGCGCCGCTATCGCGCGTTCCGCCGGCACCAGCATCCAGCTCATGGGCAAGGAGGGCAACTACGCCATCCTGCGCATGCCGTCCTCCGAGATGCGCCGCGTGCTCATCACGTGCCGCGCCACGGTGGGCGAGGTCGGCAACGCCGAGCATGCCAACATCAAGATCGGCAAGGCCGGACGCAACCGCTGGAAGGGCATCCGCCCCAGCGTCCGCGGTACCGTCATGAACCCGGTCGACCACCCGCACGGCGGCGGCGAGGGCAAGAACAAGTCCGCTGGTCGTCACCCGGTCACCCCGTGGGGCGTCCCCACGAAGGGCCATCGCACCCGCAATCCCAAGAAGGCTTCGAGCCGCTTGATCATCCGCCGTCGCAAGAAGTAGCGCAAAGCGTTAAGGAGTAATAGTGAGTAGAAGTTTGAAGAAGGGTCCTTTCGTTGAGCCGCGGCTTCTTGATCGTATCGAGAAGATGAATGCGGCGGGCGAGAAGAACGTCGTGAAGACCTGGTCGCGCGCGAGCACCATCTTCCCGGAGATGGTGGGTCACACCATCGCCGTGCATGATGGCCGCAAGCACGTGCCGGTCTACGTTACCGAATCCATGGTCGGCCACAAGCTGGGCGAATTCGCCCCGACCCGCACGTTCAAGGGTCACTCCGCCGACAAGGGCAAGCGATAAGAAGGGGTGAAAACAATGGAAGCTAAAGCTGTAGCACGCTATGTCCGCGTTTCGCCCCGCAAGGCGCGCATCGTAGTAGACCTGGTCCGCGGCAAGTCCGTCATCCAGGCCCGCGAGATCCTCGCGTTCACGAACCGCGGTGTGGCGGAAGTCGTCGAGAAGACGCTGAACTCCGCCGTGGCCAACGCCGAGCACCAGCACCACGTGCGTCCGGAATCGCTCATCGTGAAGACGGCCTTCGTCGACGAGGGCCCCACGCTGAAGCGCATCCGCCCGCGCGCCAAGGGCTCCGCGTCGCGCATCCGCAAGCGCACGAGCCACATCACGATCATCGTTGCACCGCGAGAGGAGGCATAAGCCGTATGGGTCAGAAAGTTAGCCCCACCGGGTTCCGCCTTGGCATCACCGAAGATTGGCGCAGCCGTTGGTACTCCGACAAGGACTACGCCAAGAACCTGGAAAACGACTTGGCCATCAGGAAGTTCCTGGACAAGTACCTCGCCCGTGCCGCCGTCTCCAAGGTTGAGATCGAGCGTGCCGGCGACAAGATCAAGGTCATCGTCACCACGGCCCGCCCGGGTGTCGTGATCGGCAAGAAGGGCGCCGAGATCGACTCCCTGCGCAAGAAGCTGGAGAAGGTTGCCAGCGGCCCGGTGTCCATCGAGGTCGTCGAGGTCAAGCGCCCCGAGCTCGATGCCGCGCTCATCGCGCAGTCCGTGGCCGAGCAGCTCGAGGGCCGCGTGGCCTTCCGCCGCGCCATGCGCAAGGCGGTCCAGTCCGCCCGCAAGAGCGGTGCCAAGGGCATCCGCATCCAGTGCTCCGGCCGCCTGGGCGGCGCGGAGATGAGCCGTCGCGAGTGGTATCGCGAAGGCCGCGTGCCGCTGCACACGCTGCGCGCGAAGATCGACTACGGTTTCTGCACCGCCGCCACCACGATGGGCTCCATCGGCGTGCAGGTGTGGGTGTACCACGGCGAGATGCTCCCCGGCCAGAAGGCGCCGAACCCGGCGCTCGAGGGCAGCTCCCGTCCGAACCGTTCCCGTCGCAACGACCGCAACGAGAGGGGGGCGAAGTAAATGCTCGTACCTAAGCGCGTCAAGCACCGCAAGGTGCAGCGTGGTTCCATGAAGGGCAAGGCCAAGGGCGGCACCCGGCTGAATCACGGCACGTGGGGCATCCAGGCGCTCGAGGCGCACTGGATCACCAACCGCCAGATCGAGGCAGCCCGTATCGCCATGACCCGCCACATGAAGCGTGGCGGCAAGGTGTGGATCACGATCTTCCCCGACAAGCCTATCACGCAGAAGCCAGCAGAAACCCGCATGGGTTCCGGCAAGGGCAACCCCGAGGCATGGGTCGCCGTCGTCAAGCCCGGCCGCATCATGTTCGAGATCGACGGTGTCGACGAGGAGACCGCCAAGGAAGCTCTGCGTCTCGCCATCAACAAGTTGCCCATCAAGTGCAAGATTGTTTCCAAGGAAACGGAAGGGCAGGAATAAATGAAAGCAGCAGAGATCCGTGAGCTTTCTGCCGACGATTTGCAGGCGAAACTCAAAGAAGCGCGCGCGGAGCTTTTCAATCTGCGCTTCCAGATGGCCACGAGCCAGCTCGACAACACCGCCCGCGTGGGTCAGGTCAAAAAGGACATCGCCCGCATCCAGACCGAGATGCGCGCCCGCGAGCTGAACGCCTAGAGCGCGGATAAGGAAGGTTATATACATGAGTGAAGATCGTAACTCCCGCAAGGTCCGCCAGGGCACCGTGGTGAGCGCCGTCAACGACAAGACCTGCGTCGTGCAGGTCAAGGAGCGCAAGCCGCATCCCGTGTACGGCAAGATGATGACGACCACGAAGAAGTTCCACGCCCACGACGAGAACAACGAGGCCGGCGTCGGCGACACCGTGCGCATCATGGAGACGCGCCCGCTGTCCAAGATGAAGCGCTGGCGTCTGATCGAGATCGTGGAAAAGGCCAAATAGCCTGCGTGCTCGCATGCATGCCCGTAAGAGGAAAGTTAGGTTACAGCAATGATTCAGATGCAAACCATGCTCGCAGTGGCCGACAACTCCGGCGCTCGCAAGGTGCAGTGCATCAAGGTCCTCGGCGGCTCCAAGCGCCGCTACGCGGGCCTCGGTGACGTGATCATCTGCAGCGTGAAGGAAGCGGCGCCCAACGGCAACGTCAAGAAGGGCGAGGTCGTGCGCTGCGTCGTCGTGCGCGTGAAGAAGGAAGTCCGCCGCCCCGACGGCAGCTACATCAAGTTCGACCAGAACGCCGCCGTGCTCATCAACAACGACGGCGCGCCCCGCGGCACCCGCATCTTCGGGCCGGTTGCCCGCGAGCTGCGCGACAAGAAGTACATGAAGATCGTGTCTCTGGCACCGGAAA
>OLND01002593.1_pt1 | contig 15885 bp, 10 predicted proteins | sample 1672031 | NCBI WGS metagenome assembly OLND01 (sample SAMEA3136638, study PRJEB25190) | human gut metagenome | biome: human gut; feature: human-associated habitat; material: faeces | place: Austria | collected 2013
TATCTCGACTTTGCGTCGCCGCAAAGCTCAAGCACGCAACCCGAATGCACGGAAGGGCGGCCGTATGGCATTCCTATTTGCGCTTGCTCCAGATGGGGTTTACCAAGCTACGTTGTTGCCAACGCACTGGTGCGCTTTTACCGCACCGTTTCAGCTTTTCTCCTGCATGCAGGGGAGTCTTCTTTTCTGTGGCACTGTCCGTCGGGTCGCCCCGCCCAGCCGTTAGCTGGCATCTTGCCCTTGGGAGCCCGGACTTTCCTCATGCTTGCGCACGCGATTGCCCGGCTCACTCGAGGTGGTAGTATACATCGTTCTTCGAACGATGTATACGGCCGACGCTGCGGGCCAATCGGGCACCTCATCTTGCTTCTGCAAGCAGCCTTGACGGGCAAAGCCCGTCTGGCGCCTGCTTTCAAAGCAATCTGAGACACCGGATTGGCCCTCGCTGACTGATATGGACCTGAGGGCTTCGGAAAATTCCCCTATGATGTTTCCTCGATCTCTGACTTCTGCTATTCGTTTTCTGGTTTCATGGTTAGGGATGATTCTCGTACTCTTTCGCTCTGAAAGGATTTTCATATGAAACGCTGCTTGCTTGTTGGCGCTGCGCCTTCGGCCCATAAAGAGCTTGACTACATCCTGCAAACGCAGGGATTCGATGCGGTGTATGCGGTCGATGGCGGGTTCGCGGCGTTGCAGGAGCGCGGCATTGTGCCTGATGCGGTGTTCGGCGATTTCGATTCGCTTGGAGCGGTACCTCAGCATCCATGCGTGTTCGAGTACGACATGCACAAGGATTTCACCGATATGGATTTGGCAATTGGCCATGCCGAGCAGCAGGGTCTTGAGGAGCTGGTTATCTGCGATGCGTTTACGGGCAGGCTCGACCACTCCCTAGGCAACTTGCAGTTGCTTATCCAAGCGGCCGCTCGAGGAACATGCGTGTGGGGCATTGGCGAGGAAACGGTAATAGCCCCGCTGGTGGCACCAGGGCCGTTTTGCTCTCTTTCATTTGCGGAAGGTGCGCAAGGCACGTGTTCGGTGCTTTCCCATGGCGATGTGTGCAAAGGCGTTACCGAAGTGGGCTTGGAGTGGGAGCTCGGCGGCGCAACCTGCACGAACCGGGCGCTGTGGGGTATTTCCAACGAGCTTATTGGCAGGCCTGCCAGCATCAGCTTGGAAGAAGGCTCGCTGTGGGTCATCTTCCCCCTTTTGGAATTCCCGCGTGCGGCGTATACCTATATACGAGTACAATAACGTAACCACATAACAGGGGAGCTAACCGCCCGCGATGCGCGGCTGTTCGGCTGAGAGGGGGCAAGGCCCCGACCCATAGAACCTGTATGGATAATGCCAACGAAGGGAGCCGTGATGGCACAAGAGCGTCTCATCACTCAAATCGATTATGCCCGTGCGGGCAAAATCACGCCTCAAATGGAAGCAGTTGCCGCCAAGGAGCATAAAACGCCCGAAGAGATTCGTGCAGGTGTTGCGAAGGGCTGCATTGCCATTCCCGCCAACATACACCATGCCGCTTTGAGCCCCGAGGGCGTAGGCGAGGGTATGCGTACCAAGGTAAACGTTAATCTGGGTATTTCTGGCGACCTGATGAACGCCGAAATGGAACTCGAGAAGGTGCGTACTGCTATCGAGCTGGGAGCGGAAGGCATCATGGACCTTTCCAATCACGGCAAAACGCACGATTTCCGTAAGCATCTTATCGACATGAGCCCCGCCATGATCGGTACGGTGCCCATGTACGATGCCATCGGCTACTTGGAAAAACCTCTTATTGGTATTACGGCTCAGGACTTCTTGGACGTTGTTCGCGCTCACGCTGAAGACGGTGTGGACTTCGTAACCATCCATGCTGGCATGAACCGTCGTACCATCGAAAACTTCAAAGAAACCGGTCGCTTGATGAACATCGTAAGCCGCGGCGGTTCGCTGATTTTCGCCTGGATGGAGGCTACGGGCAATGAAAATCCTTTCTACGAGTATTACGACGAAGTGCTGGAAATCTTGCATGAGCACGATGTGACCATCAGCATCGGCGATGCTATGCGCCCCGGCTGCAACTACGACGCTACTGATGCTGGGCAGATTTCTGAGCTTATCGAGATCGGCAAGCTTACCAAGCGTGCATGGGATGCAGGCGTTCAGGTTATGGTTGAGGGTCCTGGCCATATGGCATTGGACGAGATCCCCGCCAATATGAAGATTCAGAAGCGCTTGTGCCACAACGCCCCGTTCTACGTTCTTGGCCCGCTGGTTACCGATATCGCTCCTGGCTATGACCACATTACGTCTGCTATCGGTGGCGCGGTTGCCGCATCGTGTGGCGCCGACTTCCTGTGCTATGTAACGCCCGCCGAGCATCTGCGCTTGCCCGATGCCGATGATGTGCGTGAGGGTCTTGTTGCAACTAAAATTGCAGCTCATGCTGCCGATATCGCTAAGGGTATTTCCCATGCGCGTGATGTCGACAACCGCATGAGCGACGCTCGTCGCCGTATGGACTGGGAGGAAATGTTCAGTCTTGCCATCGATCCAGTGAAGCCCCGCAAGTACTTTGAGAGCGCGCCTCCCTCGACGGAGGGCACCTGCACCATGTGCGGCAAGATGTGTGCGGTTCGTACGGTTAATACCATCATGGACGGTCTTACCATCGACCTCGGCGAGGAAATGTCCGACAAATAGCAAGTATGAAGCGGCTGTCCCTTTGGGCAGCCGCTTTTACCTGTGATGCGAGCGGCGGGTGTTCGGGCGTTGAGGTGGCTCAGGCTCCCCTCGATACCCGAGCCGTTGGCTTGCCTTGAGCAAGGAGAGAAGATGAAAACAGCGCTAACCATTGCTGGTTCTGATTCAAGCGGCGGAGCTGGCATTCAGGCAGATATCAAAACCATGAGCGCTTTGGGGGTCTATGCGGAATCGGTTGTCACAGCGCTAACCGCGCAGAACACCATGGGTGTGCAAGGAGTGGTTGCGACGGATCCCGATTTTGTATTACTGCAGATGGAAAGCGTGTTTTCTGATATTTGCCCCAATGCAGTTAAGATCGGCATGCTCCCTACGGCGGAAGTGGTTCGTGCGGTGGGGCAGGGCTTGCAGCGTTTCGATGCTCAGAATGTCGTGCTCGATCCGGTCATGGTTGCCACAAGCGGGGCTGCGCTTTCGGAGGCGCCTGCAGTGCAAGCGCTTGTCGATTTGCTTGTGCGGGCTTCCGTGGTAACGCCAAACATCCCCGAAGCCGAAGTGCTTTCAGGCATGCGCATCGAAACTAAAGAGGATATGCTGGCTGCGGCGAAGGCTATTCAGCTGAAAGGAGCGCAGGCCGTTCTGGTGAAAGGTGGACATTTGACCGAAGAAGCCGATGATGTGCTGCTGGAAGCGAACGGTGCGGTGACGTGGCTTTCCGCTCAGCGTGTGGAAACGAAGAACACGCATGGTACTGGCTGCACGCTTTCTTCTGCTATCGCTTCGTATTTGGCGAAGGGCGAAACTTTGAAGCATGCCGTGGCTTTTGCGAAGCGCTACCTCACTGAAGCAATCCAATCAAATCCTGGGTTAGGGAAAGGCAACGGTCCTGTGAACCACCTATTCGCGCTGCGCTAACAAGGCGGTTTAGGATTGCATGAATCGCCTTGCCAACGCCAGAAGTGCTTCGCGCTCAGGTGCTACCTCTTCGTTGGCTACGGCGCTGAACAACTCGCTGAGCACAAGCCCAACATGTGGTCCTTGAGGTACGCCGAGAGAGATAAGGTCGGTGCCATTTACTGGTAGGTCGGCAGGAGAAAGCACTTCGCCTTGCTTGAGCATCTCATTGAATAGGCTTTCGGCCGCGTTGATCTTCTGGATCCATTTTGTTGCACGGGTCGATTTTCCCCTCGCATCGCCCCGCATCAAGTCGCAAATTGCGTGGAACAGGTCCTCGTTGTGTTCTACCAGGGCATACAGCTTGCGCACACTTTTTGTTGTGGGCTCGGGTCTGTCGCCATGGTAGCGGATAACCAAGTCGAGATCATGCTGCATCTTCTTGCTGAAATGCAGCGTTTTTGCGCTTTCGCGCATGTGCTGAACGCTTGCTATGGGGTGATTGGGCATATGGCCCAAGTTGTCTGCTCCAATGAGGAACGTATCGGGCTTGCCTGCATCGTGAAACAGCGCCGCCCAACGCACCAAGGGGTAGGCGGGGGTGTTTTCGACTACCGCAGCGGTGTGTTCCCATACATCGTAGATGTGCCAAGGGTTGTGTTGGTCGAAGCCGTCCATGGCTTCAATACAGGGAACAATATAGGCAAGTTCGCGGGGGAACCGAAGCAGGGTTTGGCGCACATGGTTTCCGCAGAGGAGCTTTTCGAGCTCTTGCCTTAGGCGCTCTCCTGCAACGTCGGTGAGGGTAGGTGCATATCTGCGTATGGCGGCTTCAGTATCAGGGTCAATCCAGAACCCGAGCTGTGAAGCGAAGCGCATAGCGCGAAGGACGCGCAGGGCATCTTCTTGCAGGCGGATACTGGGGTCGTTGACGCAGCGGATTATCTTGTTGGCCAAGTCGTTCTGCCCGTCAAAAAGATCTACAAGGCCACGAACCGGGTGGAACGCCATTGCGTTGATAGTGAAATCGCGTCGCGCCAAGTCTTGCTCGATGGTGTCAACGAACAGCACGCTATCGGGGTGGCGGTGATCGGTATAGGCGCCTTCGGTGCGGAAGGTGGTAACTTCGATGGGTTCGTTTTGATAAACCACGGTTACCGTACCGTGCTTCGTTCCTGTTTCGTGCACCGCCATGCCGCTCGCCAGACACGCTTCGCGCGTTTGCTCCCAGTGAGCGTTGGTGGCGATGTCGGCATCGTGGGGTGTGACGCCGCGAAGGGCATCGCGCACGAAGCCACCGACAACCCAAGCCTCAAAACCGCGCTTCTCCAAAGCGTCGATGACAGCGCATACCGATGTGGGAAGCTGGGCAAGCATTCCGTAGGCTTCGATATGTGGCGCATCATTAAGAGACATGACCTCAGGCTTTCGTTACGAGTATGTTTCAGTATACGGCTTCGGTAGCGATTCGTGCGTCCATACTGGAGATATGTCTTGAGGCAATAGCCTGTGCGGCGTGGTGGTTTGTTGCGATTGCTTTCGCATGTCTTTCGAATTCGGTAGCGTAAAATCAAACGGTGAAAGATACGAACACGGTGCGCCGAGCACCTAAAAGGGGTTGCCATGATTGATGAAGTGCATATTCGCGATGTGGCGTTGATCCACGAGGCAACGTTTGCGCCAAGCCCCGCCTTTACTGTGGTAACAGGCGAAACGGGCACGGGTAAAACCGCTTTACTGAATGCGCTGAAGATTCTGGTCGGCGAGCGCGCTGGTGCGTCGTTTGTGCGCGAGGGCTGCGAAGAACTCCAGGTAGAGGGCCGTTTCTTTGGCGAAGGATGCGGGGAGGATGGCGTGGTGGCTGCGCGCCGCATCGGTGTGCAAGGACGCAGCCGCGTTTCCATTGACGGTTCGCTTGCTTCAGTGAAGGAGCTTGCCGGCGGCTTGGGCCAGACGGTTGATCTTTGCGGGCAGCACGAGCATCAGCGCTTGCTTTCGCCGGCCTATCAGCGTGCTTTGCTCGACGAATGGGGCAAAGAAGAAATCAGTGCGCCGCTGGGGGCGTATCGAGCATGCCTTTCTGCGGCAAACGATGCGTCTGCCGAGCTTGTTCGCCTGCAAGAGTTGGAATCAGCCGATGCTGTCGAGCTCGACAGGGCACGCTTCGCTTTGGAGCAGATTGGCAAAGCAGATCCCCAGGAAGGTGAGTACGAAGAGCTTATCGAGCGAATGCCTCGCCTGGAAAACGCCGAAATGCTGGTCCATGAAGCCATGTCTGCCCAGCGCAATCTAACGGGGTCGGGCGGTGCGGTGGAATCGCTTGAGTCGGCATTGGGATCTCTTGAGCGAATCGCGGCGGTAGACGCTTCCGTTGAATCCGTGTTGGAGCTTGTGCGTGAAGCATTCTTTTCGCTGGAGGATGTGGGTCGCGATTTGGCGACGTACAAAGATGGTGTCGATTTCCCCCAGGAAGAGCTGGAGGCGGCGCAGGACCGCATTGCCGAGTTGCAGGGTCTTATGCGTGGCTTCGGTCCACGCATGGAAGATGTATTGGCGCAGCGTGCCGAAGCTGAGGCGAAAATCTGCGAATACGATGGGCGCGACGAGCTTATCTCCCAGGCTCGAAAGAGGCGCGATGCAGCGGAATCGGCACTTGCCGACGCGGCGCATGCCTTGGCGGAAGCTCGCGGCAGGGTCATTCCTCGCTTTATCGATGCCGTCCAAGCCCAGATGGCTCGTTTGGAAATGAAGGGCGCACGTCTCGAGGCAAATATTTCTGATCTACCGCGCGGGCAGTGGGACACATGGGGCTCTCAGTCTTTTGAGTTCCTTTTTGCTGCTGGTGAGGGCCTTAGCGCTCAACGGCTCGGCAAAATTGCTTCGGGTGGCGAAATGAGTCGCGTGATGCTTGCCCTGAAGGTCGCATTGGGCGAATGCGACCAGGTAGACACCCTGGTGTTTGCCGAGATCGATGCTGGCGTGGGTGGCAGTACCGCTCGTGCACTTGGTGCCGTTCTTCGCGATTTGGCAAAAACCCATCAGGTCATTGTGGTAACGCACCTTCCTCAAGTTGCCGTGTGCGGCGATACTCATTATCTGGTAACGAAGTCCGATGATGCGTTGCCGCAAACCTGCTTGACTCCTGTTTCGGGCGAAAGCCGAACGGCGGAAATTGCCCGTATGCTTGCCGGCGAGGTAAGCGAAACGTCTCTTGCCCACGCCGCCGAACTGCTCAGCGAGCAGGAGTAGCCGGCACTTGATTCGGCCCGTCATATGCAAGGCAAAGAAAAAGGAGAATGCATGTCCGAATATCAAGCCGTATTGCAACAGCCGACAGATGGGCGCATGCCTGTTATCGGTTGTCATCTTTCGTCGGCTAAAGGGTATGCCGCAATGGCGAAAACGGCAGCTTCCATCGACGCCAACACGTTTGCGTTTTTCACGCGAAACCCGCGTGGCGGGAAGGCGAAAGCAATCGACGATGCTGATGTGAGGGCATTCGCGGAAGAGGCGGCGCTAGCGGGTATCGGGCGCATTGTTGCGCATGGTTCGTATACCGTGAACCCGTGTGCGGCGAAAGAACAGGTGCGCAGTTTCGCATTTCAGGCGCTTGCCGAAGATTTGGCGCGAATGGAACGCACCCCGGGGCAGTTGTTCAACATTCACCCCGGCTCTCACGTAGGGCAAGGGGCGGATGCGGGCATTGAGCTTATTGCTGAGGTCTTGAATACCGTATTGACGCCTGAACAGACCACCACGCTTCTGCTGGAAACCATGGCGGGAAAGGGAAGCGAGGTGGGCCGCACCTTCGAGGAGCTTGCTGCCATCATCGATCGTGTTGAGCTCAACAGCCATCTGGGGGTTTGCCTTGATACCTGCCATGTATGGGATGCGGGATACGACATTGCGAATGACCTGGATGGTGTGCTCGAGGAATTCGACCGTGTTATCGGGCTGGATAGGCTGCGTGCTTTGCACATTAACGATTCCCTCAACGAATGCGGTGCCCATAAAGATCGCCATGCGCGCATTGGCGAAGGCTGCATTGGTAAAGAAGCGCTGGCTGCCGTAGTGATGCATCCTCGACTGTTGGGATTGCCCTGCATTCTGGAAACGCCGAACGAGCTGCCGGGCTATGCGAAAGAGATCGCATTTTTCCGTTCTTGCGTTGTGCAAAACGATTGTTTACCATGAACGGGTCTTATTAATTCCCCTTAACAGCATATTTGCAGGTGGCCTTTTACGGGCAAAGTGTGCCTGCACGGTTATTCATTTCTTTTAAGGAGGATCCAGTGAAATTCTTTCTGGACACTGCCGATCTCGATGAGATCGAAGAGGCAGCAAGCTGGGGTGCGTTGGCTGGCGTAACCACCAATCCGTCTTTGTATTCTCGCATCGGCGGCAAGCTTGATGACTTCCACAACCACATCAAGCGTATCTGCGACATCGTTGGCCCTGATTGCCCCGTTTCCGCAGAATCTGTTGCCATGACGCGCGAAGAGCTTATCACCGACGGTCGCGAGCTTGCCGCAATTGCTCCTAACGTTGTTGTGAAGATCCCCACCATGGTGGAAGGCCTTGCCGCAACGCATGCACTTGCAGCCGAGGGCATTCCGGTGAACATGACGCTGTGCTTCAGCGTTCCTCAGGCCATTTTGGCTGCCCGCGCTGGCGCTCGCTACATCAGCCCCTTCATTGGTCGTTTTGACGACATCTCGGAAGACGGTCTTGATCAGGTTGCCAATATTGTTACTGCGCTGAACAACTATGACTTCACCTCCAATACCGTAAACGGTGAGCAGGTCGAGGTTATTGCGGCTTCTATCCGCAGTGCAAACCATGTTACCCAGGCAGCGTTGATGGGCGCCGATATCGCAACGGTTCCCTTCGGTGTGCTGAAGAAGATGGTTCAGCATCCGTTGACCGATCGTGGCCTTGAGGCATTCCTCAAGGATTGGGAGAAAGTCCAGAACGCATGAGTGATGCAGAGGTAGTCGAAGAGTCTGCGCCCGAGGGAAAAAAGCCGGCACGTACTATGCGTCGTCGTACGGCGAAGGCCTCCGACAAGCAGGAGGGGGCGGCCACAGCGGCTGCGCCCTCCGATTCTGCTGAGGTAAAGCCTGTGGTTGCTGAGGCTTCTTCTCCGGATGAAAAGCCCAAGCGCCGTAGGACAAGCAGGAAGAAAGCCGAAGAAGCTCCTGCCGATACCGAAGCTGAGCAGAAGCCCAAGGCGGCTAAGCCTGCAAAATCCAAGGCTACCGAAAAGAAGGAAGAGCCCCAGACTGAATCTTCCGACACGCAGAAGGGCGATGCTTCCTCCGAGGACGAGTCCAAACCAAGGCGAACCCGCACCCGATCCAGGTCGAAGGCCAAGGCAGAAGAAGCGTCTCAGGGCGAAAATGCGCAGGCAGCTCCCAAGCAGGAAGCTGAGCCTAAGCAAGAAAAAACTTTTGAACAGGCTGCTTCTTCCGATCAAGAGACTCCATTGAAGCAAAAGGATTCCTCGAAGCAGGAATCGGCTCCTTCTGAAGGGGCGGAAAAGCAAGAGCCTTCCGGACTCTCAGATGCTTCTGATGCTGCCGAGGAAAAGAGTTCCAGCGAGCGTGAAGAGCGCGACGACTACAAGGGTCGTCGTCAGCGCAAACCCCGTCAGCAGAGGGGCGGCGATCGTCAGAAAGGCGATCGAGGCGACCGCCAGAAGAACGATCGTTATCACAACGGTCGTCGCCAGCACCAGCAAAACCGTCGTGAGCCGGTGGCCCCTCAGGTTTCCAAGGAAGATCTCGCGAAACTTAAGGTCGTTGAGCTTCGCGAAAAGGCTCAGGAACTGGAGATCGACTTCAAGGGCCTTAAGAAGGCAGAGCTTATTGAGGCAGTGTTTGCTGCCAGCATGAAAGCCGAAGGCTTTGAAGAGGTCAGCGGCATCCTTGATGTGCTTTCCGATGGCTATGGGTTCTTGCGTACGAGCGGATATCTTCCCGGTGAAAAAGACGTATATGTTGGTACTTCTACTATTCGTCGCAATCACCTTCGCAAGGGTGACTACCTTACCGGCCAAACGCGCCCAGCGTGTCCGAAGGAAAAGTTTGCCGCTCTTCAGCGCATTGACACCGTGAATGGGGTTCCGCTTGACGAGGTTGGCAAGCGTATTCGCTTTGCTGATTTGACGCCGGTGTTCCCTGATGAACGCCTGGTGCTTGAGCACGGACGATCCTCTATCACTTCTCGAGTTATTGATCTGTGCGCACCTATCGGCAAAGGCCAACGTGGTCTTATCGTTTCGCCTCCCAAGGCGGGCAAAACCACGATCTTGAAGGATATCGCAGCGTCCATTACGTCGAACAATCCCGAAGTGCATCTGATGTGCCTTCTGGTCGACGAGCGCCCCGAAGAAGTCACCGACATGGAGCGATCCATTCATGGTGAGGTAATTTCCTCGACTTTCGATATGCCTTGTGAAAACCACGTTGCGGTTTCCGAGATGGTTATCGAAAGGGCAAAGCGCTTGGTGGAAAATGGGCAGGACGTCGTCATCCTGCTTGACTCGCTTACGCGTTTGGCGCGTGCCTACAATCTGGCGCAACCCGCATCAGGTCGCATCCTTTCTGGTGGCGTTGATTCGACGGCGTTGTATCCGCCTAAGAAGTTTTTGGGCGCTGCCCGCAATATCGAGGGCGGCGGAAGCCTTACCATCTTGGCATCGGCTCTTATTGAGACGGGTTCGAAGATGGATGAGGTTATCTTTGAGGAATTCAAGGGTACCGGCAACATGGAAGTGAAACTTGATCGCTCGTTGGCGGAGCATCGCATCTTCCCCGCAATCGATCCGGTTGCATCGGGCACCCGTCGAGAAGATCTGCTGCTTGATCCTCAGGAGGCGCCGCTCATTTGGGCAGTGCGTCGTGTGCTCGCCAACCGCAACAACGTTGAGCGAGCCATGGATTCGCTTATCAAGTCGCTTAAGCAGACAAACGATAACCAGGAGTTCCTGATGCGCGCTGCAAAAAAGGCGCAGCAGGGACGTCATTTCGACGAGAGCGGAGCGATTGAAATCTAATAAATGAGATTTCGGTTCGCGACGTGATCTGGCTGCGTAGAGCATATCGTCATCGCTTATAATTACGAAAAAATGGAACCCTGCCGTTCGGCGGGGTTCCGCAGTGTTTACCTGTCTGTATTTATAGGGAGGTCATGTGCCTCAAGAGCCATTATCTCAGCATCCGGGCGGACCTCAACCGCCAGTAGGGTATGAGCAGCCTGCGCCTCAACCCCCGTTCGAACAAGCACCGCAGTCTGCTGCGGCGGCAACCGTCTATTGGAAAGAGCCTCGCAAATCGCGCGGATGGATTGTGGCGCTTGTCTCAATTATCGCGGTGTGCCTGGTGTCGGTTTTCGGTATTGTGTCTTGCACCTCAGCTATTGCTGGCCTGGGCGGGTCGAACGCCTACGACAGCGAGCCGTTGCTCCCGAATACGGTTGCGGTTATCGATATCGACAGCACCATTCAATACGATGGCACCACGAACAGCCCCGATGGCCTGAAGCAGCAGCTTGACGTTGCGGCAGATGATAGCAGGATCATTGCGGTGGTGCTGCGTGTGAATTCAGGGGGCGGTGTTGCCACAGCTGGCGAGGAAATGTCCACCTACGTGAAGGAATTCCGAGAGGACACAGGCAAACCAGTAGTGGTTTCGAGCGCTTCTACCAATGCGAGCGCTGCTTACGAGATATCCAGCCAAGCAGACTACATTTTTACGGCGCATACCACCGCCATCGGCGCAATTGGTACAGCGATACAGGTGGTCGATTATTCTGGTTTAATGACCATGCTCGGTATCTCTACGGAAGATATTACTTCTGCTGAAAGCAAGGATTCCACCTACGGTACGCGCAAGCTTACCGATGAAGAGCGGGCATACTATCAGGCTCAGGTGGACCAGATCAACGAAACGTTCATCCAAACTGTTGCCGATGGTCGTAATATGTCTGTCGATGAGGTGCGCGCTTTAGCTACGGGTCTCACGTTTACCGGCGACGATGCCGTGAAAAACGGTCTTGCCGACGAAATCGGCACAAAGGAAGACGCTATCGAATACGCAGCTATGCTTGCGGGGCACTCATCCGACTATGAAACGGTGAATCTCAGGCAACATAGCTCGGACGATATTTCTACCCTGATCGACCTGATATCTGAAAATAAGTCTATTTCCGCTGATCAATTGGCTTCGGCGTTGAAGGAGTTGGAGAGCAATGGCTCCATCGCAAAATAAGAAAGAACGTATCGAGTGGCCGAAGCGTGCCGTTGTGACGGCAGGCATGCCTTATGGCAACAAGTCTCTGCACTTTGGTCATGTGGGCGGCGTTTTTGTACCTGCCGACTGCTATGCCCGCTTCCTCCGTGATCGCATCGGCCCTGAAAACGTGGTATTCGTCTCTGGCACCGACTGCTTCGGTTCTCCTATCGAAGAGGGGTATCGCAAGGAAGTTGAATCCGGTTCCTTCGAGGGAACCCTGGAAGACTATGTTCGTCGCAACCACGATCGCCAGAAGGCAACGCTTGATGCGTACGACATTAGCCTTGATGTGTACGAGGGCAGTGGCCTCGGCCATTGTGGCGAGGTTCATCGCTCTATTTCTGCCGCCTTTGTGCAGCGTCTTCATGAAAAGGGATTCCTGCATTTGGAGAGCACGCTTCAGTTCTATGACGCTCAGGAAGGCATGTTCCTGAATGGCCGTCAGGTAGTGGGGCATTGCCCTGTGCAGGGCTGCAAAAGCGAAAAAGCCTATGCCGATGAATGCGACCTGGGCCACCAGTACGACCCGGTTGATCTCATCAACCCGATTTCCTCGGTTTCGGGCACGGTGCCGGAAATGCGTGAGGTGCGTAATTGGTACTTCGACCTGCCTGGCTTGTCCAACGTAGTTCGTGATTATGTCGATGCTTTGGAAAGCGATTCGTGCATTCGTCCCGTTGTTACCAAAACCATTAAGGAATTCCTTGTTCCGCCCATCATTTACATCAAGGTGGAATTGCACGACAAATACCTGGAAATTGCAGACAAATTGCCCAAGCATGTGTATCGCGATGCCGCCAAGGGCAAGCAGAGCTTCGAGATCGAATTCGAGAACGTCTACGATCGCGATAAAGCGCGTGTCGTGTTGGCAGGTGCGAATATTCGCTTCCGCACCGGTAAGGCATTGGTGCCGTTCCGTATTTCCGGCAACGTCGAATGGGGCGTGCCTGTTCCCGAAATCGAAGGGGTGGACGGTCTTACGGTATGGTGCTGGCCCGAAAGCCTTTGGGCTCCGCTTTCCTTCACCATGGCGCGTAACGACGATCGCGGTCTTTCCCGCTCGGCATGGCGCTCTTTCTGGTGCAAAAAAGACGCAACGGTGTATCAGTTCATCGGTCAGGACAACCTGTATTTCTATGGCGTTGCCCAGCCTGCCTTGTTCGCCGCTCTTCAGGAAAAGCAGCCCGTGGTTGCCGATGCCCCCGAAGGCGAATTGCAGCAGACGAAACTCATCGCCAATCACCATATATTGTTTGGCGACAAGAAGGCCTCTTCCTCTGGTTCGGTGAAGCCGCCTACGGCAGACGAGCTTTTAGAGCACTACACCTCCGAGCAGCTGCGTGCCCATTTCCTCGCTTTGGCGCTCGACCAGAAATCGGTAGGGTTCAAGCCGAAAATCTTCGATCCCGACCCCGAAAAGCGTGAAGATCCCCGCGTTGCCGATCCCGCCTTGAAAGAAGGCGCGCTTCTTACCAAGGTGTTTAACCGTTTGGCACGTAGCTGCTTCTACGAGGCAGCAAAGAATTTTGAGGGATATATGCCCCTCGGTGCGGTGAGCATCGAGGTACTTGCCAAGGTGAATAAAACCATGCACAAGTACGAAGAGCTGATGTATCACGTCGACCTCCATTCCGTCATGGCCTTGATGGACGAGTTCATCCGCTACGCCAATAAGTATTGGTCAAGCGGCATTCGCGAAGCGGAGGCCAATGAGGATGCCGATGCTCGCCGCAAGGTATTGGTTGATTCGTTCTATTTGCTGCGTATCGCAACGTTGCTGATGCATCCGGTTGTTCCGCGTGGCACCGAGCGCATCTGCGACTATATGAATTTTGAGTTCGAAGACTTCTTCAGCTGGAATTACGATTTCGACAGCATGGAAGAGCTGTGCAACGCCATGGAGCTTGACGAGCGCCGTCATCGCGTTCGCGATCTCCCTCCGCGCACTGACTTCTTCAAGTTCCACCCCAGCCAGATCAAGAAGAAATAGGCTATCGAAGAGCCTCGCTACACGTGCCGGACCTCCCTGGCGCTTCTGGATAAAGATTTACCTCAGGAGTACCACGGCGGGCTCGGCTTCGCTTGCGGGGCTCTTTTTGCTGTGCGCAGCCCTCTTTTATCCTATAGCCCCCTGTTCGGTAGGGCGTTATTTTTGAGTGCGGAGAATTCTCATCGTTTGCAACTATAGTCTCTGTTCGGGATGGCGTTGTGAAGGAACAGGGAAGAAGGCTCGACGTCCTTGCGAAAGTGTGCTTCTGCGCTATACTAAATAGGCTTATCTCGCCTTGGTCGGAAACCAAGGCATAGTAAGGAGAACCAATGAAAAAAGATATCCATCCCGAGTACGTTGACTGCACGGTAACCTGCACCTGCGGCAACACCTTCCAGACTCGTTCCACGAAGTCGGAGATCCGCGTTGACATCTGCAACGCTTGCCATCCGTTCTTCACGGGCCAGCAGAAGCTGATCGACTCTGGCGGACGTGTACAGCGCTTTGCTAACAAGTTCGGTGCTGCTACTGAGGCTGTTGCTGCTCGCGAGGCTGCTAAGAAGGCAGAACGCGCTGCTGCTATCGAGGCTGCTGAAGCTGCTAAGAAGGCAGAGCGTGAGGCTAAGGCTGCTGCCAAGGCTGCTCGTGCTGCTGAGTTCGCCAAGAAGGCTGAGGCAGAAGCTGCTAAGGCTGCTGCAGAGGCTGAGGCTGCTGCTGTTGTTGCAGAAGGCGAAGCAGAAGAGGCTGCTGAAGAAGCTGTTGCAGCTGAGGTTGCAGAGAACGCTGCTGAATAGTATTAGCTTGTGCTCAGGCGAAGGCGTCCGCATTATGCGGGCGCCTTTTTCGTTTTGGGCCGCAATCCCGGAGGCTAGGGTGCGTTCCAGGTGCCGCCTTTCCGCACCGTTCCTCATACCGTCCAGCTGCCGCTTTGCGGCGTTGTGTCCGGAGCGCTCCCTCATGGCACCGTACCCAGCTCGTCTCATGGCGCAGCGGTCGGATCTGTTCTCGCGGCATCGCACTCGACTGCCTGTGGCACCGTGGTTGCGGCGATTGCATTGCTTGCCGAAGGTGCCATCGCATCTGTCCGCCTGTGAAACCGTGACCAGATCGCTCCCCACGGCGCCTCGTCCGCGGCACTGCGTCCGATCGTTCCGTCCATAGAGCACTGATCTGGCCCGCCTTGTCCGCGACACCGCACGCGAATGGGCCTCTCACGCGGTTCAGCTCTTGCGCCGCTATGTCCATGGCGGCGCCTCAGGTCGTTTGGGGCTCCGAAAACAGAAAAACGTTCCACCGCGCAACTTTTTTGCGATTAGCAACCGTCGCGAGTTCCCTGAGTGAGGATAAAAGCGCAAAACAGCAGGTAATCGGGCGTACGATGGCGTATTTTCGCTTTGCGGGTGAGGAAAGGGGTTGCTAATCGAAAAAAAGTTGCAAAGATCCGAGGATTTTTGTTTTTGCCCTCCTGCAGGGGCTGTTTTTCGCTATTGCGCAACGGCTTGGCATCATCTTTGCTTTCTCGACGGTTGCGTTTGTTTATGCCGTAAGCTGAGTTCGATGCAGGAAAGCATGGCACGCATGGGTGCCCGGTTGTGTGCGCAGGTTTCATCTTCGTGGAAAGCGTAAGAGGCGCGCATGGGGAGTGCTGCTTGCTCTTCTTCCTGATGGGCGCTGCTGCTCTTGCGCCGCGATGGGGTACGGCTGCGCCTAGCTTATGACGGGCTGTGGCTACGCTTGGCCTGTGACGGGCGTGTTGTCGCCTTTTGCTGGCAACGGGCATCTTATTTGTTTTTCTGTGCTTGTGCGCAGATAGGAAAAGGAACCGCAATGAATGACAGTGATAAAGCAACTGCAATGAGCAATGGCGATTCTTCCACCAGTGGAGCTTCGGTCGAACCTGAATATGTGGTTCCCGAAGTACTGCCTATGGACGACGAAGGAAACTCAACACATAAGATCAAGGGTGCAGCCCAAATAGCGGCGGGTACCGCCTTGACCGCCGCAGGT
>OLND01002597.1_pt1 | contig 15880 bp, 6 predicted proteins | sample 1672031 | NCBI WGS metagenome assembly OLND01 (sample SAMEA3136638, study PRJEB25190) | human gut metagenome | biome: human gut; feature: human-associated habitat; material: faeces | place: Austria | collected 2013
TGCACTTAGTATGGTAGTAACCGGAACCTCAATTGCGATGATTCTTGGACTTCCGCTAGGAAGAATTATCGGACTTCATATGGGCTGGAATATGGCATTTTTCTGTGTAGGAATCATTGCTTTTATCACAACCGCTTACCTGATTTTTGTATTCCCGAAAGTGCCGGGCGGAGAGTCTTTCTCCATAAAACAGATGCCGGAAATCTTTAAAAATAAAATGCTGATGGGAATTTTTCTTGTTACCTTTTTATTTGCCACATCGTATTATACGGGATATAGTTATATTGAACCATTCTTACAGAAGGTGGCTGGTCTTTCTGCTAACTGGGTTACAACAACACTTACTATATTTGGTGCAGCAGGTCTTTTGGGAAGTTTTTTATTCTCCCATTATTATGACAAGAATAAATATCTTTTCGTAAAACTGGTAATGATCAGTGTGGCGGCAGCATTACTTTTATTATATCCGATATCAAAAGCACATATGGCGGTTGTTTTATTATGTGTATTCTGGGGTATGGCAGTTATGGCATTTAACGTGACATTTCAATCAGAAATTATTACTTATGCACCGGCAGCGGCTTCCTCTGTAGCAATGGCAATCTATTCCGGAATCTATAATCTTGGAATCGGAAGCGGGACATGGATTGGAGGAAGTATTTGTACCCATCTGTCCATTTCCTATATCGGAATTGCTGGTGGCATGATAGCAGTAGTGGCGGCATTGTTATGTATATTTGTTGTGATAAAGTATATGAAGGAATTTGATAGAGCAATGAAATAAGAGAATAACAAGAAAAAGAAGTTCTTGCATCTATGAAATAGTAATAAAAGATACTATTTTGTGAAGGAAAGCTTCTTTTTTTGTGTAATATGGAAAAATATTGAATATAGAAGAAAGTTATGATAAAATTATTTAATATTATGAAGAAAAATTTCATAAATAAAAGGAGGAGAGGAAAAATGAAACAAGGGAAAAAAATCGTTGCCATTTTGTTGGTGCTAAGTTTATGTTTACCATTTAACTTGGTGACACAGGCAGCAAAAAAGACAATAGTAAATGCACAGTATAGTTTGTGTAAGGGGAATAGTATATCCGTAAAGAAGACCGGATTAAAAGGACGGATAAAGTGGACTTCTTCGAACAAATCTTGTGTGGGAGTTAATTCTTCAGGACAGATAAAGGCAAAGAAGGCTGGAAAAGCGACGGTAACAGCCAGAGCCGGAAAAAAAACATATAAAATATTAGTTAAGGTACAAAAATCAGTAATTAGTAAAAAAGTAAAAACAATAGGAAAAAATGAATATTATAAACTGTCAGTATTAAAAAATAAAGATAATGTTAAATGGACAAGTAAAAACACTAAGATAGCCAGAGTTTCATCGAAAGGTGTAGTAGTGGGTGTAAAGCCAGGAAAAACGACTGTTACAGCTAAAATAAAGCAGGGAACACTTAGTTGTAAGATTATAGTGAAACCTAATGTCCATAAACATAATTTTATGCAGCATATAAAGCAAAAAGCTTCTTGCGATAAGGAAGGAATTATTGAGTACAAATGTACAGATTGTGATAAGGAATATAAAAAATATATTGATGCATTAGGACATAATTTTATAAAGAAAGTTGTGCCACCTACGTGTATGCAAAGAGGTTATACACAGTATGTATGTAAATATAATAAAGCACATACTTACCGCTCTAATTATGTGAAGGCTGGAGGACATAATTGGAATAAGGGAAGAGTTGTTAAAGAAGCTTCTCCGGAGGAAGATGGCGAAAAAAGATTTACATGTAAAGTTTGTGGAGCAGAAAAAACAGAGAAGATTCTTTGGAAGACAGAGCAAAAAAGAATTTTTACAGATAAAGATATCTATGTAGAAGGTGAGGATATTAAAGTTGCGGCACAGGGTGATGATGATGCATGGGTAGGAATTTATGCAGAAGTAGATTCGGTAAGAAATGTATCTCCTATTTATAGATACAATGTGTCAGATTCTTCCCATCAGTCAGGAAAAACATATATTATTCAAAAGGAGTCTTTCAGAGGAAGAAATGAATTATTTACACTTCCAGCGGGAAAATATAAGGTGATTTTATTTAAAAATGAAAATTACGATGTGGATGATTTCTCTTATATTAAAATCAAAGATAATGGAGAGGCAAAACTTCAATTGAACAAAAAAGTTTATGGTCCTGGTGAACGAATTATGGTAACAGCAAAGGGAAGCGATGCAGATTGGGTAGGAATTTATGCAAAAAATGATCTTCCAAATGAAAGTGAAGCTGGCGGAGTTAAGTCTATCTATTGGTATTATGTAGCAAAAGATGGTCATTCTTCAGGAAAGGCTTATGCTATAAATAAAATAGGTTACTATAATGCGGAAAGATCACAATATAAAAATCTTCCAGTTGGAGAATATAAAGCCTTGCTTTTTAAAGACGGAAAATATGAAGCTGCTGAACAAATTGATTTTGCGGTGGAAGGAGATAATCAGCCAATGGCGCCAGCCACTGTAGAATATGTATTGGATAAACCAGGAAGTGGATTGGCAAACGGAAAAGTTACAGTAACTCTTAACAAAGCAGATCACGCTTCTTCTGATGTCATAATGTATTGGGCAGATGATGATGGACCACTGAGCGATTATACATCATTAGCTAAATTTAAAATTTCTGGAGAAACTACAGAATTTAAAATGTATGAAAATACTATTATTCCAGAAGGGGCAACCAGATTATTAGTGTATACAACAAATACTTATGGAACTTCATCACAATATACAGAAGTAAAACTTCCAGAAGGATCTAATTTCAAATTTAGTAACGAAAAGCCAATCACAGAATTTGAAATGGTAAGTGATGTCCATATTACAGATAGAAGTATGGGTGAAACAGATATTAATTATAAAAATAATCAGCATTTCAAACAGATGCTGGAAGATGTACAGAAGAATTCTCCAGATAGTAAGGCAATTATTATTAATGGTGATATTGCTGATACAGGTAAAGAATCTGAATATAAAAATATGCAGAAAATATATTCACAGGTTTCAGGACTTCCTGATATTTATATGGCAGTAGGAAATCATGATTTGTCGGCAAATGATTATAAGACACAAGCAGAGTTATTTATTAAATACGCAAATACAGGTACGGGTAAAGTATATTATGATAGAATGATAAATGGATATCATTATATTTTTCTGGGATCAGAAAAGCAAGGGTTAAGAGCTGATTTATCAGAAGCACAGTTGAAATGGTTTGATGAGCTTCTGGCTAAAGATACTGCTGCCAATCCAGAAAAGCCAGTATTTGTTATGTTGCATCAGTCTTTATATAATACAGTGGCTGGAAGTCTTCCGGGACAAAATTGGGATGGTGCAGGCTCAGAAGGAACAGCACAGGCAAAACAGCTTAGAGCTATTTTGAAGAAATATCCGCAGGTACTGATGTTTAATGGACATAGTCATTGGGAATTAAACTCAGAGAAATGTATGTATGCAAGAGATGAAGAACTTCCAAACATATTTAATACAGCAGCAGTTGGTTATTTATGGAGTAGCTATGATGATATTGTTGGTTCATATACCGAAGGGTCTAATGGATATGTTATTAAAGTTTATAAAGATAAAGTAATGGTATTGGGACGTGATTTTGAGAATGGTAAGTATGTTTCTTCAGCCATGTTTGTTGCACAAAACTATAAAAAGTAGATTAAAACGGGGAGGAAAGTAATGAATAAACGATATATGAAAGGGAAATGGCTGTTAATGTTATTAATCTGTATAGCAATATTATATCCGATTCATACACAGGCAGCTAAAACAGCAATAAATAAAAAAAATGTCATTGTTTTGAAAAGTAAAACGGTACAATTAAAAGTTAAAGGAACTTCTAAAAAAGTATCATGGATTACTTCTAATAAAAATGTTGCTAGGGTTTCAGATAAGGGAAAAGTAACAGCAAAAAATCCTGGAACAGCTAATATTACAGCCAAAATTGGAAAGAAAAAATATCAATGTAAAGTTACTGTTCCAGATAAAAAATTGAAGCGTTGTAAGGATACAAAAGAAACGGTAACAGCAGTAGGATTAAAAGGAAAAATTACCTGGAAAAGTAGCAATAAAAAAGTGGTATCTATTTCTAAAAAAGGAAAGATAAAGACAAAAAAGGCAGGAAAAGTATTATTGACAGCAAAAGCGGGAGCTAAAACTTATAGGATTTATCTTTCAGTATTAAATAAGAAACATTCTTGGAGAAAATTGTCTGAAAAAAAAGCAACTTGTACAGAGGAAGGAACTATAAAATATCGTTGTAAATATTGTAAAGATATTTATGAAGATAAACAAGATGCATTAGGGCATATTTATACTAAAAAGGTAATAGCACCAACTTGTGATAGTGAAGGACATACTATTTATACATGTAAAAGAAATAGTAAACACACACTTGTAAAAGATTTTGTAAAAGAAACTGGTCATAAATATGGTACATGGAAAGTAGAAAAGAAGCCAACCTGTATAACTACTGGTTGGGAAACAACAGTATGTTCTGTATGTAAGGATGAAGTTGGAAGAGATATCCCAATGTTACAGCATGAATATGTAAATGGTATATGCAAATATTGTAAAGCAACAGAGAAGCATAGCACAGCCGATAAAATGGATGTACAGGTAACGAAAGATAAGATTAATATTCATATTGATGGAGTGGGAAAATATTCTGACGGAACATTAAGTCTTATTCGAGTAGCACCAAATGAATATGCAGAAGGAGATAAAATTTCAGGAATTTCTAAAGATACAGATGTCTTGGGAACGGAACTCGCTGTTTATGCATGTCAAACAGATACAATGATTTCGATTGATCGTTATGATGTAAAAGGTAATGATCGTTTGTATAGTAAATACTATATTGTTTCTAAAAAGGGTGTTGTAAAAGGACCAATTTATCCAAGTGAAATTACGCCGGAAAGAAAAATTAAAAAATTTACGGCTAATACAAAAAAAGGATTATTTGGCGATGATTCAGAAGATATGGTTACAGAAACGGGAAGTAAATACACAGTAATAAATTTAAATCTTCCTAATCTTCTTGTAGCAGGTAAAGACAAAAATGGAAAGCTGACAAATGCAGAAAAAGAAGGTACTTATGAGTGGACTTCGCAGGGACAGAATTACTATTTTAATAAAGGATATGTGGAGTCTTTTGATAGAAGAATAAGATCATATACTGATAAAGGGATTGGAGTTTCTTTGGTTATTTGTGCTTCCAGAGTAAATGGATGGAAAGACTATTATCCGGCATCTTTATTGTATGAAGGAGGATGTGATAAAGGTTCTATTGCTGGAATTAATACATCTAGCAGGGAAGGGGTAGAGAACTGGATTGCGGCAATAGAATTTTTGGCAGAACGGTATTCTAGAGAAGATGGAAAATATGGACATATCAATAATGTAGTTTTGGGTAATGAAATCGATTATGCTTATGATTACAATAATATTTCAGATAAAGCAACATCATTAGATGTATATATGGAGGAATATTCAAGACTTCTTCGTCTTACACATATGGCTATTTCTAAATATATGGATACGGTTACGGTTACGGTTCCAACAACTCATGATTGGATGAGAGCTGAATACTATAATACATATAAACCAAAAGAAATTTATGATTGGCTAAATAAAAAATCGAAAGAAGAGGGAGACTTTAACTGGGGACTTTCTCCACATTGTTATTTTTATAGCTTGGCGGGCAGTTATTGTCTTGAAGATGATTCAATTAATGGAAGAAAGGTTCATAGTATTTCGGATAATATGAATACCAGCACACACTTGACATTTTCAAATCTTGAAATTTTGGAACAATATCTAGAACAAGATTCCATGAAATGTAACGGTGAAATGAGAGACGTGTATCTTACAGAGTCTGGATGCTCTAGTTATCTGGGAACAGAAGGAGATTTAAGAAGGCAGGCTGCATACGTTGCATTTGCATATTATAAAACTTCAATACTGGATTGTATAGATGCTATTATTTATTATCGTGCGGTTGATCATGATATTGAGACTCAGGCAGGAGCTACATTTGGATTAAAAGATAACAAAGGAAAAAATAAATATTCTTACGATGTATGGAAATATATAGATACGCAATATAGTTTTAGAGTTGCCAATGAATATTTAGATGCTGCTGCATACTATGATAAAGGAATAGTGAATGTTCCAGGGAAAAATAGTAATTACATGGATTCAAAAGAAACAGTAAAATATCATCATACTGTTGCGAATGGAAAGATTAGATCATATAAAGATTTAATGTATGCATTTTCTGAAAATTATGACTGGGATTCCATTTGGAATGATAAAAATATTATACGTCAGACAGTAGAACCTGTACAGGAATTGGAAGACAAGGTGAATCTTAATGGCATAAAATTCTATGGAAAATCATTTTTAGCAGATGGAAAAGAACATGAATTGCTAATTAGTGGACAACTTCCAAAAGGAATAAGTGTTCAATATGAAAATAATAAACGAACAGAAAAAGGGGTTCAGGAGGCAACAGCTAATTTTTATAAAAATGGAGAATTAGTTGGTACACGTACTGCGAAGTTACAGATTGGGGATATGACTACAAACCGTTCTGTATATGAGGCTGGAGAAAAAATTTATATTACAGCAAATGCAGTTAATAATTCACAATGGGTAGGAATTTATAAGAAAGGTGATATAGTTGGAGATGTAAGTGAAGGAGGTATTCCATCAGTTTACTGGTATTATGTTAATGATGGAAATCAAGTTTCAGGTAATACATATGCATTACAGGAAGTTGGACAGTATAATGCAAATCGTCCGGAATTAAAAGATTTGCCAGCAGGAAAATATGAGATTATCCTTATGGGAAAAAATGGAACTTACAGCAAGGATGAAGTAGTCGAGATTACTATTCTTGACACAGGTAAGAAGTCTGGTTTGCCTAGATTAGATAATATTGTATACAAAGATACAGTAAAAGAATATACTGGTGAAGAACAAAGCTTAGAAATTAGTGGAGTACTTCCTCAGAATGTAACAGTGACTTATACTAATAATAAAGTTACAGAGGCAAAAAAAGTACAGGCAACGGTACATTTCTTCTATTATGGACAGGAATTAGAAACTAGAACAGCTACATTATCATTAGAAGGAGCGGTAGAAAAGACATTAACAACAGATAAAGATACTTATAATTATGGCGATGATATCATGGTAACAGCGGTTGGTAATAAAAATGATTGGGTTGCCTTATATAAGAAGGATGATGTTATTGGCTCGACGAAGGATGGAGGCATAGAATCTATTTATTGGTATTATGTATGTATTGATAGTATATCAGGACAAGCATTTAATATTCGTAATGGAAAAGGAAACAGTAGTCGAACAGATTGGAGCGAAGTAAAAGATTTACCAGCTGGTGAATATAAAGTATTGTTGCTTGAAGATGGCGGTTATAATGTTTTACAACAGAAGAATATTACAATAAAAGGAGATGCCCCAGTTGTAAATGAAAAAAATATTTCAACGGATAAGGATATCTATGTGGAAGGAGAAGATATTTGGGTAACAGCAATCGGAGATAAAGCGGATTGGGTTGGCATTTACAAAGAGGATGATAAAGTAGATGCAATATCTGATGGTGGTATACCATCCATTTATTGGTATACCGTAAATGAAGGAGCATATAAATCTGGAGAAGCTGTAAGCTTAAGAGAAACGCATAAAGCAACAGAACGACCAGATTGGGATGATGTCAAGAATCTTCCAGCTGGAAATTACAAAGTAGTATTGTTAGAAGATGGTGGATATAATGTGTTAAAACAAAAGAATATCATGATCATTTCTAAAGAAGAGCAGGAAAAAACAAAACTGCATATCGATAAAAAAGAGTACTTGATGGGAGAAGATATCAAGGTAACAGCGGTTGGAGAAGGCAAGAATGTGTGGGTTGGACTTTATAAAAAGAATGATCCTACCGATGGTTCTGTAACGTCTATTTATTGGTATATGGTTAATGATGCGACACATCAATCAGGATATACGTATAGTTTAAAGGATATGACGAATGATAATTGTGATCATGGAACAAGAGTAGCATACAAATATCTTATACCTGGAGAGTATAAATGGGTATTAACACCAGAAGATGGTTCGTATAATGTAGCTGAAGAAGTAGATTTTGTGATTAAGCCAAATGAAGAAATTGAAAATAAAATCAATCTGGTAGATCCATCAGCTACTTATAGTGTGAATAGTGAAATTCGTGTAGCTACAAAAGCATATACAAATACAGGAAAAGATTGGATTGCTATTTTTAAGGAGGATGTAGATTATACAGTTCGTGAAGCAAGTTATGATTCTTGGTCACATATTACAACAAATGCTGGAATAACTACAATAAAAGCACCTTCTGTTCCAGGAAAGTATAAGTTGGTATATTTTGGAGAAGGCGCAAGACATATTATAACAACCAGAGATATAACAGTAACAATTCCATAATGAACTAAGTACTAGCAAATTAAGAAAAGAGAGCTATGGTTAAAAAACCTAGCTCTCTTTTAAAAAATAAAAATATATACTTGCGAAAAAAACATTTTTGTATAATAATAAGTACTGTTTGACCTAAAATAGAACAGGCAAATATGATATGAGATAAATAAAAAGAAATAGGATAAGTAACAATTAACCCAGATAAAAATATCATATTTAAATCGATTATTATAATGCAGACATAAAAGACTGCGAAGGAAGAATGTAAGGAGATCAACATGAGTAGAATAGACGAAATAAAAAAACGACGTACCTTTGCGATTATTTCGCATCCGGATGCTGGTAAGACTACATTAACAGAGAAGTTTCTTTTATATGGAGGAGCAATTAACCAGGCAGGTTCCGTTAAGGGAAAGGCAACTGCAAAACATGCGGTATCTGACTGGATGGATATTGAGAAGGAGAGAGGTATTTCCGTAACTTCTTCCGTATTACAGTTTGAGTACGGCGGATGCTGTATCAACATTCTGGATACTCCTGGACATCAGGACTTCTCTGAAGATACGTATCGTACATTAATGGCAGCGGATTCTGCCGTTATGGTAATCGATGCTTCTAAAGGTGTAGAAGCACAGACAAGAAAGCTTTTCAAAGTTTGTGCAATGCGCCATATTCCAGTATTTACATTTATCAATAAAATGGACCGTGAGGCAAGGGATATTTTTGATCTCTTAGATGAAATCGAAAAGGAACTTGGAATCCCAACTTGTCCGGTAAACTGGCCGATTGGTTCCGGTAAACAGTTCGCAGGTGTTTACGACAGAAAAAGCCAGAAAATCGATTTATTTGAAGACACAATGAAGGGTACAAAGATGGGAACGATGAAAGAAATCGCCCTCGATGACCCGGAAATCAGCAACTATGTCACAGACGAAGCAAGAGAAGTGTTAGAGGAAGAAATTGAGCTTTTAGATGGAGCCAGTGCAGAATTTGATCAGGAATTAGTTGATGCCGGAGAACTCTCTCCAGTATTCTTTGGTTCTGCCCTCATGAACTTTGGCGTAGAGAATTTCTTAAATTATTTCCTGAAAATGACTTCCTCCCCACTGCCAAGAACTTCTGATCAGGGAACAATCGACCCAATTGAGGAAAAAGATTTTTCTGCATTTGTATTTAAGATTCAGGCAAATATGAACAAAGCTCACCGTGACCGAATCGCCTTTATGAGAATCTGTTCCGGCGAATTTGAGGCGGGAATGGATGCTTTCCATGTACAGGGAAACAAAAAGGTACGTCTTTCTCAGCCACAGCAGATGATGGCAAGTGAGAGAAAGATGATTGATAAAGCCTACGCCGGAGACATTATCGGAATCTTTGACCCAGGCATTTTCTCTATCGGAGATACTATCACAACTTCACCAAAGAAATTTGCTTACGAAGGAATCCCTACCTTTGCGCCAGAACATTTCGCAAGAGTGCGTCAGGTAAATACGATGAAACGTAAACAGTTCATCAAGGGAATCAACGAAATCGCACAGGAAGGTGCTATCCAGATTTTCCAGGAATTTAATACTGGAATGGAAGAAGTAATCGTAGGTGTAGTAGGAACATTGCAGTTTGATGTATTAAATTACCGCCTGCAGCATGAATACAATGTAGAAATCCGCCTTGAAAAACTTCCATATGAATATATCCGCTGGATTGAAAATACAGAGATTGACCTTGAAAATCTTCGTGGAACATCGGATATGAAGAAGATTAAGGATTTGAAAGGTCGTCCATTGTTACTGTTTATCAATAGCTGGAGTGTGGGAATGACTCTGGAGAGAAATGAAGGACTTGTACTCTCGGAATTCGGAAGAGCTTAAGAATTCTGATTTGTGGGACTGCGAAGCAGACGAACTCCTGAAGATAAATAAAGCATATTTGTGACTTTAGTCGCTGCAGTTTGAATGCTCGCTTTAGGCGCTCGCAACCAAACCTTGCTCCAAGGCCACAAATATGCTTTATTTACTTTCAAGAGTTCTGTTTGTCGGCAAATCGTGAAATCGGTTGGAGGGATTTGGAAAAGAAGACAGGAAATATATAAATCTATAAAAACGGATAAAATCTCAAATCAGTTTAAAAAATATTTTTCACAAATAGTTCCAGTGTCAATCTTTCAGAACACCAGCTCTCTGTAAAGCCACAAATATAGAGTCTTTTATTTCCAGAAGGCTGTCTTTAACTGAGAAGGAAAACTCAGAATCTATTTTCTGCAATTGAAATAGAAGTTTTCGGATAGGATGAATTCGGAAAGCGAGGGGAAGATTTGATAAAGAAATTAGAGTATGTTTAAAAATATCAAAAATTTACCAATTTTACTATAGTGTATGCTTGAAAAAAGATTATAATATGTTAAAATATATATTATTATTTATAAGAAAGGGGAAACTTATGAAAAACAATCATAATCTACTAATGAAAATGAAGAATCTTGAAAAATTTAGCGGGGCTATCAAAAGATGTGTAGCAATAGCAATGGCATCCATGTTATTTGCAACAACTGGATTTAGTTTGGATACACATCCGGTTAAGGCGCAAGAAGTAAGTTCGTCAGCAGATAAGATTGAAATTCCAGAAATAAGTAAGGATGCTTTTAAGAAGTACAAAAAGATTTCTGGAATTGGAGCGAATACTATTTTAGGAGCAGATTTTACTTATTATCAGCAGTGTCTGGAGTGGGGAAAATCATATAAAAATTATATGAGTCAGTCCGTAGACAATATTTTCGACTATGTAAAAAGTCAGGGTATCAATACCATATCTTTAAAAGTTGCTGTAAATCCAACAGGGGAAAATGCATATCTTTCTTTGGAAAATGCAATAAAAACATTAAAAGCTGTAAAAGCATCTAATACAAATCTTAAGACAAATCTTGTCTTACTTTATTCAGACGAAATAACTTATGCGGGTACACAGAATCTTCCGGCAGACTGGGAGAAAGCAGAGAAAGAAGAGCAATCGGTAACTCGAGTAGAAAGTGCAAAAACTTATACAAGAGAGACAATTGCAAAGTTAAAGCAGGCGAATGTCCTTCCTGATATTGTAACGATTGGTAATGAGGTGAATTGGAATTTTCTTGGAATTACTGATGGAGAAGGCTGGGAAGGCTGGGAAGCAATGGGCAATATTTCAGCATTGCTGAAAAAAGCAGGTGTAAAGAATGCTGTCAGCATAGCTGCGCCATCTGATGCCTCTTCTGTAAAATATATTGTTCAGAAACTGGGATATGCGTCCGTAGATTATGATTATATTGGAGTAAATGTTTATCCAGATAATAATACAAACAATTATATTAAAAGTTTAAAAAAAGAAGTAGAAAGTTGTGCACCGGATAAACAACTGATAGTTTCTAACGTAGAATATGAACGTGTAAATGAGGCGAATACAGCCAATGTATATACACAGGCTGACAGCATTTATAACTTGTTAGAAGCCACAATTGATGAGAAGAATGCTGGTGGTTTGATTTATAATGAAGCTGCATATGTTGGAAGTTGGAAGTCTTTCTTTGATGATGAGGGAGATGCACAGGTTTCCATGGCTATTTTTGCATACGCACAGGGTAATGAGACAGATACAAGCAGAGATCCTTATAAATACGGAGATGATACTGGTTTAAAACAGCAGAAAGTAACTATTAAAAAAGTACAGAATATGTCAGATTCTACTATTCGAGGCATAGATATTTCATCGTATACTGCTTTAAAAAAGGCTGGGGTAAAATATTATGATAATGAGGGAAAAGAAGCTTCATTACTAAAAGTTTTAAGTGATAATGGTGTAAATTATATTCGTATTCGTATCTGGAATGATCCATATAACGAAAAAGGAGAGACTTATGGTGGTGGATCCAATGATGTTAAGGCTGGGTTAGAAATAGCGAAAGAAGCAGCTAAGTATAATATAAAAGTTTTATTAGGATTCCATTATTCTGATTTTTGGGCAGATCCGGCAGTACAATTACTTCCAAAAAATTGGAAAAAAGATAAAGATAATCAGGAAAAAATGTGCTTAAATGTATATAAATTTACTAAAGAAACTTTAGAACAATTTAAAGATGCTGGTGCTGATATTGGTATGGTACAAGTTGGAAATGAGATATCTCAGGGTATGATGGGAATTATGCATAAAACCAAAGCTAATGTATGGCAGGAAGAAGAAAAATCTACAATTATTGATAGTTATTTAAGCGCAGGGGCAAGAGCAGTAAGAGAATGTACTCCAGATGCGTTGGTTGCGATACATTTAGATAACCTTAACTTAGGAATGTATAAAGATGCCATGAATGCATGGGAAAGAGATAACGTAGATTATGATGTTTTAGGAGCATCTAGTTATGCTTTTTGGGCTGGAAAAAATATGCTTGAAAATGTTCGAAAAGCTGGAGAATATGTTGCATCAAGAGGCAAACTATTTGCAGTATTGGAAACATCATGGCTTAACTCTCAGAAAGATGCAGATGGTACTGTAAATATGGCTAATAATACTAATGGTGCAGTTTATAAAGTTGGTCCTCAGGGACAGGCAGATATGTTATCAGATTTATATAATGCAATTTTATCAAATGATAATGGACTAGGTGCTTTTTATTGGGAAGGCGCATGGATTCCTGTAAGAGCTGGTTGGGTAAATTGGAAATATAATAAAGAAATGGCAAATGAATTTGGAACAGGATGGGCAGCAGAAAATGCAGAAGGATATTATCCAACGAGTAAGTTGTATTATAATGAAAATCCTGTTTGGGGAGGAAATTCATGGGATAATCAAACACTTTTTGATGATAAAGGTTATCCATTAGATTCACTTCGTTTTTATAGAGATGCGATATCTTCCAATACAAAATATTCACGAGTAGTGGTTGCTTTATGTGATAAGAATAATAATGTACTTGAATATAGAGTAGTAAAGGTTGTTCCAGGAAAGAGTATAACTTATACATTACCAGATATTAAAGGATATACAAAAGAAAAAAATACGATTGAAATTTCAGGAACGAACAGTCAATTGTCTCAGGTATCAGCAATTTATAATAAAAATATAGAGAATCAGATAATTACTGTAAAGAAAGCTTCATATAAAGTTTCTTATGGAACGACATACAATCTTAAAAAGGAAGTAAAAGCAGCTGGAGATTTGACATTTACTTCAAGTAATAAAAAGATTATTTCTGTTGGAAGGAAAAGTGGAAAGCTTACTGTAAAGAAACCAGGAAAAGTAACAATCAAAATAAAAGCAAGTGCAACAGAAAATTATAAAGGAGCAAGCAAAACAATCAATATTTATGCAGTTCCAAAGAAACAAACAATAAAAAAGATTTCTGCTGGTAAGAGAAAAGTAAAGGTTGTTTTAAAGAAAGATACAAAAGCGACAGGGTATCAGATTGTTGTTGCCAAAAATTCTAAATTTAATAAAGGTAAGAAAGTGTTAACAAAGAAAGGTAACAAACAGATAACATATACAATAACAAAGTTAAATTCTAGAAAGATTTACTATGTAAAAGCACGTTCTTATAAAGTAATTGGTAATAAGAAATACTTTGGTACTTGGAGTAAAGTTAAAAAAGTAAGAGTAAAATAACATAATTTTTACTGCTCGTTAAGAGCAAGAAAATAATTTACTGACGATACATCTTTCGGGTAAGGAGGAGACTTCTGATTTCTCCCCCTTATCCATCTCAAAGGCTATTGAATTTATTCCATGTGGAACCCAAACACAGAAAAAAGAAACAATACCATACCCCAGATGCGGCTTTGGAGCGTGTTTAAGATGCGGATGAGCATCTTAAACACAGCGACTACAGAGCAGGTGGGATATGGTATTATTTCTTTTTTCGTTTGTTTTCTCTAATGAATTAAATAGTAAAATCAAACAAGTTGAGTCCTATTTTTTCATCGTATTTTCTATTAATTGTTCCATCAATAATCTGATCCTGAAGGCAATGCATATTTTCATGCAGTATCGTGTTCAATGTCTGGCAGTTATAATCATCCATTCTGTGCTGAACAGTCTGCCCTTTGTATTCAAACGTCTGAACTCCACTGACCGCCATATCACGATTCACCTGAATCACACCATCTGCTGCATTTCCGCTTTCATTTACCGGAAGCTCTGCAAACCGTACCTCCGGGGCGCCTATCTCCCCCTTCTCCATTGCATCTCTGTTTACTACTTCCTGCAGAAGATCCAGCTTTTCACTTTCCGAAAGCCGGGCATAAGCGGATTCGCGGAACATAGAATACAGATGCCCGTCACTTACTTCCCCATATCTGGTTGGATGTACTCCGTATTCTCCCATAACAGACTACCTCCTCATATTCCAGATCCTCATTTCTGCAGTCTCAATCTCTCCCTCCGCTAATTCTGTCATCACCTCCCACGCACTTAAGAAATCTTTGCTGTCCCAGATCGCCAGAATCATCGGCAGAGAATATTTCCCAATATAAATATCGGTCAGTGTGCGATTTTCCGACCATTCCTGTACATTCTGCCGCAGCTTCTCGGGACATCTTTCCAGTATTTTTACCGCCTTGTTATGCGCGTCCTCTTCTGTAAGATTATATTCCTTTACAATTTTATCCACCAGTTTTTCTCTGCTGCACACTTAATTCAGGGTTCTTCCGATGGACGTGCATTTTTCCATATGCGTTTCTCCTTCCCTGTTCTACTTTTATATAGTGAAACATTGGTTTTCCCTTAACCTTTTTTATAAAAAAAACGAGGATCCAATATACATATCAGATCCTCTGCTGTCACACTACCTCTCTTGTTCGATTTCTCTCTTAAGTTTTTCCAGAAAAGTTCTCACCGTCCTGCTGATGCTTGCCTCATCGCGTCCATATTTCCTGGCCAGTTCTCTCTGGGTTGGCAATGTACCCTTTTTGTTCCATTCTTCTGCCACTTCTTTGCTGATAAAAGAATATTGCTGCTCCGAGTCTTCCAGACACAGCCATATTTTTGTTGTGATAACATCTGAAACAATCGGCTGCTGCTTTGCTCTCAGTTCCTGGAACACTTTATCTACTTTATTCAGGATATTTTCTGCTTCTTCCTTCTCTTCAAATTCCCGTTCAATATTTACATTACCTGCAATATAACTCCACAGTTCTTCTTCCTCTTCGTCACTCATTGAATTACTCGTCGTAACTTTAACATCTGCCAGCTTTGCCAGCTCTCGAATGGTTTCCACCGGAAGCTGCATTACTTCTGCCAATTTTGAATACAGTTCTTCTGGTTTATCCTTCTTTTCTATTTTTTCTGCACACTTGATATACTTACGAACTGCTCTTATTTTATTTTCAGGAAC
>OLND01002601.1_pt1 | contig 15868 bp, 12 predicted proteins | sample 1672031 | NCBI WGS metagenome assembly OLND01 (sample SAMEA3136638, study PRJEB25190) | human gut metagenome | biome: human gut; feature: human-associated habitat; material: faeces | place: Austria | collected 2013
TAGCCACGATCAAAGATTACAACGCTGTTTTGATAGATATTTAAATCTTCTAAATTATGTAAATGCTCTAAAGCAGCGGGACGTTCAGATGCTTAGAACCATCAATGGCAAATAAATGATATCCATTCTAAAGTTTACGAGATGGGAGCTGCTTATAGAATAAATCAACTGATAAATAGTAGAGCTCTTTAAATAAGGCAGGGTTAATAAATTGGCGAGCCTTTGACAGAGCCTGTTTTGAAATGTCAGGGAAATCAAGGCTTCCAAGATCTTCCCGAATACGGGAAAGATTTTGAAACATGGAGGCCTTTGAAGTGTAAAGCAGATACATAATTACTTGAAAAAGAGAAAGCTTTCGTTTGCGAATAAAATGATTTTTCGCACGATGAGGTTCCAGTTTTTCTGGGGATGTGATATACTCTTTAATGGGTGCGAGCTGCGAAATCAGCGTAGCTGATTTCCCCTAGCGAGCGGAAGAAATTCTGCAAAGCTTTGGTAAGCTGATAAAATACAGTGGGAAACCCACCAAGGTAAGGTCTAACCAACCGCCTTGTACCGAGTCCTTGGAATTGAAGCGGTAACGTTAGATTTAAGCGTAGGACAGGGAGCAACAGAGCCGAAACGAAAGTGAAGTGATTGAGCTGGGAAATGAGTAAGAGGTCGGAAATGGTCGAAGCGTTCTATTACGCTGCAGACAACATTTGATAAATCGCTATGGTGAGAGTTATCGAACATCCCCCAGTCTGAGAACTTGGCGAGGTTGATGATAAGTAGTTTATCGGAACAGCTGAGGTCCTGTTATTTCCTCTAAAGAGGTATGAAAACCGAATCAAAGAAATGCGACAGGAATTCAAATGAATAACAGGAAGTCCGACACAGCCATAGTATCGCAGAAGCCGCTAATCACGGTGGAGAAAAGGGTTGTGCACTTTATAGCTTTAAGTAAATCTGAATCATGCAGACATAGGAGAGCTGGAAAACATGGTAAATGAATTACTTAGAATACAATACAATATCGCAAAAGCAAATGTAACAGACAGGAAAGTTCAGAATCTGGCGTCATACTTGAATGCCGAGACATTGAAAGCAATTCATAAAACAATGAAAAGCGGAAAAGCCAGTGGTATTGATAAAGTGACAAAAGAAGAGTATGAACTGAAACTGGAAGAAAACCTTGAGAATCTTGTGAAACGGATGAAAAGCGGAAGTTACCGACCGAATCCAACAAGAAGGGTCTATATCCCCAAGGAAACAAAAGGGAAAATGAGACCATTGGGAATCTCCTGTTATGAGGATAAGCTGGTGGAAAACGCGATTGCGCAGATACTGGAACAGATTTATGAATCGAAGTTCTATAATGAAAGTTTTGGATTCAGACCGAACAGAAACTGCCATATGGCAGTGTGGGAAATCATAGAGATGGTACAGTACAGAAAGACCAACTATGTAGTTGAAGCAGACATTAGAGGTTTCTTTGATAACGTCAGTCATGAATGGCTGATGAAAATGCTTGCCCATGACATTGCAGATAAGAAGTTTCTTGAAATCATAGAAAAGTTTCTGAAAGCAGGAATCATGGAAAATGGGAAATACTTGGATAGTGAACAGGGAAATGGTGCAAGTCCGGTACTTGCGAACATTTATCTGCACTATGTACTGGACAACTGGTTTGATGTGATTGTGAAAAGACAGTGTGAGGGAGAATGTTATCTGATTCGTTACGCAGATGATTTTGTCTGCTGTTTTCAGAATAAGCGGGAAGCGGAAGTATTTCGCTAGAGACTGGAAGAGAGGTTCAAGAAATATGGACTGGAGCTTGCAGAAGAAAAGACCAAGATACTGGAATTTGGGAGGTTTGCCAGGCAAAACAGGGAACGCAGAGGAGAAAGAAAACCAGATACCTTTGACTTTCTTGGTTTCACGTTTTATTGTGGAATGGACGGAAAGAAGCAATTTTTCCGTTGTCGGGTAAAGACGAGCAAGAAGAAACTGCGTAGCAAGATAAAGCAGATGAAAGAGTGGATAAAAGACCACAGGACAATGCCATTAGAGCTGATTTTTAAAACGGTGAATGCAAAACTGCGGGGACACTATCAGTATTATGGAGTTACGGATAATACCAGAGAAGTAAAGAATTATTTAACGCAGACAAAAAGGCTGTTATTTAAATGGTTGAACCGGAGGAGTCAGAGAAGGAGTTACACGTTTGATACCTTCTATAATGGGCTTCTGAAAACATTTCCGCTACTTGAACCAAGCATTAAGGTTAGTTTGTTTTATCGGTAAGTATGAGAATATAGAGTGAAAAGCCGTATGCGTTAATAGCGCACGTACGGTTTTGAATAGGGGCATTGGGGCGTAAGCCTCATGACCTACTAGAGATTGGATGATATTTTTGCAGATGTCAATTCGATTCATATGACATACCTCCTAAAGTGTAATTAAGGTTCGTGGCGAGACGAACAATTCCTTAATTAATAGGTCGCGAAGCGACCTCACTTTCAGAAGGTTTTGTCAAGTACTTTTTTGTAAAAAAAGAAAAGAATTTCTTCAAATGCCGATGAAATCAGGGCTGAAGGAATTCTGAAATTTTTCTAAAATACTTAAGTTGACCACAGTGGGGTCAGGTACGGGAAATTTTTCATAGAGAAAGTCTAAAAGTTTTATAAACACGCCGCACAACCTGTGCGGTAGTCATCCAAGTCAACAGCCTCTGCGTGGCGGGTGATAGACAGCTATAAATAGCTGACCGATAGTTGACAGTGTGTGGAAATAGAAATCTTTTGAGGTATGAAAAATGCCAATTACATTGTATCATGTAAGTTTTAACTTGGATGAGCCATTACATAAGGAATTTATTCCGAGAATACCAGACAACACAATTAATGAGGAAGATACAGAAACGGCGAGAGTATGTAAATTGGGTGTGAATGGGATATAGGTAAGAGACATATAATTTAGATTTACGATAATTGAAGTGGGGAAGAGAAAATGATTGTTAAATGGTTAGACTTTTCAGATTTGCATTTTGAGTATACAAATGTTGATACAGTGAATATTAGAGACAATTTATTAAGTACTATTTCAGATAAAGAGTTAGATGCTGATTTTATTTTAATGTGTGGTGATTTTTTTTATCAAGGGAAAACTGACGAGAGCAAAATAAAAGCTTGCGGAGATTATATACATAAAATTATTAGTAGTGCAGGATGTGATAAATCTTTCGTATACATGACACCTGGAAATCATGACTTGGTTCGAAGCAATGAAAGAAATCATCTTTTAAGTTATTATACTAATATTAATTATGAAACAGGCAAAAAGAAAACAGAAATAGAGCACGAATTAGATGCAAATGCATTTAAAAATTTAAACAATGGTAGTCCAGATAGCTTTTTGGGGTATGCAAAACTATATAAGAAAATAACTGGAAAGGTGTTTAAGGGAAATCATGAATGTATAGAAAAAGACAGTTACCGTATATTAAATATTAATACAAGTATTTTGGCCGGAAGTGCTTATGATGAGGGGAATTTATCTGTATATTGTGGACCATTACTGGAAGAATGTAAAAAAATAAAAAATGATGACAAAATAAATATTGCATTTATGCATCATGGTGTAGAATTTTTAAAAAAGACGGAGAGAAGAAAATTTGAACAGTTAATGGAATCACATTATATTGACATTGTTTTTTCGGGACATAGCCATGATATTGGAATTCGAACATATGATTATACTGGTAATCGCATGAGACAGTTTACATGTGGTGGCCCCTTAAAGGATGGATATAATAAACCGAGTTTTTATTATTGTATTTATGACAGCGACACCCATGAATTAAAATGTTATTTATATACGTATAATGATGAGATACAGGATTGGAATCTGGCAAATACAGAAAGAGCGTTTAAGGATGGAAAATGTTCTTTCATTCTTCCTCGCTTTCAAAAAAAATCGAAGTATTTTGATACGACACGTGACAGAGAATTAGATGGTAGAAAGAATCTTCAGGATGATTATTTAAAACAATTTGGAATAGTAGCTGCATTGCCTTTAAAAGAATTTATCAGAAAAAGAAATGTAATGATACAAAATGCTAAGGGAAATATTATATTAGCAGGACAGTCACTGGAAAACGCTTTTGATATTCGTGAAGATAATGAAAGTATTGTAAACAGTATTAAGCATAATAAAAACATAAAAAACATAGACATATTTCTTACAGATCCGATTATGTTTGATTCTGCTACAGAGGTTGAAGTAGGAGATACTCCTATTTCTCGTATCGGAACGACTATGCATACAATTTTGTATGATATATACAAAGAATTGGAAAAAGACCAGTCTATTAATATTTACTTCATACCTTTAGTACAATTGGATCATATGGTATTTGTAGATGATTTGTTGTTGCTACGCCACACTTTATTATGGACGAATGATAGTCACTATAAGGCAACTCCATTAATATGCAAAAGAATTGATAAAAACAGTACTTTAGACAGAATAATTGTTAATTCGGCAATGTATAATGTATATGCGGAATATATAAATAGATTAAAAACTGATAGTATGGTAATAGAAATCAAACAATATGGAAATTCTTCTAAAAATGAAACGAAAGCTAAAAAATCTCATAGAGAATGGAGAGAAAGATTGTATTATTTGAGAAAGTCTAAAAAATTAAAAGGACAAATTATAATGCATAAGTTATATCGTTCGCAGCTAATAAGTGATTTGCATTCGACATGGGATCCAAGATTTAGATCGTTTTCAGCAGAAATTAATTGGGGAGATGAAGGAGAAAGTGGATTTTTTAATCCAGATAAAGTGGATGGGAAAATAGATTCTCCAGATAAGCTATATGATGCATCAAATTTATTGAATGATGACACTCAAAAAATATTGTTACCATACATAAAAGAAACAGAACATTTATTGAATGGAATGGTGAAGCGATACGATAAGTGTGGTGAAGCACATATTTTCCCATCTCTGGATGTTGGATTTCCGAATAATATTCTTCGTCTGGCTGGTGGCTTTGCAACGGGGATGCTTGTCGTCTGGAAATCGGGAACTCCTTTAGTTCCAGTTGATACAACAGTGAATGTGTGCTCTAGTAGCTATTATGAATTTGACGAATCAGCGTTGAAAGGAAGAAAAGTGTCGGATTTTTTCAATCAGAAAATTATCCAGGATATTATAAATAAGGGATCTGTTAAAGAAGGATTGGCATTTAGTTTTAATACAGGAAATCATTTTATTTTGTTGAGTAAAAGTAGAAATACAGGACATTATTTCTTAGTTCTCCATTCTTCGGCAAAACAGTATAAAGATACATATTTAGGGTTATATCCTAAACCTCATAACTGGTATAGCAATCTGATAAAAACTTATCAGGAAAAAGGAAGTGACAGATATATTCACTATTTGAAGGATGATGAAGCATTACGATTTATTAGTATAGCCCGTTCTCTGAACGAACAGAACAGAGATATACATAATTGGTTTGCATCTGAAATTTTTGGCGATATCAAACCTATTCAGCAAAAAACATATCACCATTATGGCATGCCGACAGATTATTCCATTGCGATTGGAACATATGTTGTGGATGAAAGGGATGTAGTGCCAATTTTTTCAAGAGAGGGATATCCGATTTTTTTGTTTAGACCTTCTAGTAATATGTGGAGTATTGTTTTGGAGGGGAAAACGAAATATATTATTCCTCATGGCTGGGGACAGGAATTAAGATACGATTATTTTGCGAAGCAAATTCAGAAAGAAGACTTTAAAAATGGAAAATTAAGTATTAAAAATGGAAAATTTGTTTTGTCAAATTCTCAACATGGTTATTATGAAAAAAAATTTGATATTGATTATTCGGCCAGATTTAGCAAGAAACAGGTAGGAGTTAGAGATTTATACAAAACAGATAAATTTGATGGAAAAAATATTTTTGGAGATACACCATATATCAAAGGTACTATAGAGGAAATATTAGATCCGGTAGCGCTTTTTTCGAGCGATACAGAAGGAGCGGTTAAATATTATGTTTCAGGAGAAGAAAATTAATGGGGAATTTATATTTTCTTAGACATTGCAAGACACAATTTAATGCAGATGGAATGATTTCTGGATGTTTGGACTCAGAATTGATTGAAAATGAAATCACTTATCAAGAAGAAATGATGAATTGGTATAATGTGACGATTTTTTCTTCAGATTTAATGAGGTGTAAAAAAACACTGGAAATATTGTTGGAAAATATCCGGATTAGTCCTGCAATTATATATACTTCGGCGCTTCGTGAACGGAATATGGGATTATTTGAAGGAAAAAGAAGAGCGGATTTGCAAAAAAAGTATCCTCAATACTTTATAAATCAAAGATTTTGTCATCAGTTTACCCCACCGCAAGGGGAAAGTTTTTATGATTTTTTACAGCGCGTAGATGGATTTATTAATAATGAGTTTTTGCCATATAAAAATAGAAATGTCCAAGAAAATTTTATAATATGTGCACATAATCAGATATTAAAACTGTTGTATTGTAGACTTCAGAATGTGTCCATTGAAGATAACTGGATGAGTTTAGATTTTCCTAGCGGAACAGTTGTGAAAATACAGACAATTGGGGGGCAGACCGTGCGTCCAGCTAAGGGTATATAGTCCGGTGGGTGGAAGCCCCATCAAATAAGCTGCTAACCACAGCATTTGAAGCGAGTCTTGAGTCTGCCGCGGTAACGTTGCAGATTAAGCGTAGACAGCAAGGTAACAGGGATAGCTATTGAGTGCCGAAATCCCAAAAGAACCAGAGGGTCGACATCGTGGTCTGGATGGAAGACAACATATGTATTTATCGTTATGGTGAGATTTTACATACCTCTGCGGTGTTGGTTGGAACTATTCATGTTATACAGGGAATATATGTCAACTGGAGAGAACCTGCATTTTCTTCTGTAGTGTGTAAACAGAAAGTATGCCTGACAATCAGAAGAAGGATGGTAAAAGAAATGCAGGTAGTCGGAGGTCTGAATAGTACCAAGGAAGGTATGAACAAAAATAAATACCAGAGGGAAGTCGAGAGAGAACTGTTCCTCACAGTTCTGACCTGATAGAAGGCAATGCCATTAAGCTAGGTGTTCGAGGTTTTGTTCGAATTTGCATTGAAATATGTGCAAGAGGATATTTTGGTGCTTGGAAATACAGATTCAGAAAAAAGGGCATGCTGATAAGACAGATGCTGTTCATCTGTCAAAATGACAATCTTCAGTGGTAGAGCCTAAGGCTATCGATATCCGAAATGAATCGCACTGATTCCACGGAGGGGCCGGTCAAATTGTCGGAATTTTTCTTTTACAGCATGGACGTATTTCAACATCAACTTAATGATATCAATAGGTTTATCGGAGTCCCTGCGAATAAAGAACTTTCTTGCTGTTTTCAGAGCAGAAGAAATGTCGATTTTGTAAAGATATTTGTTATCATTCTTCCGTTCTTTTTTCTTGTTTTCTTCAGCTACTTCATTAGTAATGAAGATTCCGAAATTATAGAGTGTCAGATTTGCATAGATTTCCTGTTTTAGGAATTCGGTTTTTTTATTGTGGAAGTACAAAAGCCCATTTGCATGCTTAAGATAACGGAAAGAAATTTCAATGCCCCATCTCCAGTGATAGCATTCCTTGATGTCGTCCATAGTAAAGCTGTGGGGCAGATTTGTGATGAGATACTCATATGTATTTTCTGCAGTTTTTATTTTTACGACACGAAACTGCATGAAGTAAAGAGGTCTCCTATCTCTGTCAAGAAGCTCATAAAAATGAGGTGTGTTTTTACGCGGATTAATATATCGGTACACATCCGACTGATCTTTCATAACAGTTGTAGCTTTGTCAGTGAAATAACGTTTCATCGTAACATCGAATTCTTCAAGGTCGTCAGGAAGTTCCGCAGCGTAATAGGAAAGCAGACTTTTAGAAGAAGAGGGTGCTTTTACACGAAAAACATAATTTAGATTCTTGAGTTCACAATGGAATAACAGATCGTAAGATTCATAACAACGATCAGCGGTTACAATATATTTCTGCGGATTGTCCGGACTAAAATGGTCGAGCATCATGTGAAAGGCTTGCCTTTCATCAGGCTTCTGACCTGGCTGAATTACAATATCAAGAAAAGCTTTGCTGATTACATCAACAAACCCATTTAAGTGCATATGGTTGTATCCTTTATAGTCGATGAGACGAGGCTTGTTGTAATCCTCAATAATTTCAGAATTAGTAGTGTAGACAACATGGCAGCCATCACAGGCAAGGATACAATGATCCTTGAATTTATTTGTAGTAGCCGGAAACGAAGATGAGAATTCCGAAAAAAGGTATTCGAAAGCAGACAGTGAAATCTGATTGCGTCGTTGATTGAAAGCGGACTGAGATGGAATAAGATCAGGAACCATGTCAAAGTAATCCATAATTTCATCATTGGTAGTTCCTTTTCCCATGCCGATAATAAGACGCATGGTATCGTAGAAAGAGAGTTTGCCCTGATGCTGACGCATGAAATTGTGTCCAGGATTGTTTGAGAAGAGCCAGTGATGCTCCGACATGTCAGCGATGATAGAGTTCAATTTTTGTTTTACATTTGATGGATAATCGTTCATAATAAATGTGTGCCTCCTTAGTATGGGAATAATTGATTCGTGGGGAACCAATTCCCTTGATAAACTAAGGGTCACCTTGTTGTTCTGATGGACAACAAGGTGACCGCACATTTTTTGTTGCATGTCAATAGGAAAATAAAAAAAGATATATAAAATATGTTACAAAGATGTTAAATAAGTGCCAGCCTAAAAAATAGTATAAAATGAGAACTCCTGATATTATAAGGGATAGCAGGCTTGGGAGAAAAAGGTGTTAAGCTAGAGAAGCTAACTGGCATTGCAGACCTTATGGAGATGCATATCTTAGAATTGTCGAAACTTCCGCCGGAAGAGAAGAATGAGACAAGTCTGTTGCAGTGGATGCGCTTTCTTGGAGGAAAAACCAGAAAGGATTTTGAAGAAATGGCAAAGAAAAATTCTGAATTGGAAGAAGCATATGACGTATTGGATAAATTAAGCGCGGATGAAAAGAAGAGGTTAGAATACGAGACAAGACAAAGAGCGATCAGAGATTACAATATAGGAATGTTAACCGCAGAAAGACGGGGAATCGAAGCTGGTCGTAAGATTGGAATGGAGGAAGGAAGAGCGGAAGGAAGAACAGAGGGCAGAGCAGAAGGAGAAAGCAGAATTAACCAGTTAAATATTGAATTGTCAAAGCTTGGGCGTACAGAAGATATATTGAAAGCGGCAGTTGACAAGGAATATCAGGAAAAGCTGTTGAAAGAGTTTGAGTTATAATCTAAATTTACGAGTACCGGTGGTCTGACCCAATAAAGCAAAGCTACAAAAAAAGTTATATTCGAATGCAGCTTTGGTGCGATGACATTTTAATTCACTTTTAAATAAAATTATGTTATCCTATACTTGAACGTTTAGTAACGGTAAGGAAAAAATGAGGAGAGCAGAAGATGAAACAAGAGTTATTTGATCCGCAGGCATTTGCTGAGTCGTCTTCACGAATTATTTTAGCAGGGCATTTCATAAAGTAGAGGGTATTAGCCCGAGTGAGTATAGAAAGCAGTGGTAACGCCACTGTTTTTTTGCCTTAAAAAGCCAAGATTGTGCTAAAATTCGCCTTTTTATGCCGTTCATTTCTTCTATGTAGTTACGATAGACTATTAGAGTCGATTCGTAAATGATGTCAAGAAATTTGATAAGCTGGAAGATCATTGTTCGATCGTGGTGCGCCCGTCAGGGACAAAAACGAAGTTGAAGATGTATATCTCGGTCAGCGCAGAGAATAAGGAAGCAGCTGAAGGAGTAGAGGAAGAAATCTGTGAAAGCGCAGAGGAATTTCTTTAATCTGGATTTCGGGAAAACTCTCCTTGAACCTCTCCTTGTATTTACACGCGAAATCGGATATATTAGAAGATATTGGAAATGTGTTGCACGAAGCATCCGCAGGCATCGTAGTTGTGGGCTTTGTCTCCAATATCTTTATAAATGTAGCAGAAAGAAGGTGACTTTCATCGTGAATCAGATCGTTTTGACAGGAATGGTGCTTTCTGTCGCACCGGTGGGCGAGTACGACCGCAGAGTTGTCATACTTACAAAAGAACAGGGGAAGATCTCAGCCTTTGCAAAGGGATCAAGAAGACCAAACAGTCCTCTGGTGGGAGCGGTGAATCCATTTACTTTCGGTGAATTCACGATGTATGAAGGTCGTTCTTCCTACACAATTCAATCTGTAAATGTATCCAATTATTTTTCGGAATTGAGAGCAGATGTGGTAGGCGCATATTATGGCTTTTATTTCCTTGAGGTTGCGAATTACTATGCGAGGGAACGGAATGATGAGCGGGAACTTTTAAAATTACTTTATCAGACGATGCGTGCGCTGACAAATCCACATCTTCCGAATCAGTTGATCCGTTATATTTTCGAGTTGAAAGTGCTGACGATCAACGGACAGGGACCGCAGGTGTTCCAGTGTGTACAGTGCGGTGACCGAACGAGGCCGGCGGTGTTCAGCGCAGCGAAGGGCGGACTTGTGTGTAATGAATGTGACGGAGAAGTGAGAGATGGAATGTTTCTTGACGGTTCTACGCTGTATACGATGCAGTATATTGAATCCAGTACAATTGAGAAATTATATACATTTAACGTGAAGCCGGAAGTGCTGGAGAAGTTTGGACGCGTGATGGGACGGTTGATGAAGATGTATGTAGATAAGGAATTTAAGTCTTTGGAGATCCTGGAAACGCTGTTGTGAATACTATTGAAAGACATGATATTGTTTCTACAGATGAGATTTTGCAAAGAGCGGATGAAGTTATGTATGAATATAAGCGGAAACATAAAGAGAAGTACTTAAAACAGCTTGAAAAATAAGGCATTAGTCGTTATAATAGGAAACATTGATGTACAAAGGGGAATATCTTTAAAGGAAGATGTGAATAACTTCTGTGAAAAGATCAACCGGAGTGCATAAGTTATGTGAAAAATGTAAATGATAAAAAAGAATGTGAGGAACATACAATGGTTGAAAAGACAATGGACAAGATCGTAGCACTTGCAAAGTCAAGAGGATTTGTATATCCGGGTTCTGAGATCTACGGCGGACTTGCCAACACATGGGATTATGGTAATCTTGGTGTTGAACTTAAGAATAATGTGAAGAGAGCATGGTGGAAGAAGTTCATTCAGGAGAATCCATACAATGTTGGAGTTGACTGTGCAATCCTTATGAACCCACAGACATGGGTTGCTTCCGGACATCTTGGAGGATTCAGTGATCCGCTGATGGACTGTAAACAGTGTCATGAGCGTTTCCGTGCAGATAAGATTATTGAAGATTATGCAGCAGAGAATGGAATCGAACTTGAGAGCTCTGTAGACGGATGGACACAGGAGCAGATGGCAGCATTTATCGAGGATAATAACATTCCATGTCCGACTTGTGGAAAGCATGATTTTACAGATATCCGTCAGTTCAACCTGATGTTCAAGACATTCCAGGGTGTTACAGAGGATGCGAAGAACACAGTATACCTTCGTCCTGAGACAGCACAGGGTATCTTTGTAAACTTCAAGAATGTACAGCGTACATCCAGAAAGAAACTTCCATTCGGTATCGGACAGATCGGTAAGTCTTTCCGTAACGAGATCACACCGGGTAACTTTACATTCCGTACAAGAGAGTTCGAGCAGATGGAGCTTGAGTTCTTCTGCAAACCAGACACAGACCTTGAGTGGTTTGATTACTGGAAGAGCTTCTGCCTGAACTGGCTGTCATCTCTTGGACTGAAAGATGAGGAAGTACGTTACCGTGACCATGATCAGGAAGAGCTTTCCTTCTACAGTAAGGCTACTACAGACGTTGAGTTCCTTTTCCCATTCGGATGGGGTGAGCTGTGGGGAATCGCTGACCGTACGGATTATGACCTGACTCAGCATCAGAATGTATCCGGACAGGATATGACATACTTTGATGATGAGACAAAGGAGAAATACATTCCATACGTTATCGAGCCATCACTTGGTGCTGACCGTGTTGTACTTGCATTCCTTTGCAGTGCATATGATGAGGAGAATATCGGAACAGAAGAGAAACCGGATATGAGAACTGTACTTCATTTCCATCCGGCACTGGCTCCGGTTAAGATCGGTGTGCTCCCACTTTCCAAGAAACTGAACGAAGGCGCAGAGAAAGTATTTGCAGAGTTATCCAAGTACTACAACTGTGAGTTCGATGATCGTGGAAATATCGGAAAACGTTACCGTCGTCAGGACGAGATCGGTACTCCATTCTGTGTAACATATGACTTCGATTCTGAGGAAGACGGAGCTGTTACAGTACGTGACCGTGACACAATGGAACAGGAAAGAGTTAAGATTGAAGATCTGAAAGCATACTTCGAGAAGAAATTCGAGTGGTAAGATAAATAAGAAAAGCCCGGACTGTAGTTCACAGGTAAGCTTGTGGATTCAGTTTGGGCTGTTTCTTTATAACTTTAAAATAGCATGGAAGATAGAACAGGAGGAGAATGACATGGACAGAAAAAATGCATGGACAACTTACAGTAAGGAAGAGCTGGACAGATTAGAACAGGTGAATACAGAATACAAGAACTGCCTTGATGCCGGCAAGACAGAGCGCGAGTGTGTTGCACTGGCAGTTGAAAAGGCAAAAGCAGAGGGATATAAGGATATCAGAGATATCATTAAAAACGGTGGAGAGGTGAAAGCCGGAGATAAACTGTATGCCGTGTGTATGAACAAGACGATTGCGCTGTTTCATATGGGTACAAAACCGTTGACAGAAGGTATGAATATTCTTGGAGCTCATATCGATTCCCCGCGCATTGACGTAAAACAGAATCCATTGTATGAGAATGAAGAGTTTGCTTATCTTGATACACATTATTATGGTGGAATCAAGAAATATCAGTGGGTGACACTTCCACTTGCCCTTCATGGAGTGATCGCAAAGAAAGATGGTACAACAGTTCAGGTGAGCATCGGTGAAAAAGAAGATGATCCGGTCTTTGTTATCACGGATTTGCTGATCCATCTCGCGTCGAAACAGATGGAGAAAAAGGCTGCAACGGTTGTAGAAGGAGAGAAGCTTGATCTTCTGATCGGAAGCCGCCCGATTGAGCAGGATGAAACATTAGAAGAAAAGGAAAAAGAGGCTGTAAAAGCAAATGTAATCAATCTTCTGAAACAATATTATGACATGGAGGAAGAGGATTTCCTCTCCGCAGAGCTTGAGATCGTTCCGGCAGGAAAGGCTCGTGACTGTGGATTGGATCGTAGTATGGTGCTTGCTTACGGACAAGATGATCGTGTGTGTGCATTCACATCCCTCTTTGCAATGCTCGATGTGGAAGAAGTAGAGCACACAGCATGCTGTATTCTTGTAGATAAAGAGGAAATCGGAAGTGTTGGCGCGACCGGAATGCATTCTCGTTTCTTTGAAAATACAGTTGCAGAGCTTGTAGCCCTGACAGAAGGAGAGTCTGACCTGAAAGTCAGAAGAGCGCTGATGAATTCCAGAATGCTTTCTTCTGATGTGAGCGCAGCTTATGATCCGATGTATGCTGAAGTATTCGAAAAACGCAGTTCTGCATTCTTTGGAAAAGGACTCGTATTTAATAAATTTACGGGTGCCCGTGGAAAGAGCGGTTCTAATGACGCAAATGCAGAATATCTTGCAAAGATCAGAAATGCAATGGATGCGCAGAGTGTTGCATACCAGTTCGCTGAACTTGGAAAAGTAGATGCCGGCGGTGGTGGAACAATCGCTTACATTATGGCAAATTATGGCATGGAAGTCATCGACAGCGGTGTCGCAGTGTTGAGTATGCATGCGCCGTGGGAAGTGACAAGCAAGGCAGATGTGTATGAAGCTTATAAGGGATATAAGGCATTTATTGAAGAAATGAGATAAAGATTACGTACTTGTTGATTTTGAGGAAAATTGCATGATGTTGGTGGTGGAAACACCATAGCAATGATATGTGTAAATTGTATATTAATCACAAAAAAATAGTTGTTTCCAAGTTCTTATAAAGCATGGACAACTATTTTTTTGTGCATGTTGTACATTGCATGGAGATTAATGCAAATATGCAAAATGACAGCCTGATGGACAATGTGTTTACAATTTGTGAAAGATAGGTTAACCAATATGAAAAGTATACAAAAAGTATTTGTAAAAATTGTATATAATTACGGACAAAAGACTTGACTCATAAGTATAAAACCATTAAAATATTATATGCGAAATAAAATTATTTTATTTGTAAAAATTATTTTAGGAGGTCATTGATCATGGCAAAATGGGTTTATATGTTCACTGAAGGTAACGCAGATATGAGAAACCTTCTCGGTGGAAAAGGCGCAAACCTGGCAGAGATGACAAATCTGGGTCTTCCTGTACCACAGGGATTCACAGTAACAACAGAGGCTTGTACACAGTACTATGAGGATGGCAGACAGATCAACGATGAGATTATGGCTCAGATCATGGAAGCTATCGATAAGATGGAAGGAATTACAGGTAAGAAATTCGGAGATAAAGAGAACCCGCTTCTCGTTTCCGTACGTTCAGGAGCTAGAGCTTCTATGCCTGGTATGATGGATACAATTCTTAACCTTGGACTTAACGAAGAGGTTGTTGAGACACTGGCAAAAGCTTCAGGCAACCCACGTTGGGCTTGGGACTGCTACAGAAGATTCATCCAGATGTTCTCTGATGTAGTTATGGAAGTTGGTAAGAAATACTTCGAAGAACTGATCGACAAGATGAAAGAAGAGAAAGGTGTTAAACTTGACGTAGAGCTTGACGCTGATGATCTTAAGAAACTTGCAGAGCAGTTCAAGGCTGAGTACAAAGAGAAGATCGGTGAGGACTTCCCTACAGATCCTAAGGTACAGCTTATGGAAGCTGTTAAGGCTGTATTCCGTTCATGGGATAACCCGAGAGCTAACGTATACCGCCGTGACAATGACATCCCTTATTCATGGGGAACAGCTGTTAACGTACAGATGATGGCATTCGGTAACATGGGAGATGACTGTGGTACAGGTGTTGCCTTCACACGTGACCCTGCTACAGGAGCTAATGGTCTGTTCGGTGAATTCCTGACAAATGCTCAGGGTGAAGACGTTGTTGCTGGTGTTCGTACACCTATGCATATCACTGAAATGGAACAGAAATTCCCAGAAGCATTCGTACAGTTCAAACAGGTTTGCAAAACTCTGGAAGATCACTACAGAGATATGCAGGACATGGAGTTCACTGTAGAGCATGGTAAACTGTACATGCTGCAGACACGTAATGGTAAGAGAACTGCTCAGGCTGCTCTGAAGATCGCTTGTGACCTTGTAGATGAGGGAATGAGAACAGAAGAAGAAGCTGTAGCAATGATCGATCCACGTAACCTTGACACTCTGCTTCATCCGCAGTTCGATGCAGCTGCTCTGAAAGCCGCTACACCGATGGGCAAAGGTCTTGGAGCTTCTCCAGGAGCTGCTTGCGGTAAGATCGTATTCACAGCTGATGACGCTGTTGAATGGGCAGAAAGAGGAGAAAAAGTTGTTCTGGTTCGTCTTGAGACATCTCCAGAAGATATCACAGGTATGAAATCTGCTCAGGGTATCCTGACAGTTCGTGGTGGTATGACTTCTCACGCTGCAGTAGTTGCCCGTGGTATGGGTGAGTGCTGTGTATCCGGATGCGGTGATATCGCTATGG
>OLND01002606.1_pt1 | contig 15854 bp, 13 predicted proteins | sample 1672031 | NCBI WGS metagenome assembly OLND01 (sample SAMEA3136638, study PRJEB25190) | human gut metagenome | biome: human gut; feature: human-associated habitat; material: faeces | place: Austria | collected 2013
GGTCCACAAATTCACTGTATTCCGCTCCGGAACCAAATGTTCCGGACGCTGTCATCACCGGATTCTTAAGTTCTACGCCGGCAAGATTTACATTCATTCTGCTCATAGCTCTACCTCCGTGCTCAGGAATACAGGTCCGTCTTTACATACTCTCTTGTTATGGACATGAGAATGAGAATCCACATCTTTGGATTTGCACACACAGGCAAGACACGCGCCTACGCCACAGGCCATACGCTCTTCCATGGAGATCCAGCACGGAATTCCTTTTTCAAGGGCATATGCCTTGATGGCACGGAGCATCGGGGCAGGTCCGCAGGCAAAGATCGCATCTGCCTCAAGATCGTTCTCACGGATGGCATCCATAACATTTCCCTTTGTTCCTGCAGAGCCGTCTTCTGTTGCCACATAGACATCTCCATAAGCTTCAAATTCCTTATTTAAAAACAGCTCATCTCTGTATCCGAGAACCATGATCTTTTCTGCGTCCAGCTGTTTAGCAGTTTCCAGCATTGGCGGGATTCCGATTCCTCCACCCATGAGAAACACTTTTTTGCCTTTTACTGCATCCAGCGGAAAACCATTTCCCAGAGGTCCCATAGTCTCAATGGGGACCCCTGCATGAAGTCTGGAAAATTCCTCCGTACCGGTTCCTTTTCCTGTAACGCGATATACCAGTCTCAGTTTTCCTTCTGCTTTATCGATCTCACAGAGACTGATGGGTCTTGGCAGAAGCTTACCGCCATTGCGGCTGTAAAGTGATACAAACTGTCCCGGCACTGCATTTTTTCCAATCTCACCTGCATCCAGCCACATACTGTAAATATCTGTACCAATACATTCCTGGCTGAGTATCTTACAGGGCTTTTTTGTTTTTTTACTTTCTGATGTACTCATAAAATGCCTCCTGTATTATCTGTTCTCCAGCGCACCGCTGATATCCGCGATCATATCTTTTACTGCCGCTCTGGAAGCATCTGCGTAATTTTCAGCGCCAAACTCTTTATATTTCTCCTGCTTATATGCAGCGATGATTCCTCTGGAAGAGTTTACGATAGCACCAAGTCCATCCTCATTAAAGAAATGGACAAGATCTGCGCCCTTTCCACCCTGAGCACCATATCCGGGAACAAGGATAAATGTCTTCGGCATGATCTTTCTTAATACCTTTCCCATTTCCGGATAGGTCGCACCTACAACAGCACCAACATAACTATATCCATCACCCATAAGCTCATCGCCCCACTGTGCAACCTTCTCACCTACCAGCTCATAGAGCGGGCGACCGTCGATGACACGATCCTGGAACTCACCACTTGATGGATTGGAAGTTTTGACCAGAACAAAGATACCCTTTTTCTCTTCCTTGCATACATCCATAAAGGGTTTCACACCATCAGAACCAAGGTATGGATTGACTGTTGCAAAATCCTCATCAAAACCTGCATATTTTTTTGAGCCTACCTGAACCTGTCCCAAGTGACCAACTGCATATGCTGCAGATGTGGAACCGATATCACCTCTTTTGATATCACCGATCACAACCAGATCTTTGGATTTACAATACTCAACCGTTTTCTTGTATGCGATCAGTCCCGGGATACCAAACTGCTCATACATGGCGATCTGTGGTTTCACTGCCGGGATCAGATCAAAGGTCGCATCCACGATTCCTTTGTTATACTGCCAGATTGCTTCTGCAGCGCCCTCCAGAGTCTCCCCAAACTCTGCAAAAGCCTTTTTCTGGATATGCTCCGGAATATAATTCAGCATAGGATCCAGTCCTACAACGATTGGTGCATTTGTTTTGCGGATATTGCTGATCAGTTTGTTAATCATGATTCTTTCTCCTCCTGGTTATTAAATACAATTTTTCCGTCACAGATGGTATAAAGCACTTTTCCCTTTACTTTCCAGCCATCAAACGGTGTGTTATGTCCTTTGGAAACAAATTTATTTTTATCGATAGCATACTCCTGCTCCGTATCCACGATGATCACATCTGCCGGATGGCCTTTCTGGAGAGTTCCTCTGTCAAGCCCGAGGATTTTCGCCGGGTTCAGGCACATCTTCTCAACCATCTGTTTCAGTGTGATCACATCTTTTTCCACCAGCTCTGTATAGGTGAGCGGAAGGCTTGTTTCCAGACCTACGATCCCAAATGGTGCATTCTTCATAGAACCTGTTTTTTCCTGTGCACTGTGCGGTGCATGGTCCGTGCTGATCACCTCGATGGTACCGTCCTTCAGGCCCTGTTTCAGTGCTTCCACATCCTTCGGTGTACGGAGCGGCGGATTCATCTTGTAATTCGGGTCATCTGTTTTAATATCATCGGATGAAAGGATAAAATGGTGCGGGCATACCTCAGCTGTGATATTGTCGTATCCTTTCTCTTTTACGATCTTCATCATCTGGGCATCCCCATAAGTGGAACAGTGGCAGAGATGAAGATGGACTCCTGTCTCCAGCGCCAGAATGATATCTCTGGCTGTAATGGTATCTTCCACTGCATTGCAGATTCCGGGAAGCCCCAGTCTTTTGGCGTTCTCATCCTCATTCATGCATCCATCTCCACGCAGATCGATATCTTCACAATGGTCAAAAAACGGCACGCCACATTCTGCTGCGATCCTCATTGCTTCTTTACAAAGTGCTGTATTCATCACAGATTTACCATCCTCGGACACTGCCGGGATCCCTGCTTTCACCATTCCGGCAATATCTGCAAGTTCAGTACCCTTTTCTCCCATGGTGGCTGCACCTGCCTGAAGTACATGAATACCGGAAACCTGCGCCGCCTTGTTATGTACATAGTTTACCCGGTCCGGATTATCAATAGTGGGAGTTGTATTTGGCATAGCAACTACAGTTGTCACACCACCACGTGCTGCCGCAGCAGCACCACTCTTGATATCTTCCTTGTGTGTCTGGCCCGGATCACGAAAATGGACATGAAGATCGATAATTCCCGGCATGACCAGCTTTCCTTTCGCATCGATCACACGGTCGCCGTCTTTCTTTTTCAGCTTCTGGCCTATTTCCGCAATGATTCCGTCTTCCAGATAAATATCGCCTGTTTTATCCGTATCTGTAGCCGCATCCACGATCCGGCCTCCTCGAATCAGAATCCCCATTTCTGTTCTCCTCTCATCCTGTATTTTCAAAGCAGATCCTTCAATCCGCTTGTATTCTCCTATATCATACACGAAATCTCTCTATTTATAAAGATTTTTTTTACAAAGCAATTTCGCCCCTTTTTACACCCCGGAATTGTTGGAATTTTCTCCTTGACATTTCAAAACACGGGTTATATAATCAGAGTATGGCAAAATATTTAATGTAAAATCACTAGTTTTTAGAGATTATATTTACATGAATATAGTCTGTAAAATCTGGTGATTTTTTATTATCATCAGAAGGCTATTTTAATTTTTTTTATTTTTATGGAGGTAACACAAAATGAACAAGGGAACTGTAAAATGGTTCAACGCAGAAAAAGGTTATGGTTTTATCACAGGTGAGGACGGACAGGATGTATTCGTACACTTCTCCGCTATCAACGGTGAAGGCTTCAAATCTCTTGAAGAAGGACAGGCTGTATCCTACGACTTAACAGAGGGCGCTCGCGGAATGCAGGCTGCTAACGTTACAAAGTTATAATTCTATAACCATAAAAAACGTATAAGTCAAAACGGGGCTGCTTTATGGCAGACCCGTTTTTTATTGCATTGTATTTATCCTGTATATAAAAATCCCCGGGATGCTTCAACACATCCCGGGAACCCATCATTTCATATGTGTTTTCTATTCCGCACTGTCTGAAGATAATCCGGAAATATAATCTGTCAATGCAGAAGTATCCATCACAGTATCCACCTTCACACTGGCTTCCTTCGCCTGGATCTTGGCATATGCGGAATATCCGATCCAGCCTACAAGCAGAACCGCGATGAGGATCCATGCCGCCATCTCAAGTACAAATTCTGCGCGTTCCTTCTTCAGGGCACTGTTTCGCGAGTATTTGTTGTTTTTATATTTGTCAACTTTCTTCTGGCTCATTGTCTTTCTCCTTTGCCGCTTCAGTACTTCGTTCATTATAGCACACTTGTTTTCAAAAGAAAAGCGGCAACTCCCTGAAGAAATGTGATAATTTTCTGAACTGGAGATTTTCTCTGATCAGACTGCTACGATAACGCCACCATCGTTGGCATACATACTGCTGACACCGGCAGTATCCATAACTACGATCTTTGCTGGGTGCAGTTTCTCACGGATAGCCTCCTCCAGCATCTTCGCTCTTTCCGGACAGTTGCAATGAGTGATGGCAACTGTCTTTTCCGGGATGTTGAGCCCCTTCTCTCCAATGTGATCCACCATTTTTACGATTGCTTTATTCATGCCTCTGGCCTGATCCAGCTGACAGATCGTTCCTTCCGGAGTAGCTCCCATAACCGGCTTGATCTTCAGTGCACTGGCCACCAGAGCTTTCACTCTGCCCAAACGTCCGTTCTTGCGCAAAGTTTCCAGATTCTCCAACACAAAAAATGTGTTCATCTCTTCAATATATTTCTCTACTTCACTTACTACTTCTTCAAAAGAAAGTCCCTTTTCTTCACACTCCACGATCTTCATGGCAATCAGACTCTGACCACCGGATGCAGATTTGGAATTAAATACATGAACCTTTTTCTCCGGCTGCTCTTCCAGGAACAGGTTTTTTCCAAGAATCGCACTGTTATAGGAACCACTCAATTCTGCCGATAGCGTCACCGCATAAATGTGTTCCGCATCACACTCATATGCCTTCATATAGCGTTCCGGAGAAGGGCATGCAGACTTGGGGCATTCCGGGCAGGCCGCAACCTTCTTTAAAAAATCTTTCTGATCGAAATTCTCATCATCTATAATATTCTCACCGCCCACCGTCAGCGTCAGTGGTATGGATTCAATCCTGCCGTCATTTTTCCATTCATCTAAAAGCTCCCCACAGCTATCTATCGCAATCTTATAGCTCAATTATATCGTCCTCTTTTCCATTATATGTAGTATTCAATACCACATCTATCGTATCACATAAACAGATATTTGAAAAGAGTTTTTTAAAAAGTCTGTCCTTTTTTCTTTATCTGAGATATAATGTCTACACGCGATCACATAAAAGAAAGGAAGTGCGGCATGCTTGCATTAAAGATCACAGATATCCGGGATTTCACAAACAAACTTTTTATAGGAGAAGTATTTGACAAATTCTGTCTGTCCGAAGCGACTGTGACTACTTTTAATACTTTTACCATTGATGGCAGGCTTCAGAAAGATTTTTTTGATACAGACAGCATGAACAGACTCACAGAGCACGGCCGGACACATTCTCTCTGGAAGGACATCAGACCTTTCTGCTGGTCTGTGATCCGCGGTAAGCGTACGCCCTTAAGCTTCAGGATCGTGCTGCATTTAAGTCGGAGTGGAGTTGAAGCTGCAATGAGAAATACAGATTTCGGAATTTCCTCCGAACAGATAGACGGACTATTCTTAAATCTTCAATTTAAAAATAACAGCCTTCTTTGTACTACCGGAACCTCTCTTAAAACATTCTCTATGGATAAACGCCCAGAGCAGCTCTGGGATGATATGATCCTGAGCTTTCTGTCCAGGAATCAGATTCTTTTTGAACGGCTATAGTCAATTCTCTTCTTCTATTTCCCTCAGATAATACGCAAGCATATCAATAAATTCACTGTTGGTAGGCTTGTATTCTAGAGGATATCCTGCAATCTCATCCAGCAGTTTTTTATTTCCTTCCCAACACACATTTACCATTGTTCTGATATCATGCTCAATATTGGTAGGTGTTGATCTGTACTTCCGCGCCAGGCATGGATAAATGTCCTTTGTGATTCGCAATGGTTTATACTGATACCCCATGGAAATCTTTACCGCTTCCGCAACGAAAAAATATCCTTTGTATTTCGAATTTGCACCAAGTCTTCTGATCAATCCATACACCTTTTTCATACATTTGTTCCTCCATTTCATTTTTTTCTCTTTTTAAAAGCACTCCCTTATGTATAATACGACAGTTATCTATATTTTTCGCTTTCTTCTGAAAATTTATTTTATACATATTAGATACTAATTTAAATTTTTAGTCATATTTTACAGGTTATTTTTATTTAATATCTATTATTTTATTTAAAATTCCTATAATTGTGTTAAAGATACATATATTGTTATAAAAAAAGCAAAGGCTTCGCCCCATTACGGGCAAAGCCTTTCGATCATTTTATATGTCGTTTTATTTTGTAAGGACCATAAGGATATCGTTGCTTCTCTTTACAAATTTTGTCATTTCTTCAGGAGAAAGCTGTTTATGGCTCATCATTGCAAGATCATAAAGCTGTTCACAGATCACCGGAACATACTCTGATCCCTGATTTTCTGCTATAAACCTTACAAGAGGATGATTTGCGTTCAGTACAAGTACTTCCTGACCACCGAACATATTCGGATCCATTCCGTACATATTGTACATTTTCATCATATCCTGCATACGGCGGCTCTCCTCAGGAAGAGTGATCATCGCTGCAGTTCCCTCATTTTTCAGCTTCTCTACTTTTACTTCAAGTTTATCCTTGCCAAGATTCTTACGGAACACCTCAGTAAGTGTCTTGACTGTTGTTTCATCCGCTTCTCCGTCTTCACGAAGCTCTTCTGTCAGATCTGCATCAATTCTCTTGAACTGGATCGTCTGATCCTGCTGTTCAAGATGGGAAATAAACTGTGAATCGATCACATGCTTCAGCAGTACAGCATCTTTACCCGCTTCACGGAACATATTAATGTACTGGCTCTGCTGTACCTCATCGGTTACATAATAGATCACCGTTTTTTCCGGTTCCTCATTCTGGGACCCTTCAGAAGCTTTCTCCTCTGTCTTCTCCTCTTCAGCTGCTTTTGTTTCTTCTTTTTTATTTTCCTCAATGCAGTCTTTCAGGGTAAGATATTTGCCGTCCAGATTCTTAAAGAGGATATAATCGTTCATCTTCTCACCAAATTTCGCATCCTTGATGCATCCAAATTTGATAAACGGGCTGATATCATCCCAGTACTTCTCATAAGACTCTCTGTCTGTCTTGCACATTCCGGTGAGCTTATCTGCTACTTTCTTGGTGATGTATTCAGAAATCTTTTTCACAAAACCATCATTCTGCAGTGCAGAACGAGAAACATTCAGTGGAAGATCCGGACAGTCGATCACGCCTTTCAGAAGAAGAAGGAATTCCGGGATCACCTCTTTGATGTTATCTGCAATAAATACCTGATTATTATAAAGCTTGATGGTTCCCTCAATGGAATCATACTCTGTCCTGATCTTCGGGAAATACAGGATACCTTTCAGGTTGAACGGGTAGTCCATGTTCAGATGGATCCAGAACAGCGGTTCCTTGTAATCCATAAATACCTTACGGTAAAATTCTTTATACTCTTCATCCGTGCACTCATTTGGGTGTTTCATCCAGAGCGGCTGTGTATCGCTTAAGGATACCGGCCGTTTATTGATCTTTACTTTATCTTTGGCAGGAGAAACTTCCACAACTTCTTTCTCGCCTTTATCATTCTCCTTTTCCTCTGTCTTGGCATCCTCATGGATATGTTCAACTACCACATCATCTTCACGGAGATCTGCCTCATCGATGGTTTCATACTCCTGTTCAGCATTTGCTTTGGAAAGATAGATATTTACCGGCATGAAAGAACAGTATTTCTCGATAACCTCTCTCATACGATATTCATTGGCAAACTCCAGGCTTTCCTCATTGAGGAAAAGAGTGATCTCTGTTCCCGGTTCTGTTTTGTTTCCGTCTGCCATCTCATACTCCGTACCACCGTCACAGGTCCAATGTACCGGTGTGGAACCCTCCTTGTAAGAGAGAGTATCAATATGAACTTCATCTGCAACCATAAATGCAGAATAAAATCCAAGTCCGAAATGACCGATCATCTGATCATCCGTTGTTTTATCCTTATATTTCTCAAGAAACTCTGTGGCACCGGAAAAAGCGATCTGTGTGATATATTCCTCTACTTCATCTGCTGTCATACCAATACCGTTATCGATAAACTTCAAAGTTTTCTGATCCGGATCAACGATAACATTTACAGCCGGTTTGTAACCTTCCGGGAATGTATAATCTCCCATAACTTCCAGCTTTCTCAGTTTGGTGATCGCATCGCATCCGTTGGAGATCATCTCTCTTACAAAAATATCATGGTCGGAATATAACCATTTCTTGATAATCGGAAAAATATTTTCACTGTTGATTGATAAACTGCCATGTTTTGCTGACATATATGTCACTCTCCTTTTGTTTTTTATTTCCTATGTTCCGGTAAACCCGGAAACCTGTTGTTTTTTTCAATAAATATATACTAATACGACTTGTTGCAAAAGTCAAGAAAAATTTAGCACTCATCATTATAGAGTGCTAGTAACAGCATGTAAAACGGATCTCTATGTGCAAAAAAATCCCTCCGTACATTTTTTGTACGGAGGGTGCTGTAAAACTATCTTCTACATTCTGTTCTTATTTTTTCTTTCTACGATATACAAGGATTCCTCCAATACATACCACAGCCACGATCAAAATGATCACAAATGTCATGATCGGTGTACTGTCTCCCGTCTGCACTGCAGATTTCTGATTTGTCTGTGTCACTGCCGGACTCGGAGTCGCAGTAAGAACTGCTGCCTGTGATACCGTAAAAGTAACCGTACTTTCTGACTGTGTACCGGTATCCTTCCAGCTGGAGCCGTCGTATTTCTGCTGTCCAAAGGTAACTTTCAGAGTATATTTTCCCGGCTTGCTGACACGGAATGTTGCAGTATAAGGCTCTCCATCCCAGGTACGGGTCTCTGTGATCTTCCAGCTCTTCGGCTGATATCTGGTATCTCCCTTACGCGGGTTTGTATTATCCATTCCTGCACCAGCTGCTGTAAAGGTGATCTTTGTATTGGTATCATACTTGCCATTGGAATCAATGCCTGTGATCTTATTGTCCGATGCAGCGGCTTCCGTGCCCTGATATCCATTTACTGTAATACTTACTGCGATCACTGTACTGATCTTGTTGGGATTCTTAACCCCCTCCGGAAGAATGACGGTACCTTTTACATTAAATATCTGACGTTCTGCAGAAGACGGATCATAAGAAGATCCCTTAACATCCCATTTAACAGATGCCTTCTGCTCTCCCTTTGTTGTAGTGATCTTTACTGTTCCCGGAAGCTTCAGGGCTTTCTGGGTTTTCTGGGTTCCATTGGGTAGATCTTTGATATCGGATGGCTTTTTGATGCCTGTAAGGTTATTCGCCTTCTTACCGTTATCTGTTTTTTTCTTTGTAACGCTGAAATGGACATTTACATAAGCTTCCACATTTGCATCATTGGCGATCACAATGTCTTCCAGATATTCCCCCTGTGAAAGTCCGCTGACCGGCTGTACGCTAAAGGTTGCATTATCTCCTGCTTCCAGCTCTGTGGCGGAAAGTGTACCAATTGTATATGCATTTGATGAAGGCTGTTTCAGAACGATCTTTGTATTTCCGGTGTTGGTAACTGTAACTTTCTTCGCATCAGGAAGTTCCTTATAGCCTTCCTCTTTGGTTCCAAACTCCAGACTATCTGTTACCGAAAGACCGGGATTGGGTTCCGGTTCCGGCTCCGAAACTGTAAATTCCAGCCGGACTTCAGCCAGTGTGTTTCCGGTATTCTGATCTGTCACAGAAATCGTATCGCTGTGATCTCCGACCTGAAGACCGGTCTTGGGCTGTACGGTAAAGGTTGCCGCCTTATCTCCGGGATTGAGCACTTCCGCAGAAGGCTCTCCCACCTCATAATCCTCCGGAGCAGAAAGCTGGATCCGGATAGCCTCTGTACCTGTATTCTCTACGGTTACAGGCTGTGCATCCGGCGCAGTCTCATAGCCCTGTTCCAGTGTTCCAAACTTCAGAGGACCTTCCGGTTTCACTGTTGCAGTAACTGTTTTTGGTGTTTCTGTCTTTACCATAACCGAAGCCGTCACTGTAGCAGATGCTTCCGTGCTTTCATCAGAAGCAAATACAAGCTCTTCCACGTATGGATCATCTTTTGCAGAGAGTCCAAGCTTAGGCTGTACGGTAAAGGTCTGCTCTCCTCCCTGCGCCAACTGGATATTTCCGCTACTCTCCACTTCACTGACCGGCGCAATATCAAAAAACTCCGACTCAGGCTGTACTAACGTCACAGCTTCTGTACCTTCGTTTTTGATCGTGACTGTACTTGTTGTTTCTACCTTTTCATAACCGGCAGTCAGATCATCAAAAGGCAGTTCTGTCGGATCCGCAGTTAGCTTGTATATTTTTTCCGCTGCAGGGTCCGATGTTTCCCCGGGATCTGTCTGCTCATTATTTTCATGATCTTCGGCTTTTTTATTTTCCGGTTCTTTTACTGTAAAGTCCGCTTCAAAGAAGACATCGGCACCTTCTTCTGTCTGATACGTGATCAGATCTTTGTATTCTCCAGCCTTCAGACCTTCTCGTGGTTTTACCCACACAGTAACACTTTCACCACTCTTTAATGGCGCATCATTAATATCTGCAGCCATGAAATTCTCCGGGGCGATCTCTTTAAAATTAAGATCTCCGGTTCCGTTATTTGTGATAGTAACCATCTGTGCTTCCGGAATTTCCGTATATCCCTCTTCCACGGAACCAAAATCCAGAATTCCACTTCCATCTTCCGTGTATGCAGATGCCGAATATGTCGGTTCCTCATTTTTTTCGGAAGCGTCTGCTGCTGTATCTGCGGAATCCGGTGTCTCTGTCTGACTATCTCCGGATGTATCTGCCTCATCGGCATTCTGAGGCCCTGACTGTTCTCCGTTTACTTCTATAACAGAGTTTTCAGCAGGCTCCTGGGTATCTGCAGGTTCCTGTACATCTGTATTCTCCTGCACATCCGCAGACTCCGTTTCTTCTGCCGGCTCTATGGTTTCCTCAGGCTGAGCACTATCAGGCTCCTCTGACGTTCCAGCTTCTGTATCCGGCGTGTTCTCTGAAGACTCCGAAGCTTCACTTTCCTCCGCATCCGGATCTTCTCCTGCTGCTTTGGCTTCTTCCTTTTTCTTTTCTACCAGTGCTTTGGCTTCCTCCTCTGTTTCGGAAACCTCCTGGGTCGTCACCGTAAGCTCACCACTGACTCCCGTCTCTTCTTTTCCGGTGATCTTCAGAACGATCGGAAGATCCAGATCTTTTTCATCGATTTTATAAGTCTTGTCAGTTCCTACCTCTGTAAGAAGGTCTCCGTCTTTTAATGACCAGGAAAAACTCACATTATCATCTGTGATCCCCTCCGGCTTGACCTTTGAGTAATCTGCACTTAAGGTAGACCCGATCGCAAGTGTTCCTTTGACCTTCAGCTTTCCATCAAGATTTCCAGATGGAGCTGCAGTGGCAAATACCATCGATGGAAGCAGCGTTACCATCATAAGCACAGCCATGACGACTGCCAGCACTCTGCTTTTTTTCATATCCCATCCTCCTTTACATCATTTTATTTTCCCCACATTTACCCTTTCTACGCAGGGCTTTCTTTTTGCTGATGCAAGTTTATCATATTTAATTTTCAGAGGTGTAATCCCTGCTTTCCGTCAGCCTTCTACGATCATATATTTTCCGTCCGGGAGTTTAAATACTTCACTTTCTTCTTCCAGCTCCTTCAGGGAAATCCCCTCCACATCTGCGCCCATTCCATCCAGATATTTTTTAACATCTTTCAGGGAATCCAGCACAACTGCCATGCAATCCTCTAGAAATTCCTCTGCCTCCTCAAAATCCTCTGCTACCGGCTCATCAAAAAGCTGTCCCTGTTTTTCCAGAAATGTCTGGACATATTCTTTCTTGTACATATTAAAGTACCTCCTTTATATCTCCGCCCGCCGCGATCAGTCTGCGAAGTACTGGTTCCACCTTCTCTGTCTCGTAGAAAGCCGCCGCCTTTACCCCTGGCTTCGCATGCTTCATGGCAAAGCTGTATTTTACAGATTTCATCATTTCAATATCATTGTATTCATCCCCGAACGCTATGCATTCATCCGGTCCGATTCCCAAAAGTTCCTGGTATTTACGGATCCCTTTTGCTTTGTTCGTGGTAAATGGAACAAAATCCACCCACGCAAATCCGGATGTCACAACAGTACATCTGTCTTTGAACCGTTCTCTCCAGTACCGGATGGATTCCTCCGTCATTCCTTCTCTCTCATAAACTGCAACCTTCATACAAGGCTCTGTGATCTCATCAAAACTCTTTATGATCTTACACTGATTTTTTACTTCTTCGATCATCAGATGGCGATAATGTTCTGTCTTGGGCATGATATAATAAAAATCCTTTGTAGAACAGGAAAATTCCGCTCCGGGCTTTTCCCATATTGCCTGAATGATCTCTCTGACCAGTTCTTTGTCAAAGCTGTCGCAGTACAGAAGCTTCTCATTCTGGACAGCAAGCCCGCCATTTTCACTGATAAATGCCATCTCGTCCTTTACCGGCGCAAAAAGATTCCTCATATTGGCATACTGTCTGCCACTGGCTGCCACAAAGAGGATTCCCATTTTTTTCAGTTCTTTTACCAGCGGAAAGATCTCTTCTGGCAGCGTCTGTCTTCCACCGGTGAGCAGCGTTCCATCCAGATCACTGGCAACCATCTTAATCATGCTGCTTCTCCTCATAAATAGTAAACAGATCACCAGGTACAGCTGCTACAATATCTGCACCGTTATTTTCAAGCTCTTCTCTGTCACGGAATCCCCATAGTGCACCAACGGTATACATTCCGGCAGCACTTCCTGTCTGCATATCTGTCTTTGTATCTCCGATATACATACATTCTTCCGGCTTTACGCCGAAATCTTCTGCAATCTTCAGCGGACCATCCGGCGCCGGCTTTCTGCGGATCCCTTCCTGCTGTCCCATCACCTCATCAAACAGATCGCCATAGATCGCCTTTACCACTTTCTGCGCCGCAACATGAGGCTTATTGGAGCATACAGCCATCTTAAGGCCTGTATGTTTCAGCTTCTGAAGGGTTTCCGGCATATCTTTATATGGCACAACTTTATACAGCGGATCTTCATCAAATTTCCTGCGATAAAGTTCCCTGACTTCTTCGTAGTGTACCAGCTCCGGATCTCCTGCATCGATCAGGCATCTTCTGATCAGCATATCTGCACCTTCACCGCTGTAATAACGAAAATTATCTGCCGGCTGTGGTTTCAGGGAAAACTTTTCCATGATCTCATTCGCCACATATGCCATAGATTCCAGTGTATCCGCAATTGTTCCATCCAGATCAAATATACAAGCTTTTATCATTTTGTCTTTCATCCTCTCAGGTTCATTCCCAGTTTTTTTGTCTCATAGATCAGTCTTGCCACAGGCAGTCCCACCACGTTGTTATAATCACCACGGATTCCCTTCACATAGGCTCCCCAGGCGCCCTGGATCCCATAGCTTCCGGCTTTGTCCATTGGGTCTTTGCTGTTTACATATTCCTTTATTTCTTCCTCTGTCACCGGATAAAAGCTCACATCTGTGCACTCATGGAAGGTATGAGCTTTCCATCTCCCTTTTTCTCTTATCAGCAAAGTTACACCGGTATATACCTGATGTGTATTCCCCTGCAGCATAGCGAGCATCTCTATTGCAGCTGTCTCATCTGCCGGTTTACCTAAAATCTTACCCTCATAAGATACAACGGTATCTGCACCGATCACAACCACATCTCTCAGATCTCGGTTCTCCTCTTCCTCCAGCGCGTATGCCGTAAACATAGCTTTCTGACGAGAAAGTTCCTCCACCACTTTCGCAGGCTCTGCACTGGTGATCCGTTCTTCCCCGCTGGCAGGCTTCACTTCAAAGGCGACTCCTACCTGGCTTAAAAGTTCCCGCCTCCTGGGAGATGCGGAAGCAAGCACGATTTTCTTCATGTGTAATTCCTCTCTTTCCTGTGTTATCAGTATAACCGTTTCTGTAAATGGGCGCAACCGAAATCGTTGCAGGAGCATTTTGTACTTATCCATTTATTCCTGATGACGATAAAACAAAACAAGCAGTACACCCTGATACCTGTTCACGGTGTACTGCTGTCATATGTTTCGTATTCTTTTTGACAGTTTTTATGCTTTCGGTAATTTGAAAGAGCTCTTCAGAGATACAATGCGGTTAAATACCGGTGCTCCCTCCCTGGAGTCATGGATATCTGCGCAGAAGAAACCGTTACGTACAAACTGATAGCTGTCATAACCTTTTGCTTTCAGAAGCTCCGGCTCTACATAAGCACTTGTTACTGTAAGAGAATTCGGATTTACATTAAGAGAACCATCTTCTTTATTGTAAACACCTTTTTCTTCATCTACGATATTCTCGTAAAGTCTTACCTCAACTTTACCTGCATTGGATGCTTCCACCCAGTGGATCGTTCCTTTTACCTTACGTCCGTCCGGTGCATTTCCGCCCTTGGTCTCCGGGTCATAGGTACAGTGGACTACACGGATCGTTCCGTCGTCATCTGCCTCATAACCTGTGCAGGTTACAAAATATGCATTCATAAGACGAACTTCATTTCCAATATAGAGACGTTTGTATTTCTTAGGAGGCTCTGCCATAAAATCATCACGTTCAATATAAAGTTCTCCACTGAACGGAATCTTTCTGGTTCCAAGTTCCTCATTCTCCATATTATTCGGAGCTTCAAGATACTCAACCTGTCCTTCCGGATAGTTATCGATCACGAGCTTGATCGGATCAAGAATCGCCATCATACGCGGACGTTTCAGCTTCAGGTCCTCACGGATGCAGTACTCGAGCATTGCATAATCTACAGAACTGTTCGCCTTTGAAACACCACAGAGTTCTACAAATTTACGGATAGACTCCGGTGTAAATCCACGGCGGCGAAGTGCGGCGATGGATACTAGTCTCGGATCATCCCATCCATCTACGATGCCGTCCTCAACAAGCTTCTTGATATAACGTTTACCTGTAACAACGTTGGTCAGGTACAGCTTTGCAAACTCGATCTGCTTCGGTGGGTGCGGATATTCCAGTTCCTTTACCACCCAGTCATAAAGCGGTCTGTGGTCCTCAAACTCCAGAGTACAGATAGAATGTGTCACACCCTCAATGGCATCCTCGATTGGATGAGCGAAGTCGTACATCGGATAGATGCACCATTTATCTCCTGTATTGTGATGTGTCATGCGGGCTACACGGTAAATGACCGGGTCACGCATGTTCATATTCGGTGATGCCATATCGATCTTGGCACGGAGAACCTTCTCGCCATCTCCGTATTTGCCCTCACGCATCTCTTCAAAAAGCTGAAGATTCTCTTCTACAGTACGGTTTCTGTACGGGCTCTCTTTACCTGGCTCTGTAAGAGTTCCTCGGTACTCACGGATCTGGTCTGCAGTCAGGTCGCAGACAAAGGCCTTGCCTTTCTTAATAAGCTTCACTGCTGCCTCATACATCTGATCAAAATAATCAGATGCAAAGAAAAGTCTGTCTTCCCAGTCTGCACCAAGCCATTTCACGTCAGCCTTGATGGACTCTACAAATTCGGATTTCTCCTTTGTAGGGTTGGTATCATCAAAACGGAGATTGAATTTTCCGTTGTATTTCTGAGCCAATCCATAATTTAAAAGAATGGATTTCGCATGTCCGATATGAAGATAGCCGTTAGGTTCCGGTGGGAAACGTGTATGCACGGTGTCATAAACGCCTTCTTCAAGATCTTTGTCTATAATATTCTCAATAAAGTTTT
>OLND01002618.1_pt1 | contig 15759 bp, 14 predicted proteins | sample 1672031 | NCBI WGS metagenome assembly OLND01 (sample SAMEA3136638, study PRJEB25190) | human gut metagenome | biome: human gut; feature: human-associated habitat; material: faeces | place: Austria | collected 2013
AGCGTAAGTTGGATGATGTAACTGTTAAAATTGGTAGTGGAAAGACCCCTTCGGGAGGGGAAAATGCTTATGTTGATGCAGGAATTCCACTTATCAGATCGCAGAATGTGAATGATAATAAAGTCGATTTTGAGGATATAGTTTACATTGATGAATCAACAGATAAACTGATGATGAACTCTCGTGTTTTTGCTAATGATGTTTTGCTGAATATAACAGGGGCTTCAATTGGAAGAAGTGCGGTATATAAAGGTCTAGATGAAGCAAATGTTAATCAGCATGTATGCATTATTAGGCCAATCGAAGGATATCATCCGGATTTTATACAATTGAATTTAGCTTCGGATAGGGGGCAGAAACAAATAAAGTCGAGTCAAGCTGGTGGAGGAAGAGAAGGACTTAATTTTCAACAAATAGGTAAGATGGAGTTCGTTTTTCCAACTTTAGATGAACAAAAGCAAATAGGAAATTATTTTAATAACATTGATCACCTCATCACTCTTCACCAGCGAAAGTGCGAACAGACAAAAACATTGAAAAAATATATGCTTCAAAAAATGTTTCCACAAGAAGGTCAAAAAGTTCCAGAAATTCGATTTGAAGGATTTACTGGCGATTGGGAACAGCGTAAGTTGGGGGAACTTGGGACAGTCCAGACATGCAAACGAATTTTTAAAGAACAAACATCGGAAAAGGGGGACATTCCTTTTTTTAAGAATGGAACTATTGGATTAGAACCTGATTCATATATCTCGAGAGAAATGTATGAAGAATTTCGTAGATTATATCCTTATCCAGAAGTAGGAGATACACTGATTTCAGTAGTTGGAAGCATTGGAAGAACTGCTGAATATACAGGGAAAGATGAGTATTTTCAGGATTCAAATGTTGTATGGCTTAAGACAGATGGAAGCATTAATAAAAAGTTTCTCAAGATATCTTATCAAGTAATAAAGTGGTTGATAGAAGGGTCTACAGTCAAGCATTTATATAATGATAATATATTGCGAAGTGAGATTGTTATGCCGGTTTCGCAGATTGAACAAGCAAAAATAGCAGAGTTTTTTGAAGAACTTGATCACCTCATCACTCTTCACCAGCGAGAGTATGAAAAATTGCAGGAACTTAAAAAATTTATGTTACAGAATATGTTTGTGTAGAGAAAATTACAAATTCATAGATAAAAATTGAATGGAAGAAAAATGCTTAAAAAAAACTGATTATACATGGTTGGAAAGGGTGACTTACGATGAAGTTTATCGATGCGATATTTTTGAAATGAATTATGTAAAAAAGGCTTGAAGTCGTGAGATGTATGGAGGAACAGATATGAGTAATAAGCTGGAACTATATCACGGAAGTGGACAGATAGTTGAGTTCCCAGAAATAAGAAAAACACGATATACTAAAGATTTCTCATGGGGATTTTATTGTACAAATAGTTATCAACAGGCACATCGTTGGGCAGAACGTAAACATGAAAATGGAATTGTTAATGTATATTCTTATACGGAAAATAATCAGCTGAATATTAAAAAGTTCGAAAAAATGACTAATGAATGGCTAGATTTTATAGCTGAATGTCGTGCGGGAAAAGTTCACGCGTATGACATCGTGGAAGGACCGATGGCTGATGATACGATTTGGAATTTTGTAAATGATTATTTAAACAAAAATATTAGCAGAGAGGTTTTCTGGGAATATGCGAAATTTAAACATCCATCGCATCAGATCAGTTTTCATAGTATCAGAGCTTTGGAATGTCTGAAATATGAAAGGAGTGAGGTTATTAATGACAGTACAGTGGAATAAAGATGATTTGTTTTATGTGTGCTCTATGATTGAGTTTGTGGCCAGGGAAACCCATAACAAATGTAAGGATGTAGTATCAAAATTATCGGATAAAGCATTGAAACATCAGTTGAAAGCAGCGGGTGTAAACCACTGCCTTTCGTTTGAACAGGTATGTGACGAGTGGATCGAAGAATATGGAATAGCAGATGGAACATTTGATAATATCACGACATGCAAATATGAAGTGCCAAGCGTAACTTCTATAGGACGAGTATATCAAACGCTGATAGTAGATGTAATGGGATTGTACGAAAACATTATTGAAGCAATCAAAAAAGTGTACAGTTCATTTATTAGTGATGAAATATCAAATTTTAATTCAAGTGTATATTATAGCAATCCAGATTATATAAGATGTTCCTATGAAGCGGGGATGTTATTAGATTAGAAAGTATCACTTTTTTACAGCGTAAGTGTAAAGTGAGGGTGAAATTTAATCGAAATACTTGGGAACAGCGTAAGTTGGGAGAAATCATAACTGAATATAAAGAGACTGTTGATTCGGAGTGTACATTGCCAATTCTTACTTCATCTAAAACAGAAGGTGTAATATTGCAAGAAGAGCATTTTGGAAGAAAGCAACAACATGATATTACGGGGTACAATATACTACCAAGAAATTACTGTACTTATCGAAACAGAAGTGACGGAGTAGATTTTACGTTTAATATCAACAAATGCTGTGATAAAGGGATTATTAGTAAATTTTATCCTGTTTTTAGTGGCAAGAATAGTGATGTTTTCTTCCTCTCGCTAGTATTGAATAATAGCGATGGAGTTGTACGTGAAATAGCGTATACATGTACAGGAACGGGACAGAAGGTTCTCTCATTTCTTGATTTGCAAAAGATGAAGGTTAGGGTACCAAGTTATGATGAGCAAAAAGAAATTGCAGCATATTTTGAAAATCTCGACCACCTCATCACTCTTCACCAGTGTAAGTGAGCATGGTTGACAGAAGAGAACTAAAACGCTTGGGAACAGCGTAAGTTGGGGGAATTGGTAGGCATTTATGATGGAGTTCACCAAACTCCTGACTATCAAGACTCTGGGATAATGTTTTTATCAGTAGAAAATATTGCAACACTTAAATCAGAAAAATATATATCTGAAGAAGCCTTTGAAAGAGACTATAAAGTATATCCTGAAAAAGGTGATATTCTGATGACTAGGATTGGAGATGTTGGTACTACGAATGTGGTAGAAACAGCAGAAAAAGTGGCATTTTATGTGAGTTTGGCTTTGCTCAAACCAAACGGAATTGATTCATATTTCTTAAGTAATGCAATGAAAACTAATGCTTTTCAGAAAGGTTTAAGAGAACGTACATTAGTAACTGCGATACCACAGAAAATCAATAAGGATGAGATTGGTAAGATTGATATTTTCATTACCAATAATGACGAAGAACAAAAGAAAATCGGAGCCTATTTTTCCAACCTCGACCACCTCATCACTCTTCACCAGCGTAGACACCTCTATATGAAATATACATCTAAATGTATGATAAATATAACAATAATAGTAAAGGAGACTACACTATGCCAGAATTAGAGTCTATGATAGAGAACAAATTAATTGAACAGTTGGTTTATGGGGATTCTCAATGGACATATAGGAAAGATCTGAAGACGGAAGCCGATCTATGGGCGAATTTCAGATATATCCTTGAGCAGAATAACAAGGACAGGCTGAATGGAAAAGCATTGTCTGATTCTGAATTTGAACAGGTGAAGAACCAACTGCAGTTTTCATCATTCTATAAGGCTGGCGAATGGTTAGTCGGTGAGAATGGAAAAGTACAGGTTCATGTGCAGAGGGACACAGAGCGTCTGCATCTGGTGGTGATGAATCATGAGCATATTGCTGGTGGCAGCAGTGTATACGAAGTAATTAATCAGTATAGTGCATTGAAAACGGATGATGAGAATGTTCCGACAAGAGACAGACGATTTGATGTGACTTTGATGATTAATGGACTTCCGCTGATTCATATAGAATTAAAAAATAAACAGCATTCATATATGGACGGCTTCAGACAGATTAAGAAATATATAGGTGAGGGTAAATTTACAGGAATATTCTCGACGGTTCAGATGTTTGTTATTAGCAATGGCGTGAACACCAAATATTTTTCGGCAGCCAGTGATACGGAGCTGAATGAAAAGTTTGTCAGTGGATGGCTTGACAAAGAGAATAATCCGGTACCGGATTTGTTTGAGTTCACAAAATGTGTTCTGCGTATTCCAGAGGCTCATGAGATGATAGCGCGTTATACGGTGCTGGATGAAGATGCGAAAAGATTGATTTTGCTCCGCCCATATCAGATACATGCGATTGAGGCTATCAGAGAGGCATCCAAGACAGGAAAATCCGGTTATGTATGGCATACTACTGGTTCTGGCAAGACGCTGACTTCATATAAAGCAACACGAAATCTTCTGATGGATATTCCATCTATTGATAAAACGATTTTTTTGATTGACCGGAAAGATCTGGATACACAGACTACAATGGCATTTCAGGCATATGCAAATAATGATCTGATCGATGTAGATGAAACAGATAATGTAAATGATTTGAAGAAAAAGCTGCAATCAGAATCCAGACAAATGATCGTTACTACAATTCAAAAATTACAACGTTTGATTACGAAACGCCTGGAAGAGGGAACTCCAGAGTACAATAAGATTAAAAATCTTAAAATAGCATTTGTAGTGGATGAATGTCATAGAGCAGTAACACCAGGTACGAAAAGAGAATTGGAACGTTTCTTTAGCAGATCTTTGTGGTATGGGTTCACTGGAACACCAAGATTTGCGGAAAATCCATATCCACAGATGGGTGATCTTCCGCGTACGACGGAAGAATTGTATGGGGAACGTTTGCACAAATATACGATTCAAAATGCAATACATGATAATGCAGTGCTGGGATTTCAAGTGGAGCATAATGGACCTAAAAATATATTCGATGAAACAGACAGCAACAGTTATGATAACGAAACACATATGTTAAAAGTGTTGGATATTATTCTGAACAAATCTTATCACAAATTAGGTTTTCAAAATGGAAAAGGTCAGACTTATGAAGCTCTTCTTACCACGAGCTCTATTCAACAGGCTCAGAAATATTATGAACTGCTCAGCAGGGTAAAGAATGGAGAAACGACACTTCAGATTGATGAAAAGATAAAGCAGGTTCTTCCAGATTTCCCTAAATTTGCGATTACATATTCTGTGTCTGAAAATGCAGATGGTTCACAGGTTAATCAGGAAAAAATGCAGCAATCTATTGCTGACTATAACCAGATGTTTGGAACAAAATATGAATTATCTCAGATTCAAGGATATAATGGCAATTTGAATAAACGTCTTGCGAGAAAAGACGCAAAATATAAGAGCAGAAATGAACAGCTGGATTTGGTAATTGTGGTAGACCGACTGCTCACAGGATTTGACGCTCCATGTATGTCTACAATTTTTATTGACAGACAGCCAATGGGACCGCATGATCTGATACAGGCATTTTCAAGAACGAATCGGATTTTTGATAAGAATAAAGTGTATGGGCAGATTGTTACATTTCAGGCTCCGGTTCTTTTTAAAGAATGTGTTGATAATGCAGTGAAGCTGTATTCTGCCGGTGGAACCAAAGAAACATTGGTGGCAGAGTGGGAAGAAGTTGAACCAGCATTTAGAAAAGCACTTTCTGCACTTCGGGTTTCGGCATTATCACCAGCTGATATTCCGAGTATGTCATTAAAAGAAAAAGAAGTTTTTGCTAAAATATTCCAGAATTTTGACAGACTATTTGCACAGCTAAAATCCTTTACTAATTATAATGATGATATGCTGGATGAGTATGGAATTACAGAGGAGCAATATATCGATTACGCAGGACATTATCAAAATGTGATGGAAGAGCTGAAAGCAAACCGACCGGGAGGTGGTGGAGAAGGTTCGGATATACCGGAAGCTGATCCGGATTATGAATTGATGGCTTACAGCAATACAAAAATTGATTATGAGTATATTATTAATCTGATTCAGAATATTGTGACACCAAGCAGTGATGCAGATAATGTGACACCAGAAGAACGACAGAAAAAGATTGATGAAGTGAAGCAGTATGTGGAGGAACTTCATAAGGAAAATCCGAAGATTGCAGAGATCATGTCTAATTTGATTTATGAAATCGAACTGGATGAAGAAAAGTATAGAGGGCAGTCAATCTTAAATATTGTTGAGAATATGAAAGAGGAGTGTATTGAAAAAGTTATTGCGGAGTTCTGCTTGGAATGGTATGCAGCAAAAGAAGATGTGATGTATGCAGCAATGCATTATCGAAATGGTGAAATTCCAAACGAAAGCGCTATTAAAGCGACTGTGGATTATACGAGTTATAAGAAAAATCAGGAAAATGCGGTACCTAAATTCAAATATTATTCGCGATTAATGTCAGAATTAAAAAAGACACTGGATGAAGAAATAAAACCGCTGGTTAATCATTAATCGGTTGTGTAGGGGGGATTTTCAGTGCTTATATCAGCGTAGGTGATTTCTGAAATGGAGGTACTTATGCTAAATGATATAAATCAATCTTCGCTGTTTTGCGATTATTATAAACAATGGGTGGAAGTATACAAAAAGGGTGCAATACGAGATGCTACGATGTCGAAATATCTGATGACTCATAAATGGGTGGAAAGGCTTGCACCACAATTGCGGGTTTCGGAATTGACACGTACAGCATATCAACAGTTGTTGAATGATTATGCATCAGAACATGAAAGACAGACAACATTGGATTTTCATCATCAGCTTAAAGGCGCGATTCTCGATGCGGTAGATGAAGGCTATATTGAAAGAGATCCTACGAGAAAAGCTATTATAAAAGGGAAGACACCGCGTGCAAAGAAAATTAAATATCTGAATCAGTTTGAACTTCATACATTGATTGCAGATCTTGACTTGGGAGAAGAGGCTAATTGGGACTGGTTCATCCTGCTTGTTGCCAAGACTGGAATGAGATTTTCGGAAGCATTAGCGATTACGCCTGCGGACTTTAATTTTGCAAGACAGACATTGTCTATCAGTAAGACCTGGGATTATAAAGGAGATGGAGGATTTCTTCCGACAAAAAACAGTTCATCGGTCAGAAAAATACAAATTGACTGGCAGATAGTCGTTAAATTTGCTGAATTGATAAAAGGACTTCCGGAAAATGAGCCGATTTTTGTCAGTGGTTCAAAAATATATAATTCCACAGTGAATAGCGTTCTTACGAGGCATTGCAAGGCATGCGGCATATCTGAAATTTCTATACATGGACTGCGTCATACGCACGCATCGCTGCTACTATTTGCGGGAGTATCTATTGCAAGTGTTGCACGCAGATTAGGACATGCCAGTATGACTACAACACAAAAGACATATCTGCATATTATACAAGAACTAGAAAATAAAGATGTGGATCTGGTAATGAGAACTTTGTCAGGATTATAAAAATATTTTTATCAGAGATGCTTACGCTGATGTTATAACAGTAAAAAAAGACGATATCATTGTAAAATGAAATATGAGGTGTTCATGAGAGTGACTGATGATGGAAGATATATCCATGGCATTGTCTACACGAGAGATGAGTTGGAAATAAAAATATCAGTGTTTGTAGATCGAAAATAAAAGTAAAGGACAGAGCTCTGAAAATCTCTCTCAGGTTCTGTCCTTAATCATTAATGACATGTTTTATATGCACAAAAATTGAAACAGTCTTACAGCTTGATATTCTTGAACAGTGATCCAAGGCTTGTTCCAATCTCTTCTGCTTTCGGGATCTCTACCTTTTCTACAATCTCTTCTTCCTCCGGTTTTTCTTCCAGTGCTTTCATGCTGAGACTGATCTTGCCATCTTTGACGCCGATGACTTTAACCTGAACCTCGTCACCTTTCTTCAGCACGTCGCCGACAGATTTGACGCGTTTGCTGCTGATCTGGGAGATGTGTACCAGACCGGACAGACCATTTTCCAGACGGATGAATGCACCGTAGTTCTGAATGCTTTCTACGACACCTGACAAAACGCTTCCTGCCTGAATAGCAGCAATCTGCGCTTCACGCTCTTTCTGTTCTTCTTCCTTCAGAATCTCGCGGGCTGAGAGTACCAGACGGTTCTCTGCTTCATTTACGTCAATAACGATGACATCTAATTCTTTCAGAAGATAATCTTCCAGATTCTCAATGTAAGAGAGGGACATTCTGGAAGCAGGGATGAATCCGCGCAGCCCTTCGACCATGGCAATTGCACCGCCATTTACAATACCTTCGATCTTAATATGAAGGCGGGTCTTGTTGTCCATATAACCTTTGACTACGTTCCATGGATTGGCATCGTCAAAGTGTGCTTCATAGTCAGCCATACTTTCGGCCTGTGTTGCTTCGTTCTGCATAATTTCTTCGCTCATAATGTTCTGTCCTTTCCTCACTGCGTAGCAGCTTTCTCAATCAATTAGTAATATTATATCATAGAGATAACTACAGTTCAAAAGAAAATACGAAGATATGTGAAAATGCGGTTGACGAAAGCTAAAAAAAATGGCAATCTAGATAATAGAGGAATATATTCCAGGGAGATGTATGTATGAATAACAAAACAAAACAAACATATGTAATTGGACATAAGAATCCGGACACAGATTCTATATGTTCAGCAATTGCTTATGCACATCTGAAGAAAGAGATTACCGGAGAGAGGTATTCTGCCAGAAGAGCAGGACAGATTAATGAGGAGACACAGTATGTACTGAAGCGTTTTCAGATGCGGGCACCTAAGCTTTTACCAGACGTTAAGCTACAGTTGCAGGATGCAGAGATCAATAAGATTGAGGGTTGTGGACCGAATGTATCAATTAAGCGCGCATGGGAACTGCTGAAGAAGCAGAAGATGAAGACACTGCCGATTTTAGAGAACGATGAGCTGCTTGGTATTATCACAGCAGGAGATATCGCAAGCTCTTATATGGATATTTATGATAATACGATCCTGGCAGGGGCTAAGACACAGTATAGTAATATCATTGACACCTTGGACGGAACACTGATCACGGGAGATCCGGAAAAGTATTTTACAAAAGGTAAGGTATCCATCGGAGCTTCCAGTCCGGATCTGATGACAGAATTTATCGCACCGGACGATTTGGTAATCTTGGGGAACCGTTACGAATCACATTCCTGTGCGATTGATATTAATGTCAATTGTATCATCGTGTGCCAGAATGCAGTGGTATCAGAGGTATTGGTACGGAGAGCAGAGTCACAGGGAATTGTGATCATCCAGACACCGTATGACACATTCAATGTAGCGAGATTGATCAATCAGAGTATTCCGGTGAAGCATTTTATGACACCGAAGGATCAACTGTGTAAGTTCTACATAGATGATTATATTGATGATATTCGTGAAGTAATCACGAAGCGTACATTCCGAGAGTTCCCAATTCTGAATAAGCAGGGCAAGCTGCAAGGATTCGTATCCAGACGTCGTGTCATGAATGTAAGTAAGAAGCAGGTGATCCTCGTAGATCATAATGAGAGATCGCAGGCAGTAGATGGACTGGAAGAAGCAGAGATTATGGAGATCATCGATCACCACAGATTGGGGAATATTGAGACTGCAGGTCCAGTATATTTCCGGAATCAGCCAGTAGGATGCACGGCTACGATTGTTTATCAGATGTATCAGGAGCATGGAGTAGAGATTACACCACAGTATGCAGGTATTCTGTGTTCGGCGATTATTTCTGATACATTGATGTTCCGTTCTCCGACTTGTACAGCAATCGATATCTCTACCGCAGAGCATCTGGCTCAGATCGCAGATGTTAATATGGAAGAACTGTCGGCAGCGATGTTTAAGGCAGGAAGCAATCTGGAAGGAAAGACTCCGAAAGAACTCTTCTACAGAGATTTCAAACAGTTCCGTGTAGGAGATATGCAGTTTGGCGTTGGTCAGATTAATTCTATGGATGCAGAAGAGATTAAGAAGATGAAGGAGATGCTGAAGGATTATCTGCAGAAAGCATTGAGAGACAATCGTGTAGATATGATATTCTTTATGCTGACTAATATTATGACAGAATCTTCTGAGATTCTGTGCTGTGGACAGAATGCAAAGCAGATAGTGATCGAAGCTTTTGACCTTCCGGAGGATTCAGAAGAGATCATACTTAAGAAAGTGGTGTCCAGAAAGAAGCAGGTCGTACCGCTTTTGATGTCTACATTGCAGCATTAAGACAACATTGGGAGAGCAGGATGACGAAAGAAACATGGAAAGCAGGTAACATGATTTACCCTTTGCCGGCCGTTATGGTTAGTGCGGCAGACAAAGAAGGCAATCAGAATATTATTACGATAGCATGGACCGGAACTGTGTGCACGAATCCGGCGATGTTATATATTTCCGTCAGACCGGAACGATACACCTATCATATGATCAAAGAGACGGGTGAATTTGTGGTGAACCTTACGACGAAGGATCTGGTCTATGCGACAGACTGGTGCGGCGTGAAGTCCGGCAGGGATGTAGATAAGTGGAAAGAGATGAAACTGACACCGGAGAAAGCAGAGAAGCTTGCATATGCACCGATGATTAAGGAGAGTCCGGTGAATATCGAGTGTAAGGTGACAGAGATCAAAGAACTTGGAAGTCATCATATGTTTCTGGCGGAAGTGCAGGCAGTGCATGTGGATCAGGCATATATGACAGAGACTGGCAAGTTTGAACTGAATAAGACAGGACTGGTTGCATATTCTCATGGTACTTATCTGGAGACCGGGAAACCAATCGGCACATTTGGTTACAGCGTGCATAAAAATAAAAAGAATACTAAGAATAAAAAGAAGAAAAAATAATAAAAGACGTTTGCGTGACTATCGTTCATGCAAACGTCTTTTTATCTTGTATTATCAGTTCTCTAAAGGCTTTACTTTTATTCGGTAGATTCGCTTTAACAGCAGTGCAGACAGGATTACGGAAACGATCTCTGCAATCGGGATAGCCCACCATACCATATGTAATCCGAACAGCTTGGCAAAGATAAATGCGACCGGAAGGATGACGAATAACTGTCTGGCAGCAGATACGAGCAAGCTGTAGACGCCATTTCCCAGTGCCTGGAATACAGATCCGGCTACAATACAGAATCCAGCGAAGAGGAAACTGAGCGAAATAATCCGCAGTGCCGGTTCTCCGATGGACAGCATATGTTCGGAAGCATTGAACAGCGCTTTCATCAGGAAGCCTGGAATGGTCTGGAAGATGATCAGACCGATTATCATGATCCCAATCGCGATCAGGATACTCATGCGGATTGTGTCGGTAATACGTTTTTTATGTCCGGCACCGTAATTGTATGCGATGATCGGGATCATTCCATTGTTCATACCGAATACCGGCATGAAGATAAAGCTCTGCAGTTTGAAATATACACCATATACGGTTGCGGCAGTAGAAGAGAACATCAGCAGGATCTTATTCATACCAAATGTGGTGATAGATCCGATCGACTGCATGATGATTGATGGTACGCCGACGCGGTAAATGGCTGATATGGTCTGCTTACAAGGACGGAAGCTTCTCATGTTAATGCTGATTTCACGGTTCTTCTTTATATTGAAGTAGAAAGAGAGAAGAACAGCGATGACCTGACCGATTACAGTGGCAATTGCAGCTCCGGCAACTTCCAGTCTGGGCAGACCGAACAGTCCGAAGATCAGAATTGGATCCAGAATAATATTAATGATCGCGCCGAGTCCCTGAGTGATCATGTTGTAAATGGTCTTGCCTGTGGACTGCAGCAGTCTCTCAAATGTAATCTGCATGAAGATACCGACAGACATGACGCAGATGATTGTCATGTACTGTGTACCGTATTTGACGATCAGCGGGTCACTGGTCTGCGCTGAGAAGAATGCATGCGAACAGGTAATGCCGATCACAGCGAATACGATACAGCTTATGATGCCGAGAAAGATACCGTTGCGGGCAGCGCGGTTGGCGCCCTTGAAATTCTTCTCGCCTAAGTTCCTTGACAGCAATGCATTGATACCGACTCCGGTTCCGGATGCCACTGAGATCATCAAGGTCTGGATTGGAAATGCCAGTGATACAGCTGTAAGAGCTTCTTCACATAGCTTGGCAACGAACATGCTGTCTACAATGTTATACAGAGCCTGCACGAGCATGGAGATCATCATCGGCAGGGACATAGAAATAAGTAGTTTGGGAATAGGCATGATGCCCATTTTGTTTTCTGTTTGTACTGTTTGACTCACGAGTACTCTTCCTTTCTTAACTATAAAAATATGTGAATATTTTACCGGGGTTATCCGGTCTGTAACAAAGCATACAGCGGCAATTATAACATTTTCATATATATAATGCAATGTGCAACATACCCTATTTAGCATTTTCATATGATAAATAAGGAAAATGTGTGAGGTATGGAATGGATTATGAGAATGAATGGAAAAAAAGATGGTGTACTGATGGCGTGTTACGCCTGTTTACTGGTGATTGGCGGATTATTAACATGGTTGAAATATGACTATAATACAGTAAAAATGGAGGATGTGCGAGAAGCATGTGGCTATGTCAGCGCATCAGCGACGCCTGTTGAAGCACCAAAGATTGCGCTTACATTTGACGATGGTCCAAGCGCTGTGTGGACACCGGCTCTGTTGGATGGGCTGAAAGAGAGGGGCGTGAAGGCAACCTTCTTTTTAATAGGAGAAAATGCAGATAAAAATCCGGAGATCGTGAAACGCATGGCCGAGGAGGGACATCTGATCGGCAATCATACCTATCATCATGTGGAACTCATAAAGGTATCGGAAAATGAAGCACGGTTGGAACTTGCAGATACCAGTGCTGTGATTGTCAGGATTACAGGAAAAGAGCCGGAGTATATGCGTCCGCCGTTTGGCACATGGCAGCGAAAACTAGAACAGGATATCCAGATGCTTCCTGTGCTTTGGACCATTGATCCACTGGACTGGACGACGGAGAATCAAGATGAGATCGTAAATAAAGTAGTGACGGAGGCAGAAGAAAATGATATTATTCTATTGCATGACTGTTATAAAAGTTCGGTAGAAGCCGGCCTCCGGATTGTAGATATTCTTCAGGAGGAAGGCTTTGTGTTTGTAACGGTAGATGAATTACTATTGAACTGATGAAATGAAAATGTTAAGAATACAAAAGAGAGTTGAAAGGACAGATCTAAGATGGATTTATTTGAATATGTAAGAGAAAAGAATCTGGAGAAGGAAGCACCGCTGGCGTCACGGCTTCGTCCTACGACGTTGGAAGAGGTGGTAGGACAGCAGCATATTATAGGAAAGGATAAGCTTTTATATCGAGCTATTAAGGCGGACAAGCTGAGCTCCATTATCTTCTATGGACCGCCGGGAACTGGTAAGACGACGCTTGCTAAAGTGATCGCACATACGACCAGCGCGGATTTTAAACAGATCAATGCTACAGTTGCAGGCAAAAAGGATATGGAGGATGTAATAAAGAAAGCGCAGGATCTGAAAGGAATGTATCAGAAGAAGACGATCCTTTTTGTAGATGAGATTCACCGCTTTAACAAAGGACAACAGGATTATCTGCTTCCGTTTGTGGAGGACGGTACGATCATACTGATCGGAGCAACGACTGAGAATCCGTATTTTGAGGTGAACAGTGCGTTGATTTCCAGATCCAGTATTTTTGAACTGAAACCGCTGAGTAAGGAAGATATTAAAAAGCTTTTGGAACGTGCGGTATATGATGTCGAAAAAGGTATGGGAAGCTACTGTGCAGTGATCGATGAAGAGGCACTTGATTTTCTGGCAGATGTGGCAGGCGGTGATGCGAGAAGTGCACTGAATGCGGTAGAGCTTGGCATCCTTACTACGGAACGGAGCACCGATGACAAGATCCATATTACGATCGATGTGGCTGCTGAATGTATCCAGAAACGAGTCATGAATTATGATAAAACCGGAGACAATCATTACGATACCATTTCCGCATTTATCAAAAGCATGCGTGGCTCGGATCCGGATGCGGCAGTTTATTATCTTGCTAAGATGCTTTATGCCGGCGAGGATATTAAGTTTATTGCCAGACGTATTATGATCTGCGCGGCAGAAGATGTGGGTAATGCAGATCCGATGGCGCTCACTGTGGCAGTCTCGGCATCACAGGCAATTGAGCGGATCGGTATGCCTGAGGCACAGATCATTCTGTCTCAGGCAGCAACTTACGTGGCAACTGCACCAAAGAGCAATTCTGCGGTTAATGCGATTTTTGAGGCAATGGATAATGTCAGGAAAATGAAGACCACAGTGCCGTCATATCTCCAGGACGCCCATTACGGCGGTGCAGCTAATATGGGACGAGGCATCGGTTATAAATACGCACATGATTATCCGAATCATTATGTGGAACAGCAATATCTTCCGGATGAGATCAAGGATGAGAGATTTTACCATCCAAGTGATAACGGACATGAGAAAGATATCAAAGAATGGATGAATTTTCTAAAAAATGTATAAACGGTGTTGACAAATGAAACACCTGGTGATAGATTAATAACTGTAAAGATTAGCACTCGAAAGAAGCGAGTGCTAATAAGCTGAAAGGAGGAAGCCAGATGCAGGCAAGAGAAGAGTTAAGCGAAAGAAAGCTTACGATATTGCATGCGATTATCCAGACATATCTGGAGACAGGTGAGCCGGTAGGTTCCAGAACGATTTCCAAGTATTCGGATCTGAATCTGAGCTCAGCGACCATTCGTAATGAGATGGCCGACCTGGAAGAACTGGGTTACATCCTGCAGCCACACACATCTGCCGGAAGGATTCCATCAGATAAAGGATACCGCTTATATGTGGATATGCTGATGGAAGAGAAAGAGCAGGAGCTCAATGATATGCAGGAGCAGATGCTTGAGAAAGCCGACAAGATGGATCAGTTATTGAGTCAGGCAGCAAAGGTTCTGGCGAATAACACGAATTATGCGACGATGGTTTCCACACCAGTGAATAATGCAAATAAGATTAAGTTCATTCAGTTATCCAACGTGGATGAAGAACAGTTGCTTGCAGTTATTGTGCTGGGAGGTAACGTGATCAAGAACAAGATCATTACCATGGATGAGCAGCTTAGTAATGAGAACCTGCTGAAGCTTAACATGCTTCTTAATACGAGTCTGAATGGCATGTCTATTGAAGAGATTAATCTTGGACTGATTGCCAGACTGAAGGAGCAGGCAGGTATTCACAGTGCAGTAGTCAGTGATGTGTTGGACGCAGTTGCAGATGCCATCCAGGTAGATGACGGTATGCATATTTATACCAGCGGCGCGACCAACATTTTCCGTTATCCGGAGTTATCCGATAAGCAGAGTGCGCAGGAGATCATCAGTGCTTTTGAAGAGAAGCAGCAGTTATCCGAACTGGTGACACAGACACTGGCACAGGAAGACAACACAGGTATTCAGGTATACATCGGTGATGAGACACCTGTACAGACCATGAAGGATTGCAGTGTTGTGACAGCTACATACGAGTTGGGAGAAGGAATGAAAGGTACGATTGGTATCATCGGACCAAAGCGTATGGATTATGAACATGTATTAAAATCGCTGAAGAAGCTACAGAGCGAACTGGATGCGATTTTCCATAAATCAGAATAGAAGAGAAAGGTGGTATACCATTGGAGAAAGAAAAAGATATTCATCATACAGAAAAGACTCAGGAAGAGATGGTAAAAGAAGCTGTAGAAGAAGCTAAAAAAGCGGCTTCAGAAGCAGAAGCTGAGAAGCCTGAGGCTGAAGCCGAAGAACAGAAAAGTTCA
>OLND01002619.1_pt1 | contig 15758 bp, 13 predicted proteins | sample 1672031 | NCBI WGS metagenome assembly OLND01 (sample SAMEA3136638, study PRJEB25190) | human gut metagenome | biome: human gut; feature: human-associated habitat; material: faeces | place: Austria | collected 2013
TCGGTGCGGTTTCCCCACAGGGTGGTGACTTCTCTGAGCCTGTTACACAGAATACAAAGCGTTTCGTCCGCTGCTTCTGGGGACTGGATAAATCTCTGGCTTATGCCCGTCATTTCCCGGCTATCCACTGGCTCACAAGCTATAGTGAGTACCTGGAGGATTTAAGCCCATGGTACAGAGATAATGTTTCCGCTAAATTTGTAAGCGACCGTAATCAGCTGATGGCGATTCTGAACCAGGAGAGCTCTCTGATGGAAATCGTTAAGCTGATCGGTAGTGATGTTCTTCCGGATGATCAGAAGCTGACTCTGGAGATCGCAAGGGTTATCCGTCTTGGATTCCTTCAGCAGAATGCGTTCCATGCAGAGGATACCTGTGTACCGATGAGCAAGCAGTTCAATATGATGGAGATCATCCTTTATCTGTACGAGAAGTGCCGCTCCCTTGTAAATCAGGGAATGCCGGTTTCCGTACTGAAGGAGGATAATATTTTTGAGCGTGTCATTGCTATCAAATATGATGTTCCGAATAACAAACCTGAGATGTTTGACCAGTATAAGGCTGACATCGACAGATTCTACGATAACGTATTAGAGAGAAACGGCTGATAGGGAGGTAAGTTTTTTATGGCAATCGAATATTTAGGCCTTAGTGAAATAAACGGCCCTCTTGTAGTTCTGGAAGGCGTTAAAAACGCTTCCTATGAGGAAATCGTCTCCTTCCGTATGGATGACGGTACCGAAAAGCTTGGCCGTATTATTGAAATATACGAAGATAAAGCAGTAATTCAGGTTTTCGAGGGTACAGATAATATGTCCCTTGGAAACACTCATACACGTCTTAGCGGTCATCCTATGGAAATCGGGCTTTCCCCGGAAATCCTGGGACGTACCTTTAACGGTATTGGACAGCCAATTGATGGGCTGGGCGAGATCACACCGGAGGTAAGCCTGAACATCAATGGTCTGCCGCTGAACCCGGTTACCCGTGAGTATCCGCGTAACTACATCAATACCGGTATTTCTGCAATTGATGGTCTGACCACCCTGATTCGTGGACAGAAGCTTCCGATTTTCTCCGGAAACGGTCTTCCACATGATAAGCTGGCTGCACAGATCGTGCGTCAGGCATCTCTGGGTGCTGATTCCGATGAAAATTTCGCCATTGTGTTTGCTGCAATGGGTGTTAAGTATGATGTTGCAGAGTTTTTCCGCAGAACCTTTGAGGAGAGCGGTGCTTCCGACCACGTTGTTATGTTCCTGAACCTGGCAAATGACCCTACTGTTGAGCGTCTTCTGACTCCGAAGATCGCCCTGACTGCAGCAGAGTATCTTGCTTTTGAAAAAGGTATGCATATTCTGGTTATCCTTACAGATATTACTTCTTTCTGTGAGGCAATGCGTGAGGTTTCTTCTTCAAAAGGTGAGATTCCTTCCCGTAAGGGTTATCCTGGATACCTTTACAGTGAACTGGCTACTTTATATGAGCGTGCCGGTATTGTTTCCGGTGGTACAGGTTCTGTTACACAGATCCCGATTCTGACCATGCCTAATGATGATATTACCCATCCGATCCCTGACCTTACCGGTTACATTACTGAGGGTCAGATTGTTCTGGACAGACAGCTTCATGGACAGGGTATTTACCCGCCAATCAATGTTCTGCCGTCTCTTTCCCGTCTGATGAAGGATGGTATTGGTGAGGGCTTCACAAGAGCGGACCATCAGGATGTTGCCAACCAGCTGTTTTCCTGTTATGCAAAGGTTGGAGATGCGAGAGCCCTTGCTTCTGTTATTGGTGAGGATGAGCTTTCTCCTCTGGATAAGAAGTATCTGCAGTTTGGTAAGGCATTTGAGGCTGAGTTTGTCGGTCAGACAGATACAGAGAACAGAAGTATTATTGATACTCTGAATAAGGGCTGGGAGCTTCTTGGTATGCTTCCGAAGGATGAGCTTGACCGTATTGATACCAAGATTCTGGATCAGTATTATCACGAGACTACCAAATAAAGTGTGAGGTGACTTGAATGGATCCGAATACCTTTCCTACCAAGGGTAATTTAATTCTGGCTAAAAATTCACTTGCTCTTTCCCGTCAGGGTTATGAACTGATGGATAAGAAGCGTAATATTCTGATTCGTGAGATGATGAATCTGGTTGATCAGGCGAAGGATATCCAGGGACAGATTGATGAGACGTTCCGAACTGCGTATGAGGCTTTGCAGAAAGCGAATATGGAGATGGGTATCGCGTTTGTGGATCAGATTTCCCATACGGTGCCGGTGGAGAATTCTATTCGTATTAAGACACGTAGTGTTATGGGTACGGAGATTCCGCTGGTGGAGTATGATAAGTCGGGAAATGTGCCGACATATGCTTATTATAGTACGAAGATGTCTCTGGATGAGGCGAAGGCGGCTTTTGAGAAGGTGAAGGAGCTTTCCATTAAGCTGTCTATGATTGAGAATTCAGCGATTCGGCTGGCTAGTAATATTAAGAAGACTCAGAAGAGGGCGAATGCGCTGAAGAATATTACGATTCCGAAGTTCGAGGCTCTGACCAAGGATATTTCCAATGCGTTGGAGGAGAAAGAGCGTGAGGAATTTACGCGATTAAAAGTTATTAAGAGGATGAAGCAGGGTGCATGAGGCACCCTGTTTTTTTCTATATGTATGGTCAAGCGGATATTCCAGGTCCGCTTCGCTGCTTGTTCATAACCGAATGCTGCTTCGCAGCTTATGAGACATCAATTCACAGTTTCTTGCGAGATTCCCCATAGAATGAACACATAATGCCCATTTGTTGAACACATTTTGTCTGTATATTATTAGCCATAAGGAACACAGAACAAGGCAAATACAGAAAGGAATTAAATGGGTATGAAACGTAAATATGTGGCAGTTTTAATGGGAATTATGGTAGCAACTACTTCTGTACCGGCGATGGTTTATGCTGAGGACAGTAAGACCGAGGCGGCAGCAGATGCAGCAGATACAACAGATGAAAGTGTTGAGGCGGATGCTTCGGGTGAGAGTAGTGACGAGAGTCAGGAGAATCAAGAGAGTCAAGAGAATGTGGTACTTGGTGAGGTTAAGTCGGTTTCAGTTTCCGATTCTGAGATTACCATTGCAGTTGGGACTATGAAGGAGATGGGACAGCCTGGTGATGATGGTCAGAACGGCGGAGAACCGAATAGTCAGGGTGGCGAAGCGCCGAGTGACCAGGACGGAGAGGCGCCTGAGAAACCAGAAGGTGACAATCAGGATGGCGAGGCGCCTTCTATGTTGGATCTGACTGGTGAGGAGCAGACGATTATGGTTACTGCAGATACTGTGATCACAAAACAGGCGGGCGGCATGCAGCCTGGCGGAGATGGACAGAATAGCGATGCACCGGAGAAGTCGGAAGGAGATGACCAGAGCGCAGATTCTTCTGATGGAGAAGCACCGGAGAAACCAGACGGGGATGCTCGGGATGGCGGTGCTCCAGAGGAAAATGGACAGTCTGCAGGGGCTGAGGAAATTTCACTTTCTGATATTCAGGAGGGCGATACCGTTTCTGTCACGTTAGATGAAGATGGAAATGCAGCTTCCATTACAGTAATGTCCATGGAAATGGGTGGCCAGGGAGGTCCTGGTGGTGATGGTCAAGGTGCTCCGGGTCAGGGAGGTCCTGGTGGACAGTCTCAGGGTGTGGACAGCTATACTGCGGTAAATGAGTATATAGAAGATACAACTGTATCAAATGAGACAATTGAGTCAACAGGAACTGACGAGAATGCAGCATTGATTTCTTCCGGAGCAAACGTAACACTTGATAATGATACGATTACAAGAACTTCTGCAGACGGCCAGGGCGGAGACAATTCCAGCTTCTATGGCGTAGGCGCAGCAGTTCTGGCAACAGATGGTACTGCTTATGTGAAAGATGGCAGCGTGATTACAGATGCAGCAGGTGGTGCAGGGCTTTTTGCATATGGTGATGGAACAGTATATGCTTCTGGTACAACTGTGAAAACGACTCAGGATACTTCTGGCGGTGTTCATGTAGCTGGCGGCGGTACTCTTTACGGATGGGATCTGGATGTGGAGACGAACGGTGAGTCTTCCGCAGCAATCCGAAGTGACAGAGGCGGCGGAACAATGGTGATTGATGGCGGAAACTATGTTTCCAATGGCGTTGGTTCCCCGGCTATTTACAGTACAGCTGATATTGCAGTAAGCAATGCAACTCTGACAGCAAATGGTTCAGAGGCTGTTTGTATCGAAGGTCTGAATTCTATTCACCTTTATGATTGTGACTTGACAGGAAATATGAGTGATCTGGATCAGAATGATAATACCTGGACTGTAATCCTTTACCAAAGCATGTCTGGTGATTCTGAGGTCGGAAACAGTACTTTTCAAATGGATGGAGGCAGCCTGACTTCTGAGAACGGCGGTGTATTCTATACAACCAATACAGAGAGTACAATTACTTTAAATAATGTAGATATTAACTATAACGATGAGAATGAGTTTTTCCTGCAGTGTACAGGTAATACCAACCAGAGAGGATGGGGACAGTCTGGAGCAAACGGAGCTGACTGCCACTTTACCGGTATTAGTCAGGATATGCAAGGAAATGTGATCTGGGATTCTATCAGTGATCTGGATTTTTATCTCACAGATGGCAGCAGCCTGACAGGTGCAGTTGTAGATGATGAGAGTTATGCAGGCGAAGGCGGAGAGGGATACTGCAACGTTTATATAAGCGCAGATTCCACCTGGACTGTAACTGGCGACAGTACTGTCTCATCTCTGGAAAATGAGGGAACAATTGTAGATAGTAATGGAAAAACTGTAACAATTCAGGGTACAGACGGAACTGTGTATGTACAGGGCGACAGCGAGTACACCATTACAACTGGTTCCTACAGCGACACAGCAGATCTGTCCGGAGCAACGGCGATCCAGGATCAGAGTGTTTATACAGTTGAGAAACCGGATCAGCTTTAAAATTGGATAAAGAAACTCTCCAATTTGAAGATTATGGGCTTGATGAGTTATAAGAAAAAACACTGGGCTACACTTTATTGTGGCTCAGTGTTTTTTTCGTTAAAAGAAGAGTGAACCTGAATTATAAAAATCCCGGTCAGAAAAGAAGTATCAAGACAGTTCTTTTCTGACCGGGATTTTTTATGTTAAATTTATAATCAAATTCGAATTCTCCGACGTAAGCAACTTCCGAAAATTCTCCTAAAAAGAAGGAGGGCCGGACCTTTTGGCCCGGCAAGTATGAAAAAGAAAAAGTATATTTATAATCTATGTAAAAAAGCTTTCGCTTTATTTGTTTATTAATATACGCGGAATTTGTGATGAATCTGTGAGGACAAATTGAAAAATATATGAGGAAAATCTAAAGAACTTATAAACTGGAACGCACCTGAAGTGACCGGCTTAGGAATATACAGTATGAAAAAGCTGTGCATTCAAACCCAACTTCATGGTGATAAAATCTATCTACGATATATTGAAAATTTTATTCAGCTAAGAAAATTAGTCGTTGTAAAAGTTGCAATACTCATTTATAATGGAAAGAAGATTCAAGGTTATTGTTTACCGGAGATTTTCCAGCGTGAACAGTAACGATTCCAATGAGAATTTATAGGGAAAAACAGGAGGAAAACCTTGAAGAAAGAATTAGTTATTGTAATTGATTTTGGTGGTCAGTACAATCAGCTGGTTGCAAGACGTGTCAGAGAATGTAATGTATATTGTGAAATCTATTCTTACAAGACCGATCTTGAGAAGATCAAAGCCATGAATCCAAAGGGAATCATTCTTACCGGTGGACCGAACAGCTGTTACGAAGCCGATTCACCGACTTACCAGAAAGAATTATTCGAACTTGGTATTCCGGTGCTTGGGCTTTGCTACGGTGCACAGCTTATGATGCATGTTCTCGGCGGTAAAGTTGAGAAAGCAGATGTAAGTGAATACGGCAAAACAGAGCTACTGGTTGACAAAAAAGACTCCAGAATTTTTGAAGGAGTATCAGAGAAAACAATTGTCTGGATGAGTCATACAGACTATATCTCCCAAGTAGCACCAGGATTTGAGATTTCTGCACATACAGCAGACTGTCCAGTGGCTACAGCCGAGAATGCGGAGAAGAAACTGTATGCGATCCAGTTTCATCCGGAAGTTCTCCATACAGTAGAAGGAAAGAAGATGTTATCCAATTTCGTACTTGGTGTATGCGAATGTGCCGGAGACTGGAAGATGGATGCATTTGTTGAGCATACAATTAAAGAAATCCGTGAGAAAGTGGGCGACGGTAAAGTCCTTCTGGCACTGTCTGGCGGTGTTGATTCTTCTGTAGCAGCAGGACTTCTTTCCAGAGCTATTGGCAAGCAGCTGACATGTGTGTTTGTAGATCATGGCCTTCTTCGTAAAGACGAGGGCGATGAGGTTGAGGGTGTATTTGGTCCTAATGGACAGTTTGACCTGAATTTTATCCGTGTGAATGCACAGCAGAGATATTATGATAAACTTGCGGGAGTTACTGAGCCGGAAGCGAAGCGTAAGATCATTGGTGAGGAATTTATCCGTATCTTTGAAGAAGAGGCTAAGAAGATCGGTGCTGTTGATTTTCTTGCACAGGGAACCATCTATCCAGATGTGGTAGAGAGTGGTCTTGGCGGAGAGTCTGCAGTGATCAAGTCTCATCACAATGTAGGCGGACTTCCTGATTTCGTAGACTTCAAGGAGATTATTGAGCCGCTTCGTGACCTCTTCAAAGATGAAGTCCGCAAAGCAGGACTGGAGCTTGGAATTCCAGAGAAACTGGTATTCCGTCAGCCATTTCCGGGACCGGGACTTGGAATCCGTATTATCGGCGAAGTTACTGAAGAGAAAGTTCGCATTGTGCAGGATGCTGATTTCATTTACCGTGAAGAAATTGATAAGGCAGCAGAAGCTTATAAAGTTGAGAACGGCAAAGAACCATCCTGGATGCCGAACCAGTACTTTGCAGCTCTTACCAATATGCGAAGCGTAGGCGTTATGGGCGATTTCAGAACGTACGATTATGCGGTGGCACTTCGAGCAGTGAAGACGATTGACTTTATGACAGCAGAGTCCGCAGAGATTCCGTATGAAGTTCTGAACAGGGTTATGAATCGTGTTATTAATGAAGTTAAGGGAGTTAACCGCGTATTCTACGACTTGACCAGTAAGCCACCGGGAACGATTGAATTTGAGTAGACCCCATTCCTCTGGAAATCCTTTATTTATAGGCTTTCCAGAGGAATTTTCTTTTGAATGGCTACAAATTGGCTACACTTGTCATTTGGCTATAATTCGGTACGGTAGTTCCGTTAATAATATTTTCAAGCTGTTTTGCTACTTCTGTCTGCTTATTTGGATACAAATGACTGTAGGTGTCTAAAGTTGTCTGTATTTTTTCATGTCCGAGACGATCTGCAATCAAAAGTGGCTGGCAACCCATTTCGATTAATAAACTGGCATGTGAATGGCGAAGATCATGGACACGAATCTTTTTCACACCGGATTTCTTGCATCCTCGCAGCATTTCATGATTGAGAAAACTTTTTGTATATGGAAATAATCGATCATTAGGCTGAATCTCATAACACTTTGCCATATATTCTTTCAGACAGTCGGAAAGCGTTTGCGGAATTGTGACTACCCGATTACTTTTAGGCGTTTTTGGTGGCCAGATGACATCTCGACCATTAATTCTCTGAAAAGTTTTATTGATAGTAATCGTGTTGTTACTTAAATCTATGTCTGCCGGAGTCAGCGCACACAATTCGCCTACCCGCATTCCAGTGTAATACATAGTCATAAAAGCAGCGTAAGAAGCTGGTTTGTCTTGCACAGCTTGAATAAATTGTTCGAACTCTGCTTTTGTCCAGAATTGCATTTCTTCGGCTTTGCTTTTTCCCATACTTCCGGCTTTTGTGCAAGGATTTTCTCGCAAATCGTAATACTTTACCGCATAATTGAACATGGCGGTCAACTGGTTGTTGATTGCTTTCAGGTAAGTCTGAGAGTAAGGCTTGCCGTTTTCGTCACGATAAGCAGTTAACTGATTCTGCCATCTGCGAATGTCTTTTGGCGTAATTTCATTGATTGGCATTTTACCAAATACAGGAAGAATCTTTTGGTCAATCATATAGTGTTTGCTGATGATTGTAGATTCTTTCAATCTATGACCCATATCTTCAAAATACAAATCTACAAAATCCTGAAATAACATTCCTACATCGGCAGTAGACTTATTCAGAAAATTACGTTCCCATTCCAAAGCTTCTTTTTTTGTGGCAAAACCACGTTTTTTCTTATGGATGGTCTTACCGGTATAGTCTTTGATTCGAATCTGCGACATCCATTTTCCTGTGGTATCTTTTGTTACTGACAAATTACATCATTCCTTTCGTAAGAGTTTTAAACTCATCGTAGAAAGGTTATTTGCCAGAAAAGAGTTCGTTCCTTCTTTTCAATCGCGTCTCTGTATCCAGATCTTCCGATTCAGTCATTTCTACACCCTGCGAAGCATAGTAGGCAAGAGTTTTGTCTTTCCAATCTTTATAGGCATCTTTTGACATGCAATACTGCTGAAAAGATTCTCTGTTATTTTCCCATTCTTCGAGAAATAGACACATATCAGCATTTTGCTCAGCTGTTTTATCTTTTCCATCAAATGTAATAGAACACTTCCAACCGTCATGGTGAGGCGGTCTTTTTGTTTCTATGGAAAAATGAAGTCCGTTGATTTTTTCCAGTTGAAACAGACATTCCATTACATCGGAAAGACAGTCAAATTTAAAATCGCCTGTCTGGTGACCGAGAAGATAAGTGGAAGTGGTATCGAGTACTTTTGCCAGCTCATTAATCATAGCGATGGACACTTCGATTTCTCCACTTTCATATTTCTGGATGGTACGGAGGGATTTTCCCAGAAGGTTTGCTAATTCTTTCTGGTTATAACCTCGTTTCTTTCGGAGCAGTTTAATTCGCTCCCCTATTGTTGAGTCTTTTATTTCGTTCATTTTTTATTCACCTCATGGATAATATAACATACAATAAAACGAATTATAAGTGCGTATTATTAAAAAATAATTTAACAAATACGAACAAGTGACGTATTATATAAAAACGAACTAAAAGTGCATATATATGGCGCGAAAAATAATTATGTATAAGATAAGACGTATCAAAAATGCACTTATGATAGAAAATCAACAGGATTGGAGGGGATTATATGCAAATCAATGTATCTTATATTACCGCAAATGATATTATGACTATCCTTGGCGTGGGACGGAGCAAGGCATATGAAATTGTGCGGGAAATGAACGAAGAACTGGAAGAAGCCGGATACAACATTATTAAAGGGAAAGTGCCGGTACGGTATTTTCAGAAAAAGTATTATGGCTGCGAGATGAAAATGGAATGAATATCTTTCATATCGTAAAAGAGACTGTTACTGCAAGGCAGGCTGCTGAGCATTACGGGATCAGTGTAAATAAAAATGGGATGATCTGTTGTCCGTTCCATAATGACAGACATCCCAGTATGAAAGTGGACAAAGGCTTCTACTGTTTTGCCTGTGGAGCAAAAGGTGATGTGATTTCTTTTGTGTCAAAATTATTTTGTCTTACACCGCTGGAAGCAGCGAAGAAGCTGGCAGAAGATTTTCAAGTTCCGATTGAGAAAGGGAGCCCTAAAAAGGGGCATGCTTTGAAAAAGATAGGGTTGTCGAAAAGAACATTGTATCAGACGGAGCAAAAATTCGAAGAGTGGGAAAAATACTGCATTCCAATTTTGTCAGAGTATCTTCATCTCCTGGAAAATTGGAAAGTATTATTCGCACCAAAATCTCAGGGAGAAGAATGGAAAGATGAATTTGTAGAAGCATGTCATCAGTTGGAAAAGGTTAATTACTATCTTGATCTGTTATTGAATGGAGAGTTACAGGATAGAATTGGATTTTTAGTAGAGAACGGAAAGGATGTGGAGAAAATTGAGAAACGAATGGAAAAATATAGACGAAAGTATGATGGAGAAACTGAAAGAAGCATTAGATCAGAGAGAGGAAATATCTAATGTGGAATCTATGGAATGGTGTGAGGATGGACAGATTGATGAGGTGACATTCTGTGAAGCTTTTTTGCAGAAGTTACCGTTGAAATGCATTAATAATGTATTTTTTGGATATGACGGTATGATACCGGATAACGAAGTGGAGAAAGAAATTTATGGCATGATAAAACCGTTTCTTACAAAAGGAATTTCCAAGAAAGTAAAACAGCTTTTGGAAGTTCTTCGACTGGAGGCATATTCAGAGGAGTTGCCGACACAGTTGGATCGGATTCATGTGAAAAATGGAACATACTTTCTGGATGGAGAATTTACAGAAGAGAAAGATTTCTGCTTGAATCGACTTCCGGTAAATTATGAAAACAGAGAATATCAGCCGGTCAGGTGGCTACAATTTTTGTCGGAATTATTAGAACAAGAAGATATCGCTACCTTGCAGGAGTATATGGGTTACTGCCTGATTCCGTCCAACAAAGCACAAAAATTGCTGATTATATTAGGAAAAGGCGGAGAAGGAAAGTCTCGTATTGGTTTGGTTATGCGTAAAATCCTTGGAGTGAATATGAATGTGAGCAGCATCCAGAAAGTAGAACATAACCGTTTCGCCAGAGCAGATCTGGAATACAAATTGTTAATGGTTGACGATGATATGAAACTGGAAGCTTTAAAAGACACTAATTATATCAAATCCATTGTAACACTGGAAGATAAGATGGACTTGGAGAAGAAATCAAAGCAGAGTGTGCAGGGAAGTTTATATGTTCGTTTTTTTTTGTTTCGGAAATGGAAGCCTGAGTGCATTGCATGACCGTTCTTATGGATTTTACCGCAGACAGATCATTCTTACAGTCAAAGATATACCACCGGGAAGAGTGGATGATCCGTACCTAATTGAAAAATTACAGATGGAAGCCGATGACATTTTTCTCTGGTGCCTCGATGGGCTGAAACGGTTACTGAAGAACGATTATCGTTTTACCATCAGTGAGCGTGCAAAGAGAAATCTTCATGAAGCAATGGAGTCTGGGAATAACATTATCGCTTTTATGCAGTCGACAGGTTATATCCGGCTGGAACAAAACACATCTGCTACTTCCAGAAATCTGTATCAGGCATACTGTCGCTGGTGCGAGGATAATGCGGAGAAACCTATGAGTGCGAGAAGTTTTTCGGGATATTTGAAGGAAAATGAGAAGAAGTACAACATCCGATATTCTACGAACATTACTTCGGATAATGGGAAAAGTGCCAGAGGATTTCAGGGGATTCATACGCAGATCCGGACGGAAAACTTTCGCTGATACAGAAAAAATACAGAAAAAGAGAAAGTGCCGGAGAAAGCGTATATGTGTATAACTGCAGGGAAAAAGAGGCTTTCAGGATGATGGAAATGTGTGTGGATACGCTTATACACTTATACGGACAATTTTTAAATCGTTATTGAATTAAAATGCCCGGATACGGGCAAAGAAATAGGGCGGATACGCCATAATTGGAAGCATTTTAGTGAAAAAGAATAGGAAGTTGGGTGAATTTAAGCCCTCGGCGATTGAGAGCGAAATACACCCATCGCACAAGCTAAAGCTTATACTCTGTGTCTTTCGTCCTCCCGGAGGGCCTCGCAGGGGCGTGCTTTGACCTGCCAAAGTATTCAATGGTAGGCAATTAGTGGTGGTGATTTCCGTTGGCAGTGTATTCGGAGGAAAGGAGGTACTGTGAACAGACGAAATCATAGTTTTGTTATGGAAAGCAAGCTGCATGATGTAAAAGGCCGGGTGGATTATATCAGCAGTCCAAAGCGACAGGAAAATCTGTATGCAGTCTTTTCCAATGTGGAGGACAGTTACTGGGAGCTTCTTGTAGAACAGAATCAGAGGGATTTTGCAAAAAGCGGAACAGAAGGAACTTGTATTGAAGCGAGGGAACTGATTATCATGTTACCGCCGAGTCTGATCGAGTATGATCATGAACTGTTGCTGAAGTATATGACTTCAGTTTTTCTGGAGAAATATGATGTGGGGTGCTGTGCGGCATTGCATCATAATAAGAGCAAAACCAATCTGCATATTCATTTGATTTTCTCCGAGCGGGAGATTCGGCAGGAAGTGGAGCGGAAAATTGCCAGCAGAAATATGTTCTATAATGAAAAGGGAAAGCATGTGCGGACGAAAAAGGAAATCCTCGATGAGGACGGAAATCTCCGACCCGGATGTAAGATCATCAAAAAAGGGGAAGTGTATGAGAAAAATTTTTTCCAGCCCAAGAAGGAAGATTTTAAGTCCAATGCATTTCTTGAAAATATGAAGCAGGTCATGACGGATGTCATCAATGAGATTGTGAAAGATGAAAATGAGAAGCTGCAGGTATTTCAGAAAGGCGGTCCCTATCTTGCTACCAAAAAGATTGGGAAAAACAATCCGAAAGAAGAGAAAATCAGGGCAGATAATTATCTCCGACAGGAATGGAACCGGAATGTAGACCGGGCATTGCTTACAGGTGCATCAGAAGTAGAAGTGATGCACCTGTAAGCAATCACAGATTGATGAACCGGTGGCGGAGTCACTCCGGGAACATGGGCAGAATCCGAAGCTATTTACCGGGATCCTTCAGAAAGCAGTCGGATATTTAAGGGGATTTGTAGAATTTCTGCGGGAGACGAAATACTGCGATAGAGATTTGGAAGGGAATCCTCTGATTGGTCATGATGTGCGGATAGACATTACACCGGAACCATTGCCGGCAAAATCCAAAGGGGAAAGACCTTCTTCGGAAAAACAGGAAGCCGATGTCATGCGTCTGCAACAGGCTCTCAATAAAATGAAAAAGCAGGAACAGAAGATCTATGCCATTGAGAAATCTATCGTGAAACTGGAAAAGGATCTGGCAGAAGTGAAAAAGAAATGGTTCCACAGGAAAGAACAGAAGGAACTGGAAGGGAAAATCGAGGCAAAGAAAACACGGCTTGATAAGGCAAAGGATACTCTGGATCTTCTTCCGATGCAGTATGGATATCAAAATGCATTGGGAGTTACCAAGGAAATGAAAGTTGCAAAAGCAGAATTGAAGAAAATTCAGCAGGCACAGAAAGAGTGGGATGCTTCAGAGACAAAACAGGAGAAATTGTATCTGACGATTCCGGCGAATGTACGGAATGTGGCAAAATGGGAAGCGCAGGAAAGAATCGGGCAGAAACGAAGTATTCATGACCGGTTGGAGGAGAAGAAGCAGATCGTAGAGCAGAGACCGAAGAAAAGAAGCTCAAGAGATGTGGGGGCAAGATAAGAATTCTTGAGATCGATGGGGTGATTGCGTAAAAAGAGGGAAAGGCGTATAATGCAAGAATATAATGTTTTCACAGTGTAAAATAGAGGAATGAACAAGTATGCAGAGAATACTGATTGTAGAGGATGATACAAATATCAACAATTTGCTTCGAGAAGCACTATCCAAAGCGGGATATTCTTGCGAACAGGCATTTTCCGGAACAGAGGCAAAGTTGCTTTTAAATATGCCGGAACATAACTATTCACTGGTGTTACTAGATTTAATGCTTCCAGGAATCACAGGAGAAGAGGTCCTGGCAGGGATACGAAAGAAAGGTAAACTTCCAGTTATTGTGCTGACTGCCAAAGATGGATTGGACGAAAAAGTACAGGTTTTAACCAATGGAGCTGATGATTATATAACGAAACCATTTGAAATCAGGGAAGTGCTGGCGAGAATTCAGGTACAGCTCCGTCATAAAGAAGAAAAAGAAACAGAAGAAGAGCATAATCTTTCATTTAAAAAGATGGTATTGAACAGAGATACTTTTCAGGTCAAAATTGATGGAAAAATACTTTCTAAGATAACAAAACAGGAGTTTGCGATTTTAGAATTACTGCTCAGGAATCCGAAGCAGGTTTTCAGCAAAGAGGACATCTTTGAATATGCGTGGGACGAACCCTATATGGGTGAAACAAAGACTCTGGATGTACATATAAGCAATATTCGTAAAAAAATCAAAACAGTTACATCTGAGGAATATATTGAAACAGTCTGGGGAATCGGTTATCGTCTGCATGTTTAATCTTTACTCTTTTTTTACTATTTATTTGCGTTTGGTTAGGATTATTCTTTTATGATAAATGCAGATAAGAAAAAGGAGATGAAAAAACTTGAGCGAGATGTTATTGGAAACAAGAAATTTGACTAAGCAGTATGGACACCATAAGTCTGTAGACAGTGTCGATATGCATATTAAAAAAGGTGCTATTTATGGCTTTATCGGTCGGAATGGGGCTGGAAAGACAACTTGCCTAAAGATGATCAGTGGACTTTCAAAGCCGACTTGTGGAGAAATCGAGATGTTCGGATACAAAGGAAAGGATCTGCAAAATGTTCGATCTCGGGTAGGATGTCTGATTGAGGCACCGGGGCTTTATGGAAATATGACCGCATATGAAAATTTGAATATTAAATGTAAGTTGTTTGGAATAAAGAAGACAGGTTATATTGAAGAAATATTGAGAATAGTAGGTCTGGAGGATGTGGGAAAGAAACAAACAAAGCATTTTTCCCTTGGAATGAAGCAGAGGTTGGGAATAGGTCTTGCATTGGTTGGAGAACCAGATTTGTTAGTCCTTGACGAACCGATTAATGGCTTGGATCCACAGGGGATTGCAGAAATCCGTGATACGATTCAGAGACTTCGGAAAGAACGGAATATGACAATATGTATTTCCAGTCATATTCTGGAGGAATTATCTAAGATTGCTACAGATTATGGAATTATTCATAATGGAAGTCTCCTACAGGAAATTACAAGAGAAGAATTAATGAGGAGATGCAGTGAACGTATGGAGTTGACATTGGATCATCCGAAACTGGCGATTCCTGTGCTGGATTCTATGGGATTTACCAACTTTCAAGTAACAGATAAAGAACATATTCATATTTTTGAACGATTGAATGAAAGTGCAGTTTTGAATATGGAACTTGCAAAAGCGGGAATTCCAGTAAAAGGGATATCCATTACCAGTGAAGAACTGGAGACTTATTTTCTGAATCTGACGGGAGGTACAGACCATGCTTAATATGATAAAAATGGATTTATACCGGATGTTCCGAACAAAAAGTCTGTATGTAATCTGGATTGTACTGGCTGTGGCATTACTGATTACAACATCTTTATGTAAGACAGATCATGATTCATTAAATGAAGAGGATGCTGTGCAGCAGGAGCAGATTGCTGAACCAACTGCGGAAAATATGAATGTGGGAATGATGGTGATGCTGCCTACAGAACCGGGAGAAAAGGTTACGGTATTTGACATCTTCTTTGCAAACTCACAGGGGAAATTTTATGCACTGTTTCTGGTGATTTTTGCTGTTCTGTTTTCAACAGCGGATATCAGCAGCGGCTATATTAAAAATATTGGAGGTCAGGTTGGAAATAGGGGATCTTTGATTTTTTCCAGGTCAATTGCATTGTCTGTCTTTACGGTACTGACAATGACCGGGGCATTCTTATTTCAGGCAGCGGCGAACTGTATTGTTTTCGGGGAATTGGAATGGGGAAATACAAAGGTGATTTTATCTTATTTTGTGGCGGAGCTGGCTCTTCATTATGCACTTGTGCTGATTTGTATGGCGATTGCAATTATTTTGA
>OLND01002639.1_pt1 | contig 15679 bp, 8 predicted proteins | sample 1672031 | NCBI WGS metagenome assembly OLND01 (sample SAMEA3136638, study PRJEB25190) | human gut metagenome | biome: human gut; feature: human-associated habitat; material: faeces | place: Austria | collected 2013
ATGCAATATTTGTGACCGCGCAAGGCGCGGTAATGGAGGTAAAAATGAACTTAAAATCGTTATGGGCGCCGGTATTGTATTGAACTTGTCAGCTGAGATTTTTGCGCGGTTTTCCACCGCTTATTCTTCCATTTTATTATCGACGAAGGAAGAAGATAATGAAGCGATACTGCGGCATGTGACGGAAGGCGAAGCCGATTTGGGCTTGATCGGAACCACGCCGGCCTACATACAGGGGTTTCGTTACTGTCTGATCAAAAAGAGTGATCTGCATGTGTGCATGCACGTCGATCATCCGCTGGCAAAAAAAGCATCGCTGACGTTTCAGGATTTAAAGGATGTGCCGATGGTCGGCTTTGGAGAGAAATATGATCTGCATCGCTATTATGTGCAGAAATGTCATGAGAATGGTTTTTCACCGACGTTTTCCATAATTACCGCGGATGTGAATATTTCACGCAACCTCGTGCTGGAGAACCGGTCGGTCAGCTTTGCGTTCCCGGATTATCGGAAGGATACGCATCCTTCCCCATCGAAGGTTAAGGTCCTGCCGCTGAATCTTGGTGAAACGGATGATTGGGGAATTTACGCTATCACGCGGAAGACCCAGGAAATCACGCTGGCCCAGCAGCTATTTATGGAATTCATGCAAAGTCAGGCACAGACTGACAATTCGGCCATCGCGGCCTGAGTTCGCTGACAATTTCACGCTGTCTCGTTTTTATTGAAACATCGGTCAGTTGGCAATGGAAGAAGCGGGAATCCTGCGTTAATCGAGGGAAGGGAAACGATAAAATTGAAAAATCATGAAATATGAAATCGCTATTGACAATCTGCAATCGCTTTCATTATAATACAGTCAGGAACAAAAATAGAAATCGGACTTGTTACTTGATCTTAAGATTAAGGCAAATTCCAATGGGCTGTTGAGAGGACAACCCAATTTGGAGTTTGCCTTTTTTTGTTCTTCTCTGGGAAGGAGGCAAGAGGAAAAGATGATGCAGGACAAGACTCGTTTGAGCTTATGCTGAAAGATACGCTGCTGGTCAAACGAATCATAAACAACAACATTGTCATCGCCGAGGACTTCAAAGGCCACGAAGTTGTCGCGATCGGCAAAGGGCTGGGATTCCGCAAGCAGAAGTATGACGTAATCCACAGCCGCGAAGTAATGAAGACGTATGTGCTGGTTGATGGATCTGCCCGCCCGCAGCTGCTTTCTTTGTTTGAACAGGTACCCTTTGAGATCATCGAGCTGACGCAGAGAATTATTGACATCGCGCAGGAAGATCTCAAAATGACGTTTAATGTGAATCTGGTCGTAGCTTTGGCGGACCATATTCAATTCAGCGTCAATCAGTACAAAGCCGGCTTTGATATGCCGGCGCTGGTCAACGAGGAAGTGAAGCGGTTTTATAAAGATGAATATGAGGTGGGAAAAAAAGCGGTTCGTCTGATCAACGAAACGCTGCATATCCAGCTGAAACGGGAAGAATCGACGTCGATTGCCTTCCATCTGATTACCGCCGCGGAAAAAAGACCGAACCATGATGCGCTGCGGATTATGCAGGGTGTCAGCGAAATCATCAAGCTTGTGGAGCAAACATTGGATCTGACGCTGGATGAAGATTCCATGGCGGTTTCCCGCTTCATTATCCATCTGAAATTCTTTATGCGAAGCATCCTTTTTGAACAAGTCCGGCGCAGCGAAGGATCGCTGGGGTCCATGTTATCCCAGTTTTCCACCGGCTACGAACAGGCCAGCCGCTGTGTTGATCTGATTTCTAACTATGTTCTGGAACACTATGCTTACTCGCTAACCGATGAAGATCGGTTATATCTGATGATTCATATCGTCCGGCTGTGGGATCAGCAGGGCGGAAGTCATAAAGCGTAATAGCGAAGGGAGAAACTTATGGCTAAAATTGATTATTCTGCATTAGCCGCGGCGATTATGGAAAACGTCGGCGGTTCCGGCAATGTTCATACAGTATCACATTGCGTTACACGGCTGCGGTTTGTACTCAAGGACCGCTCAATGGCGAAGGATGCTGAAATCAAACAGCTGACCGGCGTCTTGGGCGTGGTTTATGGCTCGGGTCAGTATCAGGTAATTCTGGGGGAAAATCTGTTTCCGGTGTTTGACGAAATCGTTAAGAATTACGAAGTCGAAACCGGCGACGTCGTGGCGGAAAACCATACGGAAGATCTGGCGCTGAAGGGAAAAAAGAAAACAATAAAAGATTATTTCATGAAGGCGATTCAGTTTATGTCCGCGTCCTTGACGCCGTTTATTACCGTCTTATTCGGAGCGGGCATGCTGCGGGTCATTCTGTCATTGGCTTCCTATTTTTATCCGGCAATAACGTCCAGCACAACGTATATGTTGTTTAACTTCATGTCGCAGGCGCCATTTTATTTCATGCCAATTCTGGTTGCTTACGGCGCGTCCCGCGTCCTGAAATCCAATCCGGCGTTTGCGATCACCGTGGCGGCCGCACTGCTTTATCCTGATTTTGCGGCGATGGTCGCAGCGGGGGATCCGGTCACGATGCTGGGGCTGCCGGTGAAGCTGGTCAGCTATTCCAGTTCGCTGCTGCCGGCGATTTTCTCAGCGATTCTGTTAGCCTATCTGGAGAAATTCTTCTATCGTGTGATTCCTGGGATGCTGCGGTCCGTCTTTGCCCCGCTGTGTGTATTCCTGGTCGGCTATCCGGTGACGATTTTAATTCTGGGACCGGCCGGTGTTGTCGTCGGTACCTGGATTGTGACCGGTATTGTCTGGCTGCAGGCCCATGTCGGAGGCTTTGCGCCGGGCATCATTGCGGCGATTCATCCATTCTTAGTCATGATGGGCGTCAACATGCTGATGGTCGCGCCGATGACCGAATTATTCACGTCGGTCGGCTACGATAATGTTTTCCGTCCAGGCTGGATTCTGCACAACATTGCAGAAGGTGGATCCTGTCTGGCAGTCATGCTGAAAACGAAAGATAAAGATTTAAAATCCAGTGCGCTGTCCGCGGCGATCGGCGCGATTATTTCCGGAGTTTCCGAGCCTGCGCTCTATGGCATCAATCTGCGTTTAAGAACACCGATCTTCGGCGTTGTGGCCGGCGGTCTGGTCGGCGGGGCCGTTGCCGGATTTATGGGAGCAAAAGCTTTTTCCATGGGGTATTCCAGTATTCTGGGCGTTGTCATTTTCGAGAATACGATCACGGCGATTGTAGCGGGTGTGATCGCGGCGTTCTTCGTTTCTTTCCTGGCCACCTTTGTGCTGTATAACGGGAAAACGGTGAACGACTGACGCCGATGCTGAATCTTTTCAAAAGACAAGCCTCAAGCTGTCCGCAAACCGAGATCACCGCGGTCATCAGCGGCCGTTTACTCCCGCTGAGCGAGGTTCGAGATGAAGTGTTCGCGCAGAAAATGCTGGGCGATGGAGCGGCGGTCCAGCCGGAAGGTGAAATTGTCGCTGCCCCCTGTGACGGGAAAATCACGATGCTGTATCCGACCCTGCATGCGTTCGGCTTAGTTAATCCCGACGGGTTGGAAATACTCGTGCACATCGGGATTGATACGGTGAGCTTGCAGGGAAAGGGTTTTAAAGCTTATGTTCAGGAAGGGGATACAGTAAAGCGCGGCGATAAAATGATCCGCTTCGATTCCTATCTCATGAATCAGAAAGGCATGGACATGACAACGATGACGTTGTTTCCCAACGCCGATGCTTTTCAGCTCGATATACAGCGCAGCGGCTTTGTCAAAAAAGGGCAAAGCCGGATTGCGACCTATCAAATAAAGGAAGGAAAGGACAAATAAGATGAAAAATACAAAAGAGATTCAAGCGCCAAAGGGTTTCCCCAAGGGATTCTTGTGGGGTGGAGCCACAGCGGCCAATCAATATGAGGGAGCTTATTTAGCGGATGGCAAACTGCCTTCCGTCGCAGACGTCCAGCCGCACGGCATCTTCGGCGGACCGCAGGAGGATCAGCCATTTTACCCCACGCATGAAGCCATTGATTTCTACCATCATTATAAAGAGGATATCGCGCTGTTTGCGGAAATGGGCTGGAACGTCTACCGCACTTCAATTGCCTGGACGCGGATTTACCCAACCGGCGAGGAAGAAACGCCCAATGAAGCCGGCCTGCAATTTTATGACTCAATGTTTGACGAACTGATCGCCAAGGGCATGAAGATCATGATCACGATTTCCCATTATGAAATGCCGCTGGCGCTGGTGAAAAAATATGGCGGATGGGATAACCGGAAGTGGATCGGATTCTATATGAAATTCGTCAGGACAATCGTCGATCGCTACCGCGGCAAGGTCAGCTACTGGCTGACGTTCAATGAGATCGGGAATAATGTCAATTATCCGATGATGTGGATGACCGCCGGTATCCGCGCCGACAGTGAAAATCTCGAGCAGAAATGTTTCCAGGCTTCCCATCATCAGTTTGTCGCGTCATCGCTGGCGACAAAATATATTCATGAAACCGACCCGGCCGCTCAAGTTGGCTCTGTCATCGAATATAAGACGATGTATCCGATCACCTGTGATCCGAAGGATTCCGTCGTGGTTTCCAAATGCAAGCAGAAATCGTATTTCTATCCTGATGTGCAGGTGCGTGGGGAATATCCATCCTATATCTGGCAGTATTTAGAAGAACATCACATTGAGATCGAATATGAAGAAGAAGATATGCGGATCATCAAAGAAAATCCTGTCGATTTCTTATCGTTTACCTATTACCGGTCCCGTATTGCGGGTAAGGATTATATTGAATCCGTACAGAAGGACACCAATAAATCGGACGCGCTCGTTGATGGAGATCAGCAGCAGATCGGCCGCCAGGATATTGTTTCAACCGGGCAGACCAATCCATATCTGAAACTGACGCCTTCCGGCTGGTCGATTGATCCGGATGGTTTATATCTGGCGTTAACCGATTTGTATGACCGGTATCAGGTTCCAATTTTCATCGCAGAGAATGGCCTGGGCCTGAAGGAAGAACTGGTTGAGGGAACGGTTGAGGATGACTACCGGATTGAATTTCTAACCAATCACTTCACCGCGATGAAAGAAGCGATCCGCAACGGCGTTGAATTATTCGGTTATACTTATTGGGGACCGATCGATTTGGTTTCTAACGGTACAGGTCAGATGTCCAAGCGTTATGGATTTATCTATGTTGACCGCAACGATGCCGGTCAGGGCACCAACCGGCGATATAAGAAAAAGAGCTTTGACTGGTATAAAAAAGTGATTGCAAGCAATGGTGAAGATTTAAGCAATGATTAAATGCATCATCACTGATATTGATCAAACGTTAACTGACGCCGAAATGAAGCTGACGTCGCGGACCCTGGAAGTGGCAGGCAAAGCAAGGGCGCAGGGAATTCAAATTGTACTTTGTTCCGGCCGGCCATTTCCGGGGATGCGGGATTATCTTGAAGCTTTGGGATTGAACCAAAGAGCGTACTGCAGCGTTGGTTTCAACGGCGGCGTACTGTATGAAAATGGTTCGGGCACGGTATTGCAGGCAACCTTTTTTGAGCCGGAAACACTGCGGGAAATTGTCGATGAGCTGCGCAGGATGAACGTGAATTTTCACCTGGAATCTCCATCTTCCATTGTAACGGGATTGAATCCAATTGGACATTATACGGTGCGGGACAGCTTCATTACGAATATGTCGCTGGAGGTCGCGAAGTTTGAAGCTCTGTTGAAACGGTCAGATATCTGTAAAATCATGATCGCCGATAAGCCGGAAACGTTGGATTCGCTTGTCCTTCCGGGAAAATTGAAAACAAAGGCGAAGTTTGTCCGGAGCCGTCCGTATTATCTGGAAGTTGTCCCGCTGAATGTGCATAAAGGTTTGGGCGTTGAAGCGGTGGCTGCGCAATACCAGCTGAAGAAAGCAGAAATTCTGGGGGTCGGCGACGGCCTGAATGATCTGGAATTACTGGAAGCCAGCGGAATGAAAGTGGCTATGGAAAACGGTGCGGATGCGTTGAAGCAGATTGCCGATGTCATCGCGCCTCCGCATGATCAGGACGGCTTCGCACGATTGTTGGAAGCATTGCTGCGTAAGGACGGACAGAATTTGAATGGAATCAAATAATGTAGATCGAAACAAAAAGGGAATTCGGTTTTATACTGGATTCTCTTTTCTGATCTTACTTCTTTTGAAAAGAAGTTCTTGCCAGAATCTGAGAAAGAGATCAGGAAATCTGTTGGAATATTTTCTCAATCCAATGCAGGGTCTGAAGTTTTCTTGTTATAATAGATTCAGAAGAACAGATTTCGCAGAGAGTTATGCTTGTAAACGTAACACGCAATGGTGAAAAATTTACAATTAAAAAGAAAATATTTGTCATTGTCAGCGTTTTGCGGTATAACTACATTATGAAATCTGAGGGAGGGGCGAATTTATGGCAAAAGGATTAGTCGTCATTTTGAGCGGTGTCAGCAGTATCGGTAAAGATCAGGTGCGTCAGAAGCTGCTGGACGATCCGGAATTGGGCTTAATGGATATCATTTCTCTGACCACACGGCCAAAGAAGGAAACGGAGAAAGATGGCTGGGATTATTACTTTGTTAATCATAAGGACTTTGCGAATGCCGTTCGGGATCACAGGATGCTGGAGTATACTGAATTCAACGGATATTACTATGGAACTCCGGCGGAGCACGTAGAGTTTTTGACGGCGATGGGGAAGAATGTTCTGATTTCCATTGAGGCGCAGGGCGTAGGCCAGATCCGCATTAAACATCCGGACAACAAAGCTTTTTTCCTGGTTCCAACAAGTCTGGACGAATTAGAGAAACAGATCCGTCAGCGTTATCATGCGGATGAATCGGGCATCAATCTGCGAATGAATAAAGCGAAGACCGAACTGGAACTGGCGAATATCTTCGGCATCTGCGTGCCGCTGACTTCTGATGAGGAAGCCTTCAACGTCATCAAGACGGAACTGCTGGAAGAATTGAAAAATCGCGAATAGGAGAAGGAAAGCCGGCGTATCGCCGGTTTTTTGTTGGGAAAAAGAGGAACAGAATTCGATTTGTTCTATAACCTTATCCGGGGTTTCTTTTGTTGATAAAAAGCTGCTTTTCTGACAAAGCGGAAAAATAAAGTAAAAAATTGAAGTAAGATCCATACGAATTGATAACGAAACATCGCGGACTCTTACGGTGAACTTAAGGTTTTCTGACATTCCGGATATTCATCATAAAATATGTTATTCTAACGTCAGAAAGGCAGGCGGCGATGATGAAAAGAAAAACAGTTATGGTGATTTCAGGATTGATTTGTTTCATCTATGCCTGTCTGACAATGGTTACGGTTTCCCTGCAATTCGGCAACGCCTTTTTTCTGACGTTAGCAGTGGTGCTGATCGGCGAGGGCTTAATCCATGAAAAGCTGGGGAATTCTGGAAAGCGATGGATGAATGGTATCTGGATGATCAGCGGCGCACTGGTTCTGATTTTGATCAGCTTCATGGTAAACGCAGCCAATACGCATAATTCTGTTTCCCAGGATCAGGGGTCCACCGTGATTGTGTTAGGGGCGAAGATCAATGAGGATCAGCCGAGCTTAATTCTGAAACGACGGCTTCAGGCTGCGCTGGACTATGCTAATGAAAATCCGGAATGTACAGTCATTGTGACCGGAGGGCAGGGTAGTGGCGAGGACTATGCGGAAAGCACGATCATGAAGAACTGGCTTGTGGAAAACGGGCTGGAGATGAATCGAATTTTGGAAGAAAACCAAGCCCGCAACACGGGTGAAAATCTGAAATATTCTTTAAAGCTGCTGCGTCAGAACAACTTGAGTGAAAATGTCGTGATCGTCACGGACAGCTTCCACCAGCTGCGCGCTTCGATTCTGGCAAAACAGTTGGGAATCGAACAAATCAGCGCTGTGAACTCAAAAACGCCGGTTTCGTTGATTCCAATGTATACCGTGCGGGAATGGTTTGGGTTAGTGAAAGCACTGGTGCTGCAGAGATAAAATGAATGGGATTTCTGAGTCAAAACTGAGAAATCTTTTTTTCTTTTCCTGGCGAGCTTTAAATTAAGGCTCACAAGTATTGAATAACGCTATCGAGGAAATCGAGTGAATAGGCAGAATAGAGATCAAAAGAGACAGATATAATCCACGAAATGTAAATTGAAAACAACCTTTAGTAAAAGTCGGAATTGGAATTAAAGTTGAAATAAAATGAACTTATTTTCCTTTGTATTATATGGCTAACGTTTAAATAACCCTTTTTGAAAAGGCTTTTGTCAATATATAAGAATAATTTATAGATTAGTAATAATTACTTATGGATTGAAAATGCTTATTGGACAAGCCTCTTTCCGCATGCTAAATTGAAAATATGTTAACGCTTACACGTTTTGCGTTTATTTCCAACATAAAGGGATGGAAATGAAGACAGGACGAATAAGCAAGGGGAAGAGAGGAAAGACAGATGAAAAAACTGCTTAGTTTTCTGATGGCTGTAGTCACGGCGCTGACTGTGATCATTCCATCTCAGGCGACGCCGCTTTTTGCACAATCGCCTGAAGCACCAGTAACGCTGCGCGTTGGAACCTGGAATATCGCAGCGAATAAACATCCGGATTTGGCTGCGATGTCCAATGTAATTGCAGAGAACAACATTGAAGTGCTCGCAGTTCAGGAAGTTGATATGTTCAACAATCGAAACAATACCGATATGATGGCTGGATTAACCAGCGCAAAATTGGCGCACACTGATTTTGCGAAATTCAGAGACTATGAGGGCGGGGAATTCGGTATTGGATTCGTATCTCAGTATCCGATTCTGAAATCATCGGCAAGTCCGCTGGAAACCTATGAACTGGAAGCGACGAAGGTTGCTCAGCGCATTGTCGTCGAAAAAGATGGAAAACAGATTGCGCTTTACAACGTCCATCTGAGCGCGCAGACTCCGAAGCAGATGACTGCTCGGGAACTTCGCCAGGTTCAAATGGCGCAGCTTGCGGAACAGATTGCGAATGATCCTGTTGAGTATAAAGTGATTATGGGCGATTTTAATACCGATCAGGATACTTATGAGTTTTCCCGCTTGCTGGATTATTTCAATATGGCTAACGGCCGTGATGATCAATGGCTGAGAACCTACTGGCCGGATGATGATCCTGCGATGAAGGTCTTTGCGGTTGATAATATTCTGGCTACGAAAAATATTGAAATTGATAATATCAAAGTAGTGAATAACAAACTTTCCGATCATTATATGCTGACGGCGGATCTTACGCTTTCTAATGAAAAAGCGCCAGAACTGCGTCAGAATCGTGCTTTAGGCGCAGCAGTGGAGGCAAGCTCAAGCGATGAAGGAACTTCGGCTTTTGCACTGGTAGATTACCAATATGGAAAAGGCTGGACCAGCAGCGAAGCAAAGGCTGAGATTACATTGCGACTTGATCACGTCGTTGAAAATGCTCAGGTAAAGCTGATCTGGGGTGATCAGAAACCAACCCATTATGCGATCAGTACTTCTTTTACAGGGAAGAACTGGACAAAGACCGCAGATGTGAGCGATGCTAAAGCGATTGATTCTCTAACGGTAGGGAATGCCCGGTATATCAAGCTGGAACTACTGGAAAAGACGGTGGATATTTATGATTTGCGGGAAATTGAGGTGCTGGGACGCTTTAACGATGCCCTGGATACCACGAATGAGAATATCCTTGATAACAGTGGATTTGAGGTCTGGGAACCGATCGTTGTTCCGCATCCAGATCAGCCGAATACTACGGTGTGGTGGGATAAAGCGGTTTGGGAAAATGATATGAAGACCAAGCCGTGGATTTATCAAGTCTATGAAGGCAACGAAACATTAGCCCAATATTATATGGCCTATCAGGATGCAGTGGATAAGCATGAAGGTCAATATTCCGTGCGTGTTGAAAAGCGTGAAGGCGCGACAAAAGAGGCTTATTTTAAACTTCAGAATTACCCGTTTATCAAGGGGCAGACGTATAAGATTTCATTTTGGTATAAAACGCAGGATATGAATTCTGAAAATTTTAAATTAAAGATTTTTAATCAGGAACATGCTATTAAAAATGCCGCTGAATGGACTCATTTTGAAGAAGAATACAAAGCTGATGGAGCGAAGTCTTTAGTGAATCTGTTCTTAAAAGATACGGTTGGAAAAACAGTGAGCACCGGTACTTTCTGGGTCGATGATTTTCAGATCATTCCTGTGAGCACCTCGGAATCGCTGCCTGTTTCCGCATCGTCGCTGGATGTCCAGCTTGAAGCGCAGCGGTTAGCGGTCAACGAAACGGCGCAAGCAGTAGCGGCAGTTTATCCAGCCAACGCCGAGGATCAGGATGTGATTTGGTCTTCTTCCAATCCGAAAGCGGCGACCGTGAATGAAGAAGGTAAAATTACCGCTCTGGGCCGGGGCAATACGGTCATTACGGCAACGCTCAAATCCCAACCGTTGATGCGCGCTTCTGTTCCGCTGACGGTTTACAGTGATAAAATCGAAATTCAAGCTTTAGAAACTGCAATCGCCGAAGCGGAAACCTTGCTTCCTGAGGCATACACGCAGGCCAGCTGGGCGCGGGTAGAAAAAGCTTTGATCGAAGCCCATGCTGTATTAAGCTCGGCAGAAATGGATCAGGATGCCGTGGATGCCGCGTTGGCATCGCTGCAGCAGGCGGTTAAATACCTGGTTGAAAGCAGTGAAAAGGACGCCGCTTATCAGAAAATTATGAATTACTGGGCCAGCGAGTTGGTTGGTGATACTTCCGGTACCTTCCAGGATGAAATCTATCTTGAAAATGTCCGGAGTCTCGATGAAAAATCCCGGAATTACTTAAATACAATGAAAGATCCGCTCTCGCCGAACACGCAGGAATTGTGGACGGATAAGGCGATGAACGACGCGGAAATGGGCGCGAAGGTCACTGAAGCGCTGGATCGGCTGAAAATGATCGCGACACAGTACCGCACACCATTGTCTGATTTATATCAGGATGAAACAGTCCGGATTCAGATTTTAGAAGCCATGGAATTTGTCCTGGCGAATAAATACGGACCAGATACAAAGAAGGGCTCGTCAAACTGGTGGGATTGGGAAATCGGCAGTCCGCGCTCCATGATGGATGTGGCTTTTCTGATGGCTGAGGAATTACCGGCAGCCATGAAGCAGCAAATTATTAAAACGATCGACCGGTTTGTTCCCAAGGCGGATTATCGCTTGAACAGCAGCTTAAAAGAAACAGGCGCCAACCTGATCGATAAAGTTTCAATTGTAATTAAACGCGCAGCCTTTGAGGGCAACAGCGAACGCCTGGAACATGCGCAGTCCTGCATGGCTCCGTTGTTCACCTATGTCACCTCCGGCGATGGTTTCTATAAAGACGGCAGCTTTATCCAGCATACGTCCATTCCGTATAATGGATCTTACGGCTTTGTGCTGCTGGACGAATTGACCAACTGTCTGATCATGCTGAACTTTACGGAGCATGCGGTCAGTCCGGAGAATGTGGCTTTGTATGAAACGTTCTTAAAAGATTCCTTCATTCCGTTCCTTTCCTACGGCGGCAACGTGCTCGACTTAGTCCGCGGCCGTGCGGTATCCCGAATGGCGCAGCAAGGCGATACGATGGGCATGAAGATGATGGGAACCATTCTGCAGTATGCGGAAACCGCGGATACAGAATCAGCGGCAGAGCTTCGTTCGCAGATTAAAACGATTGCGGCGGAGAAATTCAGCCAGCCGCAAACTCAGGATTTCTCGTTAGTTCCTTACAGCGATTACATCCGGGTTCAGGTTTTACTGAATACGGAGGATGTGGAGACCGCAACCCGTCAGAACAGTTATAACGTCTATTCTTATATGGATAGAACGGTAGTTCATCGTGAAAATTTCACATTCACAGTTTCTAATTCGTCCAATCGGATGTATAACACGGAACAAGGCAACGATGAAAACAATAAGGGCCGTTATCAAGGTATGGGCCACACCCAGATCTATACATCAGACATCAGTCAGTATAACGATCACTATTTCGCGACTGTCGATAATTACCGGGTCAGCGGGGTAACGACGGCGCATCAGGATATCAGCTTTAATGCCAGCGGGCAGTCTGCCTGGGCAGGCGGAACGACCCTGGATGGCGTGAACGGCGTTACCGGTTTGATCCTGACTGGAAATAAACCTTTCAGCAAGCCGAGTGCCAGCGGAACCGGCAATGACTCCAATATCAGTGGAAGTCGTTCAGGAATCAGCGGATTCAAGTCCTATTTCGTTTTCGGGGATCAGCTGATTTTCTTAGGTACCGGGATTACCAACGATGGCAGCGATTCCAAGGTTGCCACAGTAGAAACGATTGTGGATAACCGTAAGATCAAGGCTGACGGATCCAATCGCTTGATTGTCGACGGCGTTGTCAAATTAAGCGAGAATGGCGAAGAAATTCTGAGTCATCCGGCTTATGCCTGGCTGGAAGGCAATGCCGGCGATGCCATCGGCTATGTCTTCCTGGATCCCGCCGAAATTATGATTAAAAAGGAAACTCGGACAGGAACCTGGAACGACGTGAATAAGCTGGCCAAGTTTACGGATTATACGGAAAGAACCAACAACTTCTTATCGCTCGCTGTCCAGCATGGGCAGAAACCAACGGACAGTCAGTATGCTTACATCGTGCTGCCGAATGCCAGTCAGGAAGAAACGGCAGGTTATGCGGCTGATGAACACATTCAGATTATCAAACAGGAAGGCGGCGTTCATGCGGTCAAGGTTCTGGCCAGCGGACAGATCGCGATGAACTTCTTCACTGCGGGATCGGCTGGAGAGGTGACGGTGGATAAGCCGTTGTCGATCATTATCGAAAAGACAGACAACGCTGAAAATATCCGTCTGGCTGTCAGTGATCCTACCCGCTCGTTAAGTGAAGCGACAGTGACCCTCGATAATGTGAATTTGCAGCACCTGGATGTATTGCGCGGAGAGGCGCAGATCATCCGTGCGGAAGGCAATTCAGTTTCCCTGAAGGTAAATTTCAACTTGAAAGATGGCCAGCCGCGCGAGATTGAGCTGGGAACGACCTATGACAGCCAGTCGATCAACTACGCTTCCCAAGCTCAGGGTGCGCATCCGGCGACGGCGAGCAGTCAGGTCAATGATTCCCGGGCTGCGAAATATGCCAACGACGGCGATTATACAGCCAGCACCTCACGCTGGGCTTCCGCTTATACACAGTCCAATGACCTGATCGGAAGCAACCTGAGTGCGGAAACCAAGGCTGCTGAAAATGATCAGTGGCTGGATATCGATCTTGGTCAAAAGCGGACGATCTCCCAGGTGGTCATTACCTGGGAAGCGGCTAATGCCCGCGAATACAAGATTCAAGGCTCCTTGAATGGCGAAGAATACTTTGATCTTTATCACGCAGTGATTGAGAATGCCGGAAAAGCGGGAAGAACGGATACATTAACGTTTGAACGGACTGAGGTTCAGTATTTGCGGATGAAGGGAATTGAACGTTCACATTATCAAGGCGGCTATTCCATTGTTGAATTGGAAGCCTATGAAAATCTGTCTTTGACAGCTTCGCTGGAAAAAGCGCAGGCGTTATTAACAAAATATAACGATGCATCCGCCTTTGTTTCCGAAGCGATGTACAGCCAGGTCAAGAGCGAAGTGGAAAAAGCAATCGCGGCTGGAAATTCGCTGATTCAGCAGGGCGCAGCTTACGACGATACGGAACTGGCGCGGATTGTCAATGAAGTCGAGAGCGCCTGCAGCCGCTTTAACGCCGCGGTGCTGCATGTTGAACAAGTTGTGATTACTGAAGGCGATGATCTTCTGCTGGGAAAAACGGAAGGCCTGCAGCTGCATGCTTCGGTAATGCCATCCAATGCTTACAACAAAGCAATTCGTTGGGAAAGCAGCGATCCACAGATTGCCTCCGTGGATGAATCTGGTTATGTCCAGGCGGTTAACGGCGGAACGGCAACGATCAGAGCGATCGCTCTGGACAATGAGGTCAGCGCTGAAATCACGATTACTGTCGAATCGAAGGTCTCCGGCATCGCGTTAAATCAGAGCGAAGCAGCAGTCATGCGCGGCGAAACAGTGACGCTTCAAGCCTACGTTGAACCTGTGGATGCCAACAATAAAAATGTTCTCTGGTCTTCTTCCGATGAGAGCGTAGCCACCGTCGATCAAACCGGCGTTGTGACCACGCATGGTATCGGGATTGCGACGATAACTGCGACGACAGAAGAAGGTGGTTATCAGGTCGATTGCATCATTAAGGTCGATGCGGATATCAAGGGGACGGAGAACTTGATGGTGGGTGCTGTTGCAACCGCCTCGTCCACCGTTTCAGCTAACGGAGTAACGCCGCAGGGAGCCGTCGATCAGGACTATACGACTCGCTGGGCATCCAATTATAAAGATATCTCTGAAGCGGAAGCCGAGGATCAATGGTTATTGATGGAATTGCCGGAAGCCCGGACAATCAATGAAGTCCGGATTACCTGGTTCTCAGAAACGGTGTATGGCAAAGAATATCAGATTTTAGGATCCAACGATGGCGAAAACTTTGAAGTGATGGCTAACGTCACCGACGGACAGAATAAACAATATATTATTAACTGCAGCGAAATGACAGTAAAATACGTTAAATTCCAGGGAATTAAACGAACAGCGACTAACGGTGGTTATGGTATCGTTGAATTTGAAGCCTACTACAATCCGCGGATTGTGGATACGCTCACTGAAGCAAAATTACTGGCAAGCCGTTATGACGAAGAATTAGTCGGAAGCTATGCAGGCTATCAGCAGCTGAAAGTTGCAATCAGTCAGACAGAAGCTTTAATTCAGGGCGAATTTACCAGCGCTGAAATCCAGCAGGCGGTCAGCGCACTGTCTGCGGGAATCAAAGCTTATCAAGCGGAGATCATCGCGGTCGAAAGCGTCCAGGTCGTACAGCACGAAATCACGCTTGAAATCAAGACGACGACAGAAATTCAGGCAACGGTAACTCCGGAAAATGCGATTGATAAACAGCTGATTTACACCACAAGCAACGATTCGGTCGTTCAGGTTGATCAGAATGGCTTGCTTACCGCATTGCGGAAAGGAACGGCAGTCGTTACTGTAACTTCCCGCGATGGCGGACATTCCGCGACGGTCAACGTGACAGTAACTGCGTTAACCGATAATCCGCCGGTCATTACGGCCAGCGATGTGACGATTGAACAGGGAAGCCGTTTCAATCCTCTCGATTACGCAACGGTCAGCGACGTTGAAGATCAGGATCTCATCCTGACTGAGGAACATGTTGTTGCCAACGACGTCGATCCATCCATAGCTGGAGTTTATCATGTGACCTATCGCGTCGCAGATTCCGCAGGCAACATCGCGGAAAAAACGATTCAGGTTACGGTGATGGAAACACCAACGGAAACAACGTTAACCAGTGATCAGGGCATTAAGATCACAGGCTTGTTTACCAGCGGAGAATCCCTGACTGTCAGCGATGTCACTGCGAATCATTCGAATTTCGATCAACAGGAAATCGTTCAAGTCTGGCAGTTGAAAGTGGTCAGCTCGCGGATGCGAGGCTTACCTGACTATGAAATCCGAATTCCGTTCACAGGCAAGAAAG
>OLND01002646.1_pt1 | contig 15653 bp, 15 predicted proteins | sample 1672031 | NCBI WGS metagenome assembly OLND01 (sample SAMEA3136638, study PRJEB25190) | human gut metagenome | biome: human gut; feature: human-associated habitat; material: faeces | place: Austria | collected 2013
ACCGCCATGCACTAAAAACACAGCTTCTTCGCTTTTGCGCAGATGCTGAAGTAAGGAATCAAACAAGCTTTCAGCAGTTTTATATTGATCATCTGTTAATGATTTATAGGGAGAAAACTTAAAAAGATCGCTGTTCTCAATCTGTATCTGATTGTGCTGCGCAATCCCCTGCTTGATCAGCAGCCGCCATATTTCCTCAAATTTTTCTTTATACCTGTCTTTTTGATAATAATTATAATCCCGGATACCGGCATTTCCATTTTGAAGCCTGAACTGGCCATCAGCCGACAGATATTTAATTAATGAAGCCTCGATATCCGTTGTTGCGGATTTATTAAACTGTTTGTCCATGATCACTCTGAGCTGATCCAGCCGGCGGCGGTCGGCGTTGCGGATATGCTGCTGCAGCCGATGGGCAATATTGATCGTTTCCCCAACATAGGCTTCGTTTTTACCTGACAGAATATAAACAGAAGGATATTGAATTGCCTGAGTGATGCCTTTAGCCGCTGTCAGGGCCTGCTCGTTAAATGGAATTGTTTTGATTCTGACCATTCAGGTTTCCTCCTTACAGCTGATCGTATTTGGTGCTTTTTCCCTTAGCCTTTTCAACCGGATACTTTTTTCGATTTTGTTCAAGCTTCTGCAGGATGATCGTTTCGGCGTCCACCCCAAGTTTATCACTCATCAACAAGCAATAATTCATAACATCCGCCAGTTCTTCGCAGACCTTCTGATGATCATAATCCGGTCCCCATTGAAAACATTCCAACAACTCGCCGGCCTCGATTGCGATCGACTTGGCCAGATTCTCAGGACTGTGAAATTGATCCCAGTCACGTTCTTCATTAAATTTAATAATTTCTGTCAATGCCTTTTCCATACATCCACCTCAATGTTTCCAGTATATCACGGATCTTATCCCCTTGAATATCCCGGATCTGTCTTTTCTCGTGAAAAAGGACGCCGCCAGGCAACGTCCTTTCTCATATTCAACACGTCTTTATTCAATACAAAACTGGCCGTCGCGAAAGAAAACAACTTCTGAACCGTCCGCATGCACGCCGGTGATCTGCATGTCGTCGCTGCCGAACATGAAATCGACATGGACCATTGAGAAATTACAGCCCTTCGCCTTCATTTCCTCTTCACTCATCGACTGTGAGCCTTCCATATTCATCGGGTAAGCCCGGCCCAAAGCCAGATGGCAGCTGGCGTTTTCGTCAAACAAGGTATTGTAGAACAAAATCCCGGACTGCGAGATTGGCGTATCGACGTCGATCAGCGCGACTTCTCCGAGATAAGCGCTGCCTTCGTCAAACTGGATCAGACTGGCTAAGGCGGCTTCTTCTTCCTCGGCATGCCAGCGCACCGCTTTGCCCTCCTCAAATTCGATCCAGAAATTCTGAATCAACTTTCCCTGATAGCTGAGCGGCTTTGTCGCCTGAACTTTGCCGCGCACCCCGGTTCTTTTCGGCATTGTGAAATTTTCCTCGGTCGGCATATTGGGATTAAAGACCACACCGCTTTGCGATTTTTCACAGCCGCCTTCCCAGAGATGGCCCTCGGCCAGCTCTACAATAAGATCTGTACCTTTCTGATTCTTAAAATGCAGCGCCGCAAACCGCTGGCGGTTCAGCCAGTCGTTGCGCTCAGACAACTGCCGGTTATGTTTTTCCCACAATGGGATCGGATCTTGTTGATCCTGAATCCGAACGGAAGCCAGGATCGCATCCCACAGCATTTCCACCGCGGTGTCCGGCTGTTCCTGCGGAAAGACTTTCAGCGCCCATTCCGGATTTGGAATCGCGACGATCGACCACTGACCGAGATTGGCCATCGTGTAGTTCTGGAATTTTTCCAGAGCTTTGCGGCGCGCGGTGACGACCTGCTGGACCTTGTCCTGATCGACATCCTTCATGATGCCCGGGATACTCGAGTCAATATGCAGAATGCAGTAACCGCGGTCGACAAATTCCTGTTCCCGCGCCATCAGCCAGTCTGGAACCCGCTGCAGCACCGGCGTTTCCGCGTACTGATAGTCCAGCTTGGTGATCTGATCGTCGAGCCACTGTACGATGACCTCACCCGCTCCGGCACGATAGCCTTCCTCGACGCACATTCTGACAAACGGCGCTGAATCGACCTGCGCCTTAATTACCAGCATCTGCCCTTTCTGAACATTGACGCCCAGCCGAACTGCCAATTCGGCATATTGCCGCAGGCATTTTTCTGAAACCAAGGTTATTCCTTCTTTCTATGATGTTAGTTTCCGTGGGAGATCGGCAGCATCGCCGCGCCGATGATTCCTGGTTCTTCCAGCTTTGCCACTTCAAACAAGGTATCGCGCATCGGCACATGGACCAGGTTTTTGAAATTAGCGACAACTTTATCCAGGAATACATCCTTGGACTGCATCATGCCGCCGCCGATCACAAACATCCAAGGATCGGCAACATGGGCGATCACCGAGAACATTACGGCCAGATCGTAGGCCATATCATCAACGACAGCCTGGGCCTGCGGATTGCCCTGCTTCGCCAAATCAAATACATCGCCGGCATGGCGGATCTGATCGCCGAACAGCGCTTTGCCCTTGCGGGTAATCGCAACACCGCTGGCTTCATTCTCCACCGCGCCGATGTTCAAATGATTGATTTTCTCACGATTGCGGTCAATGATGATATTCGCAATTTCCCCGGCATGACCATGCTTGCCGCTGACAACCTTACCGTCGACGACTAATGCGCCGCCGATGCCGGTAGAAATTGTAACGTAATAGACGACGGGCAGGCCTTTTCCAGCGCCGACCAGCGCTTCCGCCAGACCGGCGACATTAGCGTCGTTATCAACGTAGGCCGGCATGTTGAAATTTTGCGTCAGCTCCGCGGCGATCGGATAAAGCTCAAACCCCGGCAGATTTGTTGCCATCAACATTTTTCCGTTGATCGTATCGACCGGTCCCGGCACGCCCACGCCGATCCCCTCGCATTCAGTATACCCCGGAATCTCCCGGATCATTTCCATCATGTTGTCCATAACTCTGCGAGGTCCTTCCTGCGCCAGCGACGGCCGTTTTACTTCAGCTAAAACAATCCCGTCGCGCGTCACTTTGGCAACGCGGACGTTCGTTCCCCCTAAATCAATTCCTAAATATGTTTTCATACTCTAGGTCCTCCTTACGTTTAATTATATCGAAAGCTGCAAGGGGTTACAACCAAAGACCGCCCGGAAACCATGGAATTTCACGCTGGGTTTCAAAAGGACTTCGATCATGAAATAGATGAACGATCTTTCTCAGCGGTCAACTGGCTTTAACCAAAACAAAAAGCGGAGTTTACCGGATTCAGAAAGCCGCGGTCATCCCGGGCAGTCTGATCAGTGAATCTCCGCTTCATTTTACATAGCTTCCAGTCTTCCAAACCTTCAAACATCCTGAATCTGTTTTCAATTCAGATGTCTTAGAATCTTATTTCTGCGCGTGGATGAAGGCGGCAATATCATCCGTCACCCGCGGATCGACGACCGCTTTCTGCATGTAATAGGTGTTTGGATTGGCGTCGAAGTCGCCCGGCATCATCATATGCGACAGCCCGGAATAGCTGTGGAATGTCCAGTTAGCCTTTTCGCCATAAGCCGCTTTCCACGTTTCATATTCCTGCAGCGGCACCTGATAATCTTCCTCGCCCTGCAGCACTAACACCGGTTTGGTGATCGTTTCCGCGGTTTTGACCGGATCATAGGACAACAGATCTTTCCAATAGGCCGGATAGGCGCCGACCACCGCTTCATCTTCCGGCAAAGAGTCCAGCTGCTGCAGCTTGTCCAGCTCGGCCATCATCGCTTCCATTGACGCTTTTTCCTGATCAGTATTCATGAACTGCGCCAAATGCTCATACTGCATCTTCATTAAGGAAGCCAGATCCGTTACCGGTGCGGCCATCATGATATAGCCCGCTGCCTCCGGAGTTTCCGCCGCGATCCGCGGCATGCATAAGCCGCCTAAGCTGTGGCCCAGAACATAAATCGCTGACGAATCAATTTCCGGCTGTTTGGCAATCAGACCGACGATATCCGCAGCGTCCTGAATCGTTTCCTGTTCCACTGTAAACTGTGTGTCCCCGGCGCATTCAGCGCCATAAACAAAGGTCCGTTTGTCATAGCGGACAGTCGCGATGCCCTGCTCGGCCAGGCGATAGGCGATATCCTGGAACACGGTGTTGCCATACAGTGTTTCGTTGCGGTCATTCGGTCCTGAGCCATGCACCAGAATAATAACAGGCGCTGGCTGATCGCCTTGGGGCAGCGTTAAGGTGGCAGGCAAATCCTTGCCATCCCGCATTGTCAGCGTCAGCTCCTGCTCTGCAGCTCCTTCCGGCAGCGTCAGCGCCGCGACGTTGCTCGGCTCAATGTATTCGGAGAAGTTCACGCCTGCGATCTGATCCTGATCGTCAAACACGACGTTCACGCACAGGTTCTGATTTTCAAACAGCACCGGAACCTGAACGATGATATAGCCGCCTTGCTGGATTTCATTGGCGGTCTGTATTTCTTTTAATGCCCCCAGCTGCTTCAGCGAAGGTTCCAGCGAAGCCTGCAGCTGCGAGGATGCCTTCTGCATCTGTTCATCATAGGCAAATCCCTGCAGCAGCTTGTCAAAATCCCCGGCCCCCAGTGTTTCCACATACGCTTTGGCGATCTCCTCCCGGCTGCCCGTCACCTTATCCTGAACGTCTGTTCCCGGTTGATTGCTTTCGGCGGGAGCTGGCGTTTTCTGACAGCCGCTCAAGACAACCGACAACAGCAAAATTCCGATAAATCCTTTTTTGATTGATTTGTTCATTTCTGTTTTCCTTTCTGATTTCCATATTTAGATGTTGATCTAAATGTATTATAGGAGCGTCTTCTATCTTTGTCAATTCTTATTTTTCTTCTTTTAATCACAGCGAAGGTTGTCATGATATCTCTTTCCCCCGCTTGTCTCCGCCTTACTTTGGCTTATTTTCCACTCAAACTCAAATGGAATTCAATCCGATTGAGAATGAATACTTAATCCGCTTAAAAGCTCAAGACTCCCGCGGCTGATTTTCTCATTTTCTATAATTTCTAAAAAAGCCCCGACTGACAAAACGTCAGCCGGAGCTTCCATGATCCCCATTCATTCATGACAGGAAGAATCAAATCTCCCCCAGCAGCGATAAAATGGTTTGTTAGATCGTAAAATTTCAACTAAGCCGCAATTTCCTCAGCGTCTAAAACATCAATTCCAATTAAATCGTGATGCTTCGCCTTAGTAACCTTCACCCAGGCGAAGGTGCCCGGCTGATAGTGATGCGAGCTTTTAAATTTGATCAGTCCGTCGATGCCGTCGGGTGCGCTGTGAATGCCGCGGCCATGGTAATAGCCGGTTAATCCATCCTGATTTTCGACGAGCACTTCCAGTGTCTTGCCGATCAATGCTTCGCCGTTTTCCTGTGCAATCTGATTTTGCACTGTCATTAAACGTTCCAGCCGTTCATCCATAATTTCCTGGGAAATCTGTCCATCCATGGTATAGGCCGGCGTATCCTCTTCGTTGGAAAAGGTGAAGGCACCAAGCCGGTCCCAGCGCACTTCCTTGATGAAGTTGATCAACATCTGGAAGTCTTCTTCCGTCTCCTGCGGGAAACCGACGATCATCGTCGTCCGCAGCACCGGCATATCGTAATTCGCTCGAATCAGCTTGACAGTCCGCAGGATACTTTCCACGCTGCCGCGGCGATTCATCAGCTTCAGCATTTTATCGCTGCCATGCTGAACTGGAATATCGAAATACGGAATAACCTTTTTCAAATCCTTGATTCCTGTGACAAATTCATCGTCAATCTCATCTGGATACAGGTAAAGAACACGAATCCAGTGCAATCCGTCAATCGCATTCAGCTCTGTCAGCAGATCCCAGATCCGCCGGCGGCCATAGAGATCGGTTCCATAGCGGGAAGTATCCTGCGCGATGACGACGAGTTCCTTTACCCCTTCCGAAGCCAGCTGCTTTGCTTCGGCAACCAGATCCTCAATCGGGAAGGAAACATAACCGCCGCGGATTCCCGGAATTGCGCAATAGGAACAGCGGTTGTCGCAGCCTTCGGCGATTTTCAGATAGGCCGTCCACGGCTTGGTCGAAACCAACCGGGTGTTTTTCCCATAGCCATCCAGCACCTTTTCACCTAAGACCCGGGTCAGAATCTGTCCCATCTTTGGATAATCGCTGATTGTCAAAAAACAATCGACCTCCGGCATTTCCGCTTCCAGATCAGCTTTGTAGCGCTGAGCCAGACAGCCGGCTACGATCAGTTTCCGGCAATTCTCATTCTTATATTCTGCCATTTCCAGAATCGTGTTGATTGCTTCCTCCTTGGCCGGCTCAATAAATCCGCAGGTATTGACGATAATCGCTTCCGCTTCGTGAACGTCGCTGACAATTTCATGCCCGGACTGCCGCAGCAGGCCCATCATTCGCTCGCTGTCGACTAAATTCTTGCAGCAGCCTAAAGATACTACTCCTATTTTCATATTCAATTCCTTTCTTTTCGTATATTTTTACTTGATAGAGATCGCTGACATTATAACACAAAAGCCTGGAATTGCCATTTCCAGATTGTACCCATAACTGTGATCTCCAGCAGGAAATCCGTTAAAGCCCTTACCTTCTTTTTCAGTTGAACCCTTCCTTTCCAATCAGAATGGAAATTGTCCATGCTTCGTAATTCTGATATAATCAAGTTTAGAATGGAGCGTGATTCCATGCGTAAAATTTATAATAAGCTTGTCCGCGACCGCATTCCGGCGATCATTCAATCCGAATGCCGCGATTGCCAGACGCGGCGTTTAACGCCAGCGGAATATCAAACCGAACTCAAAGCCAAGCTGGTCGAGGAAGCCCGGGAAGTTCAGGAAGCCTCCGATCGAGAAGCACTCATTGAAGAATTGGCCGACCTGAGCGAAGTTTTGGACGCGATGATGGATTTCTTTGAAATTGACGCGACCGAAATTCAAGCCGTTAAAGACGCGAAGGCGCAGACCCGCGGCCGTTTTAAAGACCGGATTTTCTTAGAGTTTACCGAGGATGAAGATGAACCTTCAGCATGAAAATAAACGTTTCTTTCGCAGGTTAAATCCGTCATCCCCATCCGCGGACATAAACAAAAACGGCTTTTCAGCCGTTGTTTTTAAAATGGTCGGGATGACAGGATTTGAACCTGCGACCCCTTCGTCCCGAACGAAGTGCACTACCAAGCTGTGCTACATCCCGATACCTTTTATATTATATGCTAATTTCAAATTTTTGCAAGACTTTTTTCTAGGTTCTGGTAAAAAGTTCGTTTTCTGTCGTTTTTTAGCCTGCGTTCAACGACAACCATCGACTCATATCCAATCTTTTAAAACCAGCTGAGCGATAGGAGTTTCCAGCTGGCCGATCTTCGTTGTTTCAAAGCTGCCATGGCAATCCGCGCCGGCAGTCATCATCAGATCCCGCTCGCGGCAATAATTTACGCAGATCTGCGTTGTATCAGGATCCTGCGCCGGGTACCAGCATTCGATCCCATCCAGTCCCTCCGCCATGACCGCGGGCAAGACTTCCGACAACTTCGCCGCTGGAATCACTTTGCCGGGATGGGCCAGAATCGCTTTTCCTTTCGCGGCATGAATCTGCCGGACAACCTCTCTGACCGGCGGAAAGCCGACGCAGCAATAATCATGATGATAGCGGGCATACATCAAAAAGCCCTGCTTAAAATCGGCGACGAGATCTTTCGCCGCAAAGTAATGCAGCGCCTTCCAGCCGCCTAAGCGCCGATCATAGGAAAACTGACGATATTCGTCAAGACTGACCGGTTCCCCGGCATGTTCCATCTTTTCGATCAACAACTCGTTCACCCGTTCCAGCCGCAGCCGGTTCGCTTCCACAAACTCCTGAAACTGCCCATTCTCTAAATCGACACCATAACCCAGAATGTGAAAATTGATTCCGAAGTCCTGGGCATCCAGCTCAACCCCGGACAGACAACGAATTCCGGTTCCCCGCGTCTTTTGAAGGCACTCCCGGCTTCCCGCCAACTGATTATGATCCGTGACGGCAATCAGGCCGACCTGCCGGATTCGGGCTTGTTCAACGATTTCATCCACGGTCATCGTTCCGTCGGAATACCACGAATGAATATGCAGATCAGCGTACATCGTTACTCCTCTCTTTCCGCAGTTCATCTACTGAAAATCATGGTTCTGCCTGACGTCCTTTTCTGCCTGATGGCCGACGTTTTGATTCTTTCCTTATCAACGAAGACGGACAGGCCGGACAGTCTGAAACGCAAAAAACAGCCCGAGTCCTTCCCGGAGCTGTATTTCTATTTTATTTTTTCGCGAGGTGCTGAATCAGCGCGTCCATCGCCATCACATAGCCATAATCCCCGAAACCGCACAGCTGACCGAGACAAGCCGGCGCTGTTTTCGATTCATGACGAAAGCTCTCGCGCGCATGGACGTTGGAAAAATGAACCTCTACGGCCGGAATCGGCGCAATGCTTTTGATTGCGTCATGCAGCGCGTAGCTGGTGTGCGTATAAGCGCCTGGATTGATGATCAGCCCGTCCATATGCTCGAAATAACACCGCTGGATCGCATTGATCATCTCGCCCTCGATATTGCTTTGAAAAACCTCAACCTCGATCCCGCGCTGCTTAGCTTCCGCGGCGATCATCGCCATGATTTCGGTATAATTGCGCGCGCCGTAAACGCCTTGTTCACGAATTCCGGTCATGTTGATATTCGGACCGTTAACCACTAAAAATTTCATATTCTACCCCTCACTTGTCAAAGCATTTCCGCCGCTGCGTCGACTGGCGGAACAGCCGTTTCATTTCCCCGGTATCCTCATTTTCCAGCACACTGCGGAAATGGGCCAGCTCCGCGGCAAACTCGTCAATTTCACGGACAAGATTCGCCTTGTTCATTAAGAACAATTCCGTCCATAACGATTCGTTAATCTTCGCGATCCGCGTCAGATCGCGGAAGGAATCGCCAGTATAGTCCACCAGATGCGTGTTGTCGCTGGTATTCATCAGCGTCACCGCGATCACATGCGTCAGCTGGCTGAGAAACCCGACCATTTTATCATGTTCAGCCGGACTGAGCGTGGCAATGTGCCGGAAATTCAGCGTTTCCGCCAGCGCTTTCACCCACGCGATTCCCTCCGGCGTATTGGCGGACGTCGGCGTGATGATAAAATTCGCCGGCTCAAAGATCGAACAGTCGGCATACTGCACGCCGCTGACCTCCCGGCCCGCCATCGGATGACTGGCGATGAATTCCACATCCGGCCGCAATTTTCCCTGCACCTGCGTTACGATTTGTTCCTTGACGCCGGTCACATCGGTGATCCGGGTTCCCGGGGCAAAGCTGTCCTGGTATTGATCGATCCACTCCAAAAGGGCCTGCGGATACAAGCCAAACACAACGCTGTCCGCCTGGCGGACCAGCGTTTCGTCAAAACCGACCGCGCCTTCGTCAATCCAGCCTTGCTTTAAAGCGTAGGCGATGCTTTCCGGATTGATGTCCAGCGCGCTGACATGGAAGCCTTTGCGCTTCAATCCCTGGGCATAGCTTCCGCCCAGCAAACCCAGACCGACGATTAGAAAATGCGATTCCTCCTGCATGTTATTTCTCCTTTACTTCGATTCCCAGCGAGCGCAGATCCCGGAAAAACCCCGGATACGACTTGGCGATCGCTTCTGCGCCTTCAATGGTCACCGGAGCGTCGGCCATCGTCGCACCGATCGCCAGCGCCATCACGATCCGATGATCCTTGTGACCGTCCAAGGTGACGCCGCCTTTCCAGGCTGTCGGTCCCTGAATCCAGACTTCACCCTCGCTTGAATGAATCGGCACCCCGACCTTGCGCAGCTCGGTTTCCATCGCTTCTATTCTATCACTTTCTTTATACCGCAGGCGAGCGGCATTGATCATTTTTGTTTCTCCCTGCGCGAAGCTGGCCAATACCATCAGAATCGGTCCGAGATCCGGACAGTTCTGCATATCCAGTTCGCATCCGGACAGGGAAGATGGATAAACGATCACTTCTTTATCCGTAACCTCTGTCTTTCCGCCCATCTTACGGACAAAATCCAGGATCTGACGGTCGCCCTGACGGGAATCCGGCCGCAGGCCCTGACAATGAACCTCATGGTTAACGCATCCCAGCGCGGCATAGAAGCCAAGCTGGGAATAATCGGATTCAACGGTCGTTTCACAGGCTTGATACCGCTGACCGCCGGGAATCCGCAGCGTCAGTTCGTCTTCAAAATAAGCATGAACGCCGAAGTCCTGAAGCATCTGCAATGTCAGCTCCACATACGAACGCGACTCAAACGGCGGTTCAATATGCAGCGTAGAATCCTCCTTGCGGCAGACCAGCGCGAACAACAGACCGGAAATGAACTGTGAGCTGATGTCGCCGCGCAGCGTGATGTCGCCCGGCTGCAGTGCACCTTCAATTTCAATCCATTCCGCGGTTTGCGAGTAATGGAATCCCTGCGCCTCAAACAGCTGTTGGTAGACTGTCTGGGGCCGCTGCAGCAGACGGTTCTGCCCGGTAAAACGCACCCGCTTGCCGGTCAGCGAAAAAATCGGGATAAAAAAGCGCAGCGTGGAGCCGGATTCCTTGCAGAAAATTTCCTCGCTTTGCAGCTGATTAAAATCGGGAATGCCCTGCACCCGCACATCGCTGCCTTCCAGCTCAATGTGCGCGCCCAGCTTGCGCATTCCGTCGATCGTCGTCAGGATATCGTCGGAATAATCGACGTGATGAATCAGACTTTCACCTTGTGCCAAAGCGGCGCAGATGATCGCCCGATGGGCCATCGACTTGCTCGGCGGAATCGCCACCGTCGTCTGGGTGCAGCGTCCCGGGATGATCGTCGCCTGCATTACAGCGATCTCCCGACCACCTGGGCAATTGTGCGGCCCTTTTCGATCAGGGAGGCGAACTTCGCCGGCTTCAGCGATTGCGCCCCATCGCTCCACGCACATTCCGGACAAGCATGGACTTCAATAATCAGACCATCCGCTCCGGCTGCGATCGCCGCTAAGGACATCGCTTCCACCAGCTTCCAATCCCCGGTCGCGTGCGACGGGTCGATGATGATCGGCAGATGCGTGCGTTCCTTGATGATCGGGACAACACTCAGATCCAGCGTGTTGCGCGTGTATTTCTCAAACGTCCGGATGCCGCGTTCGCACAGGATCACGTTCTTGTTGCCGCCGGCCATGATGTACTCCGCCGCCATGATCCACTCCTCGATCGTGTTCGCCAGTCCGCGCTTCAACAGCACCGGCTTGTCAATCTTGCCCAGCGCTTTCAACAGATCGAAGTTCTGCATGTTGCGCGCTCCGACCTGAATCAGATCGACATGCTCGACAAATTCGTCGATCTTATCCGCGCTCATCAATTCGCTGACGATCGGCAGACCGGTCTTTTCCCGCGCCTTGACCATCGCAAGAATGCCTTCGGTGCCCATCCCCTGGAAAGCGTAAGGTGAGGTTCTCGGCTTGTACGCGCCGCCTCGTAACATCACGCCGCCGGCGTCTTTGACCTGTTGGGCGATGTCGCAGATCATTGCCTCCCCTTCGACCGAGCAGGGACCGCCGATCACAACGATCTTCTCCTGACCGCCGACCTTGACGCCGCTGACGTCAATGACGGAATCTTCCGGATGGAACAATCGGTTGGCCTTTTTATAAGGAGCCTGAACCCGGGTCACTTCCTTGACGCAGGTAAAGCTTTTCAGCCAGTCGACGTCCAGCGCGGTCGTATCGCCGACCAGACCCAGAACGATATAGTTGGCGCCCTCGCTGAAATTGAGTTCCAGTCCTTTTTTCTCCAGCTGATTCATCAGCCGCTGCAGTTCATTGCGGTCACAATCTTTTTTTACGGTTAAAATCATACGTTTTCTCCTCTTTTCCGTTAAAAAATAAAAAACATCAAATTCGCTTTGATGTTTTGTTGAACCAATATAACGCGAAAATTCCAAGGAATCTTGGGTTACATTGGTCTATCAATAATAATAATAAGAGTGGTTCAATTTGATTTTTAACATGGAATATCACTCCCTGCTTCTTAGTTTACATGACTTTCAGTTTGAAAGCAATACTTTCATTTGTTTTTTACAGGATTTTTACATTTTCAGATTTGTTTTTCCAGCTTTCCCGGATTCCCTGTCTGTCCGGCAGGCTTCAGCGGCCCGAGCTTACAGAAACCATTCCGGCTGACGGGGTTGTTTCATCTTCCGCTGGAAAACAAACCGCGCCGGATAATAGAGCGCCGGCGGAAACTGCCGCGCACCGACCGGACAGACTTGAATACAGGCCGTGCAGGACACGCAGCGAGTCTTATCCGTTAAGCGTGGTTGAGCAGGGTCAATCGCCTGAACCGGACAGACCGCAGCGCAGCGGCCGCAGCGAAGACAGCGGGAATTCGTTTGGGGTTTCAGCGGCAGCGCCGTAATTTTCCGGTAAGGGCGCTGACCGGGAATCGAGGAAATCATCGGGTGCGCGGCATCCAGCCCCTTTTCAAGCAAAGCTCGGGCAAAGTGGGCAATTCCAGCGAAATCAGCGGCATCCGGACGGCCATTTGCGACCGTCGGAAAAATCGAATGCTGTGCGACGACCGCAGCGGCGCCGACCACGGTGAACCCGGCGGCACTCAGAGCATCGCTCAGTTCCAATAGCGCGTCCTCATACGCTCGGTTGCCGTAAACGACGATCGCAACCGCAGGCGTGTTTCGTCCCTGAATCTGATTCATCCAGGCTTGGAAAAACGCCGGCAGCCTTCCGCTGAATACCGGAAATGCCGCAATCAGGCAATCCTGCGGCCCCAGACTGACGCCCTCGTTCAGATTCAGATCTTTCCGCGGCAGTCTTAACCCGGCGCACAGCTGATCAACGACCCTTGCCGTAGTTTGAGAAGCGCTGAATTTCATCGTGACTAAACGCATCGAACTTCCTCCTTTATCCGCAGCCGGATTTATAAAAAAGACGGAGATGGATTTCCCCGTCGATGGATTGTCGTTATGGTTAGCGATATTCTTTCACTTTTCCCTGATGATTCACAAAAATCAACGAAATGCCCAGGCGGCTTTTCATATAATCGCTCAACTGTTTCCATTCCTGCTTGGAGGAAATCTTAGACTCCATCAGGATCGAATATTTGGCGATCGCCGGATCCATCCTTTTGATCAGCGAGTACATTTTCGAATTAAACGTCTGCTTTTTGCCGCGCTTTTCATAATCCACCTCGATCAGCCATTTTCCTTCCGGAGTATCGACGAGGTACGCGTCTTCCAATTCTTTATAAGTCAGCTTTTTCTTATCCAGCCAGTTCTGCAGGGACAGGGTCATATAGGCCTTGTTAAACTTTGCTTCCAGCTTGCCCGTCTTCGGGTTACGCTTGAGACCTGGAGTTTTCTTCAATGTGGATCCGGCTTTGCGGCCGCGTTTTTTCGGAATATACGCGCTTTCACGGCTGTCCAGGTCATTCAGGTAATAACGAATCTTCATCTTTGTGCTGACATTTTTCTTGCCCGTCGGCGCAACGATCATTTCATCACCGCTGAGCATGCACTGGCGCATCGCGCTGCAGCAGGTAATCAGCGTCGCGTTGCCTTCGTTCAGCTTGCCCATCAGTTCTTTTGCCGAGCATTCCAAATAAGAATCGCCGGCTTGAGCCGCTTCGGTTTTCAGGTTCTCAATCAGCGATTTGTAATCTGTGATTTTAGCTCCCATTCCATTACTCCTTTAATTATAATTAACGCCAGGTAAATTATATCAGCAACCCCTATAATTGAAAATAACAAATTACAATAATTGTTCTGTTTTTACATAGAGAAAAGACTAAAAAAGTGACAGCCGTCACTTTTTCAGCCTTTCCTCTCAATTTAAAAAGTGCTTTTCAAATCATTCCAATCTTTTTCTCCGAATTTCCTCTGAATTTAATCCTTTAAGCTCACGGAAATAAATACTATTTCATCATTTGACAAGTTTTATTCCGTCCATCTTCATCAAACCGGATAAAAAATTCATATAAGGACAGATCCAGAGCGCTTGCCAGCGCAAAGCAATCCTGCAGTGTCGCTTCCTCCTCCTTCCGTTTCAGCCGGCCCATCCAGCCGGGTGATTGCCGGGCTTTGCGGCACAGCTCGTCTTCATCCATGCCGGTCTGACGCATGACCTCCTTGAGCAGCTTGATCGTCCAATCCTTTTCCACCGTGTTTTTTTCGTGCATGTTTAATCCCTACCTTTCTTTGGAATTCATATCTCCATTATTAATATTGCGGAAAATTCCAAAATGCCTGCCAAAAAGGTTAAAAAAGTTCAAAATTTTTATTTCTGACGCGAAAAAGCCGCACAGTTTGACGTGTGCGGCCGGTGTGCTGCTTATTTCAGATGGCTGTCCATCCAGTTGAGCGTTTCAGAATAGGAGCGTTCGCGGTGCGACGGCTTGCCGAAATGATTCAGTCCATGATGATCGCCGTCAAAGCAGACGACACGGGTCTCCACACCCTTGTCCATCAGTGCCGTGATCATCTGCAGGCCGTCGGAAAGATGGCAGCGGAAATCCGCCAGCGGCTGGATAAACAGCGTCGGCGTCACCGCGTTGCACGCGTATTTCAGCGGCGAGCGGTCCCAATACGTCTGCGTTTTCTCAAAGATCGAGCCGCCCATCTGATCCGGAACGAATTCCATACTGATGTCGGACACGCCGTACATTGAAACCCAGTTGACAACGGAACACTGGCTGGAAGCCGCCTTAAAGCGATCGGTATGACCGATGATCCAGTTCGTCATATAGCCGCCGTAGGAAATTCCGGTTACGCCCATCCGCTGCGGATCGATTTGCGGATAGCGCTTAAGCACTTCATCAGTGAAGTTCATGATATCTTCATAATCGACCGTGCCGTGCTTTTCCCGAATTTCCGCGAATTCATTACCGCGGCCGTCGGAGCCGATCGGATTGCAGAAGAAGACGAAGTAACCGGCGGAAGCCCAGGTCTGCATATCGACCCCAAACGTGCCGTGATAGGCGCCCTTCGGCCCGCCATGGATCGTCAGAATCGCCGGATAGGTCTTTTCCGGATCAAAGTCGGCCGGCTTCATGACCCAGCCGTCGACATCCCAATCATGGCTGGCGATGGTCAGCGGTTCGCATTCGCTGACCGATTTCGTCTGTAAGAACGAATGATTAAAATCGCTGAGGCAGCGGACTTCCCGCGTTTTCAGATCGATCATCCAGACTTCGTCAAACTCCATTCCCTGTTTGCCGGAGATGACCGCCTGATCGCCATGGATGTCAAAGCTGCCGATATCGCCGTTCCAGTCGGACATCTTCTTTAATTCGTTATCCGCGCCGAAACAGAACAGATTATTCGAGACGCGGTCGTTGCCGTTGATCCACAGCGCGCCGTCTTTCGGCTTGGCAAGATAGTAGGACAGATCCGCTTCCGCCAACAGCGCCAGCGTTCCTGATGCCGGATCGAGTTCGTAGAAATTCGGATGCTCGTTTTGTCCCCAGGTTTCGCCCTTGGCAGCGCAGAACAGCACCCTTGTGCCGTCGGTCGCAACGT
>OLND01002651.1_pt1 | contig 15635 bp, 15 predicted proteins | sample 1672031 | NCBI WGS metagenome assembly OLND01 (sample SAMEA3136638, study PRJEB25190) | human gut metagenome | biome: human gut; feature: human-associated habitat; material: faeces | place: Austria | collected 2013
AATACCTGACAAGAAGTAACCTGATGAAAGCTTTCCGTGATGATTACGATACACCAATCGCACACGGCAAGAAAGTTGCAGTTGTTGGCGGCGGAAACGTAGCTATGGATGCTGCAAGAACCGCTCTTCGTCTCGGCGCTGAGGTACATATCATTTACCGTCGTAGCGAAGCTGAGCTGCCTGCCCGTGCAGAGGAAGTTCATCACGCAAAAGAAGAGGGTATCATTTTTGATCTTCTGACCAACCCGAAGGAGATTCTCGTCGACGAGAACGACTGGGTAAAAGGTATCCGTCTGGTGAAGATGGAGCTTGGCGAGCCGGATGCATCCGGAAGAAGACGTCCGGTAGAGATTCCGGGATCTGAGTACGAGATCGATGTAGATACCGTTATCATGTCCCTTGGTACTTCTCCGAACCCGCTGATTTCTTCCACCACCATCGGTCTGGATACAAACAAGAGAAAATGTATCATTGCTGATGAGGAGACTGGTAAGACCAGTAAAGAGGGTGTATATGCCGGTGGAGATGCCGTAACAGGCGCAGCTACGGTTATCCTTGCAATGGGTGCAGGTAAAGCCGCTGCCAAGGGTATCGACGAGTTCCTGAAGAACAAATAATACATCCGTTCAGAGTTTTCATCCGTTCTGAATGGTATAAAATGATAAAACGGGGTATATGGCGGCTGTGCTGTATGCCCCGTTTTTAGAAAGGAGTGTATCTGTTATGGTAACTCACATCGTTATGTGGAATTTCAAAGAGTCACTTACAGAAGAAGTAAAAAAACAGGCTGCATCTGAGATGAAAGAAAAACTGGAGGCATTAAAAGAACTGGTTCCGGGCGTTCTTTCTGTAAAGGTTGTCATCCATCCGCTTGCTTCCAGCACCAGAGACATTGCGCTCATCGGAGAATATGAGGATGAAGCAGCCCTGAAGACCTATGCCGGTCATCCGGAGCATGTCAAAGTAGTGGAAACTCTTATCAAAAAGTTCTGCACAGACCGTACTGCTTTTGATTTTTAAAAAAAGGAATCGATTTATGAAAATAACTGTCCTCTGTGTGGGAAAAGTCAAAGAAAAATTTTTTACAGATGCGATCAAAGAATACAGCAAACGGCTGAGCCGTTACTGCAAGCTGGAAATTGTAGAAGTGGCAGATGAGAAGACACCGGATGGTGCCTCTGAACTGGTAGTCAGCCAGATCAAAGAAAAAGAAGCGGAGCGCATGGAAAAATATCTTCCGGATTCCGCTCCGGCACCAGTTGTGATCCTTCTGGTGGTTCTGGCCAGTGTACTTGTGGGAATGATATTTTCCCTGCTCCTTGGTGTGGCTGCCATTCATTTCAATGCAGACCAGACACTGGTTGGTACGGCCCTAAATCTTCTTGGACCGGCTGCAGCCGTTGTTATCGTAAGAGCCATCAACATGGCAGAAAACCCAGACAACGTTTCTTCCACAGTTGCCTACAAGGTGGCTAAGAAAGCGTTCCTGATAAGAATTGGAAAATTTGAATTCAGCTGGTTCATGCTTTTTGCACTGCTGATCCTCATTGCTTCTTATGTGGTACTTTATAAGACCAGATTTGGACTTCGTCTGATGGCATGTGGTGAGCATCCACAGGCAGCCGATTCGGTAGGTATCAATGTTTTTAAAATGCGTTACGCAGGCGTTTTGATCTCCGGCGCACTTGGCGGTCTTGGGGGACTGGTTTATATCACTGCCGGTGTAAGTGAGTGGAAATTTGAGAACGGAGTTGCTGGTTTTGGTTTCCTTGCACTTGCTGTTATGATCTTCGGACAGTGGAAGCCGGTAAACATCGGACTGGCAGCCCTTCTGTTCGGTCTTTTCCGTGCGCTGTCAAACGTTTACACCGGATTTGATGCGCTGGTAGCACTGAAGCTTCCCAGCACATTATACAACATGTTCCCGTACATTATTTCCCTGATCGTTCTGGTGTTTGTATCCAAGAACTCCAGGGCACCGAAGGCGGAAGGTATTCCGTACGATAAAGGACAGAGGTGATATACTATGAAAAACTATTCTGAAGATGCCAGCAGACAGTATCATATCCAGGTTGCAAAGGGGGAAGTGGGACGGTATGTGATCATGCCGGGAGATCCGAAACGTTGTGTGAAAATCGCCCAGTATTTCGATAACCCGGTTCTCATTGCAGACAACAGAGAATATATCACATATACAGGAACCCTGGATGGCGTGAAAGTCAGCGTGACATCCACCGGAATCGGCGGACCATCTGCCTCCATTGCCATGGAAGAGCTTTCCCGCTGTGGTGCAGATACTTTTGTCCGCATTGGAACCTGCGGCGGTATGCAGCCTGAGGTAAAAAGCGGAGATATCGTAATTGCCACAGGTGCCATCCGTATGGAGGGAACCAGCCGGGAATATGCCCCCATAGAGTATCCGGCAGTAGCTAATCTGGACGTGACAAACGCCCTTGTGGCAGCTGCGAAAGAAAAAGGACTTTCCTGTCATACAGGTGTTGTCCAGTGCAAAGACGCTTTTTACGGACAGCATGAGCCTGAAGCAATGCCAGTTGGTTATGAGCTGCTCAACAAATGGGAGGCCTGGAAGAAAATGGGCTGTCTTGCTTCCGAAATGGAATCTGCAGCGCTTTTTATCGCAGCTGGCAAGCTTCGTGCCAGAGCTGGCTCCTGTTTCCTTGTGCTTGCAAATCAGGAAAGAGAGAAGCTGGGACTGGATAATCCGGTTGTGCATGATACAGATATGGCAATCCAGGTGGCTGTTGAAGCTGTGAGAAAGCTGATCCGGGAGGATTCGTCGAATTAAGACCGTGACATCGCAATCTGCACGCCCCACTTTGCGTTACATTTTGCCTGAATTCGATTGCCGTAGCCCATTACGGCGCCCTCATTCGGGCGAAATCTCCCACAAATTGTGACGAACATCTTGCAGTTACTTAATATTCGATGTACTAGACAATTAAATAAAGAACAGATATGAATCCTGCCAGTAAATTGCGATACAGTAATTTCGGGCAATATAAAGAGACAACAGAAATGAGGAAAATAAATGGACGTAAAAGAGATTTTAAAACATGTGGATCATACCCTTCTTCTCCAGCCATCTACCTGGGAAGAAATCAAACAGATTTGTGACGATGCGATGGAATACGGAACTGCATCCGTATGCATTCCGCCAAGCTATGTAAAACAGGCAGCAGAATACATGAATGGAAAAATGGCAGTGTGCACGGTTATCGGTTTCCCAAATGGCTACATGACAACAGCAGCCAAGGAATTTGAAACAAAAGATGCTCTTGCAAATGGTGCTTCCGAAATCGATATGGTAATCAATATCGGCTGGCTGAAAGATCAGAAATATGACCTGATTGAGAACGAGATCCGCACCTTAAAAGCTGCATGCGGTGACAAAATCCTGAAAGTTATCATTGAAACCTGCTTCCTCACAGATGAGGAAAAAATTAAAATGTGCCAGATTGTAACAGAAGCAGGCGCAGATTATATTAAGACCTCTACCGGTTTTGGCGGTGCAGGTGCAACCTTTGCAGACATTGAGCTTTTCTCCAGACATATCGGACCAAATGTAAAGATGAAAGCAGCAGGCGGAATTTCTTCCCTGGAGGATGCAGAGAAGTTCCTTGCACTTGGTGCAGACCGACTGGGAACCAGCCGAATTATAAAAATTGTAAAAAATGAGAAAGCCACAGGATATTGATCTGGTCATTGATTGTAAAGGCGAACAGATGCTGTCTCCGGAATTGATCAGATTATAACGACGTTCATCGAGAAGAGCATTATGTTGTCAGAGACAATCAGAAAATGTGAATGATAAGAGAGGTGTGAAAATGGAAAAAGAGATGATTAACCAGCTGATTGATACAGCAATCCACCAGCTGAAATATTCCTATACACCATATTCCAATTTTAAAGTAGGCGCAGCCCTCCTTGCAAAAAACGGGCAGGTTTACACAGGCTGCAACATTGAAAATGCCGGGTATACAGCCACAAACTGTGCGGAGCGTACCGCTTTTTTTAAGGCAGTAAGCGAAGGCGTGAAAGAATTTCAGGCAATCTGTGTCGTTGGCGGTAAGGCTGGCGTGCTCACAGAATATGCAGCTCCCTGCGGCGTGTGCCGACAGGTCATGATGGAGTTTTGCAACCCGGAAACCTTCCAGGTCATTCTGGCGGTGGACAAAGAGCATTATGATGTGTATACACTAAAACAACTCCTGCCGTTAGGATTCGGACCTTCTAATCTGGCATGAAAGCTGCTGACTGGAGAATAGTATTATGAAGTATGCCGGAAAATGCCAAAAACAGAGTGATCTGGCATTGAATCCGGTGGTTATAAGGCAGCATAAAGAATTGCAGGAGAAAAAATTATGACAATCGAACAATTAAAAGCACTACCAAAGGCAGAGCTTCACTGTCATCTGGATGGGTCTTTAAGCCGGAAGTTCATGGAGCGTCAGCTGGGAAGAAGGGTACAGCAGGAAGAGCTTAGCGTGTCCGATGACTGCACAAGCCTTGCAGAATACCTGGAGAAATTTTCGCTTCCGGGTCAGTGTATTATGGATGAAAAAGGGCTTGAGGCAGCTGGCTACGATGTACTTCGCACCATGAGCCAGGAAAATGTACGCTACGCAGAAATCCGTTTTGCACCTCTTCTTTCAGAGACCTCCGGAATGAACTGTCGTGCTGTGATCGAGGCGGTATTAAAAGGCCTTGAGCGGGGCAGAGCAGACTTTGGAACGGAGTTTGGTGTGATTACCTGTGCCATGCGTCATCACAGCCAGGAGGACAACAGCCGGATGATAAAAACAGCCCGTGAATATCTGGGATATGGTGTATGTGCAGCGGATCTGGCAGGTGCGGAAGCAGCATATCCCATGGCACAGTTTATGGAGCTTTTTCAGAATACCCGTAAGCTGGAGATGCCTTTTACCCTTCATGCAGGAGAGTGTGGAAGCGTACAGAACATTGTGGATTCTGTAAAAGCGGGAGCTGGCAGGATTGGACATGGAATCGCCATGCGAGGCCATTATAATATTCAAAAAGAGCTGGCTGACAGAGGCATTGGAATTGAAATATGTCCTATCAGCAATCTTCAGACAAAAGCGGTAAAAAGTCCGTCAGAATATCCCATCCGGGAATTTCTGAACACAGGATTGAAGGTTTCCATAAACACGGACAACCGTACAGTGAGCAACACAAGCCTTACCAAAGAGCTTCAGTTCATCCAGAACACGTATGGCATTCAGGAGGAAGAGATACGGCTGATGATGAAGAATGCAGTGGATACGGCATTTGCCACTGATGAGGTGAAAGCGAGATTGTATTCTGAACTGGGAATAAAAGGATAAAATATTGGAAACGAGGGATTTTATTTTGAAAAAATATGAAAGGATTTTCGTGATCGTTCTGGATTCTCTGGGAATCGGTGCCATGCCGGATTCAGAGAAATTCGGGGATGTGGGAGTGGATACATTCGGACATATTCTGGATAAAATGGGCTCCCTGGAAATACCAAATCTTAAGAAGCTTGGAATGTTAAATCTTCATCCGGCAGGAAATATGCAAGGTGTGGAGAAGCCGATTGGCCGTTACATGCGCGTAAGCGAAGCCAGCAATGGTAAGGATACCATGACCGGCCATTGGGAAATGATGGGAATTAAGACAGAGAAGCCGTTTAAGACTTTCACAGACACTGGCTTTCCGCCGGAGCTGATTGCGGAACTGGAGAAGCGCTGCGGTAAGCGCGTGATTGGAAACAAGAGCGCCAGCGGAACGGAGATCATTGAAGAGCTTGGGGAAGAAGAAATTAATACAGGTGCCATGATCGTGTATACTTCAGCCGACTCTGTTCTTCAGATCTGCGGAAATGAGGAAACCTTTGATCTTCAGAATTTGTACCGCTGCTGCGAGATTGCAAGAGAAATTACACGGAAAGATGAATGGCGTGTAGGCCGTGTCATCGCCAGACCATACGTTGGCAAAAAGAAAGGTGAGTTCAGGCGAACAAGTAATCGGCATGACTATGCTTTGAAGCCAACAGGTCTGACTGCATTAAATGCGTTAAAGGATAATGGGCTGGATGTGATCGGTGTAGGGAAGATCAACGATATTTTCTGCGGCGAAGGAATCACAAAGACCTATCATTCTGACAGCTCCGTACACGGCATGGAGCAGACCATCCAGATCTGCAAAGAGGATTTCAGGGGACTTTGCTTTGTGAATCTGGTTGATTTCGATGCCCTGTGGGGACACAGACGAAACGTGGAAGGCTACGGCAAGGAAATCGAGAAGTTTGACAGGAATCTGGGCATTCTTTTGGAAGAGCTTCGGGAGGATGACCTTCTTATTCTTACCGCGGACCACGGGAATGATCCCACCTATAGCGGCACTGACCATACCAGAGAGTATGTTCCCTTCCTGGCTTATTCCAAGACTATGAAAGAGGGTGGCCCCCTTGAAAACGAGGATACTTTTTCCGTTATTGGCGCATCAGTAGCAGATAATTTTGACGTGAAAATGCCGGAAGGAACTATCGGACATTCCATTCTTGAGAAATTATGCTAAAATAGAAAAGCAGCTGTTGGATAGCGGTTGTTCATCCGGTGGATTGTCTGCTTTTGCGGCAGAAGCCGGATAGAAACAAATGATTTGCAGCACATGGCAGAAGATGAGGAAATCATATGAAACACACCTATTTACACGATGTACTTCCATTCCTTCGTGAACTGGAACGTGAGAAACAGAAACAATTTGAGGCGTATTTCCGTACTGCGCCATTATGGCTTATGGACCTGTTTCAGAGTGAGATAATGGAAGCCGGAACTACTTTTATCAGGGAAAATGAACCGGCAGATACGATTTTCTTTGTTGCCAGAGGAAGGGTAAAAGCCACTGATTACCGGATTTCCGGCATTGCCTATGATTTTATGAAGCCTATGAATCTCATTGCGCTTGGTGGTATGGAGGTGATCCTGGGACAGGATACCTACCAGACCACCCTGCAGACAGAGACAGAGTGTATTGTTACCAAGCTTCCAAGAGCGCAGTATGAGAAATGGATTTATTCAGATACGGAAGCTTTTCGCATGGAGGCAAAGCTTACCTGTGCTTCCCTGTTGGAGGAAGAGCGGCGGAACCGTCTGTACCTGTTTTTGGAAGGGGCTGACAGATTAGCTGTACTCTTCTCGGAATGGTTCGAAAAATATAACAAAAATGACATTTTATGCATCGGCGAAAGCCGGCAGAATATGGCAGATGAGACAGGCCTTTGCCTGAAAAGCATCAGCCGCGCCATCAAGAAGTTTCAAGCAGAACAGCTGATCGTGAAAAAAGGCAATCAGATCTACATCGACAGGGAGCAGTACGAAAGGCTAAAGCAGACTGTTGATGAGAAAATCGGCAACGTATAAACGGAAAACAAGACTATGGCAAAACGCATGGTATTGAAGGCTTTCTGTTTATATGAAAATAATGTTATAAGCTGTCCTGGCAATAAGCCGGATAGCTGCAGATAAAGGAGAAGGTGTACATGAGCGATTTATATCAGAAATTAGAGACTTGCCTTGCAAGTGTCAGAAAAAGGACAGATTTTAAACCGGAAGTGGCGCTGATCCTGGGATCCGGCCTTGGAGATTATGCAGATGAGATCCAGATCGAAACCACCATTGACTATACAGAGATTGAAGGTTTTCCAACCTCCACAGTTGCAGGCCACAAAGGCAGATTTGTATTTGGATATGTGAAAAATGTGCCGGTTGTGATCATGCAGGGAAGAGTGCATTACTATGAAGGCTATCCAATGACGGATGTAGTTCTTCCCACAAGATTGATAGGCATGATGGGGGCGAAGAAGCTGTTTCTTACAAATGCAGCCGGTGGAGTGAACCCGAATTTTAAACCAGGCGATTTTATGATGATCACCGATCACATTACCACAGGAATTCCAAGTCCGCTGATCGGACCGAACATTGAGGAGCTGGGATGCAGATTTCCGGATATGAGTGAGGTATACAGCAGACGTCTGAGAGAGGTGATCCGCGCCAGTGCGGAAAAATGTGGTATAGGTCTCCAGGAGGGCGTATACGTGCAGTTTACAGGCCCTGCCTATGAAACTCCGGCTGAAGTGAGAATGGCGGCTATATGGGGCGGTGACGCAGTTGGAATGAGCACTGCATGTGAGGCAATGGCAGCCCGTCATATGGGAATTGAAGTGTGCGGAATTTCCTGTATCACCAACATGGCAGCTGGCATTTCGAAACAGGAGCTGAACCACAAAGAGGTTCAGGAGACAGCAGACAGAGTGGCGAAATCCTTTAAGAAGCTGGTGACAGAAATCATAGCCGGTATGTAGTCGCGAGGAAGTGCGGGTTCCATAAGAGGCAGCGCAAACCAAAAGGTATCACGTAACAAAGGAGAAAAGTAATAATATGGGAATTGTTGTAATCGGTGATGTTTTTATCGATGTGAAAGGGTATTCCACAGCACCATTTATTCCTGGAGGAAGAAATGCCGGTGTGATCCAGCAGATCCACGGCGGCGTAGGAAGAAATGTAGTGGAAGATATTGCCAATATAGAGTTGAAACCAACCTTTGTCAGTCTGGTAGATGACGACGCTATGGGGGATGATGTGATCCGCAAACTGGAGCGTCATAAAGTAGATACCAGATATATGCGTAAGGTAAAAAACGGCATGGGAACCTGGCTGGCTGTCTTTGACCAGGACGGAGAGGTGGTGGCATCTATTTCCAAACGTCCGGACCATCGTCCGATAGAGCAGATCCTGGATGAACACGGAGATGAAATTTTCCAGGATGCGGACAGCGTTGTGATCGAGATCGATATTGACAAGGAAATTGTGAAGAAGACCTTTCACTATGCAGAGAAATACGGCAAAAAAGTATACGCTCTTGTATCGAATATGACCATTGCAATCGAAAGACGTGACTTCTTAAGGCGGACAGCCTGCTTTGTATGCAACCAGCAGGAAGCGGGCATCCTGTTTTCTGAGGATTACGGTGACCTGAAGCCTGAAGAAATGGCCCGGTGTCTGGCAAAAAGGATCCAGTCCGCCCATATTCCAAAGATGGTGATTACCATGGGAAGTGATGGTGCAGCTTATGCAGATCAGGAAGGAAAATGGGGCGTTTACCCAGCTATGAAGGTAGATGTGGTTGACACCACAGGCGCGGGAGATGCCTTTTTTGCAGGTGTGTGCGTAGGCCTTACCTATGGAAAAACAATGAGAGAGGCATGTGCCATTGGTACCCGTCTTTCCTCAACTGTAATTTGTACCTCAGAGAACATTTGTCCGAGATTTATGCCGGAAGAATTTGATCTTGACAGGTAGGAGAAGAATATGGAAAGTCTTATTATAGGAATTGCCGGCGGCTCCGGCTCCGGTAAATCTACTTTTACAAACAGAATTAAAAAGCGTTTTGGAGATGACGTAGTAGTCCTTTATCACGACAATTATTACCGCAGACAGGATGGAATCCCTTTTGAGCAGCGTGTGACTGTGAATTACGACCATCCGGATTCCCTGGAGACAGAGCTTCTGGTGGAGCATCTGAAACTTCTGAGGCAGGGGAAAGCTATTGACTGTCCGGTTTACGATTATTCCCAACATAACCGTTCCGACAAGATCCTTCATATCACCCCAAGTCCGGTGATCCTTGTGGAGGGAATCCTTCTTCTGGCAGATCCCAGAGTGCGTGAGCTTCTTGATATTAAGGTCTATGTGGAAGCTGACGCCGATGAGCGTATCCTCCGCCGGATTTCTCGTGATGTGGAAGAGCGGGGAAGAGACTTGAATGGAATTATTAAACAGTACTTAAATACAGTGAAACCCATGCATTACCTTTATGTAGAGCCCACGCGTTCCAAGGCTGATATTGTGATCAACAGCGGAAAGAATGACGTGGCGTTTGATCTGTTTGTTTCGAAAATCAGTATGGAATTGGAAAAACGGAAGCAAGGGTAATTACAGAAGATGTTTGTTGTAGGCTGTAAACATTGATGTGATGATGCGGCAGAATTAGCAAATGAAAGTTGCTGTTTACGAAATGGATGAGAATTTCGGCATAAAGAATTTTTCTGCGAAATTGGTAGATGGCAACAGATAAAAAGATACAGGAGATCAGAATGTCACAGGAAAAAGAGAACAGACAGCATGAGAATGCGCAGAGTGTGCAGGAGGGGCAGCAGCCTCATAAGCGCAGAGTGCGCTACAAGGGCAGATACCCGAAAAAATTTGAGGAGAAATATAAAGAACTTCAGCCAGAGAAATACCAGGATACCATTCAGCATGTAATGCAAAAAGGGAATACCCCGGCAGGCATGCATATTTCTATTATGGTAAAAGAGATTATTGATTTTCTGGAGATCAAACCAGGACAGATTGGCTTTGATGCCACACTTGGCTACGGCGGTCATACAAAGGCCATGCTTCAGTGCCTGCAGGGACAGGGACATATGTATGCCACTGACGTAGACCATGAGGAAGCCGCCAAGACAAAGAAGAGACTGGAAGATCTTGGCTTCGGTGAGGATATTCTGACCATTAAACTTCAGAATTTCTGTACCATTGATGAGATTGCCAAAGAAGTAGGAGGTTTTGATTTCCTTCTTGCTGATCTCGGCGTGTCCTCCATGCAGATTGATAATCCCAAGAGAGGTTTTTCCTTCAAAGCAGACGGACCTCTGGATCTGCGCCTGAATCAGGAAGCCGGGATCAGTGCGGCAGAGCGCCTGGAACATATTACCCGGGATGAGCTTGCAGGAATGCTTTATGAAAATTCAGACGAGCCATACTGTGAGGGGCTTGCCAAGGCAATCACAGATGAGATCCGCAAGGGAAACCACATGGATACCACCACAAAGCTTCGCCAGGTCATTGAGAAAACTTTGGATTTCCTTCCGGAAAAAGAGAAGAAGGAGACCATCAAAAAGACCTGCCAGCGTACTTTCCAGGCCCTTCGGATTGATGTGAACCGGGAGTTTGAGGTTCTGTATGAGTTTATGGAGAAGTTGCCGGGAGCACTGAAGCCTGGTGGAAGAGCGGCAATCCTTACGTTCCATTCAGGAGAGGATAAGCTGGTGAAGAAAGCGCTGAAGGCTGGATACAAGGAGGGAATTTATTCCGATTATTCCAAAGATGTGATCCGTCCGTCAGCCCAGGAATGTGCCCAGAATGGACGCGCACGGTCTACGAAAATGCGCTGGGCGATTAAATCGGAGTAAACGCGATAAATACGCTGCGCGAGTTTGGCTCGCCTATCAAGTAAATGAGACAAAGCACGCTCTGCGAGTTTTATTCGTTATCGCGTCAGTCACCAAGGTTTTTCGTGCAGGCACGAACTTTGGCTCGCCTAGCGCATAAATAAAATGGGGAGGAACCGCATCACTGCAGTTCCATCCCCCATATTTTACAATCTCTGGTTCCCACAACCATATAACTTTGATATACAGCAGGAGATGCTTCGATGACTCCCTCACTGATCTGGTGGCAGTCAAGAACATCTCCTGTTTTTCCATCCAGAAGATAGATATGTCCTGTGCTGTTGCAGTAGAGAACCTTTCCGCTGCCATCCGGATTGTATACACATACAGGTGAAGACCAGGCATAGGCAGATTCATGTTCCCAGTTTACTTTCCCGCTATTTTTATCAATGCATGCAAGTACACCTTGTGCCTGTCCGCCGGTTCTGGCAACAGTCACATAAATGTTATCCGACAATTCTTCTTTTCCAACAGCGATGGTAGACTGTACACCACCTGAAACACTGTCCTCGGAGGAACAGTCGTAAGAGGTCTGCCAGATGACCTCTCCTGTCTCCGCATCAATTTTCCAGACAGGAACCTCTGCAGTGGTGCTGCTTCGCCAGCCCAGACGGAAAGAGGTGCTGACATACAGGTAAAGGTGTCCGTCCTCCACAGACAAAACAGGAGTGGAGTTGGAGTCATCCAGAATATCCTGCACCCATACAAGCTGCAGGGTATTCAGATCCAGGCACATCAGATTGCCGCCGTTATCAGCAATAAAAAGATAACCGTCATAGATGGCTGCGCTGTCCTCCATGCCAAGCCAGTAGGAGCCTACGCTGGTACGTGTTCCGTAGTAGCGCCATTTTACAATGTGATCCGGATTTATGGACAAGGTGCCTGCTTCCGGGTCATAACTGGTATTCAGTTTGATCAGATAAAGAATTCCGTTCTCGCCTGGATAGATCAGGGTATCTGTGGCAGCATCCACAAGGGCGGAGGAATCAAAGTAGCTTAAATTTCCGCGAAGGGAAAATTCATCATTATTTCCAAAGGTATACATCACACTGCAGTCCAGAAGATTCACAACAAAGACCCTGGCAGTGCCCTCATTGCTGTCATAACCTGCGCCCACATACATAATTGGATAACCTCTGGGATCAAGTGCACCTGCCCCTTTGAAGGTGAAACCAAGGTAAAGGGGATCTCTGGTAGCCTCGCCGGTTTCCAGATCCAGAAAATATACATAGCCGTCCATGCAGGCATAGATCACTTCCACAAGATCGTCTTTTTCCTTTGCCCAGTCGTACATATTCATGGACTTCTTTACTTCTTGGGACCATTTTTCCATAAGAGGCTGTCCGGTCCAGCCGCTTCCGGACCAGGTGGCATCTCCGTAAGTAATAGAGCCGGTTTTTGCTGTCCAGAGATCCTGGATTTTTCCATTTTTGATCTGTGTATTGCCATAGGCTGCAGTGTCACGGAAATTGTTTCCGCGGAAGGTGACGATTCCATCCACATCTGTGTAGCTGATTCCGGCATCAAAGGAGTGGGTATCGGTGGCGGTATAATCCGAAGCATTGGCAAGTATCTGTCCGTCCACCTCAATGTCTGTGGTTTCTATGTATAAAGAGGGTCTGGTGGAATCTACGGATTTAGGAGAAAATTCTGCCGGTCTTGCCATTGCGGCCTTTACAGCGGCAAGAGAGTTGGAGTCATTCATGTCCAGACCGCTGGCTTCCTCAACCATGGAAACTGTATTTACATTTTCCCGTATCCTTTTTACGAGGAAAACTCCTCCCAGTATAATAACTGCTGCAATGATCAGGATCCCTTCTGTAAGAAGAAGTTTTCGGAAGAAATATTTTTGCTGCAGCTGCTTTTTTCGTTTCCCTACTTTTCTTTTCATAATTCTGAATCCTTCCCTGTTCATTTGGCAAAAATTATACAAGGTATGACTGGGAAATTCAAGATGTTAAGAGTTGTTTGGGAAATTCAATTTTCAAATTGGGAAAAGGGGTGCAATCTTTTTTCTTGACAGTGTATGGCCTGGCTTGTTAAAATATTATTTATCGTGTGAAAAGGAGGAGAAAACATGCTGAAAGTATGGATCGTAGGATCTGAAGGCCAGATTGGCGAGGCAATTAATGAAGTGCTGGATCCGTTGGAAATTGAAGTTTTGAATACAGACAAAAATGCGCTTGATATTACAGAAACAGACGAAGTTCTTCATTTTGGAGAGATCAACCGTCCGGATGTGATCATCAACTGTGCTGCGATCACAGACGTAGAGCTTTGCGAGAAGCAGCCGGAGGAAGCATTTCGTGTAAACGCTTTAGGCGCCCGTAACTTAAGCCTTGTAGCAAGAAAAACAGGGGCAAAGATGGTGCAGCTTTCCACAGACGACGTTTTTGACGGTCTGGCACAGAAGCCGTACACGGAGTTTGACAATACAAACCCTAAGACTGTTTACGGAAAATCCAAGTGCGCCGGGGAGAATTATGTGAAGGAGTTTACCCACAAGCACTTTATCATCCGAAGCAACTGGGTATTCGGAAAGGGAAATAACTTTGTAAACCGTGTTCTGGAGGCTGCAGATCAGGGCAGAGCTCTTGCTGTAGCTGAGGATCAGTATGGTTCCCCTACAAGTGCCAAAGATCTGGCAAGAATTATCCTGCATCTGATCCGCACCAATGAGTACGGAACCTATCATGCAACCTGTCAGGGCGTTTGCAATCGTTATGAATTTGCAAAGGAGATACTTCGCCTTGCAGGCAAAGAGGAGCAGCTGAATCCGGTACCTACCCCGCAGTCTGATCTTTCTTCTGCCAGACCTGCATATGCAGTTCTGGATAATTTCATCCTTCGCATTATCGATGTATATGAGATGCCTGGCTGGAAGGATTCTCTGGAAGAATTTATGAAAGAAAAACGGGAGGGCTAAGATGAGCGCGAAGAAAGAAAAGAATGTAAAAGAGAAAAAGAAGATCAGCTTAACCAGTATGATCTTTATTGCGCTGATCGCCGGAGCAATCACAGGAATGGTTCTCCATTACCTGGTGCCGGATAGCAGTGTGAAGAATGATGTGATCGTTGAGGGAGTGCTGTACGTTCTTGGGCAGGGATTTATCCGCCTTATGAAAATGCTGGTAGTACCTCTTGTTTTCTGCTCACTGGTATGTGGAAGTATGGCTATTGGTGATACTAAGAAGCTGGGAAATGTAGGTGGAAAAACACTTGCATTTTATCTGGTCACAACAGCGGTGGCAGTTGCAGTTGCCCTTGGAATCGGAACTCTTTTGAGACCGGGAATTGGTCTTGATATGAGTAAGATCCAGGTAAATGCTTCCGATATTGAGACTATGGAGTCCACCTCTCTGGTTCAGACCATTCTCAATATTATTCCAGATAACCCCATCAAGTCCCTGGCAAGTGGGGAAATGCTTCAGATCATAGTGTTTGCTTTGATCATTGGTGTGATCCTGGCAAAGCTTGGGGAGCGTGCGGAGACCGTTTCCAATTTTATCAGCCAGTTTAATGATATTATGATGGAAATGACTATGATGGTTATGAGTCTGGCTCCCATTGGTGTATTCAGTCTGATCGCAAGAACCTTTGCAACCATTGGTTTCAGCGCATTTGTGCCTCTGGCAAAATATATGATCGCAGTTCTGATCGCTCTGGCAATCCAGTGTTTTGGTGTATACCAGATTTTGCTGAAGCTGTTCACAGGCCTGAATCCGGTGAAGTTTATCAGAAAGTTTTTCCCGGTTATGGCCTTTGCCTTTTCCACTGCAACCTCCAATGCGACTATTCCGCTTTCTATTGATACGCTGTACAAGAAGATGGGTGTTTCCAAGAAGATTTCTTCTTTTACCATACCTCTTGGTGCGACTATCAATATGGATGGTACTTCCATTATGCAGGGAGTTGCGGTTATGTTCGCTGCCCAGGCTTTTGGAATCCAGCTGACTCCTATGGATTATATTACAGTAATCGGAACAGCCACACTGGCTTCCATTGGTACCGCAGGTATTCCAAGTGTTGGACTTGTTACTTTGACTATGGTATTTAATTCTGTTGGTCTTCCAGTTGAGGCAATCGGTATTATCATGGGTATTGACCGTATTCTGGATATGGCGAGAACAGCGGTTAATATTACAGGTGATGCTGTTTGTACGACCATTGTGGCTTGCCAGAATGGGGCTGTGGATAAAGAAGTGTTTAATAAAGCTGAATAAAAATATTGGCGTGTGTATGTGAGTTTAGAGCGTGTTTGAAAAATCATTCCCGCAATCTGCACGTCCCACTTTGCGGGAGATTTCACCCGAATTCGGTTGCCGTAGCCCGCTACGGCGCC
>OLND01002653.1_pt1 | contig 15630 bp, 9 predicted proteins | sample 1672031 | NCBI WGS metagenome assembly OLND01 (sample SAMEA3136638, study PRJEB25190) | human gut metagenome | biome: human gut; feature: human-associated habitat; material: faeces | place: Austria | collected 2013
CGCCTCTTCAACCGTCGGGTGCGGGCGCATGGCTGCCAGCAGCTGGCGGGCCGTCATGCCGTTGGCAATGGCCTGACTGAGCTGGCCGATCATATCGGTCGCATGCTCGCACATGAGCTGCGCGCCGAGCAGCACGCCGGTCTGCGCGTGGGCGACGACCTTCATAAAGCTGCGGCCGGTGCCTGCGATCATGGTGCGGGCGTTGGCAAAAAGCGTGCACTTGCCGACCTTGACCGGGATGTCGCGCGCCTTGCCGTCGGCCTCGGTCAGGCCGACGGAGGCGATCTCCGGGCGGCAATAGACGCAGCCGGGGACGAGGTCCAGCCGGACGCTCGGCGTGCGGCCCGCAAGCCGCTCCACGCAAGCCGTTCCCTGCGCCGCCGCGACGTGGGCCAGCTGCACCGGGGACGAAACATCGCCGATGGCATAGATTCCGGGAATGCTCGTCTGCCCGTTTTCATCCGTATGGATGCGGCGGCCGTCCGTCTCCGGCTGGAGGCCGTCTGCGAACAGGCCCTTCCAGTTCGGGCTGCGGCCGAAGGCCGAGAGCACGGCCTCGCCCGTGACAGCGTCTTCCTTGCCGCGGGTGGTAAAGTGGACGGTCAGACCGTCCTCGCCCTGCTCGACGCGCTGGACCATGGAGTTGGCAAACACGCGCACGCCCTGCTTCTTGAGCAGCTGTGCAAGGTTCTGACCGAGCTCGCGGTCCATACCGGGCAGCAGGCGGTCAAGGCCCTCGATCACGGTAACCTCGCAGCCGAGGTCGCTGTAGAACGTGGCAAATTCCACACCGATGACGCCGCCGCCCATGATGACGATGGAGCGGTAGAGGCGGTCCGTTCCCTTAAGCAGCTCGTCCGAGGTCATGGCAAGCTCCAGGCCGGGAATGGGCGGGCGGGCCGGAACGGAGCCGGTGGCGATGAGGATATGATCCGCCGTGACGGTCCCGGCATCCTGCCCGGTGATCTCGACGCAGCCGGGAGCTGTGATGCGGGCGCGGCCGCGCAGTAGCGTGACCTTCGCGCTGCGGAACAGGCCCTCGATGCCGCTGCTGAGCGTCTGCGAAATTTCGTCCTTGTGGCGGTACAGCGCCGGAAGGTCGAGGCTCGCGCCATCTGCGCAGACGCCCGCGCAGTGGTGCGCATCGCTCCAGACCTGCGAGGCGTGCAGCAGAGCCTTCGTCGGCACACAGCCGCGGTTCAGGCAGGTGCCGCCGCACTCGCGGTCCTCAATAACAGCCGTATGCAGGCCAAGCTTCGCGGCGCGCAGCGCGGCGGTATAGCCGCCGGGGCCCGCGCCGATGACGATGAGTTGATAGTCTGCCATAGGCACTCCTTTCAAATTTCCTGCTCGCCGAGCAGGGCGCACAGGTCGTCCGCGATCTGACAGCAGGCGGCCACCTCGCGCACGCGGCCGCACAGGTCCGCCACGCGGAAGCGGCAGCCGCGCAGGGCCTTCGCCAGCGGCGCGGCAAACTCCGCGTCCATCGAATCGGTGTAGACGGCCGCATCGCGGCAGACGCCCTCCTCGACCTGCAGCTCCAGCGTGATCTCGCCCCAGGGGTAGCGCGCTCCGCAGGAGAACGGGAACGGCTGCGCTCTGCCGTAGATCCAGTCATAGGAGGCAAAGCGCATGCGGCGGGCCTCGATCTCCGAGGCATCGAGCTGCGATTCCGTGATCGTGGTGACCGGCAAACCGTAGACATCCGCAAACGCCTGCGCCATGGCCTGCTGCATCTGCGAAATGCGCAGACCCGGATGCAGCTCGGACAGGTTCACAACGCGCGACGGCACGGACGCGACGCCCTTGCTCTGCAGCTTGCGCTGCGACGGCGTCAGGTATTTGCCGAGGTTGGCCATGTCGACCGAGACGAGCAGCGTCCCGTTGTGGAACGAGCAGCCGTTGTGGTGATAGAACGAATTGCCGGAGAATTTCCGCCCGGCGGCCAGAATGTCGTTGCGCCCGGAGAAGCTCGCCTCGATGCCGAGGGAGCGGCAGGCCTCGACGATCACACGCTGCTGCCGGTGCAGATCGTACTCCGCCGTGGGCAGGCTGAACGTGAAATTCAGATTTCCCATATCGTGATACACAGCGCCGCCGCCGGAGAGGCGGCGGGAGAGCTTCCCGCCGTCCTGCTCCAGAAGCGCCGTGCGGCACTCCTGCCAGGCATTCTGATTCCGGCCGATGACCACGGTATGGCGGTTCTGCCACAGATAGAGGATGCAGGTATCCGCCGGGACCGTATCGGTCAGGTATTGCTCCAGCGCGAGGTTATGATACGGATCGGTGTTGTCCGTGCAGAGGTACAGCAGCTTCCGGATCATGCGCGCGTCCACCTCAGGATGGGATTGCGGGCAGCCTGCACCTCATCCGGACGGCCGATCTGCGCATGATGCGGCGCAGCGTGCATATATTCCGGGTCCTTGTGGCCAAGCTCATAGAGCTTGCGGAAAATTTCCGCCGCCTCGTCGAGCGTTTCCCGACTCTCGGTCTCCGTCGGCTCGAGCATGAGGGCCTCATGCACGATGAGCGGGAAGTACATTGTGGGCGGATGCATGCCATAGTCGATGAGCGTCTTGGCGACATCCAGCGCGGAGACGCCGGTCTCCTTCTTGAACTCGCTTAGATCGAGAACGAATTCATGCATGCAGATGCGGTCAAACGCCGGGCGGAACGTGCCCGCCATGCGGCGCATGAGATAGTTTGCGTTCAGAACGGCATTCTGCGCCGCCTCGGGAACGCCCTCGCGGCCGAGCGTGAGCAGATAGGCCAGCGCGCGCACCACGACGAGGAAGTTGCCCGCAAACGCGCGCACCTGGATGTGGCCCTCGCCGTCCAGCGTGGCGGAATGCGGCAGATAGGGCTTCAGGAAGTCCTTGCAGCCGACCGCGCCCGCGCCGGGGCCGCCGCCGCCGTGCGGCGTGGAGAACGTCTTGTGCAGATTCAGATGGATGCAGTCAAAGCCCATGTCGCCGGGGCGCACGACGCCCATAACGGCGTTCAGGTTCGCGCCGTCGTAGTAGCACAGGCCGCCCGCCTCGTGGACAAGACGCGTGATCTCCAGAATGTTTTCGTCAAAAATGCCGACGGTGTTTGGGTTCGTCAGCATCAGGCCCGCGGTGTCGTCGCCGAGCACGGCCTTGAGCGCCTCAAGATCGACGCAGCCGTTCGGCGCGGACGGGATATTCACGACCTGATAGCCGCACATGGCAGCTGTAGCCGGGTTCGTGCCATGCGCGGAATCCGGAACGATGATCTTCGTGCGCTTCTTGTCGCCACGGGCATCGTGATACTGCTTGATGAGCAGCACGCCCGTGAATTCGCCGTGCGCACCGGCAGCGGGCTGGAACGTCATGCCGTCCATGCCCGTGATCTCACACAGATACTGCTGCGCAAGCTCCAGCACACGACGGCAGCCCTGCACCGTATGGGCGGGAGCCAGCGGATGGATGCCCGTAAAGCCAGGCAGCGCGGCCATTTCCTCGTTGATCCGGGGATTATACTTCATGGTGCAGGAGCCGAGCGGATAGAAGCCGCAGTTCACGCCGTGGACGTGGTGGTTCAGCTCCGTATAGTGGCGGCTGAGGTCCTGCTCGCTCAGCTCCGGCAGAACGAGAGCCTCCGCGCGGCGCAGGGACTCCGGCAGCGGTGTCTCCTCGACGTCACACGCCGGGAGGATGCTGCAGCGGCGGCCGGGAACGCTTCGCTCAAAGATCAGCTTCATTTGCTCAGCACCTCCTTCACGATGGCGATGGTGCGGTCCAGCGCTTCGCGCGGGACCTTCTCCGTGGCGCACCACAGGATGCCGCCCTCCAGCGGAAGACCGCCGAGGATATCGGCCTGCTCCAGCGCAGCAAGGATCTCGTCCTGCTTCGGCAGATCCGTGACAAACTCATGGAAGAATTCGCCGGAATAGCGCAGCGTCACGCCCTCGATGGTCGCAAGGCCGCGGGCAAGATAGTGCGCCTTGGCCATGCTCTGGCGCGCAGCCTCGGCAAGGCCATCCGGACCCATGGCGGAGAGATAAACGCCCGCCGTCAGCGCGCACAGCGCCTCGTTCGAGCAGATGTTGCTGCTGGCCTTCTCGCGGCGGATGTGCTGCTCGCGCGCCTGCAGCGACAGGACAAAGCAGCGCTCGCCGTGCGAATCGACCGTCTGGCCGACGATACGGCCCGGCAGCTTACGCATGTGCTTCGACGTAGCGGCCATGAAGCCGAGATACGGGCCGCCCCAGCCGAGGGGCATACCGAGCGGCTGTCCCTCGCCGACTGCGATATCCGCGCCGCACTCCTTCGGTGTCTTCAGGATGCCGAGGGCAATGGGGTTACAGCTGAGGATATACAGCGCGCCCGCTGCATGGATGATCTCGCCGAGCGCTTCGGCGTCCTCAAGCTGGCCGAAGAAGTTCGGCTGCTGGATGCACACGCCGGAGACGTCCCCGGCCGTCAGAAGCTCGCGCAGGGCGTCCGGATCGGTCTTTCCGTCCTTGACGGGGATGACGCGCAGCTCGTCGCCCGTGCCGTAGCAGTAGGTACGGACAGTGTTGATAACGTCGGGATGGGCCGCGCCGGAGATCAGCGTCACGCGGCGCTTGCGGTCGCGGCACATGGCTGCTGCCTCGGCGGCGGCGGTCGCGCCGTCATAGACGGATGCATTGGAGACGTCCATGCCCGTCAGCTCGCAGATCATGGTCTGATATTCAAAGATGGACTGGAGGATACCCTGGCTCAGCTCCGCCTGATAGGGCGTGTAGGCTGTCAGAAACTCCTCCTTCGCCGGGATATACTTCACGATGGAGGGGATGTAGTGGTCATAGGCTCCGGCGCCGCGGAGAATGGTGGAAAACACACGGTTCTCCCCTGCCAGCTCCGTCATGGTCCGCCGCACCTCCAGCTCGCTCATGCCGGACGGCAGATCGAGCGGCCGGTCCAGATACATGGACGCGGGCACATCGCCGTAGAGCTCGCGGAAGTCGTGCAGGCCGATGGCCCGCAGCATCTCCTGCCGCTCTTCGGGGGTGTTGGGAACATAGCTGCCCATGTCAGCCCTCCTGCGCGCAGAAGGCCTCGTAGGCGGCGGCATCCAGCAGCTCTTCCGTATCGGTCACCTGCTCGACCTTGATGAGCCAGTTGCCATAGGGATCGCTGTTCAACAGCTCGGGATGGTCCAGCAGCTCCTCGTTGACCTCGAGCACCACGCCGCTTACCGGGCTGATGAGATCGCTGACGGCCTTGACGGACTCGACATCGCCGAAGGCCTCTTCCGCCGTGACCTCGTCGCCGACGCCGGGCAGATTCACAAACACGACGTCGCCCAGCGCATCCTGCGCGAAGTCGGAAATGCCGACGACCGTGACGTCGCCCTCGGTCTTCACCCACTCGTGAGACTTCGTGTACTGCAGCTCAACAGGATAATTCATGGTAGTTCCTCCCAGATAAATTTTTCAGTATTTTTCATGTCGGTTTTCCGCCCCGCGGATGCGGGGCGGACTTTGTTGATTTCAGAAGCCGATCTCTCCGGCGAAGCGATCGAGCGCGGCATTGAACTCCGCGTCGTTGAAGCAGTAGTGCATCTTCGTGAAGCGGCTGCGCAGGCGAACGACATCCTCTGAGATATCCTTGCCGCGCAGGATGCAGTCTGCCATCAGCGCGGCCAGCTCGTCGAACTCTGCCGGGCCGAAGCCGAAGCGCGTCATCTCACTGACGCCCATACGCAGCGCGCCGCTGGCGGTGAAGCCCTCTTCCTCCGGCGTGGCCTGATAGTTCACAATGACGTTGTTCTCCTCGAGCCGTTCTGCGACCTCGGGGCCGGTGCCGTAGCCGACGGAGACGATGACCTGATGCGTTTCGGTGTAGTCGATGGCGGGATCGCCCTGCACATCGAGGCCCTGCGCCTTGAGCGCGCGGGCGAAGTGCTTTGCATTGGCGATGATGGCGCTCTGATAGGCATCCTTGAAGTGGTTCATCTCATAGGCGGCCATCAGCATGCCGAGCTGCGTGCCGAGGTGGTGGTTCGAGACGCTGCCCGGGAACGTGCGGCTCTCAATGGCCTCCCACAGGCCCCACTTGAGGTCCTCGCGCTGATAATTCACGCCGATGACGCCGCGCTGCGGGCCGAAGAACGTCTTGTGCGTCGAGCCGGTAACGATCTCCGCGCCGTCCGCAAACGGGTTCTGGAAGTGGTCGCCGATGAGGCCGAGCACATGGGCCATATCGTACATGATCGTCGTGGGGATGTTCTGCGCATCGACAAAGGCGCGGATCTCTGCGACCGGCTCGCGGTGCAGGACCATGCTCTTGCCGAAGATGATGAGCTCGGGGCGATACTCGTCGATGAGCTTCTTCGTGCCCTCGACGTCGATCTTGTAGATGTTGTCGCGGCATACTGGGAAGTTCACGACGGCCGTGCGCTCCGTCTTCGGATCGACGGCAACGTAGTCGCGCAGCGCGCCCATGGGCTGGGCCGACAGGTGGCCGCCCTTGATGATGTGGTTGTTCATGACATAGCCGAGGCGCTGCGGCGTGTGCTTGCGGTCGAGGCGGTTCTTCCAGTCCATAAGGGCGGAGAACGTGGCCATATTGCTCATCTGGCCGCTGACGACGCGCGTTTCGACCTGCGCGCAGCCGAGGTACAAGCGCATCTGCTCGACGAGCAGGCGCTCGACCTCGTCGATGAACTTCGTGCCCTGATAATAGAAGATATCCTTGTCATAGAACGACAGGACCTTCTTGTGCTCGGCATAGCGGCAGCTGGGGTCACTGGCACTGAGCATCTGCACGGCGTGGCTCGGCGTGTTCTCAGACGGAATGAGGTTGATGCACTGTTTCTGGCGCCACAGGTGGTTCTCCTCGGCCTTCTTCAGCAGCTCGAAGGCCTTGCCGGGCAGGTTCTCGAGAGAGCCGACGGGATCCTTCTCCTCCGGGCGATACAGCAGCGGACGCGCGAACGGCGGCGCGCTGACGCTCATATGGTTCGCGGGAATGACGGCCTTGAGCCGCTTGCCGCGGATATCGACCTCCACGGTGTCATCCGTGAGGATGTCGCTGTCGATGTAGCACAGGCCGATGGCGCGCTTGGCCGTCTCGTCGGTGATGACGGTCTGCAGGCCCTCGCCCTCGGCGACGTAATACGGAACCATCGTGCCGCTCGTCACCCAGCCGACCTGCTTCTCACCACGGTAGACGGGCATACCGGCGCGCATGACGCCGCGGTCGAGCAGCGTGATGGGCTGGATGCGGCGCGGCAGCACAGACAGATCGCTGAAGTCGCGGTTCATGATGCGCTTGAAGGCGGCAAACTGCTGCTCGAGCGGCTTGCGGCCGATAAAGTCGCCCTTCTGGGGCGCAAAGCTGACGGCAAACTTGGCCAGCGGCACGGCGAAGATCGGCATCTCGTTTCCGGCGGGATCAAGGCCCATCTCATGGCCGTACAGCGGCAGAGCAGCCTCGAGGCGAAGCGTGTCGCGCGCGCCGAGGCCGGCGGGCTTTGCGCCGAGCTCCACAAGGCGGTTCCACAGCCAGGCGGCGTCCTCACTGCGGCAGTAAACCTCAAAGCCGAGCGGCTCGCCCGTGTAGCCCGTCTTGGCCACGCGGACCAGGCGACCCTCGAGCGTGACGGTGCCGAGCGCGTTCTTCATCGGCTCGGTGAGCTGCACACCGCCGGAGAGCGTCATGAGGATGTCCTTGCACTTCGGGCCCTGCACGGCAATGGCCGCCCAGTCCTTCGTGATCTCCGTCATGGTACAGTTATAGTTCTTCATTGCCTCGCGCAGGTGCGCAAGGTCCTTTTCCGTGTTCGCCGCATTTACGACAAGCAGGAACCGTTCCTCTTCAAAGCGGTAGAGATAGGCGTCGTCGACGGCGGAGCCGTTCTCGGTGGGGATGATGCAGTACTGCGCCATGTTGAGGTCCAGACTCTCGACGTTGCTGCTGAGCACATGCTGCAGAAAGGCAACGCGGTCCGGGCCCTCGACGAGCACGCGGCCCATATGGGAGACGTCAAAGAGGCTGCAGGCATGGCGGGTATACAGGTGCTCTGCCACAATGCCGCTGGGGTACTGGATGGGCATCTCCCATCCGCCGAAATCCACCATAGAGGCGCCTGCCGCTACATGGACGTCATAGAGCTGGGTGCGCTTGAGTTCGCTCATTACTGGGTTCCTCCTTTATGATTTCGCCGCATTTCACGGCCGCCGGATATGAAAAAAGACACAAAGCCCCATGGCTTCGTGCCTCAGCTTGTCAAAAAGTCCCTTCGGGCTTTTTTCGCCAAGCGGACCTCCACCGGCTGTGCGGTGGAGGCCATTTTTTTGCGCATCAGGTGTTGAAGAAGTAGAAGCCCTCCGTCGGGGTGGGGATGGTGCCGTCCACAATGCCGTTCACGGCGTAGACGAAGAGGATGATATAGAGAATCAGCCACAGCACCGAGACGATCAGCCCGATGATGGACATGATGCGGCCCTTGCGGTTTCGCGGCAGGTCAAAGCCGGCGCGGCGGCGCGAGAGGGACGCGAACACGAGTCCGGCGATGCCGAACTGGATGCCGACAAAAAGCGTGACGAGGGAACAGATGCCGCAGACGAAGGCGACGATGGAAAACGCCTTTGCGGTTCCGGGAACCGGGCGCTGCGGCTCGGGGGCGGCAGGGATGACGTCCTGCTGCGGATCATAATTCTGCATGAGGGGGATCTCCTTTCTGATCGTTGGGTTCGGGGTGGGTATCGAGCCACTGCCGCCAGCCGTCCAGATCGTCCAGCTCCGGCGTGGTATCTTCTGCGTTTTCGGGCGTTTCGGCTTCTGCCGGGGCCTCCGGCAGGCTATCCGGCAGCAGGGCGAATTCCGTCACGGGCGGCACGTCCGCCTCGCCGCCGAACAGCGGGCGGCGGCGCAGGAGCAGCGCCAGCAGCAGGAACAGGCCGAGGCTCACGCCGGAGATGATCGCGCCGGTCTTCAGGCCGGGCGCGGTGTAGCGCAGCTCGACGGTGTGCTGCCCGGCCGTCAGCGGGAAGGCGATGACGGCGTCCGTCAGCCGGACGCTCTCGGACGAGGCGCTGGCCGTCTGCGCCAGCGGGACTTCAACGCCGTCCACATAGGCGCGCCAGCCGTTCTCGTAGGGAATGGATGTGTAGAACAGGCCGTCCTCTGCGGCGTCCACCGTGCCGGACAGGCTGGTGTCCGTGTCCTCCGTCACGTTCCAGACGCTCCGGGACAGGCGGGAAAGTCCCTCGTCGAACACGGCGTCGTTCTGCTCGGCCACGTCCAGCGAGATCGTGCCCTCCTTACCCTCGGCAACGGGGTAGGTCAGGGTGACGGTGTCGCCCGCCTTGAAGCAGCCAAGGCTGAACAGGCAGCGGACCTTGATATTGCGCGTGAACAGCCGTTCACCGTTGCGGTAGACGGTCAGGTCGTAGTTGCCGGACGACTTCGTCGTGGCGACGAGCAGGCCGTCCTGCGGCACGACATAGGAGATGCTCAGCTCGCTCTGCCCGTCGGCGTCCTGCGTGGAATAGCTGTACTGCGTGCCGCTCGTGCCGCTGGCGCGCAGATCGCAGGCCTCCGGCGCTTCGAGCGTGTCATATTTCAGGTGGGTATAGAGCGCGTCATCCAGCCCCGTGGCCATGCGGAACATTTCCTCCTGCTCCTTGATGGGGTTATAGACGTTCTGCTCCGCCACAAAGCTGCCCAGCGCAGGGTCCGCCACAAAGCCGAGGCCGAGATAGGCGCGGCTGCGCAGCAGCAGGACATTGCCGGACTGCGCGGCGACGGTCGTGTAGGACGTGTCGCGCTGCTGGCCGTCGCGGTCAATGAGGTATTCGAGGCCGCACATCAGGTTCGTGAACGGGCTGCTCTCATAATAGAGGTAGCGGTTGCTCGCGGGCCACGAGGCCAGACCGAGCGAACGGCTGAAGCGGTTGAAGCGGACGTTTGCCGACGAGGTGAAGATGGAAATACCACGGTAGCCGTTGAGCGCGGCGTCATTGAGCGTCTGGTAGGACGTGACCTCCACGCGGCCGCTGCCCTCGGGTACGGCCTGCAGGACGGCCTGCACATCCTCAGACTCGCGTGGATAGGACGAGCGGGACGTGAGCGAGACCTTTGCCACGCCCATGGCGATGCTGCAGACCATTTCTGCCCCGATGACGGCAAACAGCAGCGCCATGCTGAGGAGCTGCCGCCTGCGCTCCGGGCGATACAGCACGAGCGCAAGGCATACAATGGCCAGCGCCAGCGCGCTCAGGAGCATCCGGCGCAAGCTGCCCTCCAGCCCCAGCCCGCACAGGATAATGCCGAGGCAGACGGGAAGGATGACGAACAGATATCGCTTGCGGAAGCAGTCCAGCAGCGTCCACGCACGGTAGGCCATGACGATGAGCACAAAGCTGAACAGGAAGCTGAAGCGATAGGGGAGCATATTGGGGAAATGCCCGCCGTGCCAGTAATAATCCAGCGTGCGGAACAGGAAGCTCAGCAGGAAGAAGGCGAGAAGGCCGACGCTCAGGAGCTTTTCCCGCAGGCGGACCTTTTTGCAGCACAGGAAGAATACGGCCAGCGCCACGGCGGCAAAGCCGCAGTAGACGTTCGGCAGGCCCTCCATTTTTGTCGGCTCCGTCGAGGTGAGCAGGTTGGCCAGCACGCGCCGCGCGCCATAGGCAAGGCCCGGCAGCGTCTGCTCCTTCAGCAGGTCCAGCGTGCTCTGGCCCTCCGCGGCCTTGCCGGAGGCGTCCTCTGCGATGTTCAGCGCCAGCAGCTCCGGCGCCTCGTTCCCGGCGGAGTGGGTGTTCTGCAGGCCGTAGAGCGTCGGCAGCAGCAGAACGGCTGCCATGCCGACGCCGAGCAGCGTGCACAGCGCGATGCGGCAGAAGCGGCGGAAAAAGCACTTCCAGCCGTCCCAGCGGCAGATGCACCAGACAAAGAAGCTCAGCCCGACAAAGATGCAGCAGAAAAACGAAAGATAGTAGTTGCACAGCAGCGAGAGTGCCAGCGCCAGCGTATACAGGCGGAAGCGGCCCTCGCGCAGCAGGCTGACCATGCCCGCCAGCATCAGCGGCAGGAGGGCCAGCGCATCGAGCCAGATGATGTTCCAATAGTAGCCCGCCACAAAGGAGCACAGGGCGTACATCATGGAAAACGGCACGAGCGCAGGCTCGTTCCGGCGGAACGCCGTCCGCAGGAAGACGGCGAAGAACAGACCGGCCAGTCCGATCTTCGTCAGAACGAGCAGCGCGAAGAACTCCCGCAGCAGCGACGCCGGGACCAGCACGGACAGCAGGTACAGGGGACTGGAGAGATAGTAGGCATACAGCGGCAGGTAGCCGATGCCCATGCCTGCCTCGCGCAGGTACTGCAGCGAGCCGCCGGAGCGGAGCTTTTCCCGGAACGAGACGAAGAAGGGGTAATACTGATGCCACATGTCGTGCGCCAGCACCTGCCGGTCACCGAACGGCCACAGGCCGCCGAGCACGAAGCACAGCAGCATCACGCCGAATGGCACGAAGAACGACAGGACGAGATAGCGGCGCTTCCGCCGCGTGCGGTCAATTTTCTGCATGGGAGGGCCTCCTTTGCGCCATGCGGCGGAGAAGTTGGGGAATAGTTGCCTCGAAGCTCACGCCGTACCAGCGGGCGTCCGGTTCGCGCCGGGTCTCGGCGATGGTGTCCGCAACGTAGGCGGAGGCCAGCTCCATGGCATCGTGCACGCTCCAGCCGAGCGTCAGCGCGCCTGCGCAGGTGCTGGCGAACAGGTCGCCCGTGCCGTAGAACACGGCGGGAACATACGGCGCGCTGCACTGCGACACCGCGCCCGCGGCATCCATGCACGCCACGCCGACGCGGCCCGGCTCCGTCCGGACGCCGGTCAGGATGGCCGTGCGCGCCCCGAGCGCGAGCAGCCGCTCCAGGAGCGTGCGGATGTAGCTGTCGTCATGCGTCTCTCGGTATTCCAGCCCGGTCAGCAGGCAGGCCTCCGTGATGTTCGGCGTGATGAGGTCAGCCTGCGCGCAGAGCGTGCGGAGCACGGCGGGGAAGTCCGGCTCCAGCCCGGCATACAGCGCGCCGTGGTCGGCCATGACAGGGTCCACGAGCCGCATGGCGGGGAAGCGCGTGAAGAAGTCGAGCGCCTGATCCACCTGAGCCCTGCCGCCGAGATAGCCGGTGTAGATCATGTCGAACTGCAGGCCGAGCTGCTGCCAGTGGTCCGCGACCGGCGTGAGCGAGAGCGGCTCATAGCGGAAGCCCTCGAAGGCGGTGTGCGCCGAGAGAACGGCCGTCGGCAGCACGGCGCATTCCAGCCCCATGGCGGAGAGCACCGGCAGCGCAACGGTCAGCGAGCATTTTCCGATGCAGGACAGGTCCTGCATGGTGACGATTCGTTTCATAATCATGACTCCAGAGCGTAAGTTCATATTCATTATAACGCGCTTTTGCCGGAAAGGAAAGCCCTGCTGCGAAAAAAGGCATTCCGGCCCGTTAAAAAGTTTTTTGGAAAATATTGTGGTTAGGACTTGAAATAACCACAATATATAGTATAATAGGGGTGCGTGAACGACGGCCGGATGCTGCACTGCCTCAAAAAATGCGCAGCAGGAAACGGCTGGGATCGTTCTGAAAGGATCGAGAATTCGGAGTAACACAGAGAAACGGGCAAAGCCCAGGGAGAGAATACCATGAAGATCATCAAGAGAAACGGAGCGGAAGAGACGTTCCGCATCGAAAAAATCGTCGTGGCCATCACAAAGGCCAACAATGCGGCCGAGGAGGCCGAGCGCCTGACGCCGCTGCAGATCGACCGCATCGCGCAGGCCGTCGAGATCCGCTGCGAGGAAATGAACCGCAGCCTGTCCGTCGAGGAGATCCAGGATCTCGTCGAGGACCAGATCATGGCGCACGGGGCCTTCGAGGTCGCCAAGCGCTATATCACCTATCGCTATACCCGCAGCCTTGTCCGCCAGTCCAACACGACGGACGACCGCATCCTGTCCCTCATCGAATGCAACAACGAGGAGGTCAAGCAGGAGAACGCCAACAAGAATCCGACCATCAACGCCGTGCAGCGCGACTATATGGCGGGCGAGGTCTCGAAGGACATCACGCGCCGCATTCTGCTGCCGCGGGATATCGTCGAGGCGCATGAGGCCGGTATCATCCACTTCCACGATGCGGATTACTATGCCCAGCATATGCACAACTGCGACCTCGTCAATCTCGAGGACATGCTGCAGAACGGCACGGTCATCTCCGGCACGCTCATCGAAAAGCCGCATTCCTTCTCTACGGCCTGCAACATCGCCACGCAGATCATCGCGCAGATCGCCTCGAACCAGTATGGCGGTCAGTCCATCTCTCTGACGCATCTGGCCCCGTTCGTGGACGTCAGCCGCCGGAAGATCCGCGAGAGTGTGGTGCGCGAGATCCGTGAGCTCGGGGCCGAGGCCGCGGAGGAGCGTATTTCCAAGATCGTCGAGGAGCGCCTGCGCGAGGAGATCAAGCGCGGCGTGCAGACCATCCAGTATCAGGTCGTCACGCTCATGACAACGAATGGCCAGGCGCCGTTCATCACGGTGTTCATGTACCTCGGTGAGGCGCGCAATCCGCAGGAGAAGCACGATCTTGCCATCATCATCGAGGAGACGCTCCGTCAGCGCTATCAGGGCGTGAAGAACGAAAAGGGCGTGTGGATCACCCCGGCCTTCCCGAAGCTCATCTATGTGCTCGAGGAGGACAACATCCACGAGGATTCGAAGTATTTCTACCTGACGCGGCTGGCTGCGGAGTGCACGGCGCGCCGCATGGTGCCGGACTATATCTCCGAGAAGAAAATGCGCGAGCTCAAGCTCTCAAAGGGCGAGACGCCGGGCAACGGCGATGTCTACACCTGCATGGGCTGCCGCAGCTTCCTGACGCCGGATTCCTCCGGCAACGGCTGGGACAACGTGGCCAATGCCGGGAACTATGAGCCGGGCAAGCCGAAGTATTACGGCCGCTTCAACCAGGGCGTCGTGACGCTGAACCTTGTCGATGTGGCGCTGTCCTCCGGCAAGGAAATGGACAAGTTCTGGAAAATTTTCGACGAGCGGCTGGATTTGTGCTACCGCGCGCTGATGTGCCGCCACGAGCGCCTGAAGGGCACGCTGTCCGACGCGGCCCCCATCCTGTGGCAGTATGGCGCGCTGGCGCGCCTGCCGAAGGGCGAGCCCATTGACAAGCTCCTCTACAACGGCTATTCGACCATCTCGCTCGGCTATGCGGGCCTGTATGAGTGCGTGAAGTATATGACGGGCAAGTCCCACACCGATCCCTCGGCGACGCCGTTTGCGCTGGATGTTATGCGCTATCTGAACGCGGCCTGCGCCAAGTGGCGCGCGGAGACGCACATCGACTTCAGCCTCTACGGCACGCCGCTGGAATCCACGACCTACAAATTTGCCAAGTGCCTGCAGAAGCGCTTTGGCATCGTCCCCGGCGTGACGGACAAGAGCTATATCACGAACTCCTATCACATCCATGTGACGGAGAAGATCAACGCCTTCGACAAGCTGGCCTTTGAGTCGCAGTTCCAGGCCCTTTCGCCCGGCGGCGCCATCAGCTATGTGGAGGTGCCGGATATGCAGAACAACATCGATGCCGTGCTCGAGGTCATGAAGTTTATCTACGACAACATCATGTATGCCGAGCTGAACACGAAGTCCGATTATTGCCAGGTCTGCGGCTACGACGGCGAGATCGAGGTGCTGGAGGACACGGACGGCAAGCTCGTCTGGACCTGCCCGAACTGCGGCAACACCGACCAGAGCAAGATGAATGTCGCCCGCCGCACCTGCGGCTACATCGGCACGCAGTTCTGGAACCAGGGCCGCACGCAGGAGATAAAAGACCGCGTGCTGCATCTGTAAGGTGACGCGAGATGTACTTTAGCGAGATAAAAAAGACCGACATCGCAAACGGCACCGGCGTGCGCGTGACGCTGTTCGTGTCGGGTTGCCGCAGACATTGCAAGAACTGCTTTAACAGCGAAACATGGTCGTTCACCAACGGCAAGCCGTTTACCGATGAAACGCAGCGCGAACTCCTGGATGCACTCAACCATTCATACATAAACGGCCTGACGCTGCTGGGCGGCGAACCGATGGAGATCGAAAATCAGCGCGCGCTTCTGCCTTTTTTAAGGCGGGTGCGCGCAGTCTGTCCCAATAAGGACGTGTGGTGCTATACCGGCTGCACGCTGGAGCGCGATCTATACGAGGGCGGCGCGTATCACTGCGAGGTCACGGGCGAGCTGCTCAGCCTGATCGACGTGCTGGTTGACGGCGAGTTTATCGAGGAAAAGAAGAACCTGCGCCTGATATTCTGCGGTTCGGAAAACCAGCGGCTTATCGACCTTAAAAAGATGCGCAAGGCGGGTAGCCGCGACGTTATTCTGCACGAGCTGAAACGATGAGCATACTGTTTATGAGAAACTTTGCTTTAGCCGAAAGGTGAGGGCAGGGTTTCTTTTTTATGTTCAGGCGGAATATGCGGCTTTGGCTATGCCGACTATGTTCAGGCAAGAACCATCAAAACATGCGAGGGCGGCTAGAGTGTGTCTCAAAAATTCCTGAGTACGCAATTTCGGGCGTCGCTGCGCCATTTCTGCGTC
>OLND01002654.1_pt1 | contig 15625 bp, 16 predicted proteins | sample 1672031 | NCBI WGS metagenome assembly OLND01 (sample SAMEA3136638, study PRJEB25190) | human gut metagenome | biome: human gut; feature: human-associated habitat; material: faeces | place: Austria | collected 2013
GCCGCCACGCGGGCCAGCAGCTCGCGCGCGATGCCGCGGCGGCGCTGCGCTGGGTCGACGCCCACCTTGAGGATCTGCACCTGCCCGTCTACGACCCACCCGCCCGCATAGCCGAGCAGCTGCTCGCCATCGTAAGCCGCCCACCAGACGCGGTCGGGGCGCGGGAGCTCGTCGGCAACCAGGTGCTCGTTCCAGGCGTCGGAACCCATGACCTGCGCCTCCAACGCGGCGACAGCGGCGGCATGCGCGGCATCAAGCGGCTTGTACACGATGCCGTCGGCGGCGGGGCGGGCGTTCAGGATGGCGGTGTCGTGCATGCTCGCCCGCTGGTCGCGGCGCGGGGCCACGTCCTGCACGCCGACGGCGAGGTTCTTCGGATCGTTCTTCGCCAAGCGGATGCGCTCGTTCTCCTCCGCATCGGACAGGCGCGTGTACACGGGGAGCGCAAAGGCAGGGTTATGCCGGGCGGCGTCGAAGGGATCGGCCTCGCCCGCGCGCCAGGCGGCTTGCAGCGCCCGCAGCAGGCCGCGGCCCGTGGGAGCCCACAGCTCCGAAGGCAGGGTCTCGCCCGCCGGTGCGAACAGGTCGGCGTACTTCGCCAGCGCGTCGCCGGTGACGGCCAAGCGGGGCGTTTCGGTCGCATGCGCGACCAGCTCGGCAGCCGCAGCCTCGGCCTTCACCACACGGTCGGTCCCAAGGCGGCAGGCGTCCTCGTCCGTCAGCTGGTAGCGGACGGGATACACCTCCTTGCGCATAGCGTCGGCCACCACGGCCAGCGGGCCGCGCACGCCCGCCGCCTGCGCGTTCCACGCCACGGCATCGAGCGACGACACGCCCACGAGCCCCACGCCCAGCGCCGAAACGACGCCCTTGGCCGTGGCCATGGCAATGCGCACGCCGGTGAACGACCCCGGCCCGCGGCCGACGACGATGCATGCCAGCTCTCCGCGCGCCACGCCCTGCTCGGCCAGCAGCGCGTCGATGCGCGGAAGCAGCTGGGTGTTCGAGGCGCGATGCGCCGACGCCTCGGCGGAAGCGACGACCTCCACCTCGAGGCTTTCCGCGTGCAGCACGCCCAAGCCGATGGCGATGACCTCGTTGGCCGTGTCGAACGCAAGCGCGTAGCGTGGCCGTGCGCCTGCTGGGGCACCGTGCGCCGCGCCGGCCTCCGCCGCACGCGCAGCCGGGAACTCTCGATCGCTCACCCGCAGCACCCCGCTGCCTTCATCAGGCGCGATTTCGAGTCCTTCGCCCATACGAACAGCAGCTGCCGCGCACGGTCGCCGAACGACTGCGCGCGCACGTCGCGGTTTCCGTCAGCGTCGACGGTGACCGCTATCTCCAGATAGCCGTACGGCAGGGCCGAGGGGAACTTCTCGCCCCATTCGACGAACGAGGCGCCGTCGCCGTCGATCGTCTCGAAATAGCCGATGTCCTCCAGCTCGTCGGGATCTTCCAGCCGATACAAGTCGAAGTGGTACAGCGGAAGCCGGCCTCCCGGATACTGCAGCAGGATGTTGAACGTGGGGCTGGTCACCTGGTCGCGCACGCCAAGTGCAGCGGCGACCCCCTGCACGAACTGCGTCTTGCCCGCACCCAGGTCGCCCGAGAGCACGATGACGTCGCCCGCGTGCAGATAGGGCGCAAGCGTGGAGGCCAGCTGCTTCGTCGCCTCCGGGGAGGTGGTCTTGCGTATGTAGGTCAGTCCGTTAGCCATGGTGCGTATGATACGCCAACACGACCGCCCAGGCCACGACGGCGGCGGGGAATCGGGAATCTTCCATGGTGCGGCATTGGCACGCGCGGCGCAGGCGAAGGCGAGCGAAGAGGACGTACGGCGCGGCGGGCGACACACGGGAGGGCGAAGGCCATGCGCCCGCCGGCGTGCGGAACGCGAGACGCCTGCGGCCGCTGGCGCGCGGGCTGCCGCCGAACGGGCGCCGCGGCAGAATTCTCATCGCGACGCATCGCTTTTGCCCTATCATCGCCTTGAACGCAAAACACCCGCCCCCCGCCCGCACGGCGGCGGCACGGCGCGACACGAAGGAGGCAACCAGCCATGTACGAAGCGCGTATCGAAACCGTCATGCAGAACCTTACCCGGCGCGGGCTCTCGCAGATGCTCGTCTGCGACCCGCGGTCCATCCAGTACCTGACCGGCGCATACCTTGAGCCGGGCGAGCGCTTTCTGGGCCTGGTTCTGGTCGAGGGCGGCGCGCCGACGCTCGTCTATAACGAGATGTTCGCCGTGCCGAGCGACCTCTCCTGCGCCACGCTCACGTTCAACGACACGGAAGACCCCCTTGCGCTGGCCGCCGGGCTGCTCGACCCGTCCCGCCCGCTGGGCTGCGACAAGAACCTTGCGGCGCGCTTCCTCATCCCGCTCATGGAGCGCGGGGCGGCAAGCGCCTTCGTGCTGGCCTCCGACGTGGTGGACGACGCGCGCGCCCACAAGAGCGCCGAAGAGCGCGACCTCATGCGCGACGCCTCGCACACGAACGACGCCGCCATGGCGCGCTTCAAGAAGCTGGTGCGCGAAGGCGCAACCGAGGCCGAGGTGGCCGGTCAGCTGGAGGGCATCTACCGCGAGCTGGGCGCGCAGGGCCACTCGTTCGCGCCCATCGTCAGCTTCGGCGCGAACGCCGCCGACCCCCATCACGAGCCCGACGGCACGCCCTTGACCGCCGGCGATGTGGTGCTGTTCGACGTGGGCTGCCGTCAGGGCGAGTACTGCGCCGACATGACGCGCACGTTCTTCTTCGGCGAGCCCACCGATAAGCAGCGCGAGGTGTACGAGACGGTGCGGCGGGCCAACGAGGCCGCCCAGCGCGTTGTCGCCCCCGGCGTGCGCTTCTGCGACATCGACCGCGCCGCCCGCGAAGTCATCGAGGAGGCGGGCTACGGTCCCTTCTTCACTCATCGCCTGGGACATCAGATCGGCCTGGACGTGCATGAGCCGGGCGACGTTTCGTCGGTTCACGAGGCCCCGGTGGAGGTGGGCATGTGCTTTTCCATCGAGCCCGGCATCTACCTGCCCGGCGAGTTCGGCGTGCGCATCGAGGACCTGGTCATCGTTACCGAGGACGGCTGCGAGGTGCTCAACGGCTACCCCCACGAGCTGGAGATACTGGGGTAACAGGCCCACGTGTTAGCGCGGGAGGCCCGGCGCGCCTATTCGCCCCCCGTCGTTCGACCGGCGGCTCGCAGCTGCCTCGCCGGTCGAACGACACATCAAGAAGCTCGACCTACAGGCGCCGCTTCATCCCCGCGCGGCGGGCGGCGGCTTTGGCGTCGCGCGTGCGCTTGCAGTCGGGGCAGGTGGCCATGAGCGCGCGGGCGCGGGCGGCGTCGGCGTGCTCCTCCTGCTCGAGCAGGGCGTTCGCGAATGCTATCTCCTTGTTCGTGGCGTAGTAGCGCCCGCACGATTCGCACTCCGCCAGCGTGAACAGGCAGCGCTTGGGCAGCTCGGGCTCGTCGGCGAAGTCGGCCCCCTCGATGACGTCCATAGCCCCGGTGGGACAGGCAGGCACGCAGCGGCCGCACTGCGTGCAGTCGAACAGGTCGAGCGTCCACACCAGCAGGCCCTCGTCCTCGTCGATGAAGATGCGGATGGCGTTCGCGTCGCAGGCCGCCGCGCAGGCGGCGCACGCGATGCAGGCGGAGAAGTCGTGGCGCGGCTTGCCCTCCACCACGCTCGAGGCGCGCCGAACCCCCGTCACGCGGTCGCGGCTCGAAATGGGGTTCGACGTGCGGGGCTTCACGTTCACCATCAGCGATCGACCTCCTCGAGCAGATCGAACATTCCCGCGAACGCATCGTCGGGAAGCCCGCCGCGCAGGGCTGCTTCAGCCCGCTCGACGGCCTCGATGCGGCGGTTCTTCCCCAGCGCCTCGAGCATCTCCTCGTCCATGAGCGCGAGCGCCTTCGTGGGGCAGGCCTCCACGCAGCGCGGCCCGTCGGGCGACTTCGCGCACAGGTCGCACACCACCACGCCCGTGTACGCGCCCGTCTCCTTCTGGCGCAGCAGCCCCGCCGAGCGCGCCGACGACGCACGGCTGTACGGCGCGGCCTTCACGTGCGCGGTGGACGGCGCGGAGGGGTAGACGGCGCCGAACGGGCACGCGAGCGCGCACAACAGGCAGCCCGTGCAGCGGCCCTCGTCAACTTGCAGGCGGTCGCGCTCCTGGTAGATGGCCCCTTCCGGGCACACCGCCAGGCAGGGCGCGCCCTCGCACTGGTGGCACGTCACCGCGGCCGACACCTCGCGGGTCTTCACGAGCGAGAGGCGCGATGCCGGGCGCAGCGCGCGCTTGCGGTGCGCCTCGCTGCACGTCACGCGGCACGCGCCGCAGCCGATGCACCGCGCGGGGTCGGACACGACGAAGCGGTTCATACGAGCGTCTCCTCCTCGCCGTTCGCGTAGAGCGCCCGGCCCGCCACCTCGGCCTCGTGGGGGGCGAAAGCGGCGGCGGGGGTTGGAGCTTCTTCGGAAGGCTCGGACGCAGCCGCAGCAGGCTCGGCGGCCGCCTCCGGCTCCGGCTCCGGCGGGTTCTGGCGGTCGGCCTCGGCGGCCAGCTCGGCTTTGAGGGCGGCGTAGCGCTCCACCAGGTGATCCTCCGCCCAGCGCTGGTCAGCGATGGCCTCCACCTCGCAGGCGCTGTACTTGTCCTCGGGCGTGCCCGACTCGCCGTCCACTGCGTGCAGCGTGAGCTCGTTGCACTTGCCGATCCACCATTGGTAGGTCATGTACACCGCGCCCTCGTTCACGCGCTCGTCCACCGCGGCGCGCGCGAGCACCTTGCCGCGGCGCGAGCGCACCCACACCAGCTGCTCCTCCTCGATGCCGCGCGCGTCGGCGTCGGCCGGGCTCATGCTCACGTAGCCGGGCTCGTCGGCCAGCGCGGCCAGCGCCTTGCAGTTGCCGGTCATCGAGCGGCACGAGTAGTGCCCCACCTCGCGCACCGTGCACAGCACGAGCGGCCAAGCGTCGTCGGGCTTCTCGGTGGGAGGACGCCAGTGCGCCGCCACCAGGCGCCCCTTGCCGTCGGGCGTGGTGAACGCGCCGCCGGCGTAGAGCTCCGGCGTGCCGTGGTTATCGGGGTCGTCGGCCGCCTCTGCGAAGATGGGCCACTGCGCGTATCCCGTGCCCGCCATCTTCTCGTAGGTGGCCCCGGCGAACTGCGGGCAGAGGCTGCGCACCTCGTCCCAGATCTCCCGCGTGCTCTCGTAGCGCATCGGGTAGCCCATGCGGCAGGACAGGTCGGCGAAGATCTCCCAGTCATGGCGGCACTCGCCCTTCGGCGGCAGTGCAGCCGTGGTCAGCTGGAACGAGCGGTCCGACGCGGTGTACACGGCGTCGTGCTCGGCCCACGAGGTGGCGGGCAGCACCACGTCGGCCAGCGCCGTGGTCTGCGTCATGAAGATGTCCTGGCTGATGAGGAGGTCGAGGTTCTCCAGCGTGCGCCGCATCTGCGCCGTGTCGGGCTCGGTTTGCAGCGGGTCCTCGCCGAAGTTGTAGAACGCGCGGACCTTCCCCTCCTCCACCGCGTGCGGCAGGTCGGTGAGCTTCCAGCCGGGCTTGGGCGACAGACGCTCCTCGGGAACGCCCCAGGCGGCGGCGAACTTCGCGCGCGCGGCCGGGTCGTCCACGCGCTGGTAGCCGGGGTAGAGGCTCGGCCACATGCCCATGTCGCACGAGCCCTGCACGTTGTTCTGCCCGCGCACGGGCGCGAGGCCGCTTCGGGGCTTGCCGATGTGGCCCGTGATGAGCGCGAGCGCGGCGATGGCGCGCACCGTCTGCACGCCCTGCGCGTGCTGGGTCACGCCCATGCCCCAGCCCACGATAGCCGTCTCGGCCGTTGCGTAGCGGCGCGCGGCCTGGCGGATGAGCTCGGCGGGGAGGCCGCACACGCCCTCCACGTCCTCCGGCGCGTAGTCCTGCACGATCTCCCACCAGTCGTCAAAGCCCTCGGTGTGCTCGTCGATGAAGTCGAAGTCGGCCAGCTCCTCGTCGACGATGGTGTACGCGAGCGCGTTCACGAAGGCGAGGTTCGAGCCGTTCGCGAGCGGCAGGTAGAGGTCGGCGATGCGGGCGCTCTCGACGACGCGCGGGTCGCACACGATGAGCTCGGCGCCGCGCTCCTTCGCCTTCACGATGCGGCGCGCCACGATGGGATGGCTGGCCGCCGGGTTGTAGCCGATGAGCAGGATGCAGTCCGTCTCCTCCAGCTTGGGGATGCTCACGCTCATCGCGCCCGAGCCCACGCACTCCATGAGGCCGATGACGCTGGCTGCGTGGCAGGTGCGCGCGCAGTTGTCGATGTTGTTGGTGCCGAGGCACGCGCGCGTGAACTTCTGCATGACGAAGTTGGCTTCGTTGCCGGCCCCGCGAGACGACCCCGTGAGCATGACGGCCTCGGGACCGCTCTCCTCGATGATGGCGCGCAGGCGGCTGGCCGTGAAATCGAGCGCCTCGTCCCAAGTCACGCGCTCAAGCGGCGCGCCCTTCCGCCGGCGGATCATCGGGTGGTAGATGCGCGGCGTGAGGATGCGCGTGTCGTTGACGAAGTCGTAGCCGTAGAGGCCCTTGAGGCACAGCTCGCCCTCGTTCGTGATGCCGTCCAGTCCCTCCGCGTCGATGACCCGGCCGTTCTCCACCGCCAGATTCATCTTGCAACCCGCGCCGCAGTACGGGCACACCGCCATATGCTTCTCCATGAGGCTACTCCCCCTCGTCCAGGCTCGCGTTGAGCTTCATGCTGGCGAACGACGCCGTGGCGCGGGCCGCCGCCTTGCGCTTGCTTTGCCGCGCGCGTTCCATGAAGTCGGCGTCTATCAGGCGCAGCGCGTCGGTCGGGCACGCCTTCGCGCACGCCGGGCCGCCCGCGCATCCCGTGCACAGGTCGCACTTCACCACCGTCGAGCGCGTGCGCTTGCGCTTCTTCGCCCGGGCCCGCGCCCGCGCGCCCTTGGCGGACTTGTCGTCCTTGGCCGCCGCGTCGGCCGCGGCCGCCTCCTCGGGCGTGGGCTCCGGCTCGGGCGGCAGCTTCTCGGTCACGATCTCCACGGCGCCGTAAGGGCAGGCCAGCACGCAGTTGCGGCAGCCGATGCACTTCTCGGGGTGCACGCCCACGTGCTCGTCGTCGCTGAACAGGCAGCCCGTGGGGCACGCGTCCACGCACGGCGCCTCGGCGCAGTGATGGCAGCCCACGGGCGCCGATATGGTGCGCGTCGTGACCAGCGTGAGGCGCGGCACCGCCACGTCGCCGGGAGCGTCATGGCGCATGAGGCAGGCCGCCATGCACGTCTTGCAGCCGATGCAGACCGAAGGGTCGGCGATGATGAACTTCCTGCCGGCAGGCGTCGCTGCGCGCAAGCTCACCGCCCTCTCTCGCGCGCGGCGAGCGCGGCCTCGGCGGCGGCCACGGTGTGGGCCATCGTGACGCTGGTGGTCACCGTGCCCAGGCCGCGCGGCACGGGCGTGAGGGCGTCCACCACCGGCTCTGCCGCGTCGAAGTCCACGTCGCCGCAGAGGTTGCCCTCGGCGTCGAAGTTGATGCCCACGTCGAGCACCGTCTGCCCGGGGCGGAAGAACTCCGCGCCGAACATGCGGGCACGGCCGGTGGCGCAGATCACGACGTCGGAGGCGCGCACGACCTCGGCAAGGTTCTCGGTCCTGCTGTGGCAGAGCGTCACCGTGGCGTTGCGGCGCAGCAGCATCATGGACACGGGCTTGCCCACCACCAGGCTGCGGCCCGCCACCGCCACGCGCTTGCCTTCGAGCGGCACTCCGTAATGGTCGAGCAGCTCAAGGCACGCGGCGGCCGTCGAGGGCGGGAAGCCCGTGGCGCCGTCGGTGAACACCGAGGCCAGCGAGGCGAGCGTGATGCCGTCGACGTCCTTCTCGGGGGACAGCAGCTCGCAGGCGCGCGCCTCGTCGATGTGCGCGGGCAGCGGGCGGAACAGCAGGCAGCCGTGGATGGAGGCGTCGGCGTTCACCTCGGCGAGCGCGGCTTCGAGGACCTCCTGCGGGGCGTCCTCGGGCAGGACGAACGGACGCACGGCGATGCCGAGCGACTCGGCGCGCTTCTGGGCGGTGCGCTCGTAGGACAGGTCGTCGGGACGCTCGCCCATGCGCACGATGGCGAGCGTGGGCACGATGCCGGCGCGCCCGAGCGCCTCGATGCGCGGCGCGAGCTCCTGCGCCAAGCGGTCGACGACGGGCTTTCCGGTGAGGAGGGTTGCCATGGCGATGATTCGCTCCTTCGGGGGCTACGAGACGGACGTTTTCACGAAGTCGAACAGCTCGTCGCAGCGCTCGCGCGTGCGCGCTGCCAGCGAATCGGCCTCGCCGCGGTAGCGCGCGGCCTGGGCAGCATCGTCCATGGAGGCGGCGTTGATGAAGATGTTGAGGCTGGCCCCATCGGAGGCGGCCCGGGCGAACGCGGCGGCCACGCCCGCGTCGGAGCGCGCCATCTTGGAGCCGTGATGGGCCAGGTAGTCGGCCTCGTCCACCACGTCGGCCACGGCGCGCATGATGGCGAGAGGGACGTCGCTCGCGCCCACGAGCGCCTGCTGGAGCGCGGCGTTCTTGGCGGCCTGCTCATCCGGCGTGGCCTTCGGCAGGCGGTACGCGGCGGCCAGGGGCTCGAACGCGCGCGCGTCCTCGTCCACAAGCGCCACCAGGCGGGCGCGCAGCGCGTCGAGGCGCGCAAGCGAGGCGCGCACCTCGTCCTCCACGTCGGCGTAAGTCTTCTTTCCCACCGTGAGGTTGCCCACCATGGAGGCGAGCGCCGCCGCGAGCGCGCCCGCGTAGGCCGAGGCCCCGCCGCCGCCCGGCGTGGGGGCCGCGCTGGCCAGCTCGTCGATGAATGAGGTATCGTACATGGCGCCTCCCTTTTGCGCGAGCGTCAAGTGTGAACGGGATGGCCGGCCGCCGCGAACACGCCGCACGTCCGGCATTCCGTATGATAGCCCACCGCCCGCAATAACCCCATACGCCCCGCGAAACATGCACGAACCCTCGACGTGCGGCCACAAACTGCCAAGACCAACCCGGCATCCCTGCACGAACTCTTCACGTAACCAAAGTTAGCTGTCGGGCCGTCTGGTGTTGCTACGGAAGCCTTCGGCAAAGCTTTTTGCGGCTTCCTTTTATCAAATTGCAAACTGCTGGTTGTAATTATTGCAAAGTGTATGTTAATATCGTTGTTAAGTGTAGGTTAAACTCATTGCAAGGAGCGGGTTATGGCAACATATCTACCGCGCGTCGTCGATAGCGAGCTGGTCGAAAGGCTCTCCTACGCAGGAGCCGTCGTCATCCGCGGGCCAAAATGGTGCGGGAAAACAGCCACGGCATTGCAGCGTGCTAAGAGCGTCGCTTTCATGCAAGACCCCGACGAGCGGGCCAACAACATGGCGATGGCCGAGGCGAAGCCTTCCTTGCTGCTACGTGGAGAAAAGCCCCGGCTCATCGACGAATGGCAAGAAGCACCCCAACTCTGGGACGCCGTACGCTTCGCTGTGGACCGCAGCGACGAGCCCGGGCAGTTCATGCTCACGGGCTCGGCAACGCCAACGGCCCAACCCCAGCATACGGGCACGGGTCGGTTCTCCTTCCTCGATATGCGCACGATGTCGCTCTTCGAGTCGGGCGAATCCACGGGAGAAGTGAGCCTGGGCGAGTTGTTCGGGCAAGGCGACCGTATCCCGAATGACGAAACTCACGTGGAAGGCCACTCGGAGCAGGACGTTGAGAACCTTTCCTACTTGATTTGCCGCGGCGGTTGGCCTCGCGCGATCACCATCGCTAACGAAAACGCCGCACTTAAGATGTCACGCGATTACCTGTCGGCTATCGCAGAGGAGGATATCTCGCGGGTAGACGGCGTGAGCCGCAATTCCCAATACGCACGCCTCATCATGCAAGCCTACGCTCGCTGCTCGGCAACCCAAGCAGACATGGGCACGGTGCGCGGCAATCTAAAGACGCGCGGCAGCGGGCTGTCGAGGGAAACCGTCGACTCCTACGTCGGAGCGCTCCGACGTCTCTACGTGATCGAGGATGTCTCGGCATGGACGCCTTCTCTGCATGCGAGATCGCGCATTACCACCACGCCCGTTCGCTTCTTCACCGATCCGTCCATTGCAGCCGCGGCCCTTGGAGCGAGCCCCGAGCTTCTGTTGTGCGACATGTCAACCTACGGTCTGCTTTTCGAGAACCTCTGCGTACGCGACCTGCGCGTGTATGCCGAACCCCTCGGCGGAAAGGTCCTGCACTACCGCGATAACACGGGGCTCGAAGCCGATTGCGTCATCGCGCTGGACGACGGCCGTTACGCCCTGCTGGAAGTGAAGATGAGCGCGCGCCTCGTTGACGAAGGCGCGGCAAACCTCAGGAAGCTCGCCGGCAAGATCGACGCAAGCATCATGGGCGCCCCGTCGTTCTGCGCCGTCATCACGCCCGGAGGGTACGCCTACCGACGCGAAGACGGCGTTTTGGTGGTGCCTATCACCTGCCTGCGCCCCTAGCCGACCGGCAGATAAAACTCCGAAGTTGCTCCGCGGGGCAATGCGGTCCTGGCAAAACGGCCCCCGGCGACGCATGCCGCCGGAGGCCCCGATCACGCGTTCGTCAGCCTTAGAACAACCCGCTGATCTTGCCGTTCTCGTCCACGTCGATCTTGAAGGCGGCGGGGGCCTTCCCAAGGCCCGGCATCGTCATGATGGAGCCCGTGAGCGCCACCACGAAGCCGGCGCCGGCCGACACCTTCACTTGGCGCACGGTCACGGTGAAGCCGCGCGGCGCGCCCAGCTTGGCCGCATCGTCGCTGAAGGAGTACTGCGTCTTGGCCATGCACACGGGCATGCCGCCGAAGCCGAGCGATTCAAGCTGCGCCAATTCCTTCTTCGCGGCCGGCTCGAACACGACGCCGTCTGCGTGGTAGATGCGCTTGGCGATGGCCTCGATCTTCTCGGCCAGCGTCAGATCGTCGCCGTAGGAGAACTCGAACGTCTCGGCGCTGCGGCCCTCGGCGTCGCCTTCGGCGCACAGGCGCACCACTTCGTCGGCCAGCGCCTGGCCACCCTCGCCGCCCTTGGCCCACACCTCGGACAGCGCCACGTTCACGCCCAGCTCGCGGCACTTGGCCTCCACGAGGTCGAGCTCGGCCTTCGTGTCGGTGGGGAACGCGTTGATGGCCACCACGCACGGCAGGTTGTACACCTGCGTGATGTTCTCCACGTGCTGCAGCAAGTTGGGCAGGCCGGCCTCCAGGGCCTCGAGGTTCTCCTCGTTGAGGTCCGCCTTCGCCACGCCGCCGTGATTCTTCAAGGCGCGCACCGTGGCAACCACGACCACGGCGTCGGGCTTGAGCCCGGCGAGGCGGCACTTGATGTCCAGGAACTTCTCCGCGCCCAGGTCGGCGCCGAAGCCGGCCTCCGTCACGCAGTAGTCGCCCAGCGCCATGGCCATGCGCGTGGCCATGATTGAGTTGCAGCCGTGCGCGATGTTGGCGAAGGGGCCGCCGTGCACGAACGCGGGCGTGCCCTCGAGCGTCTGCACGAGGTTGGGCTTGAGCGCGTCTTTGAGCAGGGCCGTCATGGCGCCTTCCGCATGCAGGTCGTGCGCCGTGACCGGCTTGTCGTCGTAGGTGTAGCCCACCACGATGCGGCCCAGGCGCTCCTTGAGGTCGGTGATAGACGTGGCCAGGCAGAAGATGGCCATGACCTCGGAGGCCACCGTGATGTCGAAGCCGTCCTCGCGCGGCACGCCGTGGGCCTTGCCGCCCAGGCCGTCCACGATGTTGCGCAGCTGGCGGTCGTTCATGTCCACCACGCGCTTCCACGTGATCTTGCGCACGTCGATGCCCAGCTCGTTTCCGTTGTGGATGTGCGCGTCAAGCAGGGCCGCCAGCAGGTTGTTGGCCGCGCCGATGGCGTGGAAGTCGCCCGTAAAGTGCAGGTTGATGTCCTCCATGGGGATGACCTGGGCGTACCCGCCGCCGGCCGCACCGCCCTTGATGCCGAACACGGGGCCGAGCGACGGCTCGCGCAGCGCCACGACCACGTTCTTGCCCTGCTTCGCCAGCGCGTCGGCCAGGCCCACCGTCGTGGTGGTCTTCCCTTCGCCGGCCGGCGTGGGGTTGATGGCCGTTACCAGGATGAGCTTGCCCGGCTCGTGCTCCACGTCCTTGAGCAGGTTGTAGTCCACCTTCGCCTTGTTGGTGCCGTACATCTCCAGGTACGTTTCCGGCACGCCCGCCTTCTCGGCGATGGCGCTGATAGGCTGCGGCTTCGTCGCCTGGGCAATTTCGATGTCGCTCAACACGTGGGGCCCTCCCTTTTCCTCGTCGGTGCGCTTTCCTGCATTCTACTGGTTTTTCGGCCCGTGACCACCTTGTTTTCCGCAAGGGCCATCAAATACCAGCAACCGGGGGGAGCTCGGGCCGCTCGTCCCGAGCTCAGAATCGGAAGAGGAGGCGGGTGCCGTTCGCGCTATGCACGCAGAACGGCACCTGCTCATCTTGAACGGAGAGCGAATTCGAGCGCAACGCAGCATGTCCCAAAAGGCGCCTGTCCCCTTTTGGGACATTTTCACGCGTTGTCGCTCGGCGGGTCGATCACCAAAGAGCCGACGGGCAGAGGACGATCCCTCGGAACCAGCACGAGCGAATAGCCTGCGATGCGGGCGATTGCCGCCACCGTCCCACACTCGGAGTCTCCGGGTCGATGCAGAGTCGAACTCAGCCAGGTAGCTGAATGGCCGAGCTCGACGGAAAGAGCTCTATGACTATAGCCGGATTCCTCCACCATTGTTCTAATAGCTTCATTTGTATTCATGAGCACACCTCCTGTTACTAGGAGGATGGAGGAAAGCGCTTTTCTCAAAGCAAATTGCATAACTAGAGTTGATCGAATAACTTTAGTTGTGTACACTAGGTGGACGAAAAGGGGGATTCATGGCCAAGAATAAGCACGCAACTCGAAGGGGCTCTATCCCCATCGACGTCATCGACCGCATCGACCTTGTCAAGCGGGAAGCGCGAGAGCTTGAAGATGCTCTTCTCTTCGCGAATGCCGCCGTGAGGTCGAACCCCGAGGAAACCGGCGAGTACCTAGAGGGCGAGCTCGCCGCCTTGGCCCTTTCGGCGCAGCGGCTTCGCGCCGATGCAGATGAGCTTCGCATCGCAGCGACGCCCTTCATGCCGAAGCCGAGGAAACGCTGCCGCGTATCCGCTTGATCTTCGCGGCAGCAACGGAGCGGCGGCCCGCGTTAACCTTCCCGGAGGCTTCAGGTATAATCGAGACGCTCGGCCGGCGATCCAGGGCAAATGCGACACGGGGAAAGAGCGCTCATGGTCAACCAGGCAAAACGCTACGAACTGCGGCTTTACGACCGGGCGCTGCTCGTCTTCTCTGCGATGGCCGACGCGTTCGGAAACGTGTCGTTCTCCGTCCTCGACAGTGGCGATGACGCGCGCAGCCTCTTCCCCCTCCCCTGATGCGTTACCTGGGACAGAATCCCCTCAAAGAGTGGCTCGATACGCGCGTCGTGCCGAAGAACCGACGATTCGCGGACAAGATCTCGCCCAAGCAGGGCTGACCCCCGGCGACACCATGGGCATCATCGACATGTGCCTGGGCCTTTCGATCAACGACGCGTACTGGGTGGTTCCCGAAGGGTTCGCGGGCACGTTCGCCGCTTACAACCTGTTCGACAACGAGCTGGACGAAGCTCTCGCACTGACGGCCTACACGGGATACCCCTCGCCCAGCACCGCCGCGCGGCGCTTTCGACCGAATGGACCACCGACGGCCAGTACCCGAAGGCCTGGCGAAGAATCGACGATGCGCTCCTCCTGTTCAAAGCCGGCACGGAAGGGTACGCCAACTCCGGCATGGAGCCCTATTCGGAGTTCTTCGCCGCGCAGGCCGCCGAAGCATTCGGCATCCCCCCTGTGGACTACGATCTGGAGAAATGGCTGGGAAAGCTCGCTTCGGTCTGCCCGCTCATGCACGACAAGGACACCGCCTTCGTGCCGTTCTGGCCCGCAACCGGGCAGTCGCGCTTCCCCGCGAACCTCGCTGCGGCGGCGCGGGTTTCCCCGGAGGCATTACGAGTGGCCCCGCAAGGTCGGCAGCCAGACGCCCGCCGGCAGCAACCTGCCCTTCGACCAGGCGCTCCAAGTGGTCATGACCGAGCGGCACCGCGAGGCGCTGCGCCGTATGCTCTCCTTCGAGCTGACGAACCACCCCGTCTATCCCGTGGATGAGGAGCGGCTTGACGCCCTCAACCGGTTCTTGGGCGCGCGGTTGCGCCAGATGCTCGCGATAGAGCCGACAAGCTCGGCCGACGTCCTCGCGCGCATCGAGGGCACCCTGCCCGAGGACGCCTTCGTCCCCGCGGCTGCGGTCGGCGTCTAAACCCCCGTGCCCTTCCCCTGCGCCTCGTGTATCAGGCGCAATCCTTCCAGCGTGAGCTCCGGGTTCGTTGCGGTGATGGTCTGGGAGAGCTCGGCCACGCGGGGGGCCAAACCGCCGGTGGCCACCACGGGGGCCTCGTAGCCCAGCTGGGCGAAGATGCGGCGCACGAGGCCGTCCACGCGGTCGGCCTCGCCGTACACGATACCGGCCTGGATGGCCTGCTCGGTGCTGCCGCCGATGGCCGTGTGCGGGTCCACCAGGTCGATGGCGGCCAGGCGCGTGGCGCGCGAGAACAGGGCCGCGGCGCTCGTGTCCACGCCCGGTGCGATGACGCCGCCGATGAAACACCCCTCGCGGTCCACCACCTCGATGTTCGTGGCCGTGCCGAAGTCCACCACCACCACGGGCGCGCCGTAGAGCGACCGCGCGGCCACGGCGTCGGCCACGCGGTCGGCGCCGATCTCGCCGGGGTTGGCGTACGTGGTGGGGAACAGCTCCCCGGCCGAGGCAGCCGTGCACACGAGCGCGTCGATGCCCAGCATGCGGTGCAGCGCCGCACACCACGCCTGCGTGAGCTGCGGCACCACGGAGGCGAGCGCCGCCCCCTGCAGGTCGTCCGGCGCAATACCCTCCGAGTCCAAAAGCGGCAGCACCTTCACGCGCAGCTCGTCGGACGTATGGCTCTTGTTCGTGGCCACGCGCCACATGTGGGCGAGCACCTCGCCCTCGTACACCCCCACGACGGTCTGGGTGTTCCCTACATCGATGGCAAGTAACATGTTTTTGACAAACCCCCTCGGACGCAGGCGAAACGGACGGGAGCGGATATAGTTGCGGTTGATCATTATACCAAGCGGTCGCCCGCCGCCTTTATCTGACTACGCACTCGTAGAAAGGTATCACATGAACGATACACCGAACCGCATCCTCGTCGTGGACGACGAGCCTTCCATCACGGAATTCGTCAGCTACGCCTTGAAGAAGGAGGGTTTCTACACCGACGTGGTAGACAATGGCGAGGAGGCCCTGGCTCTGGCGACGAAGAACCCCTACGACCTGTTCGTGCTCGATATCATGCTGCCCGGCATGGACGGCTACGAGCTGTGCCGCCGCCTGCGCTCCAAGACCACCGTGCCGGTGCTGTTCCTGTCGGCGCGCGACACGGAGCTCGACAAGGTGGTGGGCTTGGAGATCGGCGGGG
>OLND01002658.1_pt1 | contig 15619 bp, 13 predicted proteins | sample 1672031 | NCBI WGS metagenome assembly OLND01 (sample SAMEA3136638, study PRJEB25190) | human gut metagenome | biome: human gut; feature: human-associated habitat; material: faeces | place: Austria | collected 2013
CCTGATCCTCAGCGGTCAGGGTCTTCTCGTTGACGGAGTAGACGATGGTCTTCAGATCCTTGCCGGCAGGAGCAGAGATAACGACCTTCTTTGCGCCAGCCTGGATGTGAGCCATGCTCTTCTCCTTGCTGGTGTAGAAGCCGGTGCACTCCAGAACGACATCAACGTTCAGCTCGCCCCAGGGAGCGTCCTTTGCGTCCTTAACAGCGTAGATCTTGATCTCCTTGCCGTCGACGATGATGGAGTCCTCGGTAGCCTCGACGGTGTGCTTGCCCTCACCGATCTTGCCGCAGAAGGAACCCTGAGCGGTATCGTACTTCAGCAGGTGAGCCAGCATCTTGGGGCTGGTCAGGTCGTTGATAGCGACGACCTCGTAACCCTCAGCATCAAACATCTGACGGAAAGCCAGACGGCCAATACGACCAAAACCATTGATAGCAACTCTAACAGCCATGTTAATAATACCTCCTAAATGTTCTTACCCTTTTCATCGGATAATCTCACGGTGTTTTTATTGTAGTCCAAAATGCGAAAAGTTTCAAGTGTCTGCCAAAAAATTAACAACTCAATTTTACACTTTTTGGCTTTTGTATGATTTTTCTACCTCTTCTCGGCCGCTTTTCGGCAATTCAGCCAAGAGAGCGCTTACTCCCGGCTCTCGAAGGCAGCGGCTGCGGCGATGCGCACCACGGCAAAAACCCCCAGAACGCCCACGCACGCAATGCCGAGGCCGAAGAAGATGGCGGGGAGATTGGTCAGCTTGAACTGGGAAGGCATGGCCAGCGTCAGGGTCTGGGGCAGCTCCCAGCAGAAGGCCAGCATGAAGCTGGCCAGACCGGACATGCACAACAGCTTGCCGTCCGAGGTTTCAGGCAGCCAGAGCGCCCGCACGAGGCTGGACAGGAAGAGCAGCACCGCCAGCATCTCCCACACCATGACGGTGGGCGAGACGCGGTGCCAGCTGGAGCTGTTCTCCATGAAACGGCTCAGCACGCACCAGTAGAACACCAGCGTGCCCCAGATGCCGGAGGCCATGCTCTTTGTGGGCGGCTGCCAGTCCTTCCGCAGCCAGCTCTTCGCCAGCTGGGCCAGCCACTGGCCACACAGAATTTCCAGTATCGCGCGAACAAACGAGCCTGCACCAGTCATTCCAACGGCGAAGCGCAAAAATCCTGCGGCAGTAAAGAATGCCCCTGCCATCGCCGTGACGATGCCGGAGGCCTTGCAGTGGTTCCGCAGTTCCTGCGGCCCATGGGCCAGCTTTCGGCCAATGCAGATGGCCGCCAGCACGCCCACGGCCAGCGCGGCATAGCGCAGCCAGACCGGGCCGACGGCGCACAGGCCGCTTTCCAGATCGGTCCAGAGGCCAAGGTCCAGCGCACGGCCGATGGTCAGCGCAGTTCCTACAACGAACAGAAGTTTGATCCGTGGATTCATCAGCGTTCCTCGATTGGTTTATATTTCTGGCGCACGCCCAGATATTTGTAGGCGGGCCGGATGATACGGTTGGCGAAAACGACCTCCTCGACGCGGTGGGCGCACCAGCCCGGCACACGGGCGATGGCGAACAGCGGGGTGTAGAGATCCTCGGAGATGCCCAGCATGTTGTAGATCAGGCCGCTGAACAGGTCCACATTGGCGCAGACGGGCTTGGTACTGCCCTTTTCCTCGGCGAAGATGCCGGGGGCCAGCCGCTCGATGCTGCACAGCATGTTGTACTCTTCCTCAAAGCCTTTCTCGTACGCCAGATGGCGGGCACGATTTTTCAGGATGACCTCGCGGGGGTCGCTCACGGTGTAGACCGCGTGGCCCACACCGTAGATCAGGCCGGAGCCGTCGCCCGCCTGTTTGCGGAGGATGCGGCGGAGGTACTCCCGCACCTCGTCGTCATCTTCGGGGTTCTCCACGTGCTTGAGGATATCCTGCAATTGGCGGTTGACCATCAGGTTCGCGCCGCCGTGCTTGGGGCCCTTCAGCGCGCCGATGGCCGCCGCGATGGCCGAGTAGGTGTCGGTGCCCGACGAGGAGAGCACGCGGGCGGTGAAGGTGGAGCAGTTGCCGCCACCGTGGTCGGCGTGGACCAGCAGACACATATCCAGCAGCTTCGCTTCCTCGTGGGTGAACTTCTGGTCCGGGCGGTAGGTGCTGAGGATGTGCTCTGCCGTGCTCTGGCCGGGCTTGGGCAGGTGGAAGAACATGCTCTGCTTATCGTAATAGCGGCGCTTCATCTGGTAGGCGTTCACCATCATGGTGGGCATACTGGCGATGAGGTTGATGCTCTGGTTCAGGATGTTCTCAAGGCTCAGATCCTCGGCGTGCTCGTCGTAGGAATACAGGCCCAGCACGCAGCGCTGCATCTTGTTCATCACGTTGGGCGAGGGGGCGTTCATGGTATCCATGAAGCCGTCGGGCAGGGCCCGGTGCTCGGCCAGCAGCTCGCAGAACTCGTCCAGCTGGCTCTGGTTGGGCAGACTGCCGAACAGCAGCAGCCAGATGACCTCTTCGAAAACGAAGCGGTCGTTGCGATAGGCCTCCTCCACGATCTCCTCGATGTTGACGCCCCGGTAGATCAGCTTGCCGGGGATGGGAATGACATGCCCCTCCTGATCCTTTTTGTAGCCAACGACATCGCATACATTGGTCAGACCGGCGAGGACGCCGGTGCCATCCGGGTTCCGCAGACCGCGCTTGACCCCCAGCCGCTCGCTGGTCTCCGGGTCGATGTAGTTGTTGGCGATGTACTCTTCGCACAGGGTCCGCATCATCTGCGGGGACAGAGTTGCCACCTCTGCGTGCTTATAGTTCATGCGTAGACTCCCCTTTCTATTCTTACTTTATACTTTTCCCTGCCATCCACACCGATGGCATGAGTCTATCATAGCGCTTTTGTGAAACAAATTCAAGAAGAAGATGAAATCTGCGCTTTTTCTCCCGGCGGTTCTGCTACACTGGCCGAAACGAAACTGCCTGTCCGGGAGGGGTCCTGTGATGAAACGCACCTTTTTTCTGCTCTGTGCCGTGCTGCTCGTAGCGGGCAGTCTGCTGCCGCTGGCCGGGTACCGGCTGGCCACTGCCGCGCTGGGCCGGGCGGCCCCGGAGGCTGCGGAGAGTGCCCCGGAACCGGCGGCATCCGACCCGGCCGCCCTGCCGGAAACTTCCGCGCCGCCCTCCGATCAGGACAGCGAGAGCTTCCTCATCCGGGACCTGAGGGACGGAGCCGTGGCGGCGGTGCCGCGGCGGGAGTATCTGATCGGGGCAGTGGCGGCGGAGATGCCGATCACGTGGCCGGACGAAGCCCTCAAGGCACAGGCCATTGCCGCCCACAGCTACGCGCTCTACTGCCGGGATCACGCAGCCGACCCCGCTGCCGGGTGGCTGACGGCGGACCCGGCCCGGCGGCAGGGCTATCTGACCGACACGGTCCTGCGCAGCTACTGGGGCACGGCCTACGAAGAGAATCACGCCCGGCTGGCGGCGCTGGTGGACGCGGTGGAGACGCAGGTGCTGTACTATGACAACGCCCCCGCCGGGACCAGCTATTTTGCCATCTCCAACGGGCAGACGGAAGCCAGCGAAAACGTCTGGGGCAGCGCCGTCCCCTACCTCGTTCCCGTGGACAGCAGCACCGACCGGGAGGCCGATCATTTTACTTACACGGTCCAGTTTTCCACCGCGCAGACCGAAGAGCTGTTGAAAGGGCTGGGCCTCGCCCCGGACCTTTCCGCACCGGAGGGCTGGTTCGGGGTGGCCGCACTGACCCCCTCCGGCTATGTGGCTTCCCTGCCGGTCTGCGGGCAGACGATCACCGGCCCGGCCCTGCGCAAGGCGCTGGGGCTGCGGAGCGCCTGTTTCACGGTGCAGTACCAGAACGGGACGTTTTTCTTTACCACCATGGGCTACGGCCACGGGGTCGGGCTGAGCCAGTGGGGTGCCAAGGCGCTGGCCCAGCAGGGGCAGACCGCCGCGCAGATCCTCGCCCACTACTTCCCCGGAACGGAACTGCGCCAGTAAACAACAAAGCAGCCGGACATTTCTGCCCGGCTGCTTTTCCGATTGAAAGGACGTTTTTAAGAAAGATCACTGAAACATGCCGTCCAGCCAGCTCCAAATGTCGCTGGCGGTATCGGAGGAAGTCGTCTCCTCCGTGGGTGCGGGTGCGGCTTCGGCAGCTGCTTCCGTCTCCTCAGCGGCCACAGCGGCTTCCAGCTCTTCCAAGCCGGTGCCGTCATCGTTGGCGTCGGAGGTGATGTACCAGTAGCAGGACGCGCCGGAGATGGAGATGCTGGCACTGGACAGGGGCACACGCCCCGCAGAAACGCCGTTGGCCGGATCGGAGCAGTAGAACACACCGCCGGTGTAATCGGTCAGGAGCACCGCGTGGGGCTGGCGGCGATCATAAAGAACGATGCCTTCCGGGTGCTCGGCGAGGATCTGGATGAGGGCCTCGGTCTTAGCGGCCTTGCCGGAAGGAAGGGTGGCGTAGCCCACGTGCATCGCATTGTATGTAAAACTGTGGGACAGACCGCCGGACCATGCCGTGCTCTTGATGCTGTTCTCGGTCACATCGACCCAGCCGTCCAGCCCATCGAAGTAAGCGCGGCGGCGGAGCATCATGGCGGCGGAGGCCAATGTGCAGGTGCCGCCCCGGCTCTGCTTGAAGTAGAACCCGACGTCCACGTTCAAGTCCACGGCCAGCGCGGCGGGCAGCAGCGTCAGTATCAATGCCAGCGTCATCATCAGTGCCGACAGTTTTTTCCATGCGTGGTGCGGTGCAGTTTCCACCTTTTTCATCTCCCTTGAATTTCGTCGTCATTCACTGGTGTAAAGTATACCAGCCTGTTACACTTTTGTAAACACTTCCTTCGCATTTTTCTCAATATTTACACGTTTTGGTCACAATTCAGAAGCACCTTGCACAAAAGGCAACGATAGGCTTTGTGGGGTTTGGACAAAAGGGGGATATTTTTCATTCAAGTTTTCCTTCCTACAACCTCTCTGTCGCTTTCGCGACATCTCCCCTAGTAGGGGAGACCTTGGCATCGCGATGCAGTTTTTTCTTCTAAGGGCAGCAGCATGTAAAACGGCCGAAATCGAGCCGCTGCGGCACGCCAGAGGCTCCCCTACTAGGGGAGCTGGACGCCGTCAGGCGGCCTGAGAGGTTGTACAGAGAAGTCGCTTACCTTATTCCATTTTGGGGCCGGATATGGTATACTTCCAATCGAGATCCCCGAAATCGAAACTTTGCAGGAGCGCATTTATGAAAGCAACCATCGTCATCCCCAACATCAACGGCAAGGGCTGGCTGAAGGACTCCATCGAGTCCGTCTATGCCCAGACCGAGCAGGACTTCCAGCTCATCGTGGTGGACAACGGCTCCACCGACGAAAGTCTGGAACAGGCCCGCAGCTACTGCAGCCGGGCCAACTTCACCCTGATCGAAAACGGCACCAACACCGGCTTTTCCCACGCGGTGAATCAGGGCATCGCCATGGCCGAGAGCGAGTATGTGGTGCTGTTCAACAACGACGCCTTTGCGGAGCCCCAGTGGCTGGCCGAGCTCATCCGCACCGCCGAAACCGACCCCAAGATCTTTGCGGTGCAGAGCCTGATGATCCGCCACTTTGACCGGGAGCTGGCCGATGACGCCGGGGACTATGTGACCTGGATGGGCTTTGCCTGCAAGACCGGCGACGGCCGCCGTGTCAGCCGCTACACCAAACAAAAGCGTATCTTCTCGGCCTGCGGCGGGGCTGCGCTGTACCGCAAGCGCATTCTGGACGAGATCGGCACCTTTGACGAAAACTTTTTTGCCTACTTTGAGGATGTGGACCTGAGCTGGCGTGCCAACAACGCAGGTTACAAAAACGTGCTCTGTCCCACGGCAAAGTGCTACCACATCTGCGGAGCCAGCACCGGTGCCGTGCGGTACAACGCCTTCAAGAGCCAGCAGAGCGGCCGCAACAGCATTCTGCTGCCCCTCAAGAACGAGCCGCTGCTCATGCTGGTGCTCAACTTCATCCCGCTGGCCGCGGGCTACCTGCTCAAGTGCTATAAGTTCCACAAGCAGGGCTTTGGCGAGGCGTGGGACAAGGGCATGCACGAGGCCTTTGCCCTGCTGAAAGAGGGCAGGCTGGGCAAGCGCCCCTTCCGCTGGCGTGACCTGCCCCACTACCTCCTCATGGAACTGTGGATGATCTGGAACATGGTGCCCTACCTGTGGTACCGTCTGGTGGTCGTGCGGTTCGATCTGAAATAACTCCTTCCGTCACGGCTTACGCCGTGCCACCTCCCTCAGCGAGGGAGGCTTTCTCAAAAAAAGACACCCGGCTGTGATGTTTCACAGTCGGGTGTTCGTTTTTGCAGGTATTATGCGGCCGTGCTGGACGCGCCGTTATCGGCGGCATCTGCTTCGGCTGCGGTACTGTCAGCAGCCGGCTCGTCCAGGCTCTGGGTGTCCGGCTCGGCAGCTGCGTCCGAAGCGGCATCGGAAGCCGCCTCCGAGGAACCGGCGGTGGCCAGGATGGCATCCTGCACATCGCTTTCGGCCATGGGCTGCGGCTGGCTGGCGGCCTCGGTGCTCGCCGTGCTGTCAGGCTTGGTCTCGCTCTCGGTCAGACCGGTGAGATACCAGCTGCCGCTCTGGCGCTCGAACAGGTAATCCATATACTTGGTGGGCGTGTCCGAGGACTGGTTGATGATGCTGTCATCGGTGCTGGAGGTGGGAATATAGCCCACGGTGACGTGCAGCTGGCCGCTGCGCTTGAACAGCCTGGTGACCACGGCGCGGTAATAGCCCACCGTACCGGTGACCGGGATCTTGTAGCACTGGCTGCTCTCGTCAAACTCGATGGTCATATCTTCCATCTCGAAGCTGCGGTGGGTCAGCTTGAAGCTGGGGCCCACCAGCCGGGCCAGATAGGCGTCCACTTCCACCGAGGGCAGCAGCAGCTGTTCGGTGTCGGGGTCGGTGTTGTAGTTGTCGAAGCCGCCCTGCGTCTCCTGGATGTTGTAGATGCAGCCCCACACGGCAGCTTCCCGCAGGGTCAGGTCGTCGATGTTCTCGATGCCGTCAAAGGGCATGGGGTCAAACAGCACCAGACCCTCCAGCTTATCCTCGTATTCCTGCTTCTGGGCGGTGTCATCGAACAGGTTGGCCACCAGTCCCACACCGGCCCGCAGCACGGTCACAAACCCCACCAGAACCAGGATCGTGATCAGCAGGCCCAGCGCCTGCCGCCCCCGGCGGCGCTGCAGCCGGGCGTGTTCTTCCGGGGTGATATAATGTTTTGTCATGGTTTTTTATCTCCCAAGGTTTTATTGCTGACTTTCAGTATACCACAGGGCAGCGCAGAGTGCAAAACCCTGCCCATGGTTTTTTTGTGAAAACCCCACTGCGCGGTTACTCCCAGTCCTTCCACACATCGGGCTGGTAGCCCACGGTGGCCTTGCGGCCGTTGCGCACGATGGGGGTGCGCAGCAGCTGCTGGTTCTCAAACAGCTTGTCCTCTTTCTGCCAGTCGATGAGCGCCTCCAGCAGTGCAAGGGTCTGCTTGTCCTTGGCGTTGGGGTTCACCATCTTTTCCCAGCCGCCCAGGGCGCGGGCCACATTGTCGAACTCGCCGCGGCTCATGCCCTTTTCCTTCAGGTCGATCATCTGGAATTTGATGCCCCGCTCCTTGAAATAGCGCTGGGCCTTTTTGGTATCAAAGCACTTTGTGGTGCCAAAAATCTGAATGTTCATCGGTCTCTGTCCTCCTGAGCTTCTATTATACCACAGCCGCCCGCAGGTGCCTAGCATATTTCGCACCAAAACCGCCCATACTGGCAGCAGACATCATCCGAAGGAGGCAGATTTTATGATCGCATTCGTTGACCCGGACCTGTGCATCGGCTGCACCCAGTGCGCCGGGCTGTGCCCCGCCGTATTCCACATGGAGGGCGTGCTGGCCGTGGCCGAGCCCGGCCCCATCCCGCCGGAGGAAGTGCCCCAGGCGGTGGACGCCGCCAACGCCTGCCCGGTAAGCGCCATCCGCACCGAGGCGTGAAAAAGAAGCCGTTCTGTCGGGGCCGCCCCCGGTGGAACGGCTTCTTTTCCTTCTCATCCTTTTGTGCTATACTATAGGATGTGAAATTATGGAACGGAGGACTGTATGCTATGCGCTTACTGGTCATTGACGGCAACAGCATTGCCAACCGCGCCTTTTTTGGCATCAAGCTGCTGACCACCAAGGACGGCCGCTATACCAATGCGATTTACGGCTTTTTGAATATCCTGCTCTCCCTGCTCAAGGAGTGCGAGCCCGACGAGGTGGCTGTGGCCTTTGACCTGAAGGCTCCCACCTTCCGGCACAAAATGTACGACGGCTACAAGGCCACCCGTCATGGGATGCCGGAGGAGCTGGCCCAGCAGATGCCGGTGCTCAAGGAGCTGCTGGCAGACCTGGGCTACCGCACCGTCACCGCCAAGGGCTGGGAGGCCGACGACATCCTGGGCACGCTGGCCGCTGCCTGCGCCGCCCGGCAGGATGACTGCTTCCTGGCCACCGGAGACCGCGACAGCCTGCAGCTGGTAAGCGACACCACCACGGTGCTGCTGGCCGCCACCGTGATGGGCCGCAGCAAGACCGTGACCATGGACGTGGACGCCATCCACGAAAAATACGGCATTGAGCCCCGGCAGCTCATTGAGGTGAAGAGCCTGATGGGCGACACCTCCGACAACATCCCCGGCGTGAAGGGCATCGGCGAAAAGACCGCCCTGAGCCTGGTGCAGACCTTCGGCTCGCTGGAAGGCGTGTACGCCAACCTCGACGACAAGCGCATCAAGCCCAAGCAGCGGGAGCACCTCATGGAGGACAAGCCCATGGCCGAGCTGAGCCACACGCTGGGCACCATCCGCACCGATGCGCCCATCGACACGGCCGAGGGCAGCTACGCCGTGGGCGAGGGCAACAAGGCCGCCGCCGTGCGTCTGCTGCAGGAGCTGGAGATCCACTCGCTGATCCCGCGCTTCGGGCTGGACGGTGTGGCCCCGGAGGCCGCCCCGGAAGAGCAGGCCGTGGAGCTGCCGGAGGCAGAGCTTGCCGCCCTGCCCCTTGCCCCGTCCGGGCACTATCTGGTGGCCTCCCGCCCCGCCGTGATGGGCAAGCAGGGCATCCGCAACGTGGTGCTGCAGCCGGAGAGCTGGTACGCCGTGCAGGACACCACCGTCTACCCGTTGGAGGACGCCGACCTGCTCCGTCTGCTGGACAATGCCGACGTCACGCTGGATGTGTTCAATTCGGCTCCCCTGTACGCCAGAGCCATGGCCGCAGGCGGCTGGGGCAGCAGCATCCGGTGGGACGGCAAGCTGGCCGCCTACCTGCTGGACGCCTCGGCGTCCAAGTATCAGGTGGGAGAGCTGGTGCCCAGCTACAAGGCCGCTGCGGCCTTCACCTGCGCCGACTACCCGGACGCCGGACGTCTGGCCGACCTGTTTGCCAAAATGAAAGCCGAGATCACCGCCTGCGGCGAGGATGCCCTGTACAACGACATTGAGTTCCCGCTGGCGCAGGTGCTGGCGGACATGACCCGCATCGGCGTGCTGGTGGACCGGGACGGCATCGAGCAGTTCGGCGTGCGGATGCGCACCGAGCTGGAACAGGTGCTGGCCCGCATCCACATGGAGACCGGCAGCACCAGCTTCAACCCCAACAGCCCCAAGCAGCTGGGCGAGATGCTGTTCGACACCATGGGCCTGCCCCATGGCAAAAAGACCCAGCGCGGCTGGTCCACCGACGCCGAAACGCTGGAGAGCCTGCGGGAGTACCCGCTGGTAGAGGACGTTTTGCAGTACCGCGCGTACCAGAAGCTGAACTCTACCTATGTGGAGGGCCTGCTCAAGGTCATCGGCGAAGATGGGCGCATCCACTCCACCTTCAACCAGACCGAGGCCCGCACCGGACGGCTCTCCTCCGACAACCCCAACCTGCAGAACATCCCCATCCGCACCGAGCTGGGCAGCCAGCTCCGGGCTTACTTTGTGGCGCGGCCCGGCTGCGTGCTGGTGGACGCCGACTACAGCCAGATCGAGCTGCGCATCCTGGCCCACATCACCGGGGACGAACACATGCAGCAGGCCTTCCTGAACGGGGAGGACATCCACCGCAGCACCGCCGCCAAAATTTACGGCATCCCCCAGAGCGAGGTGACCCCCCGGCTGCGTTCCAGCGCCAAGGCCATCAACTTTGGCATCATGTACGGCAAGGGTGCCTACAGCCTGGCCAAGGACATCGGGGTGACCGTCAAGGAAGCAGACGCCTTCCTCAAAAACTATCTGGCCGCCTTCCCCAATGTGAGCGGCTATATGGACAAGACCATCGCCGACGCCAAGGCGAACGGCTATGTGTCCACCCTGTTCGGCCGACGCCGGGCGCTGCCGGAGCTGGCAAGCTCCAACTTCAACGTGCGTTCCAGCGGGGAGCGCATGGCACGCAACACCCCCATTCAGGGCACGGCGGCCGACGTGATCAAGCTGGCCATGGTGCGGGTGTGGAAGCGCCTGCGGGACGAAAAAATGGAAAGCCGCCTGATCCTCACCGTCCACGACGAACTGATCGTGGAAGCCCCGGAAGCGGAAGCCGAAAAGGCTGCGCAGATCCTGCGGGAGGAGATGGAGGGCTGCGTGCAGTACGCCGTGCCCCTGAGCACCGATGTGCACGCAGGCAAAAACTGGCTGGAGGCCCATTGAACATGATCGTTTTAGGAATCGAATCCACCTGCGACGAGACCGCCGCAGCTCTGGTGGAGGACGGCCGGCATCTGCTGAGCAACGTCATCTCCACCAGCGTGAAAGAACAGGCGCTGTACGGCGGCGTGGTGCCGGAGATTGCCAGCCGCCGCCACTGTGAGTTCATCAGCGCCACCGTCAAAAAGGCCCTGCTGGACGCCGGCAAGACCATGGACGACGTGGACGCCGTGGCCGTCACCTTTGCCCCGGGCCTCATCGGCGCGGTGCTGGTGGGCGTGAACTTTGCCAAGGGGCTGGCCTACTCGGCGGGCAAGCCTCTGGTGCCGGTGCACCACCTGCGGGGCCACATCGCCGCGCTCTACCTGACCCACCCGGAGCTGAAGCCGCCGTTCCTCTGCCTGGTGGCCTCCGGCGGGCACAGCCACATCGTGGAGGTGCAGGACTACACCCACTACCACATCCTGGGCCACACGGTGGACGATGCCGCCGGAGAAGCCTTTGACAAGGTGGCCCGCACCCTGGGTCTGCCCTACCCCGGCGGGCCGAGTGTGGCCAACGCCGCCAAGACCGGCGACCCCAAGGCCTACCGCCTGCCGGTGCCCCATGTGGAGGGCAAGTACAACGTGAGCTTCTCCGGCCTGAAAACCGCCGTGCTCAACGAGGTGAACAAGGCCCAGATGAAGGGCGAGGCGGTCAACGTGCCGGACCTTGCCGCCAGCTTCCAGGAGCGCATTGCGGGCATCCTGGCCGAAAAACTGCTGCTGGCTGCCGCCGACACCGGTGCAAAGCAGGTGTGTCTGGCGGGCGGTGTGGCCGCAAACGGCCGTCTGCGCCAGCTGGTGAACGACGGTGCCCAGAAGCTGGGGGCCAAGGTCTACCTGCCGGAGCTGAAGTTCTGCGGCGACAACGGCGCCATGATCGCCGCACAGGGCTACTACCAGTACATCGCGGGCCACACCGCCGGGCTGGAGCTCAACGGCCTGCCCACCCTGCCCATTGATTACGAATAAAAACTAAAAAAGACCCCTCTCAGGCGCTGCGCGCCGAACTCCTTCCGCCTCACTTCGTTCGGCACCTCCCTCTCAGAGGGAGGCTTTCGCGCGGCGATGAACCTTGCTGTAACACGATAAAGTTTCCCCTCCTGTCAAAGGCTCCCTCCTTGAGGGAGCTGGCACGGCGTGAGCCGCGACGGAGGGAGTTTTAGGAGGTACTCACCATGCCCGAAACCAATCCCATCCTGCAAAGCCTGTATGCCCGCAAGTCTGTGCGGGTGTTTGAAGAAAAAGCCATCCCGGCCGGAATGAAGCAGGCCATTCTGGAAGCTGCCGCGCAGGCCCCCTCTGCGGGCTGCCAGCAGCTGTACACCATTCTGGACATCACCGACCCGGCCCTGAAGGCCGCGCTGGCCGACAGCTGCGACCATCAGCCTTTCATTGCCAAGGCCCCGCTGGTGCTGGTGTTCTGCGCCGACTGCCGCAAGTGGTACGACGCCTACAAGGAAGCGGGCTGCACGCCCCGCACGCCGGGCGTGGGCGACCTGATGCTGGCTGTCACCGACACCGCCATTGCCGCCCAGAACGCCGTGGTGGCCGCCGAAAGCTTTGGCATCGGCTCGTGCTACATCGGCGATATCATGGAAAACTGCGACACCCAGCGCAGCCTGCTGCACCTGCCGGACTATGTGTTCCCAGCGGTGATGCTGGTGTTCGGCTGGCCCACCCAGCAGCAGAAGGACCGCCCGAAGCCCCAGCGCTGCGCCATGGAGCATATCGTGCACGAAAACGGCTACCGCACCATGGACGGTGCCGAGCTGCGCGATGCCTTCGGCTACAAGGCCAGCACCTCCGGTTTTGATGCGTGGTGCACGGCCTTCCACAACCGCAAGTACGACTCCGGCTTTGCCCGCGAGATGAGCCGCTCGGTGGCGGAGTACTTAGAGCAGTACAAGTAACGCATAAAAAAGCAGGGAGCTTGTCCAGCCGGACAGGCTCCCTGTTCTTTTGAGTAGCTTGAGCGAGCGACAACCACCAGCTAAGCTGGTGGAGTAAAAATGCTTTAGCTACAAGATTCGAGCGAAGCGAGATGACAAAGAAATTGTCATCTTAGAAGATGCACTTTATGATACTGCTCGTTAGAGCGGTAGGGCAAGTAATGCAGATGAAAGATGCTTGCTCGTGGCCCCTTGCAGGGGCTTTGCCAGTAAGGTGCCCTTCTAGGGCTTACTCAAGCCACCGGCTCAGCCGGTGGTTTTGACTACCGGCAGGTTTTGTCACAACGCAAAAAGGGGCCGGAGCCCCTCCCCTGCCAACAGGCACAAAAAAGCCCCGGAGGGCAGCTTTGCAGTCGCACTCCGGGGGGAAGGATGATGATTGATGGTTACTTGTGGGGGTTCTTGACACGGATAGACAAGCCGATGTAGCTCTGCTGGCTGTTGGACAGGATCACAACGCCTACCTTAGACCAAGTGCCCTTCTGGTTCACGTTGGCATTGATATCCGTATTGACGTGCTTCGAGATCGCATCCAGCAAGCTGCTCAAAAGGGTATCGCTGTAAATGTAGTTCATGGTAACCGTGACGGTCAGATACTCTTCCTGCTCGCCTTCTACATGGACCTTGGTGAAGAACTTGTGGTTGCCAAGCTGCAACGCACCTTCGAGATCCTCTCGCAGATGCTCTTCTGCCACTCGACGAAGCTGTGCATCGCTGGTCACGTGGACGCCCTTCTGGTTACTGATGTGGTTCAGCACCTTCTGCTCCTCAGGGTTGTTGACGGACCCGCCACCGCCGCCACAGGCGGTAAGCATCAGCAGGGCCATGGCACCTGCCAATAACAGGGCCGCGAACTTCTTCAGGTTTTTCATAGGATCTCCCTCCAGTCTGGTTGTTTTTGTGGATATGTTTCGTGATTCACGAAGCTGCATCCCCGGCCGGGGATGCTTTCCTTGTCTCAATTATATCGAACAAAAGCCAGGGCTGTCAATGGGGGAGTTCCCTAAAAAATCAGAGGCCGATTCGTGAAAAAGTCACGAAAACAGGTGATATTTGTTGCGCTATTGTAACTGCCATACCAAACTTCGCAAAGAAACTTTGCCGCTTGGAATTTCCTGCCAGCGGCCCGGAGGCTGGGGCTGTTTTTCCGGCAGAGACAGTGCACTCAAATTTGGATAGATGTTGTGTCCAAGGTGCTGTCTCCCCGGCCCCCCAGACGGCAGCGGAAATCCTGGTAGCCAAAGTGGGCCAGCCGGGCCAGGCTGCCATCCTGCCGCAAGAGCCAGATATCCGGCAAAGGCATGCCGTTGAAGGTGTTATTTTTGCAGGTGGTGTAGATGGCCATATCGCCAAACGCCAGCCGCTGGCCCGGGGCCAGTGGGGCTTTGAAGCTGTAGTCTCCCATCACATCCCCTGCCAGGCAGGTGGGGCCGCCCAGCCGCACGGTGCAGGGCTTTTCGCCGGGGTCTCCGGCGTCCAGCAGGGGCGGGCGGTAGGGCATCTCGATGACATCCGGGGTGTGGCAGGCGGCAGAGGTATCCAGGATGGCAAGGTGGGTGTCCCCGTTGCACAGGGTGTCCAGCACCGTGGTCACCAGATACCCGGCGTTGAGCGCCCAGGCCTCGCCCGGCTCCAGGTACACCCGGACGCCGTACTTTGCCTGCACCTGGCAGATGCACTGCTCCAGGGTAGCCAGGTCATAGCCGGGCCGGGTAACGTGGTGGCCGCCCCCAAAGTTCACCCACTTCATCTTGGGCAGCAGATCCCCGAACTTTGCCTCCACCGCTTTCAGGGTCACAGCCAGGGCGTCAGCGTCCTGCTCGCAGAGGGTGTGGAAGTGGAGGCCATCCAGCAGCTCCGGCAGCTCCGGGTGGGCGGCCACGGCGGCGTCCCACTGGGCCCGGGTGGTACCCAGGCGGCTGCCGGGGGCGCAAGGGTCATAGATGGCATGGCCCTCCTGGGTGGAGCACTCGGGGTTTACCCGCAGGCCCACGCTTTTGCCGGCGGCCTTGGCTGCCGGGCCAAACTGGGCCAGCTGGCCGGGCGAGTTGAACACGATGTGGTCGGCGTACTGCAGAAGCTCCGCAAACTCATCGTCCCGGTAGGCGGCGCAGAACACATGGTTCTCCTTTTCCGGCAGCTGCTCCCGGCCCAGGCGGCTCTCGTACAGGCCGCTGGCCTCGGTGCCTGCCAGGTAGGGGGCCAGCACCGGGTACACATCAAAGTTGGAAAAGGCCTTTTGGGCCAGCAGAGCCCGGCATCCGGTGCGCTGCTGCAGCTCCAGCATGATCTGCCCATTCCGGCGCAGCTGGGCCTCGTCCAGCAGGTAGCAGGGGGTGGGCAGGCTTTGCAGCTGCTGTTCCGTCAGGTTTGCCAGCCCTGCAAAGGCCGGGCGGCGATCCTCCAGCCGCATCAGTCCACCAGAGCCGGGCTGTGGCTCTCGCTGCGGGGCAGGCCGTACTGGTCCAGGGCCTCCAGATACGGGTCCGGATCAAACTCCTCTACGGTGTGGACGCCCTTGGTGGTCCACTTGCCGGTCAGCAGCATCAGGGCACCGCACATGGCAGGCACGCCGGTGGTGTAGCTGATGGCCTGGCTGCCCACCTCCTGGTAGCATTCCTGGTGGTCGCAGACGTTGTAGATGTAATAGGTCTTATCCTTGCCGTCCTTTTTGCCGGTAAAGATGCAGCCGATGTTGGTCTTGCCCTTGGTCCGGGGGCCCAGGCTGGCAGGGTCCGGCAGCAGGGCCTTCAGGAACTGGATGGGCACGATCTCCTGGCCGTTGAAGTTCACCGGGGTGGTGGACAGCATGCCCACGTCCTCCAGGCAGCGCATGTGGTCCAGGTAGCTCTGGCCGAAGGTCATGAAGAAGCGGATGCGCTTTGCCTCCGGGATGTTCT
>OLND01002660.1_pt1 | contig 15612 bp, 16 predicted proteins | sample 1672031 | NCBI WGS metagenome assembly OLND01 (sample SAMEA3136638, study PRJEB25190) | human gut metagenome | biome: human gut; feature: human-associated habitat; material: faeces | place: Austria | collected 2013
CTTCCGTCTACGCACCCAGCTTCATCGAGGACTGCGAGCCTGCCGTCAAGAAACTGCAGGAAGAGTATGGTTTCGAGTACACCGTTGAATACGTGAAGTAAGTTCTGAGTTTTCAGTATATTGCATTAAAAAGAGCAGAGCGTTCCAGCCAGCTGGCTGGAGCGCTCTGCTCTTTTTGTTGCTTATTTCAGTTCCATATTGATGGACTTTTCCGTAAAGCCATAGTTCCGGTACATCTCATACGCCATTTTATTTTTAGCGTTCACCTGCAGTTCAATGGTGTCGCATCCCTTTTCCGCCTTGAGTTGCTTCACCTTATCAAAGAACTGGTGCCCGATGCCCTTCCCGCGATACGCCTCATCCACCGCCATGGTGCTGACGAACAAAACATCCTTTGTCACCTGCGCCGGGCCTTCCACATGCCGCTTAAACACTTCCAGAACACCAACAACGATGCCGTCCGTCTCGGCAATATACCAGCTATCCCCTTTCAGGAGTTCGCCAAACAGTTCCTTTGTGATCAATGGGCTGGCCGGCTTGTAGACATCCGGCCGCCACTCGACATGCATCTGCTGCACCTGATCCATAATAGCAGAAAATCGGTCATAATCCTGCATCTGCGGGGTACGGATCGTAATTATCATTTTGTTTTCTCCTTGTTGTATCAAAAATGCCCTGTCAGACACGGTTTCGGGTCCAGACAGGGCATTTTGAGTTTCTTTTCAGTTGCCCGCTTCCACCTTGCTCAGCAGGATGCGGTCATTGTCCAGGGCCTTGCCGGCGTTCTCGCGGAACTTTTCCAGCAGGTCGTCCACGGTCATCTTACTGCGCTCCTCGCCCTTGACATCGAACACGATGCGGCCGCCGTCCATCATCAGGGTGCGGTTGCCCAGCTCGAGGGCCTGATGCATGTTGTGGGTGACCATCAGGCAGGTGATCTTTTTCTCTGCCACGATGCTCTTGGTCAGCTCCAGCACCTTCTCCGCCGTGGCAGGGTCGAGGGCGGCAGTGTGCTCATCCAGCAGCAGGAGCTTGGGGGTAACGAGGGTAGCCATGAGCAGGGTCAGCGCCTGCCGCTGGCCGCCCGAGAGCAGGCCCACCGGCTGCTTCATCCGGTCCTCAAGGCCCATGTTCAGCAGGGCAAGTTTTTCCCGGAACAGCTCCTTATCCTTGCGGGAGATGCGGGAGAAGATAGCGTGGGGGGCGGTTCCTGCCCGGAGATAGGCCAGCGCAAGATTTTCCTCAATGGTCATGTTGGGGGCCGTGCCCTTGAGGGGGTCCTGGAACAGGTGGCCGATGACCTTGCTGCGCTCGTACTCGGGCGCAAAAGTGATGTCCTGCCCGCCCAGCACGATGCTGCCCTCGTCGGCAATGAAACCGCCGGTGATGGCGTTGAACATGGTGGATTTGCCCGCGCCGTTGGAGCCCACGATGGTGGCAAAGTCGCCTGCCTCCATGTGCAGGCTCACACCGTTCAGGGCCACTTTTTCGTTGACGGTGCCGGGGTTAAAGGTCTTGTGCAGGTTGTTCAGTTCCAGCATTTCCATCTCAGTGCACCTCCTTCCGGGCATTGTGCTTGCGCTGCTCAAAGGCAAACTTTGCCCGGATGGCGGGCATCGAGATGGCCACAGCCACGATGAGGGCACTCACCAGCTTCATGGCGGCGGCGGGCACATTGAAGCGCAGGGCCACAGCCACGATAAAGCGATACAGGCAGCTGCCGAACACCACGCCCAGCACCCGGCGCACCATGGTGCGCTTGCCCACCAGCGTTTCGCCGATGATAAGGGAAGCCAGTGCAATGGTCACCATGCCGGTGCCCACGTTGATGTCGCTGCTCTTCTGGTACTGGGCCAGCAGGCCGCCGGAAAGGGCGGTCAGCGCGCCCGAGATACACAGGCCCACTGTGATGGTGAAGGCCGGGTTGATGCTGGAGGCCCGCACCATGGCGGCGTTGTCGCCGGTGGCGCGGATGGAAAGGCCCAGCCGGGTGCCCAGGAAACCCACCATAGCGGCACAGGCGAGTACAATGACCGCCGCCGCGATGACCAGCTTATACCAGCCGCCCGTAAAGGCCAGCGCGGATTTTGCCAGCGAGAATACCGTATCGGTCTTGACCAGGGACATCGTGGACGAAAAGCCCATGACCGCCAGATTGATGGTGTACAGGCCAGTGTTCACGATGATGCCTGCCATGATGCTCTCAACGCCCAGACGTGTCTGCAAAAAGGCGGTGACAAAGCCCGAACACACACCCGCTGCCATGGCCGCGAACAGGGCCAGAATGGGGTGGCCTGTCAGCGCCACCTGGCAGGCCACGGCACAGCCAAGGGTGAAGCAGCCATCGGTGGACAGGTCGGCAATGTTCAGGATCGAATAGCTCAGAAACAGCGCCAGCGCCACCAGACCGTAAATGCAGCCCAGCTCCAGCGCCGTCTGGATCACGTTGAGCGAAAAGATACTCGCCAGCATGGTTGATGTACTCCTTTTTAGAAATTCTCCTGCGTGGTCACTACCACAATTTCGGTGCAGTAGGGCTTGAAGGCTTCCTTAATCATGTTCAGGGTATTGTCGTCCATGCCCAATGCTGCGGCCGTTTCTGTATTGATGGTCACGATGCCGTTGTCGAAGGTCTGATAGGGCAGGTCGGCGGTGGTCTTACCCTCGCAGAGCAGCTCCACTACCATATCGGCGGTGGCCTCGCCCAGCTGGACGTAATCCACGCCGTAGCCCACAAAGGCACCGTTCAGTGCAAAGCTGTCGGCACCAGTGAAGTGCATCACGCCTGCATCGGTAAAGGTCTCGTAGATGGACAGCTCTGCGGTCATCACGGTGTTGTCGGTGGGGGTGAACACGGCCTTGACACCGGCGGCGATCAGAGCCTCAGCCGCCATCTGCACCTCAGCGGTGGTGGTGCCGTTCTTCTCAATGTACTTGATGCCGTTGGCATCACAGAAAGCCTTAGCATCTGCAATGGCCTGCGTGGAGGCATCCTGACTCAGGTCGTACAGCAGGCCGATGGTGTCAATGTCCGGGTTGACGGCAGTGATCAGCTTCATGATGGCCTCGGTGTTCAGTGCGTCGGAGGTGCCGGTGATGTTCTCCTCGCCGTCAAAGCCTGCAGCAGCGGGGTCGGTGACAGCAGAGTAGACAACGGGGATATCAGTATCCTCCACAGCGGCCAGCATGGTTGCGGCGGTGGGGGTAGCCACAGCCACGATCACATCCACGCCGTCCCCTACGAGGTCGGCACCGATCTGGTTCAGGTTGGACTGGTCAGCCTGTGCATTTGCGTAGTAGTCGGCGTAGTCGAAGGTAACGCCCTTCTCTGCCCCCAGCTCATCCAGACGGCTCTCCACAGATTCCACGATCTGGTTGAGGGAAGCATGATCCACATAGTTGACGATGCCAATCTTGAAGGTCTGGCCGCCCTCGGCTGCTGCGGAAGCGGCAGCGGAAGAAGCGGTGGAAGATGCAGCCACGGTGCTGGAAGCGGAGCCGCCGCAGCCGGTGAATGCCAGTGCAGAAACGGCGGAAGCAGCCATAGCGGCCTTGAGGAAGCTGCGGCGGGAGATCATGGTAACGTTTTTCATAACAGTAAACTCCTTTCCCGGAGCGGGCGGCAAAAGTAAAAGACCCGCTCCCTTTGCGGGACGGGTCTTACAAATAAAAACGACCCTGTCCCTGTGTGTTATCCACAAGGACAGGATCGGTAAAGTTCGATTCTGCGGTGCCACCTTGCTTGCCCTGCTTTGCAAACTGCAGAGCCTCTCACGGAGAGCCAACACTCCCCTGTCCTGTAACGGAGACTTCCGTCCAAAGCTACTAAGGCTTGCTGCCCATTTGCCCGGCCCTCGGCGGCCCACGAAGCTCTGCCCCGCTCTCGCCCGTTTTCACTGTCCGGGCTCACTGAAGATGCGCTGTGCAGGTTCTCTTCCGCCTCATCGGTTTGATTGCATTATACACTTTATCTGCGTAAAGTCAAGAGGCAATGCAAAAATTTTTTTGCAGGTTTTTGGCAAAGTCACACTTTGCTCTTTTTGCGCTTGCGCCACACAAAGTATGCCGTGTACACCAGCCACACCGGCAGGGCGGCCAGCGCCACCGTGCGGCTCAGGGCAAGGCCGTCGGCCTGATACACAAAGTCGATGCTGCTGGTGCCCGCCGGGCACAGCACCGCCATCATACCGTCATCCACCCGCACAATGTCGATCTGCTCCCCATTGACATAGGCCGTGAAGCCGTCATCGTAGGGCACCGAGAAGAACACGAGGTTTACCTTGTCCTGTGTGATCTCGGCATGGAAACCGGCATTGTTCATCTCAAACACGCTGCACGCCTGCGCACGGCGGTCGTTGCAGTCCTGCACATAGGCTTCATAGGTCAGCTCGCTCTGCTTTTTCTCCGGCAGTTCGGTGAGGTACTGCCCGTAGGCGGCAGCGTCCTCATCACTGAGCACCAGTGCCCGCATCAGCAGGTTGGCGCGGGAGTTCTTGTTCACCTGCCCGTAGGTCTCCTCGGTCACATAGTAATCGTAGGTAAATCCCATGGGAACGTAATTTTTATTCTTGTACAGCACAAAACCGTCCAGCTCGTCATAATAGGCCCAGCCGTCGTCGGCCTGGCTCTCAAAGTCCGCCTGCTGTTCCGGCGTGGTGATGAGGTATTCCACGCTCAACAGCCCTCGCAGTGCATAATTGGAGAGTTCCGGTTCGCTGCGCACGTCCCGCTTGACCCCCAGTGCCGGATAAAAGCTGAGGATGCTGGGGGCCGCCGTGCTGCCGAAATATTGCAGGCAGCTCTTGTCCAGCCACATGCCGATGTTGTCGTGGATCTTGTAGGTGTCCACGCGGTAATCGCCTTCCGGCAGATCCTCCTTCAGCAGCAGGGCGTTGTTGTCCTGCTCCACAAGATCGCTGTCGGTGTACCATTGGCCGAACTTGCCGATGCCGATGTGCACCATACTGAACACGCAGGCAAAGGCCACCACCGCCGCCGTCATGCGCTGGGCAAAGCGGCTATCTGCCCGCCATTTCTGGCAGATCAGACGGTAGAGCAGCAATCCGCCCAGGCCAAAGCCCAGCACCACGAAATACTGGCCGGGGTTCTTGAGCACACCCAGAGACCAGGTGCCGGTGTCGTTGTCCAGCACGGGCACCAGTGCAAAGGCCAGCGTAGCCAGCATGATCCAGCCAAGGCCCCGGGCCGGGGTGTCCAGATCGGTGTTGTGATCCTCCAGTGCGTTCACCGTCATGGCGGCAAGGATGAGCACCGGCATATAGTACCAGCGGGCATAGTAGCTGGAGTTGAGGGCGTAGAACGCGCTGTTCAGGATGGGCACCAGCGCGCACACGGCGCATACCGCCACAATGCGCTTTTTGCTGTCGCCGCGGCGGGCGCGCCAGTAAGCCAGCGCACCTGCCAGACTGCACAGGGGCAGATAGGCCGACATGCTGGTCCACTTGATGACGCCTTCCGACCAGATGGAGGTCAGGTAGGGAGAATCCGGCGGCATCACCCAGCTGAGCAGGATGGCCAGATACTGCTGCACCTTGCCGTAGGTCAAAAAGCCCCATCCGGACGCAAGGTCGATGGTGCGCGGGTTCTGCAGCAGGCTCAGCACCGCCGGGATCAGCAGCAGGCAACCCATGGCCACACCCAGCAGGCTTTCAAACGCCAGCTGCACAAACCGCTTCACGGTCAGGCGGTAGTCGCCGGTAGTGAGCTTGCACACAAAGTAGATGGCCAGGAACACCACCTGCCCGGCAAAAAAGAAGTAGTTGTTGAGCAGGTTCACCGCCACCCAGAAGGCAAACAGCCCGTGACGCTTGTTGTACATGGCCTCATCCAGCGCCCACAGCAGGTACGGGAACAGCGCCACCACATCCACAAAGTGGTTGAAGAACACGTTGTACACCGCAAAGCCGGACAGTGCATACAGGCAGGCACCCAGCACGGCGTAATCCCAGTTCTTGACGTAGCGCTTCAGGTACAGGTACGCACCGCCGCCTGCCACGCCGAACTTGAGCACCAGCAGCGGCACCATCAGGTAGGGCAGCCACCGCTGCGGGAACAGCAGCGAGAACCAGAAGAAGGGCGAGCCGTACAGGTAGAAGGAGTAGGCATTCATGGCACCGCTGCCCAGGTCCGTTGCCCAGGAGAAGGTGTTGCGGGGTGCCCCGGCAAAGGTGCTGTCCGGGTAGCCTGCCCCTTTCAGGAAACCGTTCATATAGCGGTAAAAGCTGATCTGCTGGCTGTTGAAGTCGCCTGCATAGTGGAAAAATCCGCCGTCCATGATGTAGAACGGCAGGAAAAAAACGGCTGCGGTGAGCGCGCACAGCACCACCGCCCGCCAGAACTGATCCTTTTGCTGTCCGGGCAGGCGCAGCTGCCGGGACATTCCGAATTGTTCCATGGGTTATCCTCTTTCTCCGCCGATGGGCGGAAGATGCTTTTTTATCAGTATACCACGCAGGTCGGCCCGAAAAAAGGACGTTTCTTCACCCCTGCCCCTTGACAAGCGCCTGCCGGGCAGGTATGGTGGAGAAAACACATCCAAGGAGGTTTCCCCGCCATGCTGTATCCGTTCAACGCCCTGCTGGCACGCATGAAGTACATCACCCGCTGGAGCCTGATGCACTCCACCCGCGCCGAGTCGCTCAGTGAGCACACCTGCGATACCGCCCTGCTGGCCCATACCCTGTGCCTGATCGCGCGGCGGTACACCGGCACCCCCTGCCGCCCCAAAACGGTGGCGGTAGCGGCGCTGTACCACGATGCCCCGGAGATCATCACCGGGGACCTGCCCACGCCGGTCAAGTACCACAGCGCCACCCTGCGCGACGCCTACAAGGCCATGGAGCGGGAAAGCGTGGCCAGCATGACGGCCATGCTGCCGGACGAGCTGGCCGAAGAGGTCGCGCCCTTCCTCACCGGAGAGCTGCTCACGGCAGAGGAAACCAAGCTGCTCAAGGCTGCCGACCGGCTGAGTGCCCTGGTCAAGTGCCTGGAAGAGCAGCGCAGCGGCAACCACGAGTTTGACGCGGCACTGGCCCAGCAGAAAGCCGTGCTGGAAACCATGCACTGCCCGGAGGCCGACTGGTTCATGGCCCACTGCCTGCCCTGCTACACCCAGAATCTGGATGAGCTGACCCGGCAGGACGGATAATATTTTTTACGGGAACGGCACTTCCCGCACGTCGTCGGGGTCCAGGCCAGCCTTGCGCTGCTCTTCAAAGACAGCGTCGATCAGCTCGTCCAGATCTTCCAGATGGGTCAGGGTGCAGCAGTAGCGCCGCAGGGCGGCAGCGCCCTTCAGCCCCTTCATATAGTGCATGGTCTGGGCACGGGCCTGCGGCATCGCCACAAATTCCCCCTTCTGCTCCACCATCTCTTCCACCTGACGGCGCAGGGCATTCATGCGGGCCTGCAGGTTGGGGGCCTTGGGTTCCGGGGTGCCCTCGATGGCGGCATTCACCCGTTCAAACAGCCACGGGTCGCCCAGCGCAGCACGGGCGATCATCACGCCGTCGCAGCCGGTCTGCTGCATCATGGCCACGGCATCCTCGGCCGAATGGATGTCGCCGTTGCCCAGCACCGGCACATGGACTGCCTGCTTTACCCGGGCAATGATCTCCGGGTCGATGCCCGGGGTGTACATCTGCTCACGGGTGCGGGCGTGTACCGCAATGAGGGCGGCACCTGCCTGCTCGCAGGCCTTTGCGCACTCCACGGCGGTCACATGGTCGGCGTCCCAGCCCTTGCGCATCTTGACCGTGACCGGGCGGCTGGTGTGGGCCACCACCTGCTCCACGATGCGCCCGCAGCGGTCCGGATCCAGCATCAGCTTGCTGCCCGCGCCGCCGGACACGATCTTGGGGGCCGGGCAGCCCATGTTGATGTCCACAAAGTCGAACTCATACTGTTCCATAGCGGCGGTGGCTTCGCCCATGATCTGGGGCACCTCGCCAAAGATCTGCACGCCATAGGGTGCCCCGTTGGGTTCTGCCTTCAGCAGGCTGACCGTCTTGTGGTCGCCGTACACCAGTGCCCGGCTGGACACCATTTCGCTGACCGTAAAGCCTGCGCCGTGCTGCGCCATCAGGCGGCGGCAGGGGGCGTCCGTAAAGCCCGCCATTGGTCCGAATACTGCCCGGTGGGGCAGAACGATGTTTCCGATTTTCAAAGGTTCCATTGGTGTTCCTCGATTGTTCTGAATGACCAGAGAGAAAACGATTTTGAATTGCCTCCGCTGCGCTCTGGCAATCACAGCGGAATTTTGTTTTTATAAGAACAATTCCGGGCAGCCTGCGAGCTGCCCGGAATTGCATTTTCACAAAAAAGGCTGCAACCGTAAAATGCAGGTTTCACGCAAAGCCGTTTCTGTCTGCTTATACTCCGGCCATCTGTCCGGTGTTTTACATCTTCTCCGGCACAGTAATCTTGAACATGGTCAGCACATTGAAGATGACATTCTTCACACCGATGCACAGAGCCAGACGTGCCTGCTGCACAGCGGGGTCTGCGCCCTGGATGCGGCAGTTGCCGTAGAAGCGGTGGAAGGCGCTGGCCAGATCAATGACAAAGCGGTTGATGCGGCTGGGGTCGTATTTCTCGGCTGCCATGACGATCTCCTGCGGGAAGGCTGCCAGCATGCGGATCAGATCCATCTCGCTGGGCTCGGTGAGCAGGGTAGCGTCCACCTGCTCGGCACCGGCAAACTGCACGCCCTCGCTCTCCATCTTCTTCAAGATGGAGCAGATGCGGGCATGGGCATACTGCACATAGTACACCGGGTTGTCGTTGTCGGTCTTGACGGCCTGATCCAGGTCGAAGTCGATGCCGCTGCCGGCGTCGTGCATGTTGAACAGGAAGCGTGCACTGTCGATGGGCACCTCTTCCAGCAGGTCGGTCAGGGTGATGGCGTTGCCGGTACGCTTGGACATGCGCACGGGCTGGCCGTCGCGCATCAGGTTGACCATCTGCATCAGGACAACATCCAGATCCTCGCCGTGCAGGCCGATGGCGTCCATCGCGCCCTTCATGCGGGCCACATGGCCGTGGTGGTCGGCGCCCCACACGTCGATGGCCTTGGCAAAGCCGCGGGTGGCCAGCTTGTTGTAGTGGTAAGCGATATCGGCGGCAAAGTAGGTGGGGATGCCGTTGGCACGGACGAGCACCTCGTCCTTGGCTTCCTCTTCGGTGCCGTCCTCGGTCTTTTTCTTGTTCACGGTGCCGTACTTGGCAGCGTACTGTGCGCTGCGGTACATGATGGCACCGTCCTCGGCCTTGTAGCAGGCACCCAGCTCCAGCAGCTTGTCCACCACGGCCATCACCGCGCCGGACTCGTGCAGGGTGCTCTCATGGAACCACACATCATAGTCGATGCGGTACTTGCCCAGGTCGCGCTTGAGGGCGGCGATGTTCTTGGGCAGGGCGTAGGCAACGAGGGCGTCCTTCAGAGCTGCGAAAGCCTCGCTCTCGAAGAGGGTTTCCTCGTCCATGCCTTTGCAGGAGGCAACGTATTTGTCGCCGTTCAGCTCAGCGAACTCACCGGCCAGCACCTTGATGTCGCCGCCCTGATAGCACTCGGCGGGCAGGGGATAAGCCTCCTCGCCGCAGTACTTCTGCAGGTAGCGGACAGCGAGGCTCTTGCCGAACTTCTGGATCTGGTTGCCTGCGTCGTTGATATAGAACTCACGGGTCACGTCGTAGCCGGACCAGTCGAGGACAGCGGCCAGACAGTCACCCAGAGCGCCGCCGCGGGCATTGCCCATGTGCATAGGGCCGGTGGGGTTGGCGGAGACGAACTCCACGTTGTACTTGGCACCCTTGCCGTGGTCGGTGCGGCCATACTCCTTGTTGGAGCAGGCACCCAGCACGACGCCGGCCCAGAAGGAAGGGGCGAGGAACAGGTTGATGAAGCCGGGACCGGCCACCTCGACCTTGGCGAAGACGCCGCCGTCCAGTGCGGGCAGGTGGGCGATGAGGGCGTCGGCGATCATCTTCGGGGCCTTGCGCCAGGTGCGCGCGCCGGCCATGGCGATGTTGGAGGCGATGTCGCCGTTCTTGACGTCGGCGGGGATCTCTACGATGAAGGCGGGAAGCTCGGCCTCGGGCAGGGTGCCGTCGGCCATCGCAGTCTTGGCGGCGGCGGTCAGCAGGGCGCGGGCCTCGTCCAGCGCGGTCTGCCGGGGGTTGTAGTTCTGGTAGGTCTTTTCAAAGTCGGTCATTTCAAGTGTCCTTTCGTGTTTGAGTGCGAAGCCCGCTTGCCGCAGGAGCCGCAGGCAAAAAACAATGAGAAGTCAGTTGACGTGCTGTACCGTCATTTCCAGCGTGTTGCGGCTGACGATGCGGGCGTCGTCGGCGTCCAGCAGGTAGCTGAACGCCGCGCTGCCGCCCTTCTCGGTCAGCTTGCAGTCGATGCCGTCGCCGGTGACGCCCAGAGTGAGGGAGCCCACCTCCGTCTCGTAGTGGCAGAGATTGCGGCGGTCCCGCTCGATGAGGAGCTGGCTGTTGGCCCGCCCGAACCGGAGCAGGGCCACTCGGCTGCCGTCCTCGGCGATCTTGATGGTAGTGGTGCAGCCCTCGAAGCCGATGGTCTGCGTCTCCTTATAAGAGATGTAGTAGCTTCCGTTCTTTTTGGTAAAGCTGCCCCGGGTCATCAGCTCGATGTGGTCGCGGTCCTCCTCGCGGATGACGCCCTCATTGTCGAACTGGTCGATGGAGCTCTTGATGCGGATGATGTAGTTTTCCAGTGGTTTGCTCACAGTTTTGCGTCCTTATCAGTATTTATCAATGGCGATCTGGTCGATGAGCCCGCCCTTGTACTCCCCGAGGAAGAGGTCGGCGGTCTGGGCGAAGCTGTCCGGCACGTCGCTGACGTAGAAGTGGGCCTCGCCCTTTTCGTGATTTCCCTTCAGCCCATGCTCGCTGAGCGTCCGCTCCAGATGGTGGGCGGCGGTCTGGGCCGGGTCCACGAGGGTGACGTTCCTGCCCATGTACCAGCCTATCATCTCTTTGATGAGGGGGTAGTGGGTGCAGCCGAGGATGAGGGTGTCCACCCCGGCCTCCCGCACCTCGGCCAGATACTGGGCGATGACCAGACGGGTCACCTGCTGCTTGTCGAGGGCGCTGTGGTCCACATAGCCGGCCTCCACGAGAGGCACGAAGAGGGGGCAGGGCCGGGCCGTGATCTCCACGCCGGGAACGAGCTTGCGCAGGACGGTCTCATAGCTGCGGGAGCGGATGGTGGCCGCCGTGCCGATGACGCCGATGCGGCGGTTCCGGGTGACGAAAGCGGCCTCCCGGGCCGCAGCGTCCACGACGCCCAGATAGGGGACAGGGAGCTTTGCGGCCTCGGCGGCGGGGTAGATGCTGGACACCGTGCCGCAGGCGGCCATGATGCACTTGACATCCTTCGAGAGCAGAAATGCGATGTCCTGCCGGGCATACTGCAAAATAGTCTCAGGGCTGCGGCTGCCGTAGGGGACGCGGCCGGTATCGCCGAAGTAAACGATATTCTCGTTGGGGAGGCGCTTGCGCAGCTCCCGCACGCCGGTCAGACCGCCAAGGCCGCTGTCGAATACGCCGATGGGACGGTTATCCATGCTGCTTTTCCGTCCTTTCCAGAGCCAGAGCGATGAGGCGGTCGATGAGGGCAGGCACGGGGATGCCCTCATGCTCCATCAGCTTGGGGTACATACTGATGGGGGTGAAACCGGGGAAGGTGTTGATCTCGTTGATGAGGACGCGGCCGGTGTCCTTCTCCACAAAGAAGTCGCAGCGGGCCAGACCCTCGCAGCCCAGCGCCGTGTAGGCCATGGCGGCGTAGGTCTTCACCTCATCCAGCTTTTCCTCAGGCAGTTTGGCCGGAATGACCACCTGACTGACGCCGTTCTTATACTTGTCGTCGTAGGTGTAGAACTCGGCACCGGCCAAGATCTCGCCCGGGCGGGTGGAGACGGCGGGGTCGGAGCCGATGACGGCGCACTCCACTTCGTGGCCGTCCACGAAGGCCTCGAACACCACCTTGCGGTCGTTGGCGAGGGCCAGCCGGATGGCGGCTTTCAGCTCATCGCGGTCATGGGCCTTGGTGATGCCCACGCTGGAACCGGCATTGGCGGGCTTGACGAAGATGGGCCAGCCCAGCTTTGCGATGACGCCGTCGCAGACGCCGTCGGGGTCAGACTCGATCTCCCAGCGGGTGGCGGAAAGCCACTTGGTGTGAGGGATGCCGGAGGCGTCGAACATGGCGTTGGCGACTGCCTTGTCCATGCAGACCGCGCTGGCCAGAACGCCGCAGCCCACATAGGGGATGCCGGCCAGCTCCAGCAGGCCCTGCACAGTGCCGTCCTCGCCCCACAGGCCGTGGAGCACAGGGATGACCACGTCCACATGGACCTTCTCCACCTGCCCGGCGGGGGTGAAGAGGATGAGGCCGTGGTCGGCACGGTCGGGGCTGAGCACGCAGGGCATATTGCCCGGCAGATCTTCCCAGCTGCCGTCGGCCATCTGGGCCGAGTCGGCCTCGGTGTAGAGCCAGCGGCCCTCTTTGGTGATGCCGATGGTCAGCAGCTCGTACCGCTGGCGGTCGAGCTGGTCCACGAAGGTGCCGGCGGACACGCGGCTGACCTCGTGCTCGCTGGACATTCCGCCGAACAGGACGACCACACTCATTTTATGTTCAGAATCGGATAACATAATCGATCTCTCCTGATTTCAGGACTGCTGCGCGCGGCAGACAGCCCGAAGTTTTGTCTATATACATAGATATACTTATTATATAATATTTATGCCCGGGATGCAAGCGGTGCCGCGCAGTCGGGCGAAGAGAAAGAAAATACAAAAAACCTGAAAAAACGCAGATTTCCCGCTTGACGAATAGAAAAAGACGTGATACAATGGTAACACCTCTTTTGCGGGGTTATTAAGTGCGCCTGTCGAACGGGTGCTCCCGCAAGCCGAGGGAGGTTCAAAACAACCGTTATAATGGAGGTGTCAACAAATGACCGTTAAAATCACTCTGGCCTGCACCGAGTGCAAGCAGCGCAACTACAACACCACGAAGAACAAGAAGAACAACCCCGATCGTCTCGAGATGAAGAAGTACTGCCGCTTCTGCAAGAAGCACACCGTTCATCGCGAAACCAAGTAAGAAAGGCGGACAACATCATGGCAGACAAAACCGAGAAAAAGCCGGGCTTTGTGGCCAGAATGAAGGCCGCCGTGAAGGGCTTTTGTGACCGCGTTGCAAAGTTCTTCCGCGACACGAAGAGCGAGCTGAAGAAGGTGGTGTGGCCGTCCAAAGAGGACACCAAGACCAACACCATCGTCGTGCTCGTCACCGTGGCGATCGCAGCCGTTGTCATGATCGCACTGGATGCCATTTTCGGCGGCATCTTGGGGCTGATCATCGGCGCCTAAACATCTTGAACGGAGGTTTGAAAAATGGAAGAACAATCCAATGAAGCCCTCTGGTATGTAGTCCATACCTATTCCGGTTACGAGAATAAGGTTGCGAACGACTTACAGACCATGGTGGAGAACCGCCGGCTGCAAGACCTGATCTGCGACATCAAGGTTCCCACCGAGATGGTCCCGGAGATCAAGGACGGCAAGGAGCGTATGGTGGAGCACAAGCTGTTCCCCGGCTACGTTCTGGTCAAGATGGTCATGAACGACGATACATGGTACGTCGTGCGCAACACGCGCGGCTGCACCGGCTTCGTCGGCCCCGCATCCAAGCCCGTTCCTCTCTCGGCGGAAGAGGTCGAGAAGATGGGCGTTGAGAAGGCGGCTCCGCTGACCGTCGATTTCAAAGTCGGCGACACCGTGCAGATCACCGCCGGCCCGCTGGAAGGCTTTATGGGCCTTGTGGAGGGCATCGATACCGAGAGCTTCAAAGTCAAGCTCAAGGTCAATATGTTTGGCCGCGAGACGCCCGCAGAAGTGGACATCGCGCAGGTCGAGCTGCCGTAACCAACCGGCATCCGTTTACCAAGGTAAGACCGCAGTGCGGTTCTTATAGAGCGTGTGCATCGTGTACACGCTCGTGGGAGGCGTGGGGAGACCACGCCGCAACTCACCACAGATTTTTGGAGGTGCATTTACTATGGCACAGAAAGTTACTGGCTACATTAAGCTGCAGATCGAGGCCGGCAAGGCGACTCCGGCTCCCCCTGTTGGCCCTGCTCTGGGTCAGAAGGGCGTCAACATCATGGCCTTCACCAAGGAGTTCAACGAGCGTACCAAGAACCAGATGGGTTATGTCATCCCCGTCGTCATCACCGTTTACGCTGACCGCTCCTTCAGCTTCATCACCAAGACTCCTCCGGCAGCCGTTCTGATCAAGAAGGCCGCTGGCATCAACACCGCTTCCGGCAAGCCCAACAAGGAAAAGGTCGCTACTCTGACCGCCGCTCAGGTGGAAGAGATCGCTAAGACCAAGATGCCCGACCTGAACGCTGCTTCTCTGGAAGCTGCATGCAGCATGGTCCGTGGCACCTGCCGCAGCATGGGCATCACCGTCGAGGGCTGAGACATAAACAGTGGGAGGGCATAACACTGCCCGCATGACCACACAGGAGGATATACAATGAAACATGGCAAGCACTATGTCGACGCTGCAAAGCTGGTCGATTCTACTAAGGCATATGATGTGAACGAGGCTCTGGAGCTGGCTTGCAAGACCGCTTCCGCCAAGTTCGACGAGACCGTTGAGCTGCACGTCCGTCTGGGCGTTGACGGCCGCCATGCTGACCAGCAGGTCCGTGGCGCTGTCGTTCTGCCCAACGGCACCGGCAAGACTGTCCGCGTCTGCGCCATCGCAAAGGGCGCTGCTGCCGCTGCTGCTGAGGCAGCCGGCGCTGACATCGTTGGTGATGACGAGCTGATCGCCCGCATCGCTGGCGGCTTCATGGACTTCGACGTTGTTGTCACCACCCCCGACATGATGGGCCGCGTTGGCCGTCTCGGTAAGGTGCTGGGCCCCCGCGGCCTGATGCCCAACCCCAAGGCTGGTACTGTCGCTCCCGATCTGGGCAAGGCAGTCACCGAGGCCAAGGCTGGTAAGATCGAGTATCGTCTGGACAAGCAGAACATCATCCATGTCCCCGTGGGCAAGGCATCCTTCGGTGCAGAGAAGCTGTACACCAACCTCGACACCGTTATGAGCGCCATTGCAAAGGCAAAGCCCGTTGCTGCAAAGGGTACCTACTTCAAGAGCGCTACCATCGCTACCACGATGGGCCCCGGCATCCGCCTGAACACCCTGAAGTACGGTGTCTGATTTGAAGAAATAAAACCTCTCCGTCTGCGCTTTGGCGCAGCCGGCTCCCCCAGCAGGGGAGCAAAATAGAGGAAAATGAAAATCTTCAAAAAAGTACTTGACAACACCGCGCGTTTGCGGTAGAATAATCATGCTGTTTTTGAGACAGCAGGTGCTGGAGTTCCAGCGTAAGGCTATGCCGCCTGCCGAGAAACGCGCGTAACGTTGTTTTATGCCTCTTTCTCGGACACAGTGCGGGAAAGAGGCTTTTTTCATGCAGAACTCCGGTTTTTCGATACAAGTTTTTGAAACGAGGTGAAACCGAATGCCCAGTGCAAAGATTC
>OLND01002663.1_pt1 | contig 15601 bp, 9 predicted proteins | sample 1672031 | NCBI WGS metagenome assembly OLND01 (sample SAMEA3136638, study PRJEB25190) | human gut metagenome | biome: human gut; feature: human-associated habitat; material: faeces | place: Austria | collected 2013
CCTCCATGGCCGAGATGCCCAGCGACAGCGTGAAGAACGCCTGGCCCATGGCCGCGTACACCGCGTCGCCGAACGTGGCCCACTGCTCGGCGCTTGTCGCGCCCGCGAACAGCTTGCCGAAGTCGGGGATGAGATAGAACTTGAGGCCTTCGAGGCCGCCCGGCAGCGTGACCGCGCGCACCACGAGCACCGCCATGATGCCCAAGAGGCAGATCATCATCACCTTCGTGATGCGCTCGACGCCCTTCTGCAACCCCAGGCTGCACACGAGGAAGCCCAGCACGATGACCACGAGCATCCAGCCGACCAGCTCGGTGGGGTTCGCCAGCATGTCGTTGAACACGGCGCCGACGCCCGCGCTGTCCAGGCCGTTGAACGCGCCCGTGCCCATCTTCACCACGAACGACAGCATCCAGCCGCCCACCGTGGTGTAGAACATCATGAGCACCATGCACCCGATGTAGCCCCACCACGAGAACCAGTGCCACTTCCGCGACGGCTGCAGCGTGTCGAACGCCACCGCCGAGCTCTTCTGGCTGGCACGGCCCACGGCGAACTCCATCACCATGACGGGGAGGCCCAGGATGACAAGGAACACGAGGTACATGAGCACGAACGCCGCGCCGCCGTACTCGCCCGTGATGTAGGGGAAACGCCACACGTTGCCCAAGCCGATGGCGCATCCCGCGGATATCAAGATGAAGCCCAGACGCGAGCCGAACCGCTCGCGCTTGGCGATATCGGACCCGGCCTCGGCCGCGCCGCTCCCCCGCACGGCCCCGCTCGTCGCTCCACCGCTGTTTGGTTGGTTGGCCTCGGCCATGCCACACCCCTCCGAAAAAGTCTTGTACGATATTGCCCCCACGGCAAAACGATGCAATTGTACAGCAAGAAGGTCGGTGGAGCGCGCACGTTGCCTGTCTTTTGCGCGTCCTTGCGGCTTCGCGCAGCAGGCTCTAAGATATGCCCCGAGGCGAGTCGACCGAAAGGGGTGCGCCATGAGGGAGTACGAGTACGTGAGCGTCGACTACAAGAAGCGTGAAGTAATCATGGTTGGATTCGGCATCTCGGAACACCGCGAGATCATCGATGATTACGCGGCGCGCGGCTACCGCTACGTCGGCTCCATCATCACCGAAGTCGACAGCAACGCCCGTATACGCAAAATCGACCTGGTCTTCGAGAAAGACGCGTAGGGGAGGCGCGACCTCCGACAAGCCGGCTAGCGCTCGGCAGGGGGCGCGTCGGTGAACATGGCTGCGGACGACGGGTTCGGCGAGGACACGGCGGCGGGTACGGGCGGCGCGGCCTCTGCCGCTCGCTTCCGCCTGCCCGCCCATGCGGCTTCAACGCCAATAGCAGCGATACCCGCCCAGATGAGCGCGAAGCAGATGCCGTGCGCCATGGTGAACTGCTCGCCGAAGAAGGCCACCGCCAGCACAAGCGCGATGGTGGGGCTGACGTACTGGATGAAGCCGATCACCGTGAGCGAGATGCGGTTGGCCGCCGCCGAGAACAGCAGCAGCGGGATGGCCGTGAGCACGCCGCAACCGGCGAGCAGCGCCATGTCGGCCACCGGGCCGGTGACGGCCATCGGGTCGGGCGTGGCGGGCACGAGCTGCCAGATCCACGGAGCGGCCGCGCCCACGATCAGGGCCACCGCGCCGATAAGCCCCGTGAGCAGCGACTCGAACGCCATGCCGGGCAGCGCCGGGTAGCCGCCCTTCTTCTTCACCGCGCCGTACACGCTAAACGTGAGCGCCAGCGCGAAGGCAATCCAGATGTCGCCGCCGTTCGCCACGATGAAGTACCACACGCCGAGCGCCGCCAGCACCGTGGCCACCGTCTGCATGGGCGTCAGCCGCTCCTTGAAGAACACCATCCCCAGCACGATAGTGAACAGCGGGCACAGGTAGTACCCGATGCTCGTCTGCAGCAGATGCCCGCTGTTGGCGGCCCAGATGTATACGCCCCAGTTGCACGAGACGATGAGCCCCGAAGCCAGAAACGTGCGCACCGCGCGCGGGTCGCGGAACAGGTAGAGAAAGCGCGTCCGCTTGACCAGCACGCACAGCGCCACCACCGCCGCGCACGACCACACCATGCGCCACGCCAGCACCTCGAACGCGGGAACCGCCGACAGCAGCTTCCAGTACACGGGCATGACGCCCCACAGAAGGTAGCATCCGAGACCCTGGAGGAACCCCGTGCGGTCGGTCCGCCGACCGTCCCCGTTCGCGCCTTCTCCTACGCCTTCGTCCAAACCTGCCGTAGCCACCTGCTCGCTCAAAACACGCTCCTTGCCCTCGATCGATCCGCAGCATTATACCCCCGCTCCTTCGCACCTGCCCACGCTTTTCAACCAGCGAGGGCATTGCCAGGGCAGGATGCCCCTTGGTTGCGGGGCCGCGAGGACGCCGCCGCACTGCGAGGCCGCCGCGGTGCGGCTGCCGAGCTGCGGGGGCGCTGTGAGGTGCTGCAGCGCTGCGAGGCGCTGTGAAGCCGCAGCACCCCTCACTGGCAGGAGCTTGCACCTCTGATGTTTCCCTCCGATAAGGAGCACAACATCAGCCACGGGAGATATAATCGAGAGTCTACGAATGGAGGACTGCATGCGGATCGTTAAAGCAGAAGACACCCGCTCAATTGAGCCGCTTCTCAACACCATCATCGAAGGCGACTGCCTTGAGAAGATCAAGGCCATCCCCGACGAATCGATAGACATGGTGCTCTGCGATCTGCCCTACGGGACCACCCAGAACAAATGGGACTCCATCATCAACCTCGATATCCTCTTCACCGAATACCGCAGGGTGATAAAGCCGCGCGGCGTGATAGCCCTGACGAGCAGCGGCCTTTTCACCGCCAAGCTCATGCTCCATGCAGCCGACCTGTACAAGTACAAGCTGGTCTGGATCAAGTCGAAGGCGACCAATTTCCTCAACGCGAAGAAGCAGCCTCTAAGGAAGTACGAGGATATCTGCATCTTCTACCAATCGCAGCCGACCTACCATCCCCAGATGTCCCAAGGCGAATCGTACGACAAGGGGGTGCGCAAGAACCAGCTGACCGGAAGCTACGGCGACTTCGACCCCAAGCATGTGCAGAGCGACGGCAGCCGCTACCCAACGGACATCGTCTACTTCAAGACCGCCGAATCGGAAGGCCCCGTGTACCATCCCACGCAGAAGCCGGTTGAGCTGGGGAGGTACCTGATACGCACCTATACCGACCCGGGGGACGTCGTGCTGGACAACGCCTGCGGAAGCGGCTCTTTCTGCGTTGCCGCCTGCCTTGAGGGGCGCCGCTATATCGGCATAGAGAAGAACGAGGGCGTCGCCCGCTTCAAAAACGAGCCCATCGACTATATCGAAGTCTGCCGTCGGCGCCTCGAAGAAGCACGGTCCCGCATGGACGAGGAAAACGCGATCGCCTACCCGGCATCGTCGTGAGCAACGAGGGACGAGGTTGAGCCTATGAGCGCCCAGAGCGTCCATGACAACGAACGGTCATACGCCATCGAGCTTATCAGCGCCATCAACGACCACCTCCACGGCAAGGACATGCACATCAAGCGGGCCGGCGGGGAGTCGACCATCAACGAGCACGGCCGCGTCAAGTTCCCCGACGTCCTGCTCTTCTCAGATCGGCAACGCTCGACCATCCTCCAGGGCTGGGAGATAAAGTGCCCCGACGTCAAGATAGACGACGAGGAGTTCGTCGCCGACGCCCACCGCAAGGCGGACCTGCTGGGATGCAATTCATGCATCCTGTGGAACTTCCAGCACGCCGAGCTTCATGCGAAGACGAAAGGGGGCTCCTTCGAGATTCTCGAATCGTGGACCATCTCGGAGCACATTACCGACAGGGCGTCGATCAACGCGTTCCAAGGCGAATGGATGGCGTTCCTCCACTCCCTCGTCGACAAGATAGAGCTCTTCATAGCGTCGGGAAAAATCAAGCAGCGTGAACTGGGCGAGGTCATCACCGACTCCATCATGCCCAAGATCATCAACGAAAACAAAGATGCCGTGGCCACCGCACTCAAGAGAAGGGCCGCGGTCGATGCCTTGGTAGACATCGATATCGGATCTTGGTGGCGCACCGTGGCGAAGGAGTACACCCTCGACGAGGTGGACGCCTATCGCGCCTATGCGAAAATGCTCCTGATCGGCTGGCTGAACAAACTCCTCTTCGCGAACCTCATCAAGATCTACTACCAGGACGCACGCGAGGTCGAAAGCATTACGGAGGGATGCACGGTTGAAGATGCCGCGCGATGCTTCGCCCTCATTGCAAGCCGCTGCGGGTTCTACCACCTCTTCAGCAGCCCCCCGTACTGCGACTCGCTGCCCGACGCCACCCTGTCCGACCTCGTGCAGTTCAACGGCCTGCTTCAGATGTGCGACCTTGAGCAGCTTGACAGCCGTTATCGGCACCGGCTGCTTGAAGAGAGCATCTCCTCGGCCAAGCGGCAGATCTCCGGCCAGTACCCCACCCCCGAGCCCCTCGCCAAGCTCATGGCCGAGCTTGGCGTGAGAAACGCCACCGGCCACGCATGGGACTGCTGCTGCGGAACGGGAACGATTGGCAAGGCCCTCTGGGAAAGGAAGATGAAGCTGACCGAGCCGGTGATGGACGATGCAGCCGACCGGGCTTACCGCACAACCTGGTTGTCGGACATCCACGATTTTCCCCTTCAGGTGGCCACGCTCGCCCTTTCCCCGCGCGAGCATGTCGATTCCCCTCTTCTGGTCTTCCAGAAAAACGCGTTCGAAATCGAACCGGGGTCCATGGTCGAGTTCATCGACCCTTCCACGGGAGAAGAAGTCGGCAAAGCCGTGCCCCGCTTCGACACCATTGCGAGCAACCTCCCCTACGTCGACTTCAACACCAAGGAGATCGGACGGTATTCCCAGATCAGGGACGAGCTCAAACAGGAGGCGCAGGCTGCGGGCATCAAGCTTCATGACCGCAACGACCTGTACTGCTATTTCTGCCTCTACCTTGAGCGCTTGCTCAACGACGGAGGCGTGGCATGCCTGCTTACCTCGAACACGTGGCTCTTCTCGCAAGCGGGAGACAGCTTCTTCGAGATGCTTGCACTGAAGTACCAGATCGAAGGGGTTTTCGTTAACGGGCAGGCGCGCTGGTTCCACAAAACAAAAGTCATGAACGCGCTGCTGGTGCTCAGGAAGAAGAGGCCGGGCGACGTCACCGGCAACGTGCGTATGGGGGTTGTCCACGCGAGCATCGGCGACCTCGGCGACCCGGCGAAACGATCCGCGATCGTGGAGAGCATCCTTTCAGGCAGCGACCGCAGCGCTCTCATAGCGCAGCATCGCTACTCCCTAGAGGACATCCGGCGCTTCCACGCATGGGGGATAACGCTGTACGCGCTCTGCTTCGGGGTATCGTCCCTGTCCCCGCTTACCGGGAAGCTTGTCCCCATCAGCTCTTTGTTCGAGGTTTTCCGCGGCGTCAAATCGGGGTACGACGGCGCCTTCTATTCGGACGACCCCTGCTTCGTCGACCCTCCCTTCTGCTTTCCGCTGATCAAGAACCTGCGCGGCACGCATTCGTACACCCTCGAGCCGAACCAGTACGTTCTCATCTGCGACAAGTCCAAAGAAGAGCTTGCGAGGGAGGGCTATCTCAAAACCCTCGGGCATATAAGAAGGCACGAAGCGGGCGTAACGAAATCGGCGAAGTCGAATGCCCCCTATTGGTACTCTCTGCCGACGTGCAAGAGCTTCCATTTCGCAACCATGATGAACCCGGGGGATCGCCTGTTCTTCGCGCAGGCGGGGAGAGACACCTGCTTCGCGAACCAGCGGCTCATCTGCCTTCGGGCCTTCTCCGACCATGCCGACCTTCCGCTCGCCCACGCCCTGTTCAACTCATGTACAGGCCTGCTGATGCTGGAGTCTTCCGGAGGGCCTATGGGGGACGGCGCCCTGGACAACCGGAAGGAGAGCCTGGCCGGCCTCTCAATGCTCGACCCCTCCCTGGTAACTGCCGAATCGAGGCAGGCGATCCTCGACGCTTTCGAGCCCCTGAAGAGAAGGGCCGTGAAGCCCCTTCAAGAAGAGCTTTACGAAGCCGACCGGGAGGCGTTCGACAAGGCGGTCCTCCAGGCATTCGAGCTGGAGGACCTGCACAACCAGATAAGGGACGCCCTGTCGACGATGGTCAAGGTGAGAACCGAGGGACTGTCCTGACGATAAGGCCGCAACGAGGGCGCGAAGGCGTGAGGCTGCGCAGCTGCACCTACCCCCGCACTGTGTAGCGCTCCACCGCATCCTCATTGAGCGTGACGCCCAGCCCAGGGCCTTCGGGCGGGTAGACGCGGCCGTTCTCCATGCGAATGCGCTCGTTCACGAGGCTCGGAGCGGCGGGGTCGTCGAAGTCCATGAATTCGCAGGGGTAGCTGATGGTTTTCAGCGCGCAGCCTATGTGGACGAGGGTGGCCATCCCCAGGCTGCTCTCGGATTGGCTGCCGATCATCATGGGCCGGTGGTACGCCTCGCACAGCGCCGCGATCTTGCGGCCGTAGGTGAAGCCGCTGCGGGGGATCTTGATCATCATGATGGACAGCGCGTCGATGTCTATCTGGTGAGCTATGTCGTGCAGCGTGAAGTTGCTCTCGTCGCCGGCGATGGGGATGTCGATGGCGTGGGCCAGGCGCACGCGGTCCTTCTCGTTCGTGGCGGCGATGGGCTCCTCGAAGTAGTCCAGCTCGCCGCGCAACGCATCGTGCACCTTCTTCGCGCCGAAGTACGTGTAGCTCTGGTTGCCGTCGATGTAGAGCCTCGTGTCGGACGTGACCGCGCGGCGCAACGCATGCACGCGGCGGATGTCGGCATCGGGGTCCAGCCCGCCCTTCACCTTGAAAGCCCGGTAGCCCTTCGCGTTCAGCTCGCGCGCCTGGTCCACCATGACCTCGTCGCTCGTGAGCCAGAGTATCCGGCTCGGCTCGATGCTGTCGCGGTAGCCACCCAGCAGCTTGTGGCAAGGCAGGCCGCACGCCTTGCCCATGATGTCCCACAGCGCCACGTCGATGCCGCCCTTGGCAGCCAGGTTCCCCTTGATGAAGGCCATGGCCTCGTGCACCTTCTCCACGTCGAAGGGGTCGAGGCCCGCAACCAACGGCGCCAACAGGTCGTTGATCACGTGCACCATGCCCACCTGCGTCTCGCCGTAGATGTTCTCGCGCGGGATGGCCTCAGCGATGCCTTCGACGCCCTCGTCCGTCATGACGCGCACGAGCACGTGCGCCTGGCTGGTCATGCGTCCGGTGGCCCACTCCATCGGATGAGGCAGGGGCAGGTCGACGGGGATAGCGCACACGCTCACAATCTTCATGGTCGGTCATCGCCTTTCAGGCTCTCATGCAGCTCCATGCTCCGGTGCTAGATTGTAGCACCGGTCTTTCTACGATCAACAGCACCAACTCGAAGCGGTTCCCACAACCTACACACCGGATTCCAGATCAACGTCCACCGACAATTCGCCGAGGTCTACCGCAATCGTCGCATCGGGGCTGTCAAGAGGTCACTACCAAGCCCGACACGACGACGTTGACGTAGTACAAGAATACCAGTATGAGGAATCCGACGACCACGCCCACGAACGCTGTGTTCACGACGTCACTTGGAAGCTTCCGCAGCCCCGATTCCATGGCCGGATAGACGACCCAGGTCATGAGCGTCGCCACGATACCGAACGCAATCGCGTTCTGCAGGCATACCTGGCCCATGAAGTTGCAGAACATATCGCGGTAGTCCCAAAGAGGCAGCGAACCGTCGGGCAGCGGCTGGTTCAACATGAGGCCCATGGCCAACTCGATGAGCGTGCACACAAGCGCATTGACAACAAAGCTGATAAGCAGCGGCACCACGCGGCTGCCGATGTGCTGCTCCAGAAAGTTCTTGACGGGATAGAGCAGCAGCACGCACGCGACCGCGCCCACGCCGTACACGGGGAAGGGGTAGAGCCAGTCCGACCATATCTGCGAGTTCGGATCGTAGATACCGGGCAGGATGCCGAAGCGGATGAGCGTGCAGTATGCGGCCTCCATCCAGTGCCCCACCACGCTGAACACGCAGAAGTACATGATGAGGTTGCGCCAGAACGCCCAGGTGCGCGGCTGATAGTAGCTGATCTCGCGCGCAAGCTCCTCGCGCTTCACCTCGGCCGTGAACGGCTCGGTGAGCACGGCCTTCACGCGCCGCGACGTGAGGAAGTACAGGAACAAGACGATGTCGAAAAGGGAGGAGAGCAGCTGATTGAGGGGATCGAATCCGCCCTGGCCGAGATTGTAGCCCGTTCCGATTACGATGTTGAAAAGCGAGAATGCCATGATGAGAGAGCGAGCCGCAGCCTTGCGCTGCCAGATGAGCCAGAAACTCATGGCCTCGAAGATGAGGTTGAGATAATCGAGCACATCCCCGAAACCGAGCGTGTACTGCCCCTTGATGAGAAACACCGAAAGCGCCAGCGTGAGCAGGATGTTGAAGGCGAACGCCACCTGCAGAAAGCGCATGAAGCCCAGCTTCTTGGGATTGGAGAAATCACGAGCCACCAATCATTCCTTTCGTTCTACTTCCGGCGCGCCTGATGACGAGCCTTGCCACATGAGAAACAAACCGCGACGCATCCTGCCACTCCTGCAAGCGCGGCGGCAAGCGCCAGAGGCACGACGGCAAGAGCCGCCACATCACCGGTGCGGACAAGTGCGGATTGGCCGTCGCTCTGCGCCGCATCGTCGCCGTTTCCGCCCGCACCGCCTCCCGCATCGCGCGGCATCGTGAGCGCCTTTACGCACACGTTCGTCACGTACGAGCGCGCCGAGCCGCCCGCAGACGCAGCCTGCGTGCCGTCAGCCGCAAGCGCGACGGTCGCGCCCGCCCCGGCACCCTCGCCGCTCCCCGCCTTGCCGAGCGCGAGGTCGTGCCCGTAACCTGCGGGATCCTCCCACGTCACGCCGTCGGCCGACACCCAGCTCACCTCGCGGTCGCCCTGCGCGTCATACCCCATGTGCTCGGGCTCCGCGCCCGCCACCTCCGGATCGGGCGTGAACGTCTCCACAGCGAGCGGATACGCGTAGCTTTCGTTCTGAAGCCTCACCACCACCGAAAACGTCTCGCCCGCAGAAAGCGCCACCGGCTCGTCGAGCGCCGCCGTCACGTAACCGGGCGTCTCCTGCACGCCCGCGCACGTCGCCACCAGCTCGCCACCGCGCGGATCGGCATCGGTCGCGCCGCGATACACCTCCACCGCATACGACGTGCCGATACCCGTCGTGCAGAACTGCACGCGGTCAAGCGTCTCATCGCGCTCGCTCGCGAACACGTTGGCCGCCCAGCCCACGGTGCCGCCCACCGACAGCGAATTGGTCCACCCGCTCGCATCGTACTGGTAGACGGCCTCGCCCTCGCGCTTCACCTCGCCGAACAGCGCCGCTTCAAAAGACAGCGTGGCATCCTCGTACGAGATCCAGAAGTACCCCGACTCGCCTTGCTCGGTGCCCCACGAGTTCTTCACGAGCCACGCGCCGTCGAATTCGGGTCGCATCCCCTCGTTGAAGCTCTCTCGCGGGAAATCGTCGTCCCAGCCCACGATGGCCACGTAGTGGTCGGGCGCCGCGCCCACCGTGCCTGGAGCCGTGTAGTAGCACGACCTCTCCCCATTGAAGTTGAGACCCTGACCGGAGTAGAACTCCGCCACCACCGGCCCCTCGTGCGCCACGATGCGCTTCACGGCCGCGCGCCCCGCTTCGCCATCCCCTGGCGTCTCCCAATAGGCGGCCCCGCCAAAATCGAAGTACGCGGTTCCCGTCAGGCGCACGTCGCTTTGGAACCGCAACGCTTCGTCAAGCTGCGGGTTCGCCCAATCGGTCACGCCCTCTTGCGCGATGGCCGCGCCCTTGCCCGCAGCCAGACTGTTCACCACGACAAACGGCGTGGCACCACCGGCATAGGGGGCGTTCGGCATGAAGGGATTCATGCCCGCAGCCTCGCGCTCCTCGTCGCCCATCCGGGCGAAATACACCGCCTGATATGGAGAAAGACCCTTCTCGATCAGTTCATCGGCAGCCACGCCGTCGTAGACGAGCGAGGTTTCCAGCGATGCCATAGAGGCGAACGGGCCGCACAGATCGTCGGAGCCTTGGTTACGCACCGGCGTGACAAGGCCCGTATCGCGCGGGTCGAACGACGCCGCCTCGGCGGGATCGCTCGGCTCGGGTTCGGGTTCCGGCTCGGGCTCCTCGACCGCATCCGTCGTGAACGCCTTGATCATCACGTTTCCCACCGAGCGCACCTCGGGATACCCGCCGAACGCCGAAGGGGCGATGCGTTTCTGCACCTCATCGGTCGAAAGCTCCGTCACGTCGGCCCATGCCGCGCCGCCGTCGGTGCTGTAGTAGCTCTCTCCCACATTCGCGACGGCCTTCTGGTTCTTGTGGTAGCTGCCTCCGCTCTCGTCGGAATCGTTCGCATCCCAGGCCGCCACCTCAAGCGGCAGGTACGCGCCCTCGTAGCCCTCGATGCGCTCCACCACGGAGAACCGCTGCCCCGCGCTCAGGGCCACCGGCTCGTCGAGCGCGATGGTGTGGTAGCCGCCGAACTCCACCGCCTCCGTCTGGCTCGCAACCAGCTCGCCGTCGGTGGGGCCGTCGGCCTCGTCGTCCAACAGATACACCTCGACCGACACCTCGGATCCGGGGTTCGCCGTGGTGGCCGACACGGCCTGAAGCACCTCGTCGCCCTCGGCCTCGAACACGTTGGCGCCGATCGCGTCTCCAAACGCCCCCGGCTCCACCTTGCCCACGCTGGCCGCGCCCAGGTAATCGTACTGGTAGTTAGAATCGTAGCTGAACGAGCCGTCCGCATCGGGCAGGTCGGCTTGGAAAGACGTCGCTGTGCCGATGCTCATGTCGTAGTACGACAGATAGAAATAGCCGCCGTAGGGACCCCACTCGTCGCTCCAGCTGTTCTTGACGATCCACGCGCCATCCGAAGGCGGCTGCTTGGCGGGATCGCTGGAGAAGTTCTCCTTGGGGTATCCCTCGTCCCAGCCCACGATGGTCACGGCATGGTTCGGCGTCGTGCGCTCGTCCACGTCGGACGTGTTCGGATCGTCCTCGGTGATGTAGGCGCGCACGTACTGCGCGTACGTGTCGTAGTTGAAATACTCGCTTTCCTCATGGCCGGGATCGTCCGGATCGATGATCGGCCGGGACTGGTCGGCGTAGTAGGAGATGCAAACCGCGCCGTCCTCCATGAGCACACGCTTGATGGCGTCGGTGGCAGCCCCGTTGTAGCGGTAGTTCTCGGTCGAGGGGTTCTCCGCATCGGTGAACGTGGCGGGGCTGGGAAGCGAGTCAACCTCCTGCACATGCACGGCCGCCGTCGTGCGATCGCTTTCGGGTAGCGACCAATCGCCCGACTGGTCGTAAGGATCCCACACGCCGCTAGTATCCACGTAGGGGATATCGGCCTCGTCAGCCGCGCCGAACCAAGCGGTGAGCAGAGCGGCGGAAACACCGTAGTCGCCGCCGGCGTTGAAGACGAGCTGCGTGTCGGTTTGGACGCCGCTTTCCGTGCGCTCGGCGAACGAGCCCTCGCCCGCTTGGGATGCGTCCGTCTCGGCACCTACGGCCACCCGGCCGAACCACGCAAGCTGGCGCTCGGAGTAGTCGGGCTCTCCGCCATCTGCCGCCGTACCGCCCTGCAGAAGCACGTTGCTCTCAAGCGAGGCCAAAGTGCCGAATGTCCAGCACGAACCCCACGGGTTCTGGAACTTCACCGAGGTCACGGCACCTTGGTCGCGCAGGTCGAACCGCGTGGGAAGATCGTCGCCGTCGTCGGCGAGCAGCACAGCGTTCGCAGCGGGGTAGTTGTAGCGCGACTGGGCCGCGACGCTCGGCACAGACAAGCCGCCGACGCGCCCGAAAGGCAGCACCTCGTCGTACTGCGCGGATTCGTCCTGCGCATGCGCCGCACCCGAGGTCTGCGCACCTTCCGCATCGCCCGTCGCGCCGTGCGAGCCCGCATCCTGCGAGGCCGCCGCATCAAGCACAGGCTCGCCCTGCGCATCCGCCACGCCGCCCACGCGCTCCGGCACCGATGGCTCGCCGAACGCCGCTTTGGGCACAAGCCCGCACGCCAGCACCGCGCTCAATGCGAACGCGGCGCACCGTCTGCGCACGTCGAACCGCTTGTCCACGCTACGCCGCTTTCCCATACTACCTTTCCCTTCGCCCTCGACGTTCTTTCTCCAAAATTATCTCTATCGGTACAGAACCGTCACCAGCTGGCTCATGATTGAGTCGCCCGAACCGCACGGATTCACCTTCACGTCGACGATCTCGCGTCCGTTATCCTGCAGAAAGCCAAGCACCCCCTCCATAGTCAACGACAAGTTCTTGTACGAGGTCAGCCCTGACGAGCCTTGGAAGCAGCCCACGTGAACGGCCCCGTCCTTCTCGGCAACCGATTCCACCGTGACGCCCATCTCGTCAAGCGCCTTGGCCACGCGCTCCTGAAGCTTCTCCTCGCCAGACTTTCCCGAACCGAACAAACTCATTGATCTTCCTTTCTTCCCGCAATCCGCCCAACAAGTAAGCGCATTCACCATGCGACCGGAACGCACAGTCCCGGTCGCCTATAACCTCATACAAGTTACCCGAGATGCCGCACGCGCTACTTCTCGCCTGCGCGACAACGGCGAACTGCGACGGCCAGCACCGACAGGCCGCCGACGGCCCCAACGGCGGCAACCGTGCCAAGTGGAGCATCGTCGCCGGTACGCGCCAAGGCGCCGTCGCCCTTCGCGCCAGCGTCGGTGTCGGGATCCTTCCGAGTGTCGCTGCCCGAGCCGCCGCCCCCCTTCAAGCCGTCGGCCTTCGCGGCGTCGAAGGCCTCTCGCGCGGCGGCAAGGTCCGCGGCGGCGCGCTCGATGTCGCCCGCGAGCGGATGCTCCGCGCCCACAGCCGCTTCGGCGGCGGCTATGGCCGCCTCGAACGCGTCATGAACGGCACGGGTCACCCACGGCGCGCCCTTCGCCACATCGGTTCCGTCCGCGCTCACAACGGTCTGCGCCAGGTCGTTGCGCGCGTCCTTGACGGCGTCTTCGAGCTGCTTCAAAGCCTCGGCGCTCGCGTACTCGTCGCCCTCCTCAACCTCGTAGCCGTACGCCTTGATGGGCAGGTTGTCCACCTCGACCCCCTGCGCCTCCTGGGCCTTGGAGGTTTCGTAAAAATCCGTCCAGGCGAAGAACTCCCCCTCCTCGTCCAGTTCGTAGATGAAGCTCTCGCCTTCGTTCACCACCCCTTCGCAGTAGAAGGTGGGAACCATGTCCCGAATGGCCGCCTCGGCCTTCGAAGCTGCGGTTTCGGCGGCAGACGCCCGGGCCTCCTCGGTTTCCACGTACGCGTTCGCCGCGTCGATGGCCTCCGCCTCGGTCTTGCCCGCCTGAAACGCCTCGTCGCGCGCTTGCACCCACAAAGCGTCCGTAGCCGCCTCGAGATACGTTTGGTAGCGCTCGTCGTAGTACTGCTCGCGATACTGCTGCTCCAACACTTCAAGGGACGCCTCGGACCAGCCGCTATCGTAGCTTGCGTGGTAGCTTCCGTCGTCCAGGCACTTTTGAGTCACCACCACCGAGAAGCGCTCGCCCTCGTCCAAGGTGAACGACTGCTCGTCGGTCAGCTCGACCGTATGGAAGCCGCCCCATTCGAACGTCTCCTCCACCTCGGCAAGCTTTAAGCCCTCATCGGGCAGCGTCGCGCCCTCGTCAAGCAGGTACACCTCGAAGGTCGCTTGCGTGTTGGGGCGCGTCGTCTCGCAAGCGAGCTTGCGGATCGTCTCGGCTCCGCTGGCGGTGAAGACGTTCGCCATGCTTATGCGGCTCGAAGAGGACGAGGCGGCAACGCTCGGCGAGGGCATGTAGTCGTATTGATGCACGAAGTACCGCTCGTCCTCGCTTTGCACGGACTCCACGGCAAAGTCGAACGTCTCGGGCTTGGTGATGGTATTGTCCCAATAGGAGAGGTAGAAATAGCCGTCCCCTCCGCCGTCGCCGTCATCGTCGTTGCCCCAGCCGCCGGGATAGCCGTTGGGAAAGCCGTCGTCCGAACCCCAGCTGTTCTTGACGATCCACGCGCCGTCCATCGGAGGCTGCTTGGCGGGATCGACCTCGCCCGTCACCGGATCGGGATTGCCGAAGTTCTCCTTGGAGTACGCATCGTCCCAGCCGACGATGGTGACGGCATGGCTGATCGGAAGCTCGTCGGGGGTGTAGTGCGCCCACGTTTTGCTCTCGTTGTTGCCGGGGTTCATGTATCCCGTCTCGGTGATCCGATTGGGCCGCGACTGGTCCGCATAGAACGTGATGGCCACGGCGCGCCCTTCGAGCAGCTGCTGCTTGATGGCGTCGTTGACGCGCTCGGCGCCCTCGTAATCCTCCGTCACGCTGTAATCGCCCGGAGAGGGAAGCTGCGCGGACTCCTCGAATTCGATCATCTGCTGGAAGCGCAGCACCTCGTCCACCGACCAGTCGTCGTCGCGGCTGTAGTAGAAATCGTACGGGTTGCCCTGGGCGTCCGTGCCCGTGACGATGGTCCCCTCTTTGCCCCGATACGGCACCTCGAATTCCGGAACAGGACCGATGCCCGACGAGAACAGGGAGGTTCCGTGCACCGGCATGCCGCCGCTGTCCAAACGCGCGTTACCGCCCTCGACGCTCACCATGCCCTCGCCGCCTTGGCCGGAATCATCGTCGGCGGGTAGCGGCGTGTAGGCGAACCACGCCAGATGGCGCTCCGACACGTCCGTGAACTCGTCGGGCACGTCTATGCCCTGTCGCGCGGCCTCGGAGACGATGCTCGCCTCCGAGGCAGAGGCGACGCCGAACGACCAGCAGGAATTCCACGGATTCTGGAACTTCACCGGCGTGACGACCCCCTCGTCGCGCAGATCGAACGCGGCGGGCAGAACATCTGTCGAACGCACGTTTGCCGAGGGCGCGTCCGTCGCCCAATCGAAGACGTCCTCGCCCGCAGCCGCGAAACCAGCCCGAGGAGCGGACAAAAGCCGATCCGCCTGCCCCTCCCCCATCGTTGAGGAGGGCGCGGACGCTCGCTCTTCCGCGAACGCCGCAGGGGCCGCAGACGGCGCACCCGCAAGCCCGACCGCGAGCGCCGCCGACACGAGAACCCGACCCATGCGCCGTCCAAGGGAGCGCGGCCGCTTTTCACCTTGCATAGGTAACCTCCGTTATCCGCACGCGCCCCGCGCCACGCTCTCCACTTACGCCTCGCGTACCCCGCTCCGCGCCTTCTACTTACTCCTTGCGCGCCCCGCGACGACGCAGCGCCACCACGACAAGCGTCGCCCCCGCCGCCGAAACGAGCGCGCCGAGCGCGAGCGGCGCCCACGCAAGCGCATCGCCTGTGCTGGCCAGTTTCTGCAACGTTGAGCCGTCGCCCTTCGCATCGGATGCGGCATCGGGCTTCTTCTGGGTGTCGCCTTCCGAGCCACTGCCCGAACCGCCGCCCCCCTTCAAGCCGTCGGCCTTCGCGGCGTCGAAGGCCTCT
>OLND01002669.1_pt1 | contig 15575 bp, 11 predicted proteins | sample 1672031 | NCBI WGS metagenome assembly OLND01 (sample SAMEA3136638, study PRJEB25190) | human gut metagenome | biome: human gut; feature: human-associated habitat; material: faeces | place: Austria | collected 2013
GGCGCGGACGGCCACCGCGCCCGGAACCCCGCCTTCGCGGCGCGTTCGTCGGCGCGCCCGCCGACTTCGGCCAAGAGAATGAGCTCGTCGCAAGCGCTGTCGTCGGTTCGGATGGGCGTACGGGCCGGAGGGGCGGCGGAGCTGGAGGAGCGGGCCGGCGCGGGCCGGCGCCTCCCACGCGCTCGCAATTCCGAGCCCTAGTAGTACCGGTAGTACGCGGCGCAGCTGCCCTCGCTGGACACCATGCAGGGGCCCACCGGGTTCTCGGGCGTGCACACGCGGCGGAACAGGGGGCACTCGTTGGGAGCCATGATGCCGCGCAGGACATCGCCGCAGCGGCAGCCCTTCGGGTCCTGCGTGGGCTCGATGTCGGGCTGGAAGCGGCGCACGGCGTCGAACTGCGCGAACTCCTCGCGGATGCGGTAGCCCGAGCCGGGGATCTCGCCCAGGCCGCGCCAGAGCGCGGTGCACGTCTCGAACACCTCGTCGATGGCGGCCATCGCAACGGGGTTGCCCTGGGGCATGACGCCGCGCGCGTAGGCGATCTCGATCTCGGCGCGGCCCTCGTGCAGCTGGCGCATGATCATGGCGATGCCCTGCAGCACGTCCACCGGCTCGAAGCCCGTGATGACGCCGGGAATGCCGTACTTTTCGGCCAGGAACCGGTACGGCTCCGCGCCGATGATGGTGCTCACGTGGCCGGGCAGGATGAGCGCATCCAGCTTGAGCTTCGGGTCGTTGATGATGGCCTCCAGCGCACCGGGCATGTTCTTGTGGGCGCCGAACACGGTGAAGTTCTCGAGGCCCGCCGCGGCCGCGCGCTTGATGGCCATGGCAACGAGCGGCGTGGTGGTCTCGAAGCCCACGCCCACGAACACGATCTCGCGGTCGGGGTTCTGCTGGGCGAGCGCCAGCGCGTCGAGCGGCGAGTACACGATCTGCACGCTGCGGCCCGCCGCCTGCTCCTTGAGCAGGCTGGACGTGGAGCCGGGCACGCGCGTCATGTCGCCGAACGTGGCGATGGTGACGTTGTCGGTGCGCGCGAGCGCGATGACGGTGTCGATGTCGTGGTTCGACGTCACGCACACCGGGCAGCCGGGGCCGGACGCCAGGCGGATGCCCTCGGGCATGAGGTTGCGGATGCCGTTGCGCGCGATGGCCACCGTATGCGTGCCGCACACCTCCATGAGCGTGGCGCCGCCCGCGGGCGCGAGCTTCTGGATGGAGTCGATGAGGCCGCGCGCGAGCTCGGGATCCTTGAACGCCGCGAGCTCGGCTTCCATGGCGGCGCTATCGACTACGGGCTTTTCGTGCGCGGGCGTTTCGACCGGCGCGGCGGATGTTTCACGTGAAACATCCGTTCCATTTTTTTGGTTCGCTGGAGCGGCGCTCGTCGGGCCGCTCATCGGGACGCCTCTTCGACGTCGGGAATGTCCTCGCCGGCCAGCTCGGGGAACTGCTTGATGAGGTCGATGGTCTCCTGGGCGTAGTCGGGGTCCACCACCTCGATGGCGAAGCCGGCGTGCACGAGCACGAAGTCGCCCACGCCGGCCTGCGGCGTGAGGTCGACGGCAATGTCGCGGGTGACGCCCAGGATATCGACCGTCGCCAGGTTGCCGTCTTTGAGCTCGGTGATCTTAGCAGGTATGGCCAAGCACATAAGTTCATGCCTTCTTTCAGGTTGCGGCGCGGCTCCGCGGCGGATCGCGCCTTACGCACCGCGCTCGGCGGCGCCCTCTTCGTTCGAGGCCCATGCTACCACAGCTTGGCCGAACGAGATGCAGCCGTCGTTGGGCGGCAGATCGCGGTTGACGGCCACCGTGAACCCGACGCGCTCGAGCGCCGCCAGCGCATGCTCCACCAGGTAGCGGTTCATGAACACGCCGCCCGACAGCGCCACCGTCTCGATGCCGTACACGCTGCGCGCCAGCTCGGCCGCCGTGGCAACAGCCTGCACGAACGCGTCGTGGAAGCGTCGCGCGATGACGGCCACGGGCACGTCGGCAGCCTTATCGTCCAGAAGCGCACGGAACGCAGGGGCCGCGTCGAACAGCACGACCGAGGTGTCCTGCGCCGTGCTCTCTGCGGTGGCGGTGTTCTTGACGACCTCGATGGCGTAGCGGTCGGCCGCAGCGGCATCATCCTCGGCGTTCGGGGGGGCGGCCGGAAGGGCAGCTGCTGCATCGGCCGCGGCATGCGCGGCCTCCCGTTGGCCGGCTTCCGCTGTTTCATGTGAAACATTTGTTTGGTTTTTGTCCATCGCCGCTTCTAGCAAGATGGCCGGCTCGCCCTCGTACTTCGGTTCCGTGCAGATGCCCAGAAGCGCGCTGGCGGCGTCGAACAGGCGGCCGACAGACGAGGTCATAGGCGTGTTCAGGCCGCGGTCGATCATCTGCTCGCACAGGGCCGCCTGATCGCCCAGGGCGGCGAGCGCGTCGGCCGCGCCCGGATGCTCCAGCAGGTCGAACGCCCACAGGGCACCGTAGGCCATGCGCAACGGATGCCTCACCGCCGCCGCGCCGCCCGGCATGGGCACGTAGGCGAAGTTCGCGAACCGCTCGAACGCGCGCTGGTTGCACAGAAGCACCTCGCCGCCCCAGATGGCGCCGTCCACACCGTAGCCCGTGCCGTCGAACGCGATGCCGCACACAGGGCCGGGCAGCCCATGCTCGCCCATAACCGACACGATGTGCGCGTGGTGGTGCTGCACCTCGGTGAGGGGCAGTTTGCGCGCGCGGCTCTCGTCGTGCGCCCACTTCGACGTGAGGTACTCGGGGTGGAGGTCGCAGGCCAGGCGCGTCGGCGTGATCTCGAACAGCGTCTCGTAGCGGTCCTTCGCCTGGAGCCACGCGTCGTAGGTCTCGGCGTTCTCCATGTCGCCGATATGCTGCGACACGAACGCCTCGGCATCGCGCGTGAGCGTGAACGTGTTCTTCTGCTCGGGGCCCACGGCGAGTATCGCCTGCGAACGAACGGATGCCTCACGTGAAGCATCGTGGGAACCCTCGGGCCCATCGGGGTCAGCGAGGGCTTCCGCGGTGCCCGGGATGCGGTCGCAGGCGGCAGCGCCGCGTACTTCGGTACGCAAGCTCTCGTCAGCGGACGCAGATCGGGTGCCACGGGAGGCCGCAGCGTCGGCTCGTTCCGCTGGCTGGCTGGCCAACGGGATCGGAAGGGGCGCGAAGCCGCGGGCGCGGCGGAGGAACTGGAGGGCCTCGCCCGCGCTGCCGGCATCGATGACGCGCACCACCGAGTCGTCGTAGCGGGCGCGGATGGCGCGGTCGTGGCCGATGAACGCGTCAGCCACGGAGAACAGCTTCGCGTAAGCATCCTCGTCGTCGATGACGATGGGCTCGTCGTGGATGTTGCCGGACGTCATGACGAGCAGGGGAATGAGACAATATCCCCGTCCCTTTGTCTCATCGGCGAAGTCGTGGAGCAGGAGGTGCTGGAGGGGGGTGTAGGGCAGCATGACGCCCAGCTCGGGCAGGCGGTCGGCCAGACCGGGGGCGAAGGCGGCGCCAGCGCGCTTCTTCAGCAGCACGATGGGGCGCTGCGAGCCCTCGAGCGCGGCAGCCTCGGCGTCGTTCACCTCGCAGACGCGGCGAACGTCGGCCGTCGAGGCAGCCATCACCGCGAACGCCTTGCCCTCGCGGCGCTTGCGGGCGCGCAGGAGCGCCACGGCGTCGGCGTTGTTCGCGTCGCACACCAGGTGGAAACCGCCGAGGCCCTTCACGGCCAAAATCTTCCCCGCACGCAGCAGCTCCACGGCGCGCGCGATAATGGCATCGCTCTCTGCACGCGTTTTCCCCCAGATCACCGGGCCAAGTGGCAAAGCGATGGCGTCGGGGGCGTCACATGCTTCATCTGCAGCATTCGTGCGCTCTTCGAGGCCTACGGCCGGCACGGAGGCGTCTACGCTGGCCAGCGCGCCGGGCAGGCCCTCGTGCTCGCGCCAGCTCAGGTGCGGCCCGCACTCGAAGCACGCGTCGGGCTGAGCGTGGAAGCGGCGGTCGAGCGGGTCGCCGTACTCGCGGGCGCAGCGCTCGCACATGGGGAAGTCCTTCATCGACGTGCTCTTGCGGTCGTAGGGCAGCTTCTCGATGATGGTGAAGCGCGGCCCGCAGTTCGTGCAGTTGATGAACGGGTAGCGGTAGCGCCGGTCGTTGGGGTTGAACAGCTCGCGCACGCAGTCGTCGCACGTGGCCAGGTCGGGCGACACGAGCGTGGTCTTCTCCACCGCGCCGGCGTCCGAGAAGCGGATCTCGAAGGAGTCGAAGTCCTCCAGCGGAACCTCCTTGAGCGTCACTTCTTCGACGCGCGAGGCGGCCGGCGGGTTCTCGGACAGCTCGATGACGAACTCGTCGAGCAGCTTCGCCTCGCCCTCGGCATGGATGAACACGCCGTCGGTAGCGTTGAGCACCCAACCGTTTATCAGGTACTTCTTCGCCATTCGATAGACGAAGGGGCGGAACCCCACCCCTTGCACGATACCCTTCACCTGTATGTCGAGCGCTTCGATCATGGTGCGCCTTCCCGATAGGTTTGCGAGCGGAACCTACCTAGTTCAACGTTGCGAGTATCCCCGTGATAACCTCGGACAGGGCGCGCAGCGTCACGCCGGAGTTGTCGGGGAGGTGCAGATGCACGCAGCGGCGACCCCGGTCGGCGAGCGTCAGCAGGTCTCCGGAAGCCTGCGCCTTCGCCAGCGTTCCCAGGCTCTCGGCCTCTTCCGACAGCGGGATGTCCTTCAGCTCGTCGGCCGACAGGATGAGGAACACGCCGTTGTTCTGGCCGCCCTTCTGCAGCTGGCCCGTGGAGTGCAGGTAGCGCGGCCCCACTTCCAGGCACGACACCGTATGGCGGCTGGCCGCCACGCCGTGGCGTATGAGCTCGAGCGCCTCGCGCCGTCCCTCGCCCGTGAACGGCAAAAACGCGTTGAGCGCGAAGTAATCTCCCGGTTGGATGCTGGTCAGAAGCGCGCGGAGGGCGCCCTGCACGTCGGTGCAGTCCTTGAAGCACGGCGCCAGGCGCACCTCCACCTCGCCCATGTGCACGTCGCCGATATAATCCTGCACGAAGTCGGGCGCCGGCTGGCCCTCCTTCAGGATGTCCAGCACCACGGCCTTCGCGGAGGCCACGTCGGGCTGGTCGAACGGGCACACGCGCATGAGGTAGCCGCACATGGCCACGGCGTACTCCCACATGACGAAGTGCTCGGCCAGCTCCTCCACCGAGTCGATCTTGAAGTTCGCGCGCGGGATGGTGGGATCGATGTAGGACAGGCTCATCTCGAAGTTCTTGCGCTCGTCCCACAGGTCGGTCTTCGTCTGGTACATGATGACGCTGCGGTCTCCGGGGTCGTTCGTGAGCAGCAGCGAGTCTATCTCGATGTTCGGCAGGATGCCCTGCCCGTCCTTGCCCAGGCTCTCGGCCACCAGCTGCTCTATCCACAGGCCCAGCACGCGACCGCGCTTCGGCGTGAGGAACGAGAACTTGTTGCGCCCCTGCAGGTAGTTGTCGTACAGGAACGCCGCCAGCCCGATGGCCGGGTTGTCGATGGCATCCTCGCTGCAGCGCTTCTCGGCCTCCACGGCGTGCTCCAGCAGCTCCTCCAGGTCGATGCCCACGAGTGCGGCGGGCAGCAGGCCGAACACGGACAGCGCCGAGAAGCGGCCGCCCACGGACGGCTCGCCGGGCAGCACGGCAGCCCAGCCTTCCTCGCGCGCTTGACGCTCCAAGTCAGAGCCGGGGTCGGTGATGGCCACCAGGTGCTGCATCAGCTCCTCCTCGGCCAGGGCATCGCCCACCGCGTCGCGCACGGCGCGCAGGGCGAGGCGCGGCTCGATGGTGCCGCCGCTCTTCGAGGAGATAACGAACAGCGTTGTCTCGGGCCGCGCCTCGGCCAGGATGGCGCGCACGCGCACGGGTGAGTCGGAGTCGAGCGTCTTGAACACGATGCGCGACGAGTCAGGCTTGTTGTATTTCGTGATGGTCATGGGCGCCTGCGTGGAGCCGCCCTGACCGATGAGCACGACCGTCTTGAGTCCCTGCTCGATGATGGAGTCGGCAAACGCCTGGATGTCGGCAAGCGGGTACGGTGGGTTGCTGGCGAGGTCCGTCCATCCCATGTACCGTTCGGCGCAGGCCTGGGCCTGTTCGGAGAAATCAAAGAGGGTCGCGTCCTTCGCGTGGACGCGGCTGGCAACGCATTCCTTCACGAGCGTCTTCGCGGAGGGATACAGCTTTTCCATATCACCCGAAATCATGAAACCTTCTTTCAGCGGAGTTCCGCCCATTCTAGCAAACGGCGGCGAGAAGTGCCCGTGCCCACCTCGGCTTGTGACGGAGTTGTGTACGTGAGACCGCCCAGCGGCTCCTTCCTGAAAGTCCACTAATTCGATTATATTTCTTACTGATTTTTATTACTTATTGATATAAAGTATCAATTATTAGATGAGCGCAGACGAGAGCAGCGCTCACGCGGATCGGGCGGCGCAGAAAGCACCGCCGCTGGAACAGGAGGGGTTTCCATGTCCGATATCTCCCGGCGAAGCTTCATGAGGAACGCGGCTATTGGAGCCGCAACCGTCGGTACGCTCGGCCTGCTGGCCGGCTGCGCGCCCAAGCAGGAAGAGCCCGCGCCTCAGGCGAACGCCGACGCTCCCGCCGACGGCGCTACGGCGAACGTGCTCGACCCGCAAACCATGCCCGACGCGGCCACGGCCAGCAACTTCAACGTGGTTGAGGAAAGCGCCACCACTGTGGGCACGACGCTCGACAACCTGAAGACGGCCATCGAGGGCGAGACGGGCGCCACCACGAAGTACGCCGCATGGGCAAAGGTCGCCGAGAAGGCGGGCTACGACCACATCGCGCGCCTGTTCAACTGCACGTCGGATGCCGAGAAGATCCACATCGAGCTGGAGTACAAACTGGCGCAGAAACTGGAGCCGGGCTATGAGAAGCCCGAGCCGCCCGAGGTTCCCGAGCACACCGTGGACCTCAACCTCATTGCCGGCGCGAACGGCGAGATCTACGAGACGTCGGACATGTACCCCGCGTTCATCAAAGTGGCACAGGAGGAGCAGAACAACGAGGCCGTGCAGGTGTTCACCCGCGCCAAGCTGGCCGAGGCGTACCACGCCGAGCGCTACCTGGACGCGTACAACACCATCGACACGCCCACGGATGACAAATACTACCTCTGTCCCATCTGCGGCTACATCCACAAGGGCGAGAACTTCACCGCCTGCCCCATCTGCCTGGCACCCAAGGCTTCTTTCAAGGAATACTAGGCTTTCGACCTGCCCTTAACGGGATCTCTCCCTCAAAGGCCCGGATGCGCCCTCGGCGTGCCCGGGCCTTCCCTTATGCGAACGAATGTTTCACGTGAAACATTCGGATAAAGAGCGGAAAGGGCCGGAAAAGACGCACTCCAAAGAAACTAAAAAAAAGATCAGCCCGGCCAAACCAGGCTGATCGTTTTTTAGTTTCTTTGGAGAAGGATGAGCATGGAACGTGGACGGCAGCCCAGCCCGTCCCGGCGAGCAACCCGGCCTGTCCCAGCCGATTCCGTTTCCCGCCCTACAGTCCCAACGCCTTCTTAAGCGCGGACACGCGGCGGCGGGACACGGGAATCTTCTCGTCCACGGCGTTCAGCGTGAGCAGCAGGGTGCCGCCGGACACCGACTCTATCTCCTCCACCATCGACAGGTTCACCAGGTAGCCGCGGTGCACGCGGAAGAACCCGTGGCCGTCCAGGCGCTTCTCCAGCTGGGCCAGGCTCACCGTGGAGAAGTAGCGGTCCGTGTCGGTCTGCAGGTAGGCATAGTCGTCGCGCGCCATGACGAAGCGGATCTTGTCGATGCCGATGAGTATCTTCTTCCCGCCCTTCTCGACGGGGATGCGCTCGGACTTCTGGGCAGCCACGTGCAGCGACACGTGCTCGCGCACGCGGGAGATGGCCTGCGACAGGCGCTCCGTCTCCACCGGCTTCACCAGGTAGTCGATGGCGCTGACCTTGAACGCCTCGAGCGCGAACTCGCTGTACGCCGTCACGAACACCACGGCGGGCGGGAACTTCAGATGCTGCAGGGCCTCGGCCAGCTGCAGGCCCGTGGCCTCGGGCATGTTCACGTCCAGGAACATGACGTCGACCGGGTATTCCTTGAGCTTCTCGATAGCCTCGCGCACGCTGGCAGCCTCGGCGACCACCTCAGTCTGCCCCAACTCGTCCAGCAGGAACTTCAGTTCAGAGCGCGCAGGAGCCTCATCATCGACGATCATGGCCTTCAACACGTGAACCTCCTCGCTTCCGAACCCCGACATACTTTTCGCCTCTTTCGGCATCATTATAAATCAAGGCAGGCGGAAACTGCGGAGAAGCCCGAATATACGAATTAACTCGACGGTTTCAAGCGGCGAACGTCATGCAGAACGGGAGGCGGCTCGACGCGAGGCGGCGCGGGGCCGCAGCGAAAACACGGCGGCAGCACGCGCGTCGGCTCCCGCGGGCCCCAAGGCGCCCCCTCCTGCCTTCGCCTAGCCTCTCGGGTCGTCCGTCAGGTAGCGGGCGCGCAAGGTGTCGCGCTTCTCGTCGGTGATGCCCACGGCTTTCTCCACGTAGGCGTCCAACCCGCCGAACTCCCGGTCGATGGCGTCGAGCGCCGCCTGCAGGAAACGCGGGTCGGCCGAATTGATGACCTGGATGCTCTTGTCCAGCTTTCCGGCCAGATGGTAGGTTGCCAGCGCGTCCATGATGTCCTCGGTGCGCGACGCCACGTAGCGGTTCGTGGCCTCGTAGTCCCGCATGATGTCGTCGTGCGAGGCGCCCAGCACGTGCAGCAGCAGCATGGCGGCCAGCCCTGCGCGGTCTTTGCCGATGGTGCAGTGCCACAGCACGGCGCCCTCCTGGGTGTCCAGCACGTCGTCGAAGAAGGAGGCGAAGCCGCGCTGGCTGGCCTCGTCCAGCACCATGCGCTCGTAGATGTCCCTCATGATCTGGGCTGGGTCGTCCTGCACGACGCGCAGCATCTTCAGCGCGCCTTTGATGCCGCCCTCGCGCGTCACGCCGAGGGTGGCCGTGTTCAGCACCGGCGCGTCCTCGAAGCGCACGCCTTCCATGCCGTCCTCGGGGTCGGGTTTCTCGCGGCGCTCCTCCTCGGTGCGCAGGTCGATGACCGTGCGCACGCCGAAGTCGTCGAGCAACACCTCCAGGTCGCGCTCTGTCGCACCGGCGAGCGCGCCCGAACGCAGCAGGCGCGCGTGTTTGACGTAGCGACCGTCGGCCGCGGGGATGCCGCCGATATCGCGCGTGTTCGGCAGCCCCTCCAGCTCGATATGGCCGTCGGATACCTTCTCGAGCCCTTCGGCATCGGCTATGCCGAGCGAGGGGGAGAAATCGTCGGGCACGGTGTCGACCATGGCAGTGCTCCTTCCAAAGACGGAAGCGCCCCGCTCGCCCATCCGGCGGCGGGACGCTCGCGCAGGCTTCTACTTCAGGTCGAGCTGCATGAGCTTGTCCAACGTGAGCGCGTAGATCTTGAAGGACTGCTTGAGCAGTTCCTCGCTCACGCCCTCGTCGGGACCGTGCATCGTGCCGACCCAATCCGGATTCTTCTCCCACGGCTTCTCGGGGCCGAAGCTCGCCCCGCTCTTGAACTCGCGCGCGTAGGTGCCGCCGCCCATGGTGAACGGCTTGGCGTCCTCTCCCGTGGCCTCGTTGTAGGCGTTCAGCAGCGCCTGGATCACGGGGCTGTCCGGCTTCACCAGGAACGGCTCCATGAGCAGGGTGTTCTCGAACGAACCGCCGATCTCCTCGGCCAGCTGGCGCAGGCGCTCGGTAATCTCGTCCGCCGTGATGGACGTGGGGAAGCGGCTGTCGACCGTCTGCACGAAGCGGTCGTCCTTGAGGGCGATGGTGCCGCCGATAACGGTGAGGGGGCCGAAGTACTCATCGGAGCTCTTGATGCCCACGCCGCTTCCATCCGTGTGGTTGAGCAGCTTCTGGTCCAACTCCAGGAACGCGCGCTCGTCGGCGCCGCACAGGCCGTTCTCCAGCAGGTAGTCCACGATAAGGCCGATGGCGTTGACGCCATCGTCGGGCATTGAGGCGTGCGCGCCCTTGCCGGTGGCCTCGAGCCGCGCCCGGCCGGGGCCGGCCTCAGTCACGACGATACGGTCGGTGTTCTTCAGCTCGTGGGCATCGGCGTTCACAATGGCGTGGGCCAGGCCCGGCACCGCGTTCGTGGCCGCGCCGCCCTCGAACTCCACGATGACGCGCGCGCACGGCTCGATGGGCTTGCTCATGAGCATGCCGTCGTAGCCGCCCTTCTCGCCGTAGCACACGGGGAACTCCGCGTCGGGCGTGAACAGGAAGGCCGGGTCGTCGTAGTGCAGGTGGTAGTAGGCCACGTCGGCCATGCCGGATTCCTCGTTCGCGCCGAACAGGAAGCGCACGGTATAGGGGAACTGCGGCGCCTCGCCCTCGTCCTGCAGGTCCTTCCAGAACTTCATAGCGTGCAGGGCCATGACGCTGGGGCCCTTGTCGTCCAGCGTGCCGCGGCCCACAAGGTAGCCGTCCTTGCGCGTGACCTCGTAGGGCTCGAAGGTCCAGCCGGGGCCGGCCGGCACCACGTCCATGTGGCCGATGATGCCCAGCTGCGTGTCAGAGGCGCCGGGGAAGTCGGCGAAGCCGATATAGCCCTCGGCATCATGGGTCTTGAAACCCATGCCGCCCGCCAGCTCGAGCGCCGCTTCGAGCGCCTTCTTGGGGCCGGGGCCGAACGGGGCGCCGTCGGCCTTCTTGTCGTCTTCCTGGAAGCTGGGAATGCGCACGAGCGTGGCGATGTCATCCACCATGGCGTCCCAGTTCTTCTCGAGGTATGCGTCTATCTTATTCGTCAGTTCGGTTTGGTCCATTGCGTGTCCGCCTCTCGTTCCGAAGATGCGTTTGCAGGCCGCAGCGGCGCTAGCGCCGTCCGGCGACGTTGCCACCATTATGCGCCAAGCGGCATCGGCGCGCCAGACCGTCATGTATATGTTGACCGTTTGCCGAGCGGGCGCCACAAGGTAGCGGCGAGTGCGCGGCGCGAAGAGCCTTCTTGCGATTCGCGCGCACAATTCGCACCAGTTTGCCCTCGACGGCCTACGGGGCATCCGGTATACTTTCACGGTGCGCCCGAGTGGCGGAATGGCAGACGCGGCGGTCTCAAAAACCGTTGTCCTAGACGTGCGGGTTCAAATCCCGCCTCGGGCACCACTTCGCATATCCGAAAACGATCCCGTCAAGGGATCGTTTTTGCATTGGGGAGCGAAAACGCGGAGAGCGGGCGGGGCATTCGTCTCGTCACCTGCATATTGAGCGGAAGCATGCAACCCAGGACGACAACGAGCAGCGCGCACCTTGCGCCATGACGCCTTCACGCCACCGCGTCGGGCTGGGCGCAGAGGCCGACGAACAGCGGGATGCCCTGACGCGTGCGGATCTCGTACAGGAACGGCCGATCCAAATTGAACTCCAGCTCCTCGACCACCGACGGGTCGGGCAATGCCGACATCCCCATGATGTCCACCTTCGTGTAGGCGCTCGCCTCCACGCCGTTCTCGTCGAGGCCGATGCGGCTTTCCTGCGACACGCTCGACACGTAGGCGGGAACGTCGGAAAGGTTGGAGAAGTCGGCCTGGTCGCCGAACGCTGCGACGACGCCCAGCCGCTCAAGAGCGGGGATCAAGCCATAGGAGCTGTCGAAGGCGAACTTCGGCACACGGTAGGTGACGAATGCCTCGCCGGTGGACTCGCCCGCGAACGCCTCTTCGAGCAGGGCCCCGTCGGCCAGCAGGTCCTGCACGCCCCTGCCCTCGGCGGGCATCACGAACGTCATCTCGCTGCCGTCCACGAACCCGAGGCTCGCGCGCGTGTAGGCTTCGGTCTGGCGGATCTCCTGCGGACGATCGAGCCGCTGCACCATGAAGGCCGCCTGCACGTCGCCGCCCTCGGCCGCGAACGTGCCGGGCACGGTGGCCTCCGCATCGAAGGCCTTAGCCCACTCGCTCTTGAAGTGCACGGTATCGATCAACGAGAGCAGCTGGCCCTCCTGGCTTTTGAACGCGGGGTTCAGCGTGCCCTCGGTGTTGTCGGCAATCCACTGCGCCATGGCCTTGTCGGCTGCGCCGGTGCCGAAATCGGCCAGGAACAACGAGGCGTAGAACTGGTCGCGCATGGCGTCGACGAACGGCTGCTTGAACTGCGCGTCGGGGCGCATCCACACGGAGTTCGCCAGCCTGACGTTAGAAAGATGGTCGGTGGCCAGCAGACGCATCAGGTTGCCACACTGCTCCGCCGTGGCCGCAGCGTCGGAGGAGCCCAGCGCCGCCGCGATCTCGTCGCGTGTCTCGCCGGCGGCGCCCATCTGCGTCATAGCGAGCGCCAGGTACAGGCTGACCGGCGAGAAGTTACCGTTGGCCTGCGGCTCATCGCCGAGCACCGCGGCGGCGCTGCGATAGGAGAACACCGAGAGGCCGTCTGCGAACGACCCGTCCAGCGCGTTCGCGCCCAAGAGCTCGTCCTGCGCTTCGTAGTCGTCGGCCGCCGGCTTCGCGGGGAGCTCTGCGAGCGCAACGGTGGTCACGCCCTCGTAGGAGACCGATCCCGAAGGCTGTGGCACGTCGCCTGCCTGGGCGCAGGCGGCCAGCGCGACGGCAGCCGTTAGCGCGAACGCCGTCGCAAACACGGCCTTCCTCAGGGGCCTCGCCTTCGCCTGCGCGTGCGATCTTGCCTCATGCAGGCTTGCCTCCGACTGCGCGCGCACCGCACGCACGCTCGGCTTTATCTGCGTGTCTCTTTTCCTCCGCATGCTCCCCGCCTTCCCCAAAGCGCAACGCGCCGGTCGCGTTCGTTCCTTCGCAGGGTAACACGATCCAACGCGCCCGATTGTCGGGAAAAGCTAGAACAGGAAGGCGAGAAACGTCGCGATGCCGCCGGTCACCACCATGATCACCCACACGATGAGCCAGAACAGACAGCCGAACCAAGCGAACAGCTTACCGCCTTCACTCCAGCCCCAGCCGTCCTTGCCCATGAACCACGCGGCCAGCACGCCGAACAACCCGCCGAACAATCCCACGCAGAAGTACCCGAACTTGGCCAAACCCGATATCTCGCGCATGGCAGCTCCTTTCGCTTGATGAAAGAGCCAGCATACGCCGAGGCCCTGCGGCCTGGAGCGCGCAGCGCAATCCGTAGCGCGCCCGAGCGCAGGATGATGTAGAGCTGAAACGTCGCGCCATTCGCCCGCAGTCGCGGGCTCGGCATCGAGCGGCGGCGCCCGAGCGCCGGCTTCTCGGCGGTATCTTCGAGCGTCTCTAACTGCGAGATAGACCTCGTAGCTCTCGGTGCGGGCGCAGCGTTACAGCCTGACACGCAGAAGAAGGTGACATGATGGTGCTTTTCTCTCGCACAGCCGCGAAGCATGAGTTCGTTTGCTAGCGCAACGTCGCGCTTCTCGGACAGCTCCTCTAGCAACGGTTGCATTTTCGTGTCGCGGGGAGCGAAGACCGGCAGAACAACTCTGACCCGATTGGTTGGGGGAGTCAGTCTTGGACTGCGGGATAGTAGCGGGCCCCGCGTCCATGGCCTTCAAGTTGCAGCTTCCCTGCCCCAACAAGGTCCTTAAGGATCTGACTTGCCTTGGAAAGCGACACATGGAGCAATGCCGCCACGTCAGAGCGCTTGAGCGATCCTTGCACTCGCGCGAGCTCCATCACCAGCTCCCGATGACGGACCTCGTCAATGCCCTTCTGGTGAACATAGCCAAGCGCGTTGCCCGTTTCTTTGTAGACGCGCGCAGACAGAAGGTACGAGGTCGCCTTTCCGGAGCCATGCGACTCGATCAGGCCGCGTTCAATGAGATCGCCTAGAACTCGATGCAAACGCCCCTGGTCGATGCGCGTCTCGTCCCGGAGAGCGCCGAACGTCACCTTGCGCTCGTCTCGAACGACGGACAGAACCATGAGGGCGAACACGGTGAAGAGCTTCCCCGATTGTCGCTCTTCCTCGAAGATCATCGTCGTGAAAGCCGCGTCGAAGGGGGCCCGCGGCGTGAAAAGCACCACGTCGTTCGACGTGGAAGCGGAATAATCGGGAAGGGGCCGCCCGAAGCGCAGCGAGCCCTCGTATATCCGATCCACCCCACGCCCCGTTTTCTCGGCGAGGCCGACGCGCTTCAACGCTTCGGCGAGCAGGGGGTTCCGCCCATGCGGGGGAACGGTGAGCAGGTTCTCGTAGGTGATCCCCTCGACGAAACCTCCTGGATTCGAGATGGTCATCCCTTCCGAGTCCATGAGCACGCGCGTCGGCCGCAGTATCGTGTAATCGCGATGCGCGAATGCGTTCACCAGCGCCTCGCGGAACGCCCGTTTGTCATAGTCGGCGATCGATAGGCGGAAGAGCCCCCTGTCTACCTCGCGCGAAGGATTTTGAGCGGAGAAGTATTGCTCGAACTTCTCGAAAACGGCAAGGAGGGGAAGCGACGTTTCAACGTTCAGCCTGACCTCTGTCCCCTCCAAAACTTGGAAACTGCTTTTTGCCGTGGGAACATGGCGGGTCAAAGCTGTTTCGCGACCCACCAGAAGCAGACCCGCAACCGTGGGGTATGCCTGGTCGTCGAACATGCGGACGAGTCCAAGCGCTAGGAAAAGCTCCTTGTCTTCGAGGTCAAGCAGCGTTTTGTCCGAGTCGGGCAGGCTCCCGATCAACCTGCGCAGACGCTCCACCTCGACAGGGTCGAAATCGTCCATGGTCGCATCCGACACCGCCTCGTTGGAGAAGTCGAGCTTGCCCAGATTTCCGAGCCTCGTTGCGATTTCGAAGGGGTACATGGGAATGTTCTCGGGCGTGCCGTCGACACGCATGACCCTTTTCAAAATGCGGCCGTCCGAGGTGGCTCCCACGACGTTGCCTTTTGGAATTATGATCCTGAGCACATCGACGCCGGAAACAGAAACGAGCTCGGCTTCAACGCGGATGGGAGGCATCGTCTTGTTCGCTAAAAAGGCCGACAGACCGATAGGGTCGGCATGCTTGGGATTGAGGCCCGTCGGCTTTCCGTCATCTTCGACTCCCAGGTACAGGACCCCTCCCTCGGAGTTGAACATGGCGACCGTTGCATTGACAAGGATGTCTTCGTCTATACCGTGCTTTGCGGCGTTTCCCGAAGTGTCGCTTTTGAATTCGACCGTAAGGCTTTCTTTTAAAGGAATATCCATGCTTGGCTCCCGATCGCGACTTTTAACGAAATAATAGCATGAAAATAGCTATTAATGTCTTTTCTGGCACTTTACAATTTTTACAATAGCAATTATTGGCTATTAATAGCTAGTAAAAAGAGGTCATTCCGATCAAATCCGGGGATTATTACTTGTCATCTCACTGCAGTTTCTCGCTTATCACTGCAGTTTTACCGCTATCGGCCTGCAATTTACAGTGACGATTGCGGTGACGCAAGTGACACCTTCAGTGATGGAGTGACGTTTGCAGGGACGGCACAGGCAAAGGGGCGCGCCGGAATGCGGCG
>OLND01002676.1_pt1 | contig 15540 bp, 6 predicted proteins | sample 1672031 | NCBI WGS metagenome assembly OLND01 (sample SAMEA3136638, study PRJEB25190) | human gut metagenome | biome: human gut; feature: human-associated habitat; material: faeces | place: Austria | collected 2013
AACTCTGCTCTGCGTAAAGTTGCCCGTGTCCGCCTGACGAATGGTATCGAGGTCACCTCCTACATTCCTGGTATCGGCCATAACCTGCAGGAGCACAGCGTTGTCCTGATCCGTGGCGGTCGTGTTAAGGACCTGCCCGGTGTCCGTTACCACATCATCCGTGGTACTCTGGATACTCAGGGTGTTGCAAACCGTAACCAGGCTCGCAGCAAATACGGCGCAAAGCGTCCCAAGGCCGGTGCCAAGAAGTAAGGAAACATCTTTTCGCCATAAAATGGTCAGCTGACCCTTTTGTGGCATAACGGGAGTTTTCTTTAACTTTCGAGTACCGATGATATCATTAATGTGAAGGAGGGAAGAAAGATGCCCAGAAGAGGTAAAATCGCAAAGCGCGAAGTTCTGGCTGATCCTATTTACAATTCCAAGCTCGTCACCCGTCTGGTCAACAGCATCATGCTGGATGGCAAGAAGGGCGTCGCTCAGAAGATCGTTTACGAAGCTTTTGAGACTGTCAAAGAGAAGACCGGCAACGATCCTCTCGAAATGTTCGAGAAGGCCATGGAAAACATCATGCCCAGCCTCGAAGTTAAGGCCCGCCGTGTCGGCGGCTCCACCTACCAGGTTCCCCTGGAGGTCAGCCCCGCCCGCCGCGAGACCCTCGGCCTGCGCTGGCTGACTCTGTACAGCCGCAGCCGTGGTGAAAAGACCATGTCCGCTCGCCTGGCCGCCGAGATCATCGACGCTACCAACAACGTTGGCGGCGCTGTCAAGAAGCGCGAAGATACCCACAAGATGGCAGAAGCCAACAAGGCTTTCGCGCATTACCGTTATTGATCTGCTTACTGAGGAGGTTTAAGCCATGGCAACGCCGAGAGACGTATCCCTGCAAATGACCCGAAATATCGGTATCATGGCCCACATCGACGCAGGCAAGACCACCACCACCGAGCGCATTCTGTACTACACCGGTATTAACCATAAGATCGGCGAAGTTCATGACGGCGCTGCTACGATGGACTGGATGGAGCAGGAACAGGAACGTGGTATTACCATCACTTCCGCTGCAACCACCTGCTACTGGAGCCACACCGAGACCCAGCACGATCCGGCTCTGTTCAAAAAGAACCGTCATCGTATCAACATCATCGACACCCCGGGCCACGTTGACTTTACTGTTGAAGTTCAGCGTTCTCTGCGTGTTCTGGACGGTTCTGTTACCGTTCTGGCCGCAAAGGGTGGCGTTGAGCCTCAGTCTGAAACCGTTTGGCGCCAGGCTGACGAGTACAAGGTTCCCCGCATGGTTTACGTCAACAAGATGGATACCATGGGTGCTGACTTCTTCCGCTGCGTACAGATGATGCATGATCGTCTGCATGCCAACGGTGTGCCTATCCAGCTGCCTGTCGGCCAGGAAGACACTTTCCGCGGCATCATCGATCTGATCGACATGAACGCCGATATCTACTATGATGATATGGGCAATGATGTGCGCGTTGAGGAAATTCCTGAAGACCTGAAAGAACAGGCTCAGGAATATCATGACAAGCTGATCGAAGCTGTTGCTGAGACCGACGAAGAGCTGATGATGAAGTACCTGGACGGCGAAGAGCTGACCAAGGGAGAAATCAAGGCTGCTCTGCGTAAGGCTACTATTTCCAACGAGATCGTTCCTGTTGTCTGCGGCTCTTCTTACAAGAACCGTGGCGTTCAGAAACTGTTGGATGCAATCGTTGATTATATGCCTGCTCCGACCGACGTTGCGGCCATCAAGGGCACCAACCCGGAGACTGGCGAGGAAGAAGATCGCACTTCTTCCGATGATCAGCCGTTCTCTGCACTGGCATTCAAGATTATGACTGACCCGTATGTCGGTAAGCTGTGCTTCTTCCGCGTGTACTCTGGTACCGTTGAGGCTGGCACCACTGTTTACAACTCTGTTAAGGATCAGGACGAGCGTATCGGCCGTATCCTGCAGATGCATGCAAACAACCGTAAGGATATCGACATCTGCTACGCTGGCGATATCGCCGCTGCTGTTGGTCTGAAGAACACCACCACTGGTGATACCCTGTGCGATGAGAAGCATCCCATCATCCTCGAGTCCATGAACTTCCCCGAGCCGGTTATCCGCGTTGCCATCGAGCCCAAGACCAAGGCTGGCAGCGAAAAGATGGGTATTGCCCTGTCTAAGCTGGCTGAAGAGGACCCGACTTTCCGTACCTGGACCGATGAAGAAACCGGTCAGACCATCATCGCCGGCATGGGCGAGCTCCACCTGGAAATCATCGTGGACCGTCTGCTCCGCGAGTTTAAGGTCGAAGCTAACGTTGGCGCACCTCAGGTTGCCTACCGTGAAACCATCCGCAAGGATGCTAACCAGGAAACCAAGTACGCACGTCAGTCCGGTGGTAAGGGCCAGTATGGTCACGTTAAGATCAAGATTGAGCCCAACCCGGGTAAGGGTTATGAGTTTGTCAACGGTATTGTTGGCGGCGCTATCCCGAAGGAATACATCCCCGCTGTTGACAACGGTATCCAGGGCGCGATGAAGTCCGGCATTCTGGCTGGCTATCCCGTCGTGGATGTCAAGGTCACTCTGTGGGACGGCTCCTATCATGAAGTTGACTCCTCTGAAATGGCGTTCTCCATCGCCGGTTCCATGGCATTCAAGGATGCTATGAAGAAGGCTGACCCCGTCATTATGGAGCCCATCATGAAGGTTGACGTTGTTGTTCCTGACGAGTATATGGGCAACGTCATTGGCGACTTGAACAGCCGCCGCGGCGCGATCCAGAACCAGGAATCCACCGATGGCACTGCCCGTGTCACCGCTATGGTTCCTCTGTCCGAGATGTTCGGTTACGCTACTGACCTGCGTTCCAAGACCCAGGGCCGTGGCCAGTACTCCATGGAGCCGGCTGATTACCAGCAGGTTCCCAAGAGTGTTGCAGATAAGATCATGACCGAGCGCAATAAGGGCTGATTCTGCACAAATTCGCGCAAAATACTTGATTTTTCTTGAAAAATCTAGTATGATAGCCTTATAACAGGCTATTTTATCTGTTTGAATTAAAGGAGGATACTTCCAATGGCTGAAAAGGAAAAATTTGACCGCTCTTTGGAGCATGTCAACATCGGTACCATCGGTCACGTTGACCACGGCAAGACCACTCTGACTGCCGCTATCACCAAGGTTCTGGCTCTGAAGGGCGACGCCGATTTCATGGATTACTCCAGCATCGATAAGGCTCCTGAAGAGAAGGCTCGTGGTATCACGATCAATACCGCTCACGTTGAGTACCACACCGCGAAGCGTCACTATGCCCACGTTGACTGCCCGGGCCATGCTGACTACATCAAGAACATGATCACCGGTGCTGCTCAGATGGACGGCGCTATCTTGGTTGTTGCTGCAACCGATGGCCCGATGCCGCAGACCCGTGAGCACATCCTGCTGGCTCGTCAGGTTGGCGTGCCCAAGATCGTTGTGTTCCTGAACAAGTGCGATATGGTTGACGACGAAGAGCTGCTCGACCTGGTCGAAATGGAAGTTCGCGAACTGCTGGACAGCCAGGATTTCGACGGCGACAACACCCCGATCATTCGTGGTTCCGCTCTGAAGGCTCTGGAGAGCACTTCCAAGGATCCCGATGCTCCGGAATACAAGTGCATTTGGGAGCTGATGGACGCTGTTGATAACTACATCCCGACTCCGGACCGTGCTGCTGATAAGCCGTTCCTGATGCCCGTTGAGGACGTTATGACCATCTCCGGCCGTGGCACCGTTGCTACCGGTCGTGTTGAGCGTGGTACTGCTCATGTCGGCGATCAGATGGAAATCGTTGGTCTGAAGGAAGAGAAGCTGACCACCACCATCACTGGTCTGGAAATGTTCCGCAAGAGCCTCGAGTTCGCTCAGGCTGGCGACAACATCGGCGCTCTGCTGCGTGGTATTGACCGTGACCAGATCGAGCGTGGCCAGGTTCTGGCTGTTCCCGGCTCTGTTCATCCCCACACCACTTTCGATGGCCATGTTTACGTCCTGAAGAAGGAAGAAGGCGGCCGTCATACCCCGTTCTTCAACAACTATCGTCCTCAGTTCTACTTCCGTACCACCGACGTTACCGGCATCATCACCCTGCCCGAAGGCACTGAGATGTGCATGCCCGGCGACAACGTTGATATGCACGTTGAGCTGATCACCCCGGTTGCCATGGAAGAAGGCATGCGTTTCGCTATCCGCGAAGGCGGCCACACTGTTGGTTCCGGCGTTGTTTCCAAGATCGAGAAGTAATTTTCGGCTTGTGATATAGCTTTCAAGGCTCCTGCTGTTAAGGCAGGGGCCTTTTTGTTGTGTACGACTTATGGGACGGGGAGGGGGCAAAGGCCGGGTGTGGAAGACCAAGGAAGGCATCATGAAAACATCAGGAATTGTAGATAGGGGAGAGGACACCATTCGGAACTTTGAAAAAGTGGAGCAGAAGGGGGCACTCACACCGCCCTACCTTGGGAAGGTGTATTTCAGGTCGCGGTTAAGGGGCAAGGGGTGATCTATCCCTAAGTTTTCGGAACGGTCAGGAACGCTCTCTACAGTACAATTTATAATGGGCAATTCTCAACCACCAATTTTCCCTTCAAGTTTCCTCCAATCTCTGCCAAATCTCTCAACAACAAGCCAAACCGAAATGACAAAAAATGCGCGGTCACAATACCGGGTGATTGTATTAAGAGATTGCAAAGAACATTATCGGGGTAAATGTTTAATCATTTGATAAAATCAGGAATAAACCATTCAAAAATGTTAATAAATACCGCCAAAGAGTCACCGCACCGCAACGCAAATAATGTGCGAAAAACAGGTTTCAGTTGATTCAAGGACAAAAATTTACCTAGAAACCGCTCTAATTAACTATGCAAATTCTGGCAACTGTGATATAATGTATATACCTAGATGTGTCGGAAAGGTTATCATTTGCAGGATCAAGGCATGCAGCCGGTACAACGTTTTGTCAGCCGCTGTGCCGGGGCCAAAAGCCCCAAAAGCAGGCCGCAGCCCGGCAGGGGATCGCCAGACCGAGGGAGCACAACCAGGCGTTTTGCAATCAACACCTGCAAAGTGCCGCACATCTGCCGTACCACTTTTCACACAAAAGGGGAAAGTAGTAACACTTAAGGGAGGATAAAACTATGAAGAAAAACCTTCAGCGTTTTGGTGCATCCGTGTTGGCAGCAGCCATGGTTGCCCAGAGCGTGGCGCTTCCCGCAGCAGCCGAAACTACCAAGATTGATTCTTCGGTAGCGCAGTCTGTTGCAGCTAGCGCAGCAAGCGCGGCCAGCGCTGTGCAGTCCCTGCCCAAGTTCACCAGCACCGAAGACCTGATCAAGCAGACAGCCCAAACGCTGGCTGCCCAGGGCGAAGTGCATGAACTGGAGCAGGACGATGCCAAGCTGGAAGCGACTGCACAGAGCAAGGCGGGCATGAGCCTTGCAGCGTTGGAAAATGCACTGGCCGATGCCATGTACGCCAACGCCGCAGCCGGCAAGATCAACACCGAAGCCTATGGCCTGAACAAGGACGAGATGGCATCGGTGATGGCTGCCACCATCAAAACGTATCATCTGTCCAGCGCCGTTACTGACCTGGGCTATGAGACGAACGCCGCAGGCGTTGTGACTGCCGTTACCTTTACCGGCAGCTCCGGCATGACCTCTGCGATGGAGTCCATGACCAACAGCGATGATGAAGTGATTGCGCAGCAGGCTGACAGCTACGCACAGGCTTACGTTGCTGAAAACTCCGATACCTTTGCGGCCAGCGCCGCTGCGGACGGCCATACCTATGGCGAGCCGAAATGGTACTGGAATGACACCAACCCGGAGGATGGCCACACCCATACCTGGAAGGAAACCCCCGATGGTTACTGGACCAAGACCGATGACGGCTGGGCTTACACCGCTGTGTATACCTGTGAAAAGGGCGATGCCTACCAGAAGGTAGAAGGCACCGTAACCAAGGATACCACCGAGGCAAAGCCCGGCGTTGCCGGCAAGACCGTTTACTCTGCCAGCGTGCCCGCTGACAAGAGCCCGCTTAAGAAGGAATACAAGGAAACCACCACCCGCACCGACGACATTGCGGCCCTGCCCTGCCAGAGCCATGCCGTGCCCAAGGATGCAGATGGCAACTTTGTTGCTACCTTCAACTGGGAAATGAAGAAGGTCGAGGGCAAGCTGGCCGATGACTACAGCAACGCCCAGCTGTTCTATGACAGCGAAACCGGCAAAATTTCTGCCGGCGCTCCCGTTACCATTGACTGGGAATGCACCAGCATCACCTTCAAGTGCGCTGTCTGCGGCGAAGAAATCAAAACCCAGCCGGTAATGACCATGCCGGTCAGCGTTGTGGTAGACCAGAATAACAATTCCGTCTACATCAACGTGGGCGGCACCCCGACCCTGGATACCACCTCCGGCGGCACCGGCGTTACCCTGGTGTCCGCAATGGATGGCGGCAACTGGTACGATATGCAGAACAACCCGGTTGACGCAAGCAAGGTGAACTTCACCTATCAGAGCGGCGACAACAAGGGCAAGAACAGCCTGCTGCTGTACGACAGCCAGAAGACTGCCGTGTATGTGGACGACCAGGGCAACCAGGTCACCAATACTTACGATGTCTCGACTGCGCAGATGAACTACTACTACTTCCAGCTGTCGCAGTTCAACCAGGACGAAGCAGAGTACTTCGGCGTGGTTGCCCCGTTCTGGACCTCCAAGGGCGTTCAGAAGCAGGGCGAGGATGGCAGCATCACCGGCACCATGGGCGCAATCAAGATATTGTGCAGCATTGATCCGAACGATGATGTCCCGCCGACCACCATGGCATTCATGCTGAACATGCTGCCGCAGGCGTTCATGTCTTACGTCATGAACTATGGCGAAGCTCTGAAAGCCATCCGTAATGAAGGCTTGAAACAGGTTGCCGAGCTGGGTGACAGCGCTGACTATGTTACCAAGCTGCTGATCCTGCACGACTGGATCTCCCAGGTTGCAGAATTCGATATGGGCTCCATGGGCGATATCACCGGCGGCGGCAACAACGACCCCATCCAGACGACTGCTTTCGGTGCCCTGCTGGGCGGCGAGATCGGCGCTAAGGGCGTTGAGTATGGCTGCATCTGCCTGGGCTATGCAGCTGCATTTAACTACATGGTCCAGAATTTGCCTGACAACAAGGAAATCTATAAAAAGACCGTTGACGGCAAAGAAGTTTGGAAGACCCCCGATGAAGTAGGCGATAACGCTGTTGTTGACTTTGCCCAGATCCTGTATTACTGCGATACTTCTGATACCAGTGTTGCCGGTAATGCGTTCGGCGGCGGCATGTTCAACAACGTCCACTACTTCAACGCAGTCAAGGTCAACAAGCTGCAGGGCGACAGCAATTCTGCTACGATGACCACCGGCGAAGCCAACAAGAACTGGTACTATGTTGACGTCTGCTATGATGACGTGAACACCGAGTGCATGGCCCAGACCCGCGTTGAGAACGCAGGCGACATGCGCCATGTCAACTTCCTGGTTTCTCCCTCCGGTCTGGAAGGCCGTTACAGCAAGTACTATGATTACATTGACTCGCTGTACGATGGCTACACCTACACCAAGAACAAGAATCCCGATGTGGATGATGACGGCAATGTTGTGTTGAACAACGGCAAGCCGCATTACTCTTACACCAAGGCGGAGAACAAGAACGAGACCCGTTACACCGATACCTGCTACGAGGATACTTGGTTCACCTCTATCTGCAGCCCCATCTACTTCGACAATAATTACTTCTATTACGTTGATACCACGACCAACCAGAACCTGTACAACAACATGCGCCGCCAGCAGTCCGAGAACGGCAACAACGGCAACTCTGGTTCCGGCAGCTCTGGTAACAACTCCCAGATGCAGCAGTTCATGAAGAAGATGCAGAACCAGGGCCCCGATACTCTGGAAGCACGTCCGCGTAATGCGAACTACTATATCCGCAAAGAGGATTCCAGCAGCAGACCCGGCGGCTTCAGCATGAGCAGCTTTACCAAGACGGATGACCCGTTTGATATCATCCTGATGTACTACAACGATCTGAAGGAAACCAGCAGCAACTTCAATGATGACGACAGCAATGCCAAGGTCCTGGCCGAAGCTGGCACCATCTATAAGATCGATACCAGTGCAAAAGATAAGCATGCCAAGGTTGAAAACAACCTGAACACCGAGTGCCTGGCAGACGCTGCTGCAAAGCGGATCTACCCCGCACTGGTACACTCTACCGCACTGTATGATGGCAAGCTGTACTTCAACGTCAACAACGCCATCTACCGTATGGACCCGACCACCGGCGCAGTGGAAGAAGTGAAGGAATACAACACCGTCTATGGCGGCATTAAGCTGACCAAGGATAAGGACGGCAACAAGGTTCCCGATACCCACTTTCCCGGCATGAGCATGGTTATCATGGATAGCGCCCAGGATACCAGCAGTGTGAAGTATCTGGGCACCTTCATGAACCATCCTCTGGCGGGCCTGACCCTGCGTGACAGCTACAGCTTTGCTACCACCACCCAGCAGGGCCAGACTGTGATCACCGGCATCAACACCACCAAGGATCAGCTGGTCGTTTCTGTCGGCACCAACCTGTCCAACACCTATAAGGAACTGGTGGACGGCAAGGCAGAAGTCAAGACCGATGCCTCCGGCACTTCTTATGCAAACCGTAAGAGCTACAAGACCGAGTCCTGGAACTACAACCCGAGTTACAACCAGAACATGGGCAGCTCTGACGAGAAGAACAAGAACGAAGAGTTCATGTGGTGCGCTAACCTGGTTGAAACCATGCCGATGTCCGACATGGTCAGCGACCTGAGCAGCGGCGCAACCACCGATGTTTCCGTTGAAGCATGGTGTGATACCCCCGCTTACACCCAGGCCCGCACCAACAAGTACGGCCTGACCAAGGGTGAAAAGAAGTACGCTGACGGCGCACTGCCCAAGGGCCATACCTGGGCTCTGGACGAGCTGGAAACCAAGTCCGTTGGCAACAATGTGTACCTGTGCTCTGATTGCCATACCGCAACCGAAAGCACCCCCCACACCGTTACCCTGCCCGATGCAGTTGAAGGCGTTACCCTGACCCTGGGCACCACCAGCAACACCTACATCAAGGACGATACCGTTACCCTGACCGTAGAAAAGAAAGGCACCGATATCGTTACCGTTACCGCAAAGAACGGCGATACCGATGTTGCTCTGACTGAAGTTCAGGAAGCAGCGCAGGACGAAGCCGCAGCCCAGGCTACCACCGAAAAGGCTAAGACGGTTTACACCTTCACCATGCCGGACGGCGATGTGACCATCAGCGTTACCAAAGACGCCAAGACCTATGCGGTCAATGTTGCTCCCCTGACCAATGGTGAGATCACTGCTTCCGCTAAAGAAGCAGCTGAGAAGGAAACCGTAACCCTGACTGCTAAGCCCGCGACCGGCTATGCCCTGAAGGCTGGCAGCGTGAAGGTTACCTACAAAGACGCTGACAACACCGATAAGACCGTTGAAGTGAAAGCTGGTACCGAAGCCAACACCTACACCTTTGCAATGCCTGCTTACCCTGTCAACGTCAGCGCAGAGTTTGTTAAGGAATACAAGGTTACCGCAGCTCCTGCTGAGAACGGCACTGTTACCGTAGACCCGACCGCAGCTGTTGAAGGCACCGACGTTACCGTTACCGTTAAGGCAGCTGATAACTACCAGCTCAAGGCTGACAGCCTGACCTACAGCTATCAGATCGGCGAAGATAAAAAGACCGAAAAGCTGACCGTGACCGATGGCAAGGCTACCTTCAAGATGCCTGCTGCTGATGTTACCGTTAGCGCTGTGTTTGAAGCACTGACTGCAACTCCGACTGCAACTCCGACTGCAACTCCGACTGCAACTCCGACTGCAACTCCGACTGCAACTCCGACCGCAACTCCGACCGCAAAGCCGGCAGAGCCGACTGCTGTGCCGGAGCCGACTGCTGTGCCGGAACCGACTGCTGTGCCGGAGCCGACTGCTGTGCCGGAGCCGACTGCTGTGCCGGAGCCGACTGAGGTACCGTCTACTGAACCCGAAACGCGCACCGCTCACGGCGCTGCTGAAAAGACCACCATTACCGCAATGGCTGTCTTTACCTGCACCGATAAGAACTGCGCAAGCGCTCAGTTCGTGGATGCAACGGTAAAGCAGACCAGCGGCGTTACCACCGCTGCTGTCAACTTCAACGGCAAGGACTACACCGCCAAGTACGGCGAGAAGAACGGCTGGGTTGAAGAAAACGGCAAGAAGTACTGGTACGAAAAGGGTGTGAAGCAGGGTACCACCGGCCGCGGCAAAGAGATCTATGATCCCGATTCCGACGCCTGGTACTGGCTGGATGCTGTCCAGGGCGGCGCAATGACCGTCAACAAGGACGTTTACCAGGAATCCGCCGCCGGCCAGTGGGCTGATAGACCCGATGGCACCGGCAAGTGGGTCCGTTACGATGAGAACGGCCACATGATCAAGGGCTGGCAGACGACCGAGAAGGGCACTTACTACTTTGACCCGACCTTTGGCACCATGGCCAAGGGTGTTACCGAAATTGACGGCGTACCGTGCGCGTTCGATCAGAACACCGGCATTGGCCTTGATAAACAGTGGGTAACCATCAATGGCGCCGATTACTGGTACGAAAATGGCGTTCGCCAGGGTCTGGAAGGCCGCGGCAAGGAAATCTATGACCCGGCTTCCGATGCTTGGTACTGGCTGGACTCTGTTGATCAGGGCAAGAAAGCCACCAGCAAGGATGTCTATCAGGAATCCGAAGCTGGCCAGTGGGCTGATAGGCCCGATGGCACCGGCAAGTGGGTCCGTTACGATGCACAGGGCCACATGATCAAGGGCTGGAGCGCTGACAAGCGTTACTATTTCGACCCGATCTATGGCACCATGGCTAAGGGCGATGCAGTCATCGACGGCCGCACTTATCACTTTGATAAGAACACCGGCGTTCTGCAGTAATCCCACAGCCGAACAATGAGCTGTAACCAGCCCATTAACCTCTAAATAAAAATGCCGCAGCAGATGTAACAGTCTGCTGCGGCATTTTTGTATTTGTGGGCATAGGTTCGGTGAAATATTTGCCAGGCCAGTAGGGCGGGCGACCCCACCCCGCCGAAAGCTAGAAATAGTACACGATTAAAAAATCGCAATTTACCTTACCCGCATAATAAAGGCAACACACAAAAACATGGCGAACACATCAGGCCGGTGCAAGGGCAAAACTTACCAAAAAGCTGCGGCTAAATTTGGCAAATATGGCGCGCGAAGTATAATTTTTGGAGGATATCACAAGCAGAACAAACAAACTTTGTCAGTTCAAACAACAAAAAAGCAACAAACTGGCATGGATGCCAAAGAATGCGGCCGCGAATTGTGAAAGATTTTAATATATTTTCTTCGTTTTCTCCTTACCTGTTATCATTTGAATTTGCAATCGAAATATGGAACTTGTATAATAGAATAAAAGAAAAGTGCAAACTAAATGGGCGAAGAGGATTTGGTGCAATGGAAGATAAAAATAGATTCAGCATTCTGCTGGAGCATTTGCTGGAAGTTGCGGAAGTCAAGAACTATACCCTGGCCAAGCGCCTGCAATACGATGTTTCCTATATCAGCAAATGGGTCAGCGGCCGCATGCTGCCTGCCAAAAAGACTGAAAAGCGCGTGATGGAGGGCATCAGTGCCTGCGTGGTGGATGAAGCCACCGATGATGGCCGTGACCTGCTGCTGCGGGAATACAGCGTTAGCATCCCCAGTGACCTGAAAGCCGCCATTTATGATAACCTGATTGCTGAATATGATTATTTGCAAGAGGAACTGGACAGCGGTGAGGCGCGCATTGGCCCCTATACGGACTTTTGGGCCGAGCTGAACATGCTGCAATACCTGACAAAAATGGCGCACCCCGTGCTGCGCCGCGTCAGCCAGCTGGACATTGTGGCTGTGATGGACCTGATGGAAATGGCGCGCGAATACCGCTTGAAAGTTGCCAACCTGCAAAACGGCCAGCTGGTGGACCAGCGCAGCTATGATAACGTCTATTTCAAGCTGATGATCGATATCAGCCGCGAAAAATGGGACCCCATCTATGATGCCGCGCTCATTATCAACGTGTTGACCAACTTCAGCCATATTCATTTCAAGCTGTTTGGCAGCACCGCGGCTGCCGGGCGCGCGGTGTTTGTGGTCAAGGGCGATTTTGCCATTACCGGCCTGTTGGTCAGCCACAGCCGCTGCGCCGCCGTTACCGCCACCGAGGACCCGCAGAACTGCGAAAGCCTGTATGATAACTTCTCCAAGCTCTGCGTGCGGGATGACCAGCTTTTCCGCGATACCAGCATGCGCCAGCTGATCAGCCAGTACGACTATATGCACACGCTGCTGGCCTCCAATCTGCGGTGGATGTTCGGCCACCTGAATGAGCTTCTGCTGCCGGATGACTTGTTTGAAGAGATCCTGACCGCCCACGAGGCCGAGCTGAAAGATTTTTTGGGTGCTACCCCTGCGGAGCTGCGTAGCGTACACAACCTTGCCAAAGGTGTGGTGGAGGAAACAAACATCCGCATCCTGATTTATGAAGCTGCATTTTCCTCCATGGCGGTTTCCGGCGAGCTGGACTTTTTCAGTTACAAGGTCAGCCTTACCCCGGATCAGCGCAGCCGGTGCATCAGCTATGTGCTGCAGCTTTGCAAGCAGCGTGAAAAACTTGAATTCCGCTTGATCAGCGGCCGCATTGTGAACGATTTCCAGTATGTGGCGGACCCCAATATGTTTCTTTCTGGCGCTGCATCGTATCTTCGGCTGGATAACAACTGCCCCATCAACCGGATTGCAATGGTCAACAACAGTGTGATGGAAGACCGCCTGAGTGAATATTTTGATCAGGTCTGGAATTTGGATGACCAGAACGTGACAAAAGAGCGCAACGCCATTGCGGAGCACATCCATCATGTCCTGCAGGGAATCCATCTGATTACCCGCGCCAAAAGTGATGAAATGGAAGAACTGCAAGAGAGTTGGATGAACAAAATCTAAAAATACAACATACATACGCATAAACATAAAGCCCTGGCTGCTGCGGTAGCTGGGGCTTTTGTTGCACCGAGGAAAATGAAATTGCAAGAAAACTCCATGCCAAAGCGTGAAAATCCATGTAAAAAAAGTGAATCATGCGGAATCAATTTCTGGAAATTTGTGCCATGGGATTCTCGTGCTTTCCGTAAACAGGAATGGTATACTATGTTCAGCACCGAAGATAATTATAGCATTATGGTTCGGCGACGCTGTGCAACGATGTGCACAGCAGGGGAAAGCGCCATAAAGGTTTGGCGTGATTTGATTTGGATAATTTAATTCCCTGCAACTATAAGGGAAAGACATTTGGAGGAAATTGCAATGAATGAAAACGCGATGTTGACTGGCAAGCCCAGCATTGACCGCCCCTGGATGAAGTTCTATCCAGATGTTCTGCGCGGTATCCAGGTTCCGGCCTGCACCGTGGAGCAGTACCTCTCCGTGCGCGCTGCAGACCCTAACGTGATTGCCATGCACTACTATGGCGTGGATATCACCTGGGGTACCGTGTTCCGTAAGGTGGACGCCACCGCCCGCGCTCTGCAGGTGCTTGGCATCAAGCAGGGGGACCAGATCCCCGTGTTCCTGCGTTCTGTGCCGGAATTCATTTATCTGCTGCTGGCAGCCGAGCGCATCGGCGCTTCGCTGCTGTGCCGTGACAACACCCTGGAAGAAAACATTGAAGCTGTTCAGAAAGCCAATGCCAAGGTGATTTTTGTTCACGACTTCTTCTCCAAGGCCGAAATCGAAGCCTACCGTGAGCAGACCAACGTGAATACCTATGTTATCGTTCCCGCTCTGGAAAGCGGCGACCGCGCCGCTATGCCGGTTTACCTGCAGCATTCTCTGGATGCCCTGTATCCGGATGTTCCCGCCCGTGGCTCTGATACCATGATGTGGGCTGATTTCTGTAACATGGGCCAGCGTTTCCGCGGCTTTGTGCCCGCTCCTGTCAACATTGACCGCCCGTTGCTGCGCGCCTACACCAGCGGTTCCACCGGCCCTTCCAAGCAGGTCATCCATTCTGCACACAGCATCATCGGCGTGCTGGCCCAGATGAACTTTTATGGCGCTTCGGATAAATTCCGCCCCACCTGGCTGCTGACCATCCTGCCCCCGGCTCTGATCGCTGTTGTGGTTTCCATGATGCTGCTGCCCCTGGCCGGCGGTATGCTGCTCATTCTGGATCCGTTTGTGGATGTGTACGATGTTGACCTGGAAATGATGCGCTACCGCCCCAACAACTGGCCCCTGATCCCCATGTTTGTGGAGGTTATCCGCCGCAGCAAGCGTCTTCCGGCTGACTATGATATGTCCCACATGCTGGCCATCGGCGCCGGCTGCGAGGCATTCAATAACAAGCAGCTGCGCAATGTTGAGGAGTTCCTCAAGCAGCATAACTGCAACCTGCGCTTTACTGCCGGCTACGGCAGCAGCGAGGCCGGCTCCAACGCCACTCTGCCCATGGCTCCGTTCCCGGTGCGTGACGGCAACGTTGGTGTGCCGATGATCCACAGCGTCATCAGCATCTTCAAGCCCGGCACCCAGGAAGAGCTGACCTACAATACCCCCGGTGAGATCTGCATGACGGGCCCCGGTGTGATGCTGGGCTATGACCGCCCCGAAGCAACCGCCAAGGCACTGCAGGTCCACGCAGACGGCAAGACCTGGCTGCACACCGGCGATATCGGCTATATGTCCGAGGACGGTGTGCTCTACACGATGACCCGCGGCGCATCCCCGCGCTTTGGCGGCGGCGACCTGATGGTGCAGCCGCTGGAGAACATCGTGGCCGATGCCGACATCAAGGGCATCAAGGACGAGTTCTTTGTTATCGTGCCGGATGATGAGCACGATGGCTGCTTCCTGCCGTACCTGTACGTCCAGCTCAAAGATGGCTACACCTTGGACGATGTGCGCGATAAGATCAATGCCTGCCTGCCGGAACGTTACATGCGTCCGGTGGAGATTTTCACCGTACCGGAACGCCCGTTCTTCCACTTCAAGACCAACCGTATTGGCCTGAGCAAAGAAATCATCGCCAAGCGCAACCAGCAGAAAGAGAAAGCCAAGCGCAACAGCTTTGCCGATGGCTGCATTGCCTGATGACTTTGGCGTGATAAAATCATAATAATGTAACGGCATGTGCCCACCTTATGATAGAGATAAGGGGGCACATGCCTTTTGTTTTGGGGTGGGGGAGCGGATGAAGATGAACGGTACGCGCGGTTGGGGAATAGGGGAGAAGGGCAATCGGATTCCGGTGCAGGGGAGATACTTGTGAAGTTGTAAAGGCAATACCGCATAATTCTAAGTGCCGATACGGCGAGCGAGGTGCGG
>OLND01002708.1_pt1 | contig 15378 bp, 12 predicted proteins | sample 1672031 | NCBI WGS metagenome assembly OLND01 (sample SAMEA3136638, study PRJEB25190) | human gut metagenome | biome: human gut; feature: human-associated habitat; material: faeces | place: Austria | collected 2013
CCGGTCCCCTTGCGGGGATCCTGTCCGGCGTGCTGTGCTTCGTCCTCGCAGCGCTGGCCGTCTCCCAGATAGCGAGCGCGGTCTTCGGGTTCTGGAGCGACGCGGCTTCGAAGGCCTCGCTTGCGGGCCTGCCTCCGTACATCACGGTCGAGATGGTGGAGGCCGCGCTCGAATGCCAGGAGGAGTACGGGCACCCCGCCGGCTGCACCCTCGCCCAGATCATCTGCGAGAGCGGGCAGGGCGACGGCCTCTCGGCCCTCGCCGAGCGCGACAAGAACCTCTTCGGCATCAAGTGGTCCTCCTCGTTCCTCGGGTGCCCCGAAGTCGCGGGCAAGAGCTCATGGGCGACGAGCGAGGAGGTCGGAGGCCAGGTCGTGGGCGTTATGGCCGACTTCACGACGTTCAAGAGCCATCGCGACTGCATCGTGTTCCGCTCGCGCGTCCTCCTGTCCGGTCCCCCCTACGTCGGCAACGCCCTCATCCAGGAGGCCATGGCGTCGTGCGACTCGGACAGGATGGCCGAGGGACTGAAGGACGCGGGGTACGCGACCTCTTCGAGCTACGTCGAGATGCTCAAAGCGGCGATGGACGAATACGGCCTCAGGCGCTTCGACGGGATGAGCCTGGAGGACTTCAGGGCGGGCGCCGCCGACGGCGACGCGATCGTCGCCGCGGCGGAAAGCCAGCTGGGGGTGCCGTACGTATGGGGAGGGTCGATTCCCGGGGTCGGCCTCGACTGCTCGGGGCTCACCCAATGGTGCTACGCGCAGGCGGGCATCGACATACCCCGCTACTCCGAGGACCAGGCCGCGTCGGGAAAGCGCGTCCCCCTCTCGGAGGCGGAGCCGGGGGACATCCTCTGGCGCCCCGGCCACGTCGCCATCTACGTGGGCGGAGACGAGTACATCCACGAGCCCAGGCCGGGGGACGTGTGCAGGCGGGAGACAGGGATCGCCTACTTCACCTGCGCCGTCCGCTACAGATAGCCAAGAGACAGGAGGACTCCCATGCAGAGGAAGAACAAGGCGATGCTCGCCGCGGCCATCGGCATGGTCGCGATAGTCGTCGCGACGACGGCGGTGCGCTGCTCCATCGCGCATACCGCGGGCCAGGCCGACGCCGACCCTCCCGCAGCCTCGGTCGAACAGCCCGCCGAGCAGGAGGGCCCGGAGACGGAGCTCGAAGCCGGGGAGGGGACCGACGAGGCGGCCGCCGTCCTGGAGGAACTGCGGGGCGGCGCGTGGACCGCGGCCGATGGCTCGGGCAAGACGCTCGCCTTCCGCGAGGGATCCTTCGTCGAATCCGACGGGGCCTCGGTCTCGATGACCGCGTTCGAGGTTGAGGGGTCGGGGTCTTCGGGCGCCCAGCGCTGGCTCGACGTCCTGCTGCTGAAGGACGGGGACGCGGCGGGCAGGTCGGCCACGATCGTCCTGGACGAGGACGACGAGGTCTCCTCGGTCGCGTGCGACGGGTTCTCCCTTTCCGGAAGGTACGTCCAGGCGGCGATTCCCGGCGGGACGGTCGAGGTGACGGGGCTCGCCGAGCCCTACCCGTCATTGGTGGACGGCAGGACCGACGAGCTAGCGGCGGCGATCTCCGAATGGGCCGCCGGGCACGCGCCCACCGCCGCGAGCGCCTCTTTCGACGGGGAGGTTTTCGTCGACATCGCCGGCGGGCGCGTCAGCGCCACGTTCCATCTGGACGACGACGCCTCGACGATCGTCACCGCGGTCTACCGATCCGGCGAGTTCTCCGTCCTCGGTTAGGAGGCGACGATGAGAGAGACGATCGCGAAGGCCGTCGGGAGCCGCGGGTTCTCGCTCGCGTTCTCCCTCGCCGTCCTCGCGTGCGCCGCATCCCTCGCCCTCCCGGCGCCTGCGTTCGCGGGGATCGCGGAGGACATCAACGCATGGCTGTGCGGGGTGCTGCGGGACACCTGCAACTGGATATTCGCCGGCCAGACCGACATGCTCAGGTCGATCGGCACGGACGGGGTGCTCGCGGCGGACTTCGCGCAGATGCTCGGGAGCGCGGGCGACGTGACGATGTACGACCTCGTGCGCGGCGTGTGGGAGGCGGCCATCCTGCCCATCGGCTGCGGCATGCTCTCGTTCGTGTTCACCGTCCAGCTCATCAAGGTGTCGCAGCGGATGGACGGCAACGCGAGCATGCCCGGGGTCAAGGAGGTCGTGTTCATGCTCGTCTTCTTCGCCGTGTTCCTGTTCCTGATCCAGAACAGCTTCGACCTCATGCAGGCGGTCTACCAGGTGGTCCAGCTCGCGATAGACCGCGTGACGGGCTTTTTCGGGACCGGATCCGAGCTCGACCTCGAGGCAGTGTCGATCACGACGACGGACGACGACGTCGCAGCGCTGGTCGCCATGCTCGTCGTCGCCCTCGTGAGCTGGCTGGTGGTCATCGTCGCCTACGTGGTTGCTCTCGTCGTGAGCTGGGCGCGCGCCATCCAAATCTACGTGATGGCCGCGTTCAGCCCCATCCCGCTCGCCCTCGTCTCGCTCGACGAGACGAGGCAGATGGGCGTCGGGTACCTGAAGAACTTCGCCGCCGTCTGCCTCGCCGGGATCATCATCCTCGTGCTCCTCGTCTCGTTCCCCATCGTCCTGGGCGGGCTCAACGCCGCGAGCGTCGGCGCTCCGGTGGTCGACTCCATCGTCGGCGGCCTGTCCTACGCGCTCCAGTACCTGGCGATGTGCGTGCTCCTGATCCTCTCGCTCGTGAAGAGCGGCGCATGGGCGCGCGACATCCTGGGCGGGTGATCGGGGTGGAGCCCCTGTCCCGCTCGCCCTGAGGGCGGCCGGCGGAAGGCGCCGGCCGCGAAAGACAGCATCGGAAAGGAGTCCAGCTATATGAAGTCAAGTGCAAAACCGTAAAAAATTAGGACTTTCGAATTCGCTGGAATCTGCACTTTGAAAGCCCGATATCGAATGCTTCTGGGCGCAATGGACCGCATCGCGCAGACGATGTGGAAAGACCCGTTCGTGCGTGCGGCTACTTCGCCGGGTCGTACGGCTCCCCGTCTCGCATGACCGCGAAGACGACATGGCACAGCTTCCTCGCCACGGCGGTCACGGCCACCCGGTGGGGCTTCCCCTCCCGGCGCTTCTTGTCGTAGAAGGCCTTGAGCCTGGGGTCGTGCTGGCGCGCCCGGTTCGCGGCGAGCCAGAGCGACCTTCGCAGGTAGGGGGAGCCGTGCTTGGTTATGGGGCCCCCTCGGCGGAGAGCTTGCCGGACTCGTCGACGCCGGAGTTGAGGCCGGCGTACTTCACGATCGAGGCGGCGTTCTTGAACCTCTTGACGTCGCCGATCTCGGCGACGATCTGGGCGCCCGTCGTCGTGGATACGCCGGGTATGGTCGTGACGCTGGGCTCGACCTTCGCCAGCAGCGAGGCGACCTCGCGCTCCACCTTGGCTATCGTGGCGTTCAGGAACTCGATCTGGGTGACCATCGTCCTGATCTGGAAGGAGGCGGCGTCCCCGCCGAGCCTGATGCCCACCGACGACCTCGCGGCGGCCTTGAGCTGGGCGGCCTTGTCCGTCCCGAGCCTGCCGCGCGACCCCTCCGAGAGCAGCTTCGCTATCGAGGACGTCCGCTTGCGGGACAGCTCGGCCGGCGTGGGGCTCTCGGCGAGGACCTTGAGCGACGCGGCTCCGAACGCGTCGGAGAACAGCCCCGCGTACTCGGGGAAGTAGGCGTCGAGGACGCAGAGGGCCTGGGTCTTCACGGTCGCGAGCTCCTGCTTCAGCCCCTGGTGGTAGCGCGTGAGCCGCTTGAGCGCCTGCACCTCGTCGGTGGCGAGCCTCGTCTCGTCGTAGTCGCCCTGCCGGAGCGTCTCGGCTATGAGGATGGAGTCTATCCGGTCGTTCTTGACGCCGGACAGCCCCTTGAGCTTGCGCATGGCGTGCACCTGCATGGGGTTGACGACGCAGACGCGGTAGCCGGCGGCCGCGAGGTAGGCGAAGCAGGCCATCCAGTAGTGGCCGGTCGCCTCCATGCCGACGAAGACGTCCTCCTCGGACTCGGCGACGGACTCGAGCCATGCGACGCACCTCTCGAAGCCGGCCTCGGTGTTCTTGAAGGCCATGGGCCTGGCGGCCTCGGCTCCCGTCTCGTCGACGGCGCCGATCACGTGGTCCATCTTGGCGATGTCCACACCTGCGTAGATCATGGGATCCTCCTTCAGGACCGCGGCGGGCTCCTGCCTGCGCACCCGGGACCGCAACCTCCTAGAAGAGATCCGAGGAGCGGCGCGCCGCCGCCCTCATCCAGCTTATCCGCGGCCCTGCCCGGATGGGGCAGGTTGCCAGACTCCTTTACGAGAAGCAAGGCTCTCACACGAAATGTCGGCAACCCTGCCCGCCAGAATCTGCATTGCATCCACAAGCATTCGATAAACGGCTCGAAAATGCAACGACTTAAAGATAGGAGAAGAAATGGCAGAGAAGAAAAACGTCTACGTCTCGCTCCACGAGGCGTTCGTCCGCGAGGGAATCCAGTACACGGACAGGAGGACGGGCGAGCAGAGGTCGTTCAACGTCGTCCGCCTGCCCCCCGACACCGTCATCGACGGCAGGGACGTCGGCGGCTACGAGTTCAGCCCGCTCTACGTGAACCCCTCGAGGTTCCGCGGGGAGCACTGGAGGGACGTGCCGCTCCTGGCGGACCGGGAGGTGCGCCTGAGCAGGTCGGTCCTCGACGCGGAGGGCAGGCCGATCCTCGGAGAGGACGGCCGGCGGCAGAAGGAGACCGTGACGGTCACGCCCTCCCAGATAAGGGACGCGCTCTCGGAGGCGAGGAAGCGCTACGCGGAGGAGAACGCACGCGACGGAAGGGGCCTGGCAGAGCGGGCCGCGGAGGCGAAGGGAGCCTCCGAGAGCATGGAGAGGGGCGGCACGCGCCCTTTCGCCCGTGACGCGAGATAGGAGGAGAAGATGGGACAAGCAACCAAGGCGGCGAGGGCGGGCACGGCGGCGAGGATCCTCCTCGCCCTCCTCCTCGCGATCGGCATGACGGCGCCCGCCGCGGGCGCGCAGCGCGCGTACGCGGCGGAGTCGGGGAACCTGACCGTGGGCAGGACCATCAGCTACGACTCGTATTTCACCAACTGGTTCGAGGTCGACGGGCAGGCCGCATGGTGCGGCAACCCCTCGATGGCGACCCCGGGGGCGGGATCGTATCCCAAGCAGGTCCTCTCCGCGGCGAGCGGGCGCACGGCCGAGCTCGCCGCCGACATGTGGTTCTCGTACGGATCGCCCGGATTCGACGCGTCCCTCTGGCCCGGCAGCTGGGTCGACGGGAGCGCCATGACCCCCGACCGGTACACGGCGCTCGCGCACATCCTCATGGCTGACACCTATTCGAGCGACGGCAACTACGCGATGTTCGGCTGCTCCGAGGCGTTCCGGGACTGGGTCGCCTGGAACGTCCTGGGCTTCGACGACTCCGGCGCCGTCTCCAATGAGGGCGCGACGGGCAGGCTCATCGCCTCCCGGACGGGCGAGGTTCCCTCGTCCTTCGAGCCCTTCATGCTCTACACGGGCGCGTCGACGCAGGTGATCCTCTCGTTCGCGTACAGCACGACGGTCAAGGTCGCCAAGGCGGCCTCGGAGTCATGGGCGCAACGGGACCCCGACTACTCGCTCGCCGGCGCGGTCTACGGCATCTACCGCAGCGCCGCCGACGCGGAAGCGGACGCGAACCGCGTGGCCACGATCACGACCGGCGCCGACGGCTCCGGCGAATCGGGGAGCCTGGGCGCGACGAGGGAGACGTTCTACGCCAAGGAGGTGAGCCCCTCCGACGGATACGCCCTCGACCCTGAGGTGCACGAGGTCTCCCCCGACAACGACTACACCTTCTCGTCGGAGGAGCCGCCCATCACCGCGCGCATAGTGCTGAGGAAGGTCGACGCCGAGACCGGCGCGCCCGCAGCCCAGGGCGACGCCGCCCTCGACGGGGCGGTCTACCAGGCCTCTTTCGAGCGGGGCGGCGAGACGGAGACCGTCGAGGGAACGACCGCCGGCGGCTCCATCGTGTTCGACGGCCTGCCCCTCGGGGAGGTGGAGATCAGGGAGGTGTCCCCCTCAGACGGATACCTGCTCGACCGGGAGGTCCACCGCATCGAGGTGACCGCCGAGATGGCCCAGGCGGGCGACGCGGTCATCGAGGTGTCGCCCGAAGGCGAGTTCGGCGAGCTCGTGCAGCGCGGCGGCCTCATCATCGGCAAGGGCGACGCCGAGCGCTACGAGCACGAGGACGGCACGTTCTGGAACTACGCCCAGGGCGACGCCACGTTCGAAGGCGCCGAGTTCACGCTTTACAACCGCTCCGACGCCGCCGTCTGGTACGACGGGAACGGGGACGGGGAGCTGCAGGACGGCGAGATGGTCGACCCCGACGGGGTCGTCGCGGTCCTCTCGACCGAGTACAACGCCTCCCTCGACGCCTGGACCGCCAGCACCGGCGTGCGCGCGCTGCCCTACGGCACCTACGAGGTCGTCGAGACGAAAGCGCCCGAGGGCTACACGGGCGAGGGGATAGTGAGCCACGTGGTCGAGATCCGCGAGGACGGGCAGTTCGACCAGCTCGTGGAGGCCGACGGCATCCTCAACGAGGTCGTCCGCGGGGGCGTCCAGGTGCAGAAGAACGACCTCGAGCTCGGGGAGAGCGAGGCCCTCGGCGGCGCCGACCACTCGAGCCTGGCCGACGACGGATACCTCGGAACCTCCCTCGAGGGGATCGGGTTCACCATCACCAACGTGTCCGAGCACGGCGTCATGGTCGGCGGGACCTACTATCCCACGGGCAGCGTCGTCGCCGTCATCGAGACGGCGTGGAATCCCGAGGCCCAGGCCTACACCGCGCAGACCGCGTCCGACGCGCTGCCCTACGGCACCTACACCGTCGCCGAGACGGCGACCAACGAGAGCTACCTGCTCACCGACGGCGAGCCCCGCACGTTCGAGGTCCGCGGCGACGGCATCGTGGTGACCTCGGACGTGGACGGCGGAGCGCTGCTGTGGAGCGACCAGGTGGTGCGCCACGACATGCATCTCCAGAAGAAGGGGACCGTCCACGGAGAGAAGCTCGGGCTCGTCCCGTTCCTCATCACCAACGTCACCACCGGCGAGGCGCACGTCGCCGTCACCGACAGGAACGGCATGCTGTCCACGTCTTCGGAATGGCGCAGCCGCAAGGAGTCGGCGAACGCGAACGACGCCCTCATTTACGAGGACTACATCGACTCGGAGGACATCGTCGAGGACTCCGGCATCTGGTTCGGAACGGGCGAGCACGGCTCGCAGGCCGCGCCCGACGACTCCCTCGGCGCGCTTCCCTACGGCGAGTACACGATCGAGGAGATGCGCTGCGAGGCGAACGAGGGCTACGCCCTCTGGTCCGACGCGTTCAACGTGAGCCGGGACACCACGGATACCCCGATGGACATAGACCTGGGGACCGTGGACGACGTCCCCGAGCCGAGAATCGACACGGTGGCGCTCGACAAGGCCGACGGCGACCACTCCATCGCGCCCTCGGAAAGCGCCGTCATCGTCGACGAGGTTTCGTACGCCAACATGCCCCTCGAGGAGCTCACGGCGCGCGGCGGACTGGTCGACAAGGCGACGGGAGAGCCCCTCGTCGTCGACGGCGAGCAGGTCGTCGCCGAGAAGGTGTTCGCGCCCATCTCCCCCTCGGGCACGGTGGACGTGGAATTCGAGTTCGACGCGTCCGGGCTTGCCGGGATCGACATCGTGGTGTTCGAGGAGATCCTGCTCGACGGCGAGGCCATCGCCGAGCACGCAGACATCCTGGACGCCGACCAGACGGTGGCCGTCGAGGCGGCGCCCGAAATCGGGACGGTGGCGACCGACGCCGCCGACGGGGACCACATGGCGTCCGCCGACGAGACCGCGCGCATCGACGACCAGGTCTTCTACGACGGGCTCGAGAAAGGAAAGGCCTACAGGGTCGAGGGCGTCCTCATGGACCCGGAGACGGGCGAGCCCCTGGACGCCGGAGACGGGGCGATCGTGGCGGAGACGGATTTCGTCGCCGAGGGGGAAAGCGGGTTCGCCGTGGTCTCCTTCGAACTGGACGCCAGCTCCCTCGAGGGCAGGAGCACCGTCGTCTTCGAGAGGCTCTACGACTCCGAAGGCACCTTGGTCGCCTCCCACGAGGACCTCGAGGACGAAGGGCAGACCGTGGGCTTCACGGAACCTTCGCCCGAGATCGGGACAACCGCGACCGACGGCGACGACGGGGACCACGAGGCCCAAGCCGACGACGACGTGACCATCGTCGACGAGGTGCGCTACGAGAACCTCGAGCCCGGGGTCGAGCACGTCATGACGGGCACCCTGATAGACCGCAGCTCGGCGAAGCCTGTGGAGGAGGACGGCGCGCCCCTCACGGTCGAGGTTCGCTTCACGCCCGAGGAGCCCGACGGGTCTGTCGAGGTCGTCTTCCGCTTCGACGGGACGGGCCTCGCGGGGCATACCGTCGTGGCGTTCGAGGAGCTGACGCTCGACGGCGAGGTCGTCGCGGAGCACAAGGACCCCAACGACGAAGGCCAAAGCGTGAGCCTGGTCGAGCCCCCCGGCGAGACACCGGGCGAGCCCTCGACCCCCGCCGGCAAGCTGCCCAAGACGGGCGACTCCCTGCCGCTTGTCCCCCTTGCCTGCCTCGCGGGCGCCGCCCTGACGGCGGCCGGCGCCGCGCTCATGGCGCGCCGTCCGGACGGGCCCGCCCCCGAGAAGCCGCACGAAGGCGAGGAGGAAGGCGAGTAGAATGGCCTTCCTGCTGCACCTGATCGGAATGGGCATGGGGCTGTGCACGCTCGTCGCCTACGCCTGCATCAAGGCAGGGGCTGAAAGCGAGCTAAACGAATAAAATCTGAGTCAACTGAATGCAAACACTTGCGGGGAGAGCCGCCTTCGCGCGGCCCTCCCCGCTCGCAATGCCGTACTCCGGGCTCGTGTCTGGCGAGATCCGCGAAGTCGGGGCGAAGCTTCTCTCATCCACACCCGCCCGAATCTCTCTCGCGCAGGTTTATCGCGACCGCTTTCGATCGCGATAAAATGGACTGGACGTTTCCGCGGAGCCATCTGCGTTAGGAGATTCTATGTCCAGCGGGTTTTCCTCCATTCGGGGGGTTCACATTCAATCAGGCATGTTTGACTCAGGGGCGGATTTCGATTTGTTCCGCTCTCCAGGCAACAATGGGGTCCAGCATAGGGTCTCCATCCTGTTCGGCAGAAACGGATCCGGCAAAACGACAATATCGCAAGAAATCGACCGGATTTCAGTCGACGGAACGTGCGACAGCCCGTTCAGGGACGAAGCAGGTGAATCGGTATCCCTAACGAACAAAGAAAAGCAATCCATCAGGGTTTTCAACGAAAAATACGCCCAAGATACCGTTCTTCTCCGAGAAGAAGGGCTTGAGACAATAGTCATGCTGGGCACCAAGGCCCAAGCGCAGAAACGCATCGATGAAATAGACGAGGAGCTCATCGAGGTCGGCAAAAAGCTTACCGAATGGACCGTCAAAAAAGATAGCGCGGAAAATGGGCCTCAATCCCTCGGTTCGCTTCTAGCGAAAGCGAAAGACGAGGCGAAAGGCGGGGGCTGGGCGGATCGGTGCCATGAGATCACGGGAACGCGCTCCAATTTGACCGCGCAAAGATGGGAAGCGATCGTGGGCGCGGAAACGGATCTCAGCAGACGCGAGGTCGAAGCCGAGTACTCCGAGAAGCTCGCCCAATACCAAAGGGCCGAGAATGCAGGATCGGAAACCGTTGCAAGAATCGGCACGATCGACGCGCGGGAGCACGACGAAGAAGCCTTGGTGGGGCTTCTGAACAAAGCGCTGGATGAGCCGATCCTCACCGAAAGGGAGGAGCGCATTTTCGCACTGGTGCAAAACGGCAAGCAGAGGATGGTCGAATACGCACGGGAAATCGCGTCCGACGACGAGACGAACTCATGCCCTCTCTGCCAGCAGGACCTGACGACCGAGTACAAGGAATCTCTCAAACAAAGCGTGCTCAAGGTTCTCAACAGAGAAGTCGATCTGTTCAGGAAGGACCTCGAAAGCCGCAGAATACCCATCATCGAGGAGGATGAGCTGGGGCTCGGCAAGGCGCCGGAAGACTTGGCTTCGAAATGCCGTGAAGCCTTGGGCAAAGTGAACGGGGCAATAGCCGCATACGCAGAACTTATCGAGAAGAGACTCCAATCCCTCTATGAGCCTCTTGGGGCGGAACCCCTCGGACTTACCGAAGCGATCGCAGCCTTCAACGCCTCATCTGCAGAGACCAACAAGGAGATCGACGATCTTAACGCTGCGGTGAGGAGTAGGGCGGCATTGAAGCGGCGGTTGCTGAATCTAAACGACCAGATCGCCCGGATCGATGCTAAAGACTCGATAAAGCGGTATGCGGATACCGAAAAGGAGCTCGAGACGGCAAGAAGAGAGCTGACGAAAGCGATCGAAAAACGCCGCGAGCTCGAAAGCGAGCGCCGTGCCGAAGAGGCGAAAATGTCCATGACCGACCTCGCGGCGAACGCCATCAACGGCTATCTGGCAAACGTTTTCTTCGACAGCTCCAGGTTCGTCCTCGTCCCATACGCCAACGTTTACAAGATCGAGTCGCACGGAAAACCCGTGCGGCCGAGCGAGGTGTCCACCGGGGAGCGCAACATCCTCGCCCTGTGCTATTTCTTCTCCGAAGGCGGGAAGATGAAATTCGAAGGGTCAGAAGACTCGGACCCTCAATACGTCGTCCTTGACGACCCTGTTTCAAGTTTCGACATGGAGAACCGAGTCGGAATTTGCTCCCTGATAAGAGACAGGGCGGCGCATATCCTTGAGTCAAACCCGGACAGCCGGATTACGGTGATGACTCACGACATCGGCATCGCGACAGAGCTGAAGCACACTTTCGACGACCTGGGAGACTCGTTCAAAAGCACGCCTAATCGCTTCGTCACGGATTACCTTGAACTCTGCGGGGAGGCGACGCAGGACCTCCCGATGCGGAAAAGCCGCTACTCGGTCCTCCTCAAGCGCGCCTACGACTTCGCCATTTCCGACCAGGAGGACGAGAGCGAGTCCTACGTTATCGGGAACATTCTCAGGAGAATTCTGGAGGGTTACAGTTCGTTCAACTACGGCATCGGGATAGAGATGCTTTCACGCGATAAAGATCTTGCGGTTAGGTTTGGTCCTGCGAGCAGGCTTCTTTCGAGCGTAATGTACCGACTGGCACTGAATGACGAGAGTCATCTGAAAGAATGCCTCGACGCCCTCAATCCGCCAATTGCGTTCGACCGGTATAGCTACCAGGAGAAGATGGCAATCGCCCAGTGTGTGTTCGTCATTCTCGATTACTTAGACGGAGATCATGTCGCCAAGCAGCTCGCCCATCACGAAGCCCCCAAAAGAGACATCGAAGCTCATGTCGTCGAGTGGAGGAAGAGGTTCGTCCCCGAAGGCGAGGCGGAGAACGCAAGCGCCTAAAACCTCGGTTCGGGAGATGAGCGCTGCGTGTCGCAAGCAGCTATCTTGGGAAGGATGGGCGAGGGGACCCCTATCGCTTCCGGCATGCCGCCTCCTCCTTCGGGCGAGACGAGATCTGGAGACCGGAGGGCGGACAGCATCAAGGAGGGGTATTCCTCCGAGACGTCGTATGCCCATGCAAGGGCGGCGATGTCTACGAGTTCGCCGGCAATCCGCGCGAGAACCGTCTCCCCATCAACTGTCAGACGGTTGAGGCGATCCAAGTCGTCGGCGTCGGCGATGAGGAAGCTCCATCCATCGCGCCTTCGGGCTACGGGAAGGCCCGTCGGCCCCGGCTCCTCCCGATAGGCATCCGCCGCCTCGTGATAGTAGGAGCGCAACCAGAGGCCCGCTCCCGCAACATCCGAAAGGTCGAGCGTGTAGTTGGCGAGGAGGTTCCCCCTCTGCGGAACCGCGTCGACGTGATGGTCGGTGTCGAAGACGTCGATACGGCCTCCTGAGTAGTACGCCTTCAAGATCATCTCTGCTCGCCCCTCTCCTGCCTTTCCGCGCTTCGCGCCGCTGCCGCGGAATCGCCTCCGCCAGATTCACGGCCCCCCGCCGCCCTTCTGCGCCCGGGCTTCGAAGGTCCGGCGCCGAGCCGAGGCTCGGAGCGCTTCTCGGGGAGAATCCCGATGCGCCGCGCGTAAGCCGCGAGCTCGGCGTTTCGGCCGTCCTCCGCCAGGCGGTCGAGGTCGGCGGCGCACATCGCCCTCGACGACTCGACGAGCGCCACGGCCTCGGATAGGGTCCTGAGCTCCTCGAGATCCCCCAGCTCTACGGCGCTTCGGGCGGCTGCGGCTATCGCCCTCTCCCCGGCGTCCGCTATCCTGCGGATTCCTCCCGCTCGCAGGACGGGCTCCAGCCTCTCCCGGCTGTAGGACAGCCCCAGCCGCTCTCCGCCCACCCTGCGCGACGGCCGGTCGGCGAACGCGTACACCCAGTCTCGCCTCGGCGCGCGGGGGGAGTTCTCCGAAACCGTTACGCCCAGCGATCCGAGGAGGCTCCTGAACTCCGTCTCGCTCCTCGCCACCGAGCGCGCCACCCTCACCCTGGCCCGTATGTCGGCGACCCACGAGTACTCCCCGCGGTCGGAGAGCTCCTTTTCGGCGCGTCCGACATATTCTTCGCGGCGCGTCCTGGCGGCGGGCCGCGGGTGCCGGCGCTCCGCCCGAGCGGCGACGCCCGAGCGCGGAACCGCCTCCAGCGGCGACATGCCCAGGCTCTCGGCTGCCCCCTGCAAGGACCTTGCGAGCGCCTTCGGGTCCGGGTCCTGGAGCCTGCGGCCCGTCTCGAGGTTCGTGTTGTTGACGACGACGTGGGCGTGCGGGATACCTCCTGCGTTGTCGTCGTGGTAGACGATGGCGACCTCGTGGTCCGGAAAGCACTCTCTCGCCCATCCGGTCGCGAGGGCGCGCAGCCCGTCGAGCGAGACGCGGTCCTTGGGATCCGGGGAGACGACGTAGTGCTTGTAGGTGCGGGCGCGCCGGCCTCGCCAAGCAGAGTCGTTGCCGTACAGACGCCGGGTCCTGTCCATCGCCTCGGCCCAGTCGAACGGCCTCCCCGGCGCAGAAGGTTCGAGGTTGATGTAGTCCTCGTCGAGCGCGCGGCCCTCCTTCGTCAGGTACCGCCTGATCCCCTTGGTCGAGGTGTGCCCCGATATCGTCTTGAGCATGGGCACGCGCCTCACCTCCCCAGCCCGGCGAGGACGCTTCCGGAGAGCTCCACAACCGCTCGTCTCAGCGACTCGACCCCGGGCTGCATTTCGGCGAGCTTGCGCTCCGCCCGGGAAAGCTCCTCGATTACCTCCGAGGTCTCCATGTCGTTCGCCCTCAGGTAGTACGCGATGGCGTTGAGCGCGTGGACCGCCTGGTTGTAGTGGTGCCCCCAGCGCGTCATCTCGCGGGAGAGCTTCGCCGTCGTCGTACGGTCGACCACGACGAGCTTCGCCCCGCCTCGCGCCTCCTCCGCGGGCAGCTGCAGGAGGACCCGGACGAGGTCGGAGACCGTCATGCCGAGTTCGCGGGCGAGACTTTTAGCGGACTCCATCTCCCGGTCGGACATGCGTACGTGAAGCTGCTTCGGGTGCCTTTCCATCTTCCGGCTCGCCTCCTCGAACCTCGGAATTAGGGGGCGGGCCGACGCCCGAGGGGCGCGGGGTATCCCCCGCATGGAGCGTAGCCGAGCCGCAGGCGGGCTGCGTTCATGCCGCCTTGGTCCGGGGCGTTCCGTCCCGAAGACGGGAACGCCCCTCGGCCGTCGCCCGAGGGCTCAGGACAGGCGTCAGACGAGGCGGCCAAGAGCTATTCCGGGGACTGTGTACACGGAATAGGCCTCTTGCTTTGGTTTGGAGATGTGAAAATACAAACTAGAAAATTGATTTACAAAATGTAGAACTATGCTACACTATTAGAAGTTGAAAGGAGAAGCCATGCTAACGCCACTGGGAAAGTTTCTCAGAAAGCTCAGGCTCGACAACGACCAGCTCCTTCGCGACATGGCGGAAAGGCTGGACATGCCGAGTTCGACCCTTTCGGCAATCGAAACGGGGAGAAGGAAGCCCCCACAGGGTTTTGCCGAAAAGGTAGGACGGGCTTACGCGCTTGCTGACGAGCTGGAGCAGAGCCTTTATTCCTGCGTATCCGAAGCAAGCGGATGGAGCATTGGGATAGACGCCTCGTCGCTCTCGAAGGGAGACCGGAATACCGCCATCGCCTTCGCGCGAAGGTTTTCCGACCTGGATGATGAAGACAAGGACAGGATATGGGACATCCTGAACAAGGGAAAGGAATGATGTGTCTGGATATGTGACAGGAATGAAAGTCCCCCCTCTCGGCAGAAGGGACCTGCGCGCTTTCGCCCGCGCAATCCATGGGCATCTCCGCTATAACGGCGAAGGCCCGTTTCCCATTATGAAAATGCTCGAGCATGTCCTGCCGGCACTTTATCAGGATTTCGAGTACGAAATCTGTTCGAAGGACCAGCTTGGCATCGATCACGGAATGACCTATCCGGACAAGCATCGGATTTTGCTTCGAGAAGATGTCTACGAAGGCGCATGTGACGGCCGCGGAAGAGACCGCTACACGGTCGCCCATGAAATATCGCACCTGCTTCTGCACGAGGGGCTCGGCGTTCGGCTCATGCGGGAGGATGTTCCGCACAAGGCTTTCGAGGATTCGGAATGGCAGGCGAATGCTCTTGCCGGCGAGATTCTTATGCCTTACGAGAGCATCGTCAACCTAGACGCAAATGCAATCGCGAGCAGATACCAGGTGAGCTTAGCTGCGGCAAAGACGCAGCTGCGCGCGACCCATAGATGACGGATCTTCGACGTTTCCGTCTGAAGATACATCCAAGAAGGGACCAATCTGAAGGGAGGTGATTGAATGGCACGAGTTCACCACGGTGGCAAAGTCGGGAAAGCGGCATCGCTGCTGGCCAAAAGCGGCACAGCCAAGAGGACGAAGAGCGCTTCCGCAAAGACGCTAGCGAACCACAAGCACAAGATGCACTAATTCCTGGGACCAACCGCTGAAGGAGGGAGGTGATTAAAAATGGCGAGAGTCAGAATCAGGGTTCCGGTCTATCGGGTATCCACGACCGGCCGCATCGTCCGCAAAGGTACGAAAACCATGCATGTGCGCGTAAAGACGAAGTGAGACCCTAGCTGCCACTAGAGCCTCACCGATGAACGAGGGGTTGCCGATTCGGCAGCCCCTTTCTCATGACGGAAGAATAGCGGACGTGAGGTCTGATTGCAATCGAAGCATGCCGACGCGCTTCTTTCAGCGCG
>OLND01002713.1_pt1 | contig 15352 bp, 15 predicted proteins | sample 1672031 | NCBI WGS metagenome assembly OLND01 (sample SAMEA3136638, study PRJEB25190) | human gut metagenome | biome: human gut; feature: human-associated habitat; material: faeces | place: Austria | collected 2013
TTAAGGATTATAGAGCAGAAGCGTTTTGTAGTCGGTGGAGTAAAGTATACAGAGGATTTGAAGAGGTTTCATTAGTTACAGGAAGAATATCTGCTACTTGTAAATAATGACATCAAAAGTGTTGTGGAGCTTGTGGATTTCATAAGTGAGAAAGAAGAAAAGATTCAGCAGATTGAGGACAGACAGAAGGAGATATACAGAGAAAGTTCTAGTCGGAAACGGAATATTAAGAACGAGGAGCAGTATCGTGAGTATCAGATATGGCATGTGGGAGTGCAGGAAGAACTGGACGAATTGAAGCAGGAGAAAAGGAATATTAAGAAGCAGATACAGCTTGCTGATGGCATATAAAAGAAGATTTGTATACGGCTTATTATGCAGTGTCTGAGAAAGAAGAGATTGTTGCAGACAGGGAGATTGAGATACCGGGGATGGAAGATGTGGCTATTGAGCCAGAGACGAATGTTGTGGTAATGAATCCAGACAATAATCAGAATGAAGTAGGCAGACAGAAAGAGCTAACTGATGGAGTTAGAAAACAACAGATTGATTTAGAGGGCATAGGAACTTCGGAAATCCATAATCTATCTGATACGAATGTGGCAAGAGTTGGCGAAAGTAGAACTGATATAACAGATAAAAGTGAATTTGTGGAAACTAGAGAAACTGAACCAGTGGACAAAGCTGGCTGGATTGTCAGGAGAATATCAGAGCTTGGTGGTTATGAGAATGTCAGTGATTCTGTTAAGGCTGATATATTCGGATTTGATATTGCTGATGTAAGTGGAAGCATAAGGTTGTTCTCGGATGTGATAAAAAAACTTGGAATAAAGCTGGATGGTGATGAGCTTTATGAGGAGTTCCAGAGAATTTATGATGAGAGTGTTGATAGAGATGCTGATAAGGAGAAGACTGGAGATAAGATTTGGAACAATGGCAGAGGAAGGTGATTCCTCTGTCATAACATCATGTAGAAAAGTATTGTTTTAGCAAATGACTATATAATATATGGTAAAATGGAAACATAATACAAGTTTTGAATTATGTTGTGAAAAGTTTACGAACATTTTTCGTAGCAATGGGACTGGCAACTGCTACTCCTAATACGCTAAATGATATGATGGTAAAATATAGTAAATTTTGCCAGCGTTCATAATTACGATATTCGTAATTCTTATCCAATGATGTTAGCTTTTCCTGGGTGCTCATGTCGTTGGATGATTTAATTAGCATAGTTTTCGTTATGTATTTTTCTTTAGATGTATTTTCTGCATCAGAGATGGATGCAAATGCTTTTAGATACATATTTTCAATGATGCTGTCTTGTAGGGTGCTGTTTTCGCCTATTGTTTGGATATAATTATTTTCATTCATGTGATGCCTCCTGATTAAAAATCTTTGAATTGACAAGACATATTTTAAGATTTATCCTTACAAATGTAAATACCAATGATGATATATAAATGATGTAAATAATAAAATTATGAGGATAAAATATATTATGAATGATATAGAACATAATAAGGCACAATGCTGGTGCAATCGCCTGCATAAATTGATGAAAGAAAAGAATTATACTCAAAAAAGCTTCTTAAAAGAATATAAGGAAAAATACGGAGGCGGAACTCAGGCAAATATAAGCAGATGGTTACGTGTAGGAAGTAAAATTGAAAATGGAAAAACTATAGGGTTTCCTTCATATGAAACAATGTCAAATTTGGCAGATTTTTTTGGGGTATCAGTAGGTTATCTTATTGGTGAAACAGATTATAAATCATTTGAAATGGAAAAAGTTTGTGAGTTTTTAGGGCTGGAGGAAGAAACCGTAAAAGCTATAAAAGGAATAACTTCTGGTGAAAATATGGGCATTGGTGCAAACAGTATGTGCAGGGAATATAAATCAGCATTTCGCTATATTTTAACAGCAAGTAGTTTTCCTGTTTTTATTAAAGAGGTCAGAGAATATGCAGAAAATGTCTATAGATTGAAGTATCCAATAAAATATATGGATATAGTTTCTGCAAAAATGAGAAAAGATTTATTTGATTTGGCTGTTAAGTGTATGGATTATCAATGTATATCAGATGATAAATATGGGAGAATAGATGATTTTGAGGAAAATAGTGTAGAACCTACAGAAGAATTGTTAGAGGCAATTAGGATATTGAACGATGCACAAGATAAAGATTATGCTCAAAAATGTCATATAGAACAAATGGTTAAACTTTCTGAATATGAACTTCAGAAAATATATTTTGAAGTTATTAAGGAATTAACCAAAGAAGAGCATTTACTAGATATGGTAATCCCTATGTGTGTTGAAAAAGATTTAACAAATAAAGATTAAAATTAAAATAGCTTTCTGCTTGTGAAAAGTTAGTGAGAGTAGTTTTTGATTTTAATTTACTAGCAATTTATAAACAATATATGCTTAAAAATTATTTTGACATCATCAAAAAATATGTTTATAATATAAAAATAGATAGTAAGCAGGAGGATTGGTGCATGACAATATCAGAACAAATAAAAGTATTGTGTGTGAGATGTGGTGTAAGTGAAGCAGAACTGGCAAGGCGGCTGGGGAAATCGCCACAAAGCTTTAATTCGAAAATGAAAAGAGAAAGTTTTACAGTAGAAGATTTAGAGAAAATTGCAGATGTATTGGGTGTCGAATTTAACAGAGAATTTATATTAGCAAATGGAGATAAAGTTTGATGAAGAATATTGTAAAAGAATTTAAACTTGGAGAATTATTTTGTGGTCCTGGCGGATTGGCACTGGGAGCAACGACAGCGAAGATTGAAGATTCAGATTATAAGATTATTCATAAATGGGCAAATGATTATGATAAAGACACATGTAATACATATACGAGAAATATCTGCCCAGATGATGGCGATAGTGTTATTTGTGGAGATGTAAGAAAACTTGATATTGACAGTCTTGGAGATATAGATGCATTGGCTTTTGGATTCCCATGCAATGATTTTTCTGTTGTAGGTGAGCAAAAGGGATTTGATGGTGTATATGGTCCGTTATACACATATGGAGTAAAGGTATTAAAGAAATATAAGCCGTTGTGGTTTTTGGCAGAAAATGTTGGCGGATTAAAGAGTGCTAATGATGGAAAGGCATTTCAGAAGATACAGGAAGATTTGAAGAATGCTGGATATAGAATATATCCTAATTTATATAAATTTGAGGAATATGGGGTGCCGCAGGCAAGACATAGGGTAATAATTGTTGGTATTAGAGAGGATCTGCCATATGAATTTAAAATACCTAGTCCAAAACCATATAAAAATGTTGATGTTACTTGTAAGAATGCAATAGAGAATCCTCCAATCGGAAAAGAAGCTTATAATAACGAGTTAACAAAGCAATCCGAAATAGTTGTAAAGCGATTGAAATATATTAAACCAGGAGAAAATGCGTTTACTGCGGATTTGCCAGAAGAATTGCAGCTTAAAGTGAAAGGGGCAAAGATAAGTCAAATTTATAAGAGGTTAGATCCAGATAAACCAGCATATACAGTAACTGGTTCAGGCGGTGGTGGAACGCATATGTATCATTATTCGGAGCCAAGAGCATTGACTAATAGAGAGAGAGCAAGATTACAGACATTTCCGGATAATTATATTTTTGAGGGGTCTAAAGAGTCTGTTAGAAAACAAATCGGTATGGCGGTACCTGCAAAAGGAGCTAAAATTATCTTTGAAGCTATTTTAAGAACATTTGCGGGAATTGACTACGAAAGTGTAGAACCAAGTATAAAGGAGTAAGGTATGTATACTGATAATTTTGAAGAAGAAATATTGTTTATACCAGCGAGAAAAGATGGCGAAGCATGTAATCATTTGAAAATTGTCACAGCATTTACTGATGTTGAGAGAATATCAAGTCATTTGATAAAACTATTTGATGGCAGGAATAAAGAATATGTGTCTGGAATAAAAGTGGACATTATACTTGGAATGACAAAGGGCACAGGTCTGACACAAAAGAAACATGACAAGATATGCTCATTGATAAAAAGATTGAATAGTGTATCTGGAATGCCTCAGATATCATGCAATTATATTGTGGAAGGTAAACAGGTACATTCTAAGGTGTATGTATGGTGCAGGGGGCGAAAGGCAGTAGAAGCTTTTAATGGTTCAGCTAATTACACTATGAATGCATTCTTTGTAAGAAGAGAATGTATGGATGCATGTAATCCTAAAGAGGCAAACCATTACTTCAACAGTCTATTGCCTGATACGATAAATTGCTTTGATGGGCAGATAAAAGATAAGGTTTCATTTTCTATCAGGAAAAATGTGGAAGATGATGTTGCGGATACTAATTTAGAGAATTTATCTTGGGAGAATTATCAGACTATTGAGCCAGTAGATACGTTAGAAGTTTCTTTACTGAAAGCGGATGATAGCGATACGGGATATGGTTCTGGTGTAAATTGGGGAATACGTAAAAATGGCTATAAGAGAAATAGAAACCAGGCGTATATTCCATATAATGTGGCAGATCATAAAGATGGATTTTTTCCAGATGTAAATGCTGATGGAACGTATCCAGTGTTTAAGGTTGTAACAAAGGAATATGATGCTTTTTATATGAGACAGGCACAAGCAAAGGGAAAGGCATTAGAAACTCCAGAAAGTAATGCGATAATAGGAGAATGGATAAGGCATAAACTTGGAGTGCCGGATGGTACATATATTACGAAACAAATGTTAGATCAATATGGAAAAACAAAGGTTTTGTTTAAAAAGTATGAAGATGGCATATATACTTTGGAGTACTAATTCTGGCATTAAGGAGAGAACCATATGGAGCAGAAGATCAATATCGATAATTTAGACGATTTGCAAAAACAGGCGTTAGTCTGCATGTATTATGCTATGCTTCCTAAAACAGACGCAAGATATAAGAAGAGAATGCATGATTGGGAAGTGTTAGAAAAGAGATTTGGAACAAAGAAAACAACATATAAACATGCAAAGGATGCTTTTGATTTTTATTTTCCTAACAATGGAAGAAAAGGCTGGAGTGATGATAGAGATTTAAAAAGACGAGGACATGCATATCAGGAAGTGTTTGAACTGTATAAGGATTATTCTGCAGACCAATTGGAAAAAGCTGTAGCGGAGATTATTCATGGATATGAGAATGAAGAGCCAACATTTGTATCTATGAAATGTGGTTTTCCAGATACAGTACATAACATTCTCAATGGCAACAAAGATATAACAGTTGATGGCGTTTATACTCTGAAAGAGGAATTGAATATTGGAAAGCATGTATTTGTTACATTGGGAGGAGACACAGGAAAATCAGAGGTTGATTGGGTTCCAGGGTTTATAGGAGTAGCACATGTAATTAGAGAACCTTATGATTTTGGATATAATGGTAAGGAAAAATACTTTAAGTTTGATATAGAAGTTGACTGTGTTTTTGAAAAGCCATTTAAAAGGGAAGATTTTTTAAGCTATAGAGAAGCATACGATGCTCCATATATAGGACCGGAGTTATCAAGAGATCCGTCACAGGCATTAAGTACTTTGGATAAGATAAAGGCTGTTGCTGTTATACGTGCAGTACTTGATGAATTCCCAGAAATGCTTGAAAAATTCAAAGAAATTTTTGACAGAGAGTTTATGGATAGGGTGCTTGGAGCAGTTACTGTAATGATACCAACATCTGTAAAATTTGGAGAAAGCAAAGAGGATGCAGTAAATTCTATTCAGGAAGAAATGAGCATAGAGAATGAAGGCTCTGAGGAGGAAGAAATGGAATCTAAGCCATATATTGAACCTGATTATTATACAGGGTGTTCACGCAAAAATAAGGATACGGGGACTATATATGCACACAATAGAATTGTATTTGGAGCACCAGGAACAGGAAAAAGTTTTAAGCTGAATGATGAGCAGAAGGATCTCATTTCAGAAGGTGGAGAGTACGAAAGAGTTACATTCCATCCAGATTATTCATATGCTAATTTTGTTGGAACATATAAGCCAGTACCTACAAAAAATGGAATATCATATGAGTATGTTCCTGGACCATTTATGCGGACATATGTAAAGGCAATAGAAAATGGACAGTCGGAGAATAAGGAAGATGTAAAACCGTTTCTGCTTCTTATAGAGGAAATTAATAGAGCAAATGTTGCAGCTGTATTTGGAGAGGTATTTCAGCTTTTAGATCGCGACGATAGAAATGCAAGCCAATATCCAGTTAAACCTTCTGAAGATATAAAGGCATATTTGGCAAAAGAACTTGGTGGAAGGCCAGAGCAGTATGATGAAATAAAGATACCAGATAATATGTATATCTGGTCAACTATGAATAGTGCTGATCAGGGCGTATTTCCAATGGATACAGCATTTAAAAGAAGATGGAACTTTGAATATATAGGTATTAACCATAAGGAAGAAAAGATTAAAGATACATATTTAGTGTGTGATAAAGCACAGGTGCCATACAGAGTTGACTGGAATGAGCTTAGGAAGGCTATAAATACAACACTTGCTTCTAGAGATTATAAGATAAATGAAGACAAGCTTATGGGACCATTTTTTGTATCTAAAAGCATTTTAGAGAATGAAGAAGCGTTTAGAGAAACTTTTAAGAGTAAAATTATTATGTACTTATTTGAAGATGCAGCAAAGCAGAGAAGGCATATGTTGTTTGGAGGCTGTGATGAGGATATAAGAAACCAATATTCAACGATTTGCGAGGAATTTGATAAAAGAGGCATAGATATTTTCTGTAAAGAAATCCGAGACAAAATCAAGAAAGAATATTTGAGTGAATTAGAATGAGAAGGGAATGTTACTGGATGATTTCTAAATATGTCAAAGAGCAGAAGCGGTATACTCAAGATGAACTTAGAAAAATATTTGAATGCACTGCTGATGAAACAGTGCAGATTATAAGAAAGTTAAAAGAGTATGGAATTGTTAAAAATGTAAAAAAAAGTGATAGGCAAAGTATGCTCTCTGACTTAGTTGAGGAAGATATCAGAGTAACAGATATCGAAAGTGGAGAGCGGGAATTATATTATGTGTTTTCATTTGTTGGAGTAATTGTTGTATATGGACGGGTATTAAAGTGTTATCCTAAATATATTAATTCTTGTGGTAGTCCAATAGCACAGATGAAGCAGATTATGCGTGTTTTAGAAAAATATAATTCAAAAGAGCAGGTAATAAAACTGTATAATGAAAGTGATGATGGAGGATCGTTTAACTTATTGGCAGTAATGTTGTATTTGTTGCAGGATTATTATGATAATGGAATATATGCTAATGACGTTGAGATTGTTGAGACTAATGGCACAGGAGAAATACTGTGGGACAGAACAATCAATGAAACATTTTCATATATATCAAATAACAGGCCATATTATACTGAATTACAGACAAAAAAGCGAACTTCAGATGAATATGATTTTATCAGACGCTTACATGCATGTGTATTGACTAAATTTTCAAAGGAACTTGAAGAATCCGATCTGCCAGAGTTGTTTAATATTGTGACAGTAGAGCTGTCGGAAGAACAACTGGAAGATTTGGGGGATGAAGATTATATTTTATATAGGATACAAAATGAACTTAATGTGCAGTACAACACAAGAAAACAACTGGTGTTGAAGGCAATGTATGCGTATATAGCACAAAAAGCAAGCTTTAATAACATTGATAGTTTTAGCATATATGGTACCAACAGCTTTAACTTAGTATGGGAAAAAGTGTGTGCACAGAATTTTGGAAATGTTTTAAATGTAAAATTATCAGAGCTGCCACTTGGAGTCTGTGATGATTATAAAGAAAGTAAAGATAGTACTTTAATAGAAATAATTGACAGACCAGTATGGCATAAGACTTCAGATAATATTAGTGATGAAAAGTCAGATACACTAAGACCAGATTTGATTAGTATTTATGAGTGTGGTGATAGTGGAGAATATTGTTTTGGCATATATGATGCAAAGTATTATAACATTAATTTTCATAAGAATGCGTCAGAATACAAAGTTATAGGACAGCCTGGAGTGGCAGATGTTACAAAGCAGTATTTATATCAGCTTGCGTACGATGATTTTATAGCAAAGCAAGGATACAAATATGTGCAGAATATGTTTTTTTGTCCTGATGAATCTGGAGATAAAGAATATGGATGGGTGCAGATGGATATGCTGCATCAAATCGGAGACAAAAAATTAGAGAATGTAGCAGTTGTAAAGCTTTGTGCATCAGAAATGTATTCTTTATATTTGGCAGGTCATATAGTAAATGAAAAGGAGATGGACAAATATATTCCAGTAATTGGACGACATGAAGTAGATAGTCAAAACTTTGCAAATAGGATGATGGCATATCTTACGAGAATCACGACTGCTAGTAAATTAGCTGAAAAGAAACTTGAAATGAAATCAGATAGAGGCAGGCTTATATATCCCAAACAGATAAAAAGAGAATTGGGTGCAAAAATTATATATGATGCTATATGCCCTGTTGCAAGTAATGCTTTTTATGGATTTAATCCATATGAAAAAGAAGACCATGAAAGTATGGTGGCAGAGGATATGGGAGATTCTTATAATTGTTGTAGTCAGATTGCGGATGCCTCTATTGAGATAGAAGAAATTATAAAAGATTTATCAGAAGCGGAGCTGAGGGATGAAAAAGTGCTTAAAGTAGTACTTAAAAAATGCATTGAAAGTAAATCAGATATTAAACCTATGGCGAATGGAAAGTCGCTTGATATGCTGACAGATAAAATAATGGAGCTTGTTAAAGATGTGTATTTATAGCGAACAGTTACAAGTATAAATGCCAGACAAGAAGCAAAGGAGAAAAGAACTGGAAAAGTTGATGAAAAACAGATTGTTGAGGTGATTTTGTGGCAGATGATTTAACAAAAGAACAGCGGCATAAAAACATGAAAAATATTCATGGGAAGGATACCAAAATAGAAGTTGTATTAAGAAAGGCTTTATGGAACAAAGGGTATCGGTATCGCAAGAATTATAAAATACTTCCGGGAAGTCCAGATATCGTGCTGACAAAGTATAAGATAGCTATTTTTTGTGATGGAGAATTCTTTCATGGAAAAGATTGGGATACTTTAAAACAGAGACTTGAAAAGAGTAACAATAGTGAGTACTGGATTAGCAAGATATCCCGTAACAAAGAGCGGGATGATGAGATAAATAAAAAATTGGACTTTGAGGGCTGGACTGTAATCCGGTTCTGGGGTGAAGATATAAAGAAACATACGGATGAGTGTGTAAAGGTTGTGGAAGAGACGATCTTTGATAGGATAGAATTTGAAGAGTAGATGGCGAATAATAGAGCCTTAAAAATGTTTTAGGAAGAAACAATTTTGAAAGTTATCTTACAGGATTGCTTTGAGGAAGAAATATTAGTAATGAAAGGAGAAGGTGTAGGTATGTACATTAGTGAGATTTTAGAAATTGAAAATTATAGAAATCTTTCGGGGCGAATGATTAAATTTGATAAGGCAATAAATTTTCTGATTGGAGAAAATAATATAGGGAAAACAAACATATTAGAGCTGATACATATTCTTTTGTATACGGGAAAGTTTGCAGAGTCAGATTTTTATGATGTTTTGGAACCTATACTGGTAAAAATAAAAATTGAATATGATGCGGATGAGGTTGGATTTTTTGAAGATAACTTTGATGTTGATAATAGTAATGCAATTACTTTAATTGCGAAACAGGATTCTGTAGATGAAAGAATTAGTTATTATCACGATACTCCTATTCAAACGAAAATTAATTCAGCGGTAATTAGAAAAATGAATATTTTATACTACTATGCCCAACGCATGCCTTCTAAGGAAGTTGATTTTAGAAAAACAAGCGGTTCTGGAAAAGTTCTTAATTATTTAATCCAGCACAGTTTAGAATCATCAGGGATAGAAGAAAAGGATATATTAAAGAAGACAAAATTAAAAGGGATTGTAAGTGATATAAATAAGCAGATAGAAAGTCTTAATTCTATTACAGGAGATAAGGTTAGTGCATATCTTGATACAGAGGCAGATAAAATTGTTTGCAGGATGTTAGGACTTGGAGATGAGAATGGAAGAGAATTAAATGAACTTGGAGAGGGTATTCAGTATGCATTTAATATTTTATTACAGATCATTGAAATTATACACAATGTAAAAACTACAAGGAAAGCAGAAGATTTTACGGAACGACTTATAGAAAAGAATGGAAAAAAATTATTTCCGCTGTTTCTTATATTAGATGAGCCAGAAATACATCAACATCCTTACAGACAAAGAAGTCTTATTAAAAAAATTGACGCATTGATGAAAAATGAAAATCAGATATTTGTGAACTTACTAAATAAATTATTTGATATTGATGGACTTGATGGACAGATTTTTATTGCGACGCATTCACCGAATATTTTATTGAATAATTATAAGCAGTTTATTAGAATCTATCATTCAACAGGGCAAGAGATTGAAATTATATCAGGAAGCAACTTAACGCTTGATGATACATTATATAAACATTTATTACGAAGTTTTTTGTATTTAAAAGAAGCGATGTTTAGTAGATGTATTGTTTTTGTTGAAGGAGATACAGAAAATGGTGCTATGCCTGTATTTGCTAAAAGGATGGATTTTGATTTCGATGAAAAAGGTATTGGTGTAGTAAAATTAGATGGAGCAGACAGCGTTGAAAATTGCATGAAGTTATATAATGAATTCAAAATAAAAGCTATTGCCATAATTGATAAAGACAAAAAAGATAAATATAATCATATGGCAGATGTCTTCTTTACAAAAGGAAATGATTTTGAAGAGGATGTTTACGACAATTTTACACTTATGGATTATATGAAATATAATAATTACATAGGAAAAATAAATGCATTTATTAGAATTTTACGACCATATGGAGTTGTTTTGAATATTCCTTCATATATAGAAGATCCCGATAGATTTACAATTGATGATAATCTACAACAACAGATAATACATGATATAAAAGATAATGAATTAGTTGAGTTAAGAAAGACAAAAAATGCATCTAAGGCATCATTATTGGCTGAATGTGTTACAACGGTTCCTGGATCATTTCAAAAGGTTATAAAAAAATTGAAAAAAGAGGTAAAATAATGGGACTGGAAGATATTATCAAAGATAAACATTCCGGGGACGATAAACATTTGGAGTTTATTTTCTCAGAAGAAAAGAAAATAATTGTAACAGCACCTGCTGGTTGTGGAAAAACTACGGCAATGGTTAGTAAAATTGCATGGGAACTGGGGAAAGGCAATATATCATCAAATAAAAAAGTGCTTGCAATGACATTTAGTGTTAATGCAGCAATGAAGATAAAAGATTCATTAAAATCATTATTGCCAGAACTTGTTGAGAATAGCGAACAGTATGTATCAAAAGTAGATGTGGCTAATTATCACAATTTTGCTATGAAGCTATTGTATAAATATGGATATTCTATTAATCAAGAATTTATTCATTTAGGTGACTTTATTATAGTGGATGAGGAAAATGCTGTTCTTAATAATCATATTACAAGTTCTGACAGCGATAGATTAAAAGCATTGGATGATGCATTGAAGGCTTCTGATGAAGAAGAGATGAGAAATGTAATTGATGATTATTGGAATGTTTTGAATACAAAACTTATTCCGAATCATATTATTACATATAATGGGTTATTAGTTTCTGCAATAAGGTTACTTAGAAAAAGACAAGTATCAAGTTTTTATAAAGAATATTATAAAATGGTTATCATTGATGAATTTCAAGATACAAATATGCTGGGATGTTGGCTTGTAAATAAATTGATAGGAGATAATACTGTAATTTTCTTAGGTGATGATATACAAAAGATTTATGGATTTTTGGGAGCCATCAATGGGATATTTGAAAAATATAAAGAAAAGTATCCTATTAAAGAAATAAAATTTTGTAATAATTATAGATTTAGAACCAATGAGAGTATGAAGGAATTAGATAGGCTAATCAGATCGTATGGTAACTCATATGCTCCTTCAGAATTTACAGCGTCTATTAATTTGAAACAGCTTAGTAATGATACAGAAGAAGATAATTTTATTGTTGAGGGAATTGAAAAGATAATTGGTAATTCGAATGATAAAGTTGCTGTATTAGTACGTGCAGGAAATCAAGGCGAATCAATAGCAGTGAAATTAAAAAGAAAAGGAATATTGTATTTTAATGCTTTGTTCAAAGATACAGATGTTGAATTTCTTAAATTCTATGAAATAGCGATCGATGAATTTCATAATGCTACATGTGATTCTGGGAAAGCCCTTCAAAGAGATTTGCAAAGTTGTCTAGAAGCGGTTAGTCAAAGGCAAAATGAAATTTACGCTGATTATAAAAGAAAATTTGTATATGACGCTATGTATAAATTGCTGGAAGTGCTTTTTGAAGAATCAAAGAAGTGGGAAGGGACATCAAAAGATAGATACGAAAATATTGATTTCATCTTAGGTAGCAAAGGCTTGAAGCATATGATGGAGTACATAGAAGAAAAAGTGGTTTTAACTACAATTCATGCTTCTAAAGGATTAGAGTGGGAATATGTTATCATTCCGAGAATGAATGCTTATGCATTTCCATCAGGATATATGTGTGGACCTTGCAGGAATGATTATAGTTGTAATAATGGGTTTGATTATTGCCAGTTCTCATTTGGAAGTTCAATGGAAAAAGCGTTTAAGGAGGAGATTAGCGTTTTTTATGTTGCTATAACTAGAGCCAAGAAAAATGTGTTCTTAACAGTCAATACAGGATTAAATCAATGGGGTTATGCCAAACAAAAAAGTTGCCTTGTAGAACTTCAAGGACTTTCACTTGTTGATTATACTTGGGAAGATATAATTTTATAATAAATTAGATGGTTAAAACAAGTTATGCATATTGTTTCTGTTTTGGTCATATATTTGTGAGCAAAGTGTGGAAATGTTAAATAAAGCTGGTACTAGCCATTAGTACCACGTAAACGGTAGAATACGAGTACCTTGACAAATAGCAGACCGCTTTTGCAGTCTGTTTATTTGAGAGTATGAAACTTTTTCTGTAAAATAATGTTTATAAGGTTCTTCTATGATACAATAAATATCATTAGGAGGGCCTTTTATTATGGCAAGACAAAAGAAACCTGTACATCGTGTACAAATGACAGAAGGAAAACGAAACATCATCCATCAGCTCCTGGAAGAGTACGATATCCAGTCTGCAGAAGACATTCAGGATGCGCTCAAGGATCTTTTAGGCGGCACCATTAAGGAAATGATGGAAGCTGAAATGGATGATCATCTTGGTTACGAAAAATCCGAACGCTCAGATAATGATGATTATCGCAATGGTTATAAGCGGAAACAGGTCAACAGCCGGTATGGCTCGATGTGAATATTACGATGCGGCAGGTTCTTCCGCAATTATCCGTTTTAACCCTTTTAGTATAATCAGATATATAGTATAATGTTTATATTAGGATGTATGCGGAGAGTTATTTATGGCAAAATCTAATAATACATTATGCTTAGATAAATTTTACCCGGAAAGGGATTTGATAATAACAGATATTGCTCAGCAAAGTGATAAAATTATAATTCGGATGAAATCAACTTCAAGTAGTTGTAAATGTCCAAAGTGTAATCATATAACGCAAAAATATCATGGAACATATACTCGTAAAGTACAGGATTTACCTATTTTAGGAAAACAGGTTCAACTTGAAATTTGTTCACATGAGTATGCATGTGAATATTCTTGTGCGGTAACACCGCAAGTCCGGCAGACGGGAAACCGTCTGTCCGGGCTAGCGGGAACCGCTTATGCGAGTTTACTCACGTAATGTTTTGTCCAAGCCATAAACCTCTCGCATCGAGATATCATGTTCGGCATCAATGCTTGTAATGTTGATACGATAACTGTCATGAGCAATGCGGTCAATGATTGCATCTGCCAGAGGACTATCATCACCACCCAGTTGGTCGTACCATTCCTCGAACTCATACTGGGAGCAGAAAATCGTTGAAGATTTCTTGCGTCTCCGATGGAGTAGTTCGAAGATATCTCTTTGTTCAGATTCCGTTGGTTTCAATAGAAGCCATTCGTCCAAAATCAGGACAACGGGATTGGCATACTTAGCCATCACCTTTTTGTAGTTGCCATCTGTCCGTGCCACCTCCAGATCAATAAGCAGATCAGGCAGACGGATATATTTGGTATTGTAATACTGCTTACAGGCTTCCATGCCAAAGGCACAGGCCATGTAAGTTTTACCGCAGCCTGTAGCACCGGTAATAAAAAGATTCCGATGTTCAGATATATATTCGCAGGTAGCAAGTCTACGAATCAGTTCCTTGTTTAGCTTGCGCCCGGAAGTATAGTTGATATCCATGATATTCGCTTCCGGCTGATCGAATCCGGCATTCTTGATCAGTCTTTTGAGACGGTTGTTTTTGCGACTGCTGTATTCGATATCCACCAGCATACCGAATTAATCCTCAAAGGGAATCTCCTTGAATTTTGGGTCATTGAGCTGGCTACGGAATGCATCTGCCATTGCGGTAAGGCGCATTTCTATTAACTTATCCATTGTGCTCTGATTGGTCATATGTGTTTACCTCCGATAGTAATCGGCACCTCGTGTGATGCCATGTGCTTTATGTGTGGTCTTGGTATCGATTGCTTCCGATGCCAGTTTTTCTGAACCGGTTACAAGTAGGTTTTTAATACTCTTGTAACTGGGTGATGCTGTATAGGATAATGCCTTTTTACAGGCAGCTTCCAGTAACGCATCTGAGTACTTCTCAGCAAGCTTAAGAAGTCCCATACAGCTTCGGTAGGTTTGTTGTTCCACACTTTTGGAGGTCAATATCGCATTGACTGCAGTGTACGTATTTATGCCAATCCGCTCAGCCCATTTACGAAAGCGGTCACCGTTCCATTCCAGATACTTCTGGTGGTCTGCCGGCATATGTTCAGTAATGGTGCTGTACTGCCCAGGGCGTCCTTTTAGACGACGATGGGAAGCAATGCGGTTATGGTTGTAGAAAATTTCAATCGTGGTGTCTGTTACCCTTATATCAACTTTCTTTTTAATGTATTCGTACGGAACGGAGTATAGCATTCCGTCCACAGATATGTGATAATTGAACTGGACAGTGGCTGTTTTCCAGTCACTCAGTTCAAAACGGGTAGCAGGTAGTGGTGCCAGCAATGGTTTTTCTTCCCCAAGAAATAAGCTTCGCCGACTACCCTCTTTCTTCTGAAAGAGCCTTTGGTTGAA